>Ga0070765_100000913_pt1 | contig 17606 bp, 21 predicted proteins | sample HubBroMetageWFT5_FD_71516 | JGI IMG/M metagenome (GOLD analysis project Ga0070765, IMG submission 71516) | Warmed and freeze-thawed soil microbial communities from the Hubbard Brook experimental Forest, New Hampshire - Hubbard Brook CCASE Soil... | ecosystem: Environmental > Terrestrial > Soil... | reverse complement strand
GGACTCGCGCCTCTGCGAACAAATGTGACGGCAAGGAGGAAATAATGAAAGCGACTTGGGAACCTCATGAGAAGCATGGTGAGCTTACGGCGCAGAGCGATTTGCCGGACAGCGTTTATGCGTTTCCGAAGCAGAGGAAAGAGCCGATGACGGACGCGTCGCACGTGCGGAACTCTATTGCGCGGTTCGATCAAGTGATTGGCGTGTCGGACGCGGACCGCGACTTGGCGTTCGCCAACATCAAAAAGGCCGCGGAACATTATGGCGTAGGTCTTTCGGAGAAGTCGTGGCACGAGCTCGGCGTTCATCCGCAACGGAATCGGAAAGCAGCCGCGGCCAAGGCGGTTGCGACGCGAAAGAGCAAGAGCGCGAAAGCGTAGAGGCTCGCGGCCGGGATCCCGCCAGGAAAAGGGATGAGGCTTGAGTTTCGTGAAAGATTTGCCCCAGGGTGACGTCTAACCCGCACCCTCTGCAGAGCCCAAAACGGCAAAGAGTGCGGCACCGTCAAGAACGAGTCGCCAGGTCCCGGCGGTTGGATGTGGTGTGACAGCTACGCGTGGTTCGAGACTCGGCCAGCGGGAAATTTGCTTAGGCTGGAAATTTTATTCGTCGGATTGGAGAAGGGATTTTACGTGGGTCAGCAGGCTGGCGGCGTCGTCCTTTGAGACCACGCAGTCGATGGGAAGTTGTCCGTGACGCAGAGCTTTGGGAAGGTCAGGGTACTGCGTGAAAAGAATTATTGGCACGTCCGGCATAATTTCCTTCAATTGCTGGGACGCTTCCATGCCGTTCACTTCGGGCATCACCAAATCCAGGATGATCAGCTCGGGGCGATGCTTGATGGCGAGATCGATTGCTTCGCGGCCGTTCACGGCTTGCGCGCAAAGGTCGTAGTCAGGTTCGGTTTTAAAGACGCGCGAAAGTGTTTCCCGGGTCACAGGACTATCGTCGGCTACCAAAATCGAATGGGGCATCTTCCTCTCAGGATCAGGCGCGGCGACCAAGTAACGCTTAAAGCCGTGAATAGCAGTCAAACGCCGCTTTTCATTAAATTTTAATAACACTACTTTTTTAGCACGACTTTCACGGAGCGCGCTACTTTATTTATTCTCCGCACAAAAATGTATCGCGTCGTATCCGCGGATTGTTTAAATAACATTCGAAATTGTCCAAGTCGTCATAAGGGAAACCCCTTACGCGTTGTGCTCGCATATTGTGAACACAGCCACTTAGACGCGCGCTGAATGGTTCATGCGCCACCGGGGAACGGTTGTCCTATTGTGTCGGCTAGGCAAGGGTCCCAGACTGGAATCGTGAGAGACCAGCGCCGAAGCAAGCGGATCCTGGCGAGCGTCCCCTTAGAGATTCAGTCCCATGGCGCGCAGCGGTCCGCCTTGACAGCGGTGATCAACCTGAATGGGGCTTTAATATTGTCGCCAGTGAACTTACCGGCGGGCTCCGAAATCAGCATCAGAAACGGCGAAACTGGTGTCGAGACGCATGGACGAGTGGTCTGGTGCGGGACCCAGGACGGGACCGGGTCGTACAAGTTGGGCATAGAGTTTCGCGAAGCGTCCGCCGAATTTTGGGGTGCGCATTACAACGTTTACGCTGAAGAAGCGCCGTAAACGCGTTCTAAGAACTTTTCCCATTAGCGCAAGCAAACCTGACCAGCAGAAGTGTTAAACTGCATGGAATAACTTCCCCCCTCTCACCTCTTTATACTCCGAGCTTCACGAAGTTTTCCTTCGACGTCGCGGCTTTCAATAAGGCAGAGGGGAGTCGTCGCGCGACTCCGCATTTTCATTTTCTTCACCATTCCGCGCGTCCTCCCAGGGAATTAATATCCTAAATATATGGGAGGTTACCCAAGTCTGAAAGTTCAGCAAATGGCCGTCAACCAGGAAGGAAAACAACACTGCCGCAACTGAGTTAGGCAAAGAGGTGCGCGCTGGTTTGTTCAGGCGTATACTCCCCGGCAAGCTATCACTCCGGCAACTATCGTTGCGCGAGGTAGTCCATGCGAGTTCGATTTGCCGCCTGCATCTTCTTTTTTCTGCCTCTGCTAACTGCAGGCACGATTTGCTCAAAACCAAGAGTCGGCGCCGAGCGCACGAGATGTCGGTCCCGTTCCGCGGCCTGAAATGGCGGGTGGTGGAACAACTTTGCGAGGAATGTCCCGAACTGCAAACGCCGGCGACGATTGCACGCAGGATACGGCACGTAAAGAAAGTCCGTCAGCGATGGATAACATCAGAAGCTAGGTGGCGGCCGACATCTGGTTGCGGAAGAGAGCGGTGCAAATGGCGGGAATTAAATGGTTAAGAAACGAAAAGCAAATGCAAAAGTAAGTGCAAAGGCAAAGGCGAAAGTTAGCGCGGTTGCCAAAGCCGATGCGAAAACCACGGCGATCGCGAAATCGAAGCCGAAGGCGCATGTTGAGTTTGTGAAGACGCCGCGGTTGAAGGTGGCTTATCACAGTTGGGGTGATCCTGGCGGCGAGCCGGTGGTGTTGCTGCATGGGTTTCCGGACGACGCGCAGGGATGGCGCGCTGTGGCGCTGGATTTGGCTGGGCGGGGATATTACGCGCTGGCTCCTTATTTGCGCGGATGTGGAGAGACGCGATTTTTGTCGGAGAGGACGCCGCGCACTTCGCAACAATCGGAGTTGGCCAACGATCTGAACGATTTTATGTTGGCAATGGCAATTCCGAAGGCTTCGGTAATTGGGCACGACTGGGGATCGCGCGCGGCGGAGGGGCTGGCGATTCTGCATCCAGAGCGCGTGCGTTCGCTGACCGCGCTGAACGGCTACCTTCTCTACAATATTTTGGCGAACCAGGCACCGGGGTTGCCGGTGCGTGAGGCGCCTACGTGGTATCAATGGTATTTCAATACGGAGCGCGGAGTGCGCGGGTTGGAAAGATATCGTCGCGAAATTGGGCGGTTGTTGTGGACGCAGTGGTCGCCGTCATGGAAGTTTAGTGTTGAGAAATTTGAGAGTGTGGCGGACTCCTGGGAAAATCCGGACTTCGTGAAAATTGTAGTTCATTCCTATCGGCATCGTTACGGGAATGCTCCGACGAATCAGGAGTTCGCCGATGCAGAACTTCGTTTGCAGACGCTGCCACCGGTTGGCGTGCCCTCGGTGGTGTTGTTTGGAGAGGAGGATCCGATGGAGCCTCCGGAGGATTGGGAGAAACAGAAACAGCGCTGGCCAGCTGATACGCGTCATTTGGTAGTGGCGAATGCGGGGCATTTTATGCAGCACGAGCAGCCAGAGATTGTCGTGGCGGAATTTTTGCGGCTGGAGGAAAAGGTCCGGGGAAAAAGAAGTCGGCTGGGGCCTGAGTTTCATACATTTACACCTTAAGGCAAGTTGGTCGGTATATTCGCCGGGCGAACATAGTTATTTGCCGGTGCGCGGTGCGCTTCACGACTAGAATCCACCTACCATTGTTTGTCTGCTTCGCGTGATACCCTTCGCAACGGCAACTCCGCCCTTTTCCTTTGCCAGGGCAAGCAGGGTTTTTCGCTTGGCGCGCGAAAAAGGAGAATGACACATGGCCTGGTATGTGTACTTGGCTTGGTTTTTTGGTGGCGCGTTTTTGGTGAATGCGGTGCCGCATTTTGTGCAGGGAGTTTCGGGGCGGCGGTTTCCCTCACCGTTTAGTTCGCCGCCGGGGAAGGGAGAATCGACGGCTACGGTGAATGTGTTGTGGGGCACGTTCAATTTTGCGGTTGGATATTTTCTGGTTACGCGCGTAGGCGAGTTTCATTTGCGACAAGTGGATTGCGCGATCGTGCTGGGCGCGGGCGGGTTTGTGATGGCGTTGATGCTGGCGAGGTCGTTTGGGCCAATTTACGGTGGAGACACGGCGAAGCCGGCGGGCGCGGCGCGGTAGAGGATCACGGCCACGGTTCAAACTCGCACCCTTTGCAGAATACGGAAACGCAAAGGATGCGGCACTCACTGCACTCTCTGGATTGAGCTATGGCGTCAATCATCTGCTGTGATGCGGAGCGGCAGGTGCGCGTTTCGGTTCAGTGGAAAAACCGGAGGAACGGTTGAGGCGTGCGAGAGATTACGGGATGACGGCGGTGATGCTTAGGGGAACTCTGTCGCCGGCTCTGGCGAGGTTTATTTTTTCTGGCGCGATATCGATCGATTTGGTGCCCTTGATCACGATCATTTCCACGTCATCGGTGGCTGGACAGGCGGAGGTCTCGGTGACACCGGTGTAGTTCAGCGTGACAGAACTGGTGGCGTTTTGCTGGCAGGGCGAAAGGCGGATTGGGCCGGAGTAGGAACCCATGACGTTCACGATGATTCGCGTGGGAGCGCTTTTTGCCGCGCATGAGATTGCGCGATCGAGACCGCTAGCGAGGTTGTGAGCCACGTCTTCAATGGAGACTCTGGACCTCGCCGAAAAGATGTGTCGAGGATAGCGGATGGGAAAGCAGCGGGCAGCGGTTGCAAGGGATGGACGAGGTGGGCTGCGATTTAGTCGCGAGCCAGGGCTGTTGTGCGGGATTAGCGGTCGTTGAAGAGGTGTTGGGCGACGTTCCACAGATTTCTTGAGATTTCCGGTGTGGATTGTTTGCCCAGTGGAACGCTGAGGCCGATGCCGTAGAGGTTAATCGAGCGCGGCTGGCTAGGTGAGTGGAGGGCTTGCAGTGTGGCCAGCGGGCCGAGGGTCAAGCTTCCGGTTTGTATCGTGAGGATGAACAAGCCGAGGTGGACTCGGGAGCCGTAGAGCTCGGCGAGCGGGACATGCAGTTCGGTGACAAAGGAAGTCTTGGTCTCATGTAAGGGCAGCAGCGAGCCGAAATTTTGGGCGGGATAAAGTGTGCCCGGGCGGAAAGCGAATCCGTTCGCGGCATTTTCCGGGTACATGGGCCAGGCGGTCGAGCTAACGGAGAAAGTGGCGCCGAACGACGTTAGCGCCGCGAACGATCGTGCGGAGCGCGAGCGCGGTGTTGGTCGCTGAACGAAGCTGGCGAGACCCTGCGCGCGGGCGGGGCAAGCGGCTAAGGCGAAGAAAGCAAATGCAGCAGCGAACCATGTGGCCGAGATAAAACCGAAACGAATTCTTCTCGGGACGGATGTCTTTAGCCGGGCGCGGCTGGTTAGAGGGCGCATCGTCTGCCTGCCTTTAGTATGTGTACACGAAAAGTGTTCGGCGGGGAATACGGCGTACTACTTAGGTCGGCAGTACTACTTCACGTAGTACGCCACGGTACCGTCTAGTATCCAAGCAAAAAGGCGTCGCTGGGATGCTCACCCAGTCGCGTGGTGTTTGCATCGGAACCTGCGCAAAAGCCGAATTTTTTGAGTATTGGGTTGAAAATTACGCTTGCACGCGATGAATCCGCTTCGTGACAAGAGCCTGCTGTTGCAAATGCTTTTGAGACACAGGGCGCAATTCTTCCGGATGATCGCGGAGATAAGCCAGGACATGGCGCCTCTTTTCCTTCCCTCGTTCGGCCACCCCTGACCGCGTAAAATCACGAATCGTTTTCGACTGGCCATCCGTCATTCGACGGTAAACCGATAGCCACATCTTCTTGATCGTGGGAAGCGAAACGCCGAGCGCCTCGGTCAATTCCTCATCGGTTCCGCTCTTCCCAGCAAGGGCCGCCAGCAGCATCCGTTGTTCGCTTCGGCTGAAGCCGAACCGTGGCGGCACATAGTCGAACAGAGTGCCAACCCATGAGCCAAGCCGGCCGAACTCCAGCTCACGCGTAATACCTACGATGTGCGGTTTCCGGATAAATTCCTCGGCGTTTCTCCTCGGAGAGTTCACGTAGCGCGCTCTTTCCGGATCCCAAATTAACCCCCCGGCGTCAACGGCCCACTTCAACCGCTCCACGCTTTCCGCCTGCGAAGTGATCATCTCCTTCAACCGAAAGCCCCGGTGCACCTCACGAAACGCCTCGATCATCAGGTGAAAAAGGTCCGAGCGCTGGGCGAAGTCCAGACACGGCAGGGCTTCCCAAACGATCAGGTTGAGACCTTCGCACGAATTCGCTTCGCGGACCTCTTTGTCAGAGAGGGCGGGCGAACGCCCCGCCGTGATCCGCCTCACCAGCTCTGCGCCGAACCAGAACAATGGCGGGGTTTTCACCTCGCGCATAAACTCTGGGTTGACAAAAAGACCAACGGCAACTCCGCATTTCCTAACCGCCGCTCCATCGACTTCTTCATACACCGCGGTGGTCATGGCTTCACTATCGATTGAGCGCCGCCAAGCGGAGTGCAATTCTTCGATGGCATGACCGTAGCGTGGGCCGATTACAGAATGCGCCTTGATGATCTCGGCGCATTCGCGAATATCCTTCGGTTGCATCGGGCGAAATCGCAGGGCCATGGCGGCTCCTCACGCAGGTTTTTAAGGGGTGTATGGTCCTAATAGGATACTTGTGTATACCACGTATTTTGCTAGGATGCCGCGGGCCTAAGACGATCCCCCAGTTTTGCGATGGAACATGCAATCCTGTGGAGCGTCGCCGGAGATTCTTGATTGTTCCTACAAGAAATTTAATCCTGACATTCAATTAAAAGGAGGCCAAGCTCATGTTGCGAACCGGTTATAAGTTCATGTTCGTGCCGCTTTTTTCGGCCACTCTGTTTGTGCTCGCGGCCCCGGAACTCCACGCGACCACGGTTATCGTAGGGACCTGCAAAGTAGGAACACGATTCAGCAAGATTCAGGATGCGCTCAACTCCACTCCGAAACCGACGATTGTGGAAGTATGCCCCGGCACGTATCCCGAGCAGGTGACCATCAGCGGGACGGTCACACTGGAAGGCATCGTGTCCGGCAATTCGTCCGTCGCGACGCTGGTGCCTCCCCCGGGTGGCTTGGTGACCAATGCGACGCTTCTAAACGGAGATCCCGCTGCGGTCCAGATATTAGTTGAAGACGTCAGCAACCCTGTGAATTTGACGAACCTTGTGGTGAACGGCTCAGACGCCGATGTGGGAAGCGCGGCGGTGGTGGGCATTCTTTATAGAAACACCGCCGGAACGATTAATCACGTGGTTACATTCAACGTGTCGGGCGGCGCCGGCGGGTATGGGATTTATTTGGGGGGAGGCACCCAGAATCCGAAAGTCACGGTAGAAAATTCCACCTTTGACCACGACGAGACCGGCCTTTGGGTGCAGAGCAACTCAACCAGCTCCGCGCTCACCGCAATCATCGAAAACAATCTAGCCAGCTCGTGTGCCACTTGCATCGAAGTGGCCTCCGGCGCCACCGCCACCATCAGCAACAATACGATCAACGTGAATGGAGTGATCGGAATCGCTCTTGCTGGTTCCACGGGGACGGTGACGGGTAACACGATTGTGGGCGGGCAAGACGGGATCGAGGAAGGCGACGCTGGATTTACGATCAAGTCCAACAAGATCTACGGTGCTTCGCAGTTTGGCATCAACTTGGACATTGCGGTATTAACAGCCGACGTTACGGGCAACACACTCTCCAGGATCGGAACGATCGGAATTGCTTTCTGCGGTTCTTCGGGCACTTTCAACAAGCTACATTCGAATACGTTTGAGGACATGAATATTGGATATAGCGTTCCGTTTGGATTCATCACCACGGGCAGCACGTTTATCGGTGTGACCACCGATGCGATGATCCCCTGCGGTTAGATTGACGCTCGCTCGAGAGTCTGCAGAAATGAATCGCAAGGCCGCAAATCCGATGCGGAAGAATGACCACTATCGCGAAGGAGGATTGAGCCCATGCTGCGAATCTCATTCAAACTGATGCTGGCGCTGTTGATTTCGGCTTTTGTGTTTGCTTTCGGGGTCCAGGAACTGTGCGCCACGACCACGTACATCGTGGGAACGTGCAAAACAGGCGTGCAATACACCACCATTCAAGAGGCGCTCGATGCATCGCCGCTGGCAAATGTGATAGAGGTCTGCCCGGGGACTTATCCGGAGCAACTGACCATCATCAACGCGGTTACGCTGGAGGGCATCGTGGCAAATAACTCCTCCGCAATTCGGATTTCATCGCCGGCCGGGGGACTCGCGACCAACGCGACAATTAACGGCTCGGATCCTGCAGCTGTCCATGTTTTTGTGAAAAATGCGACGGGTGCCGTGAATCTGACGAACCTGATCGTGGACAGCACCAACAATCAAGTACCGTCCGACGTTTTTCTTGTGGGCGTCTTGTATCAACATACCTCAGGAACGGTAAATCACGTAATCGCCGTTCACCAACAGGCCAACAATCTTGGGTACGGAATCTATATGGAAGGCGGGAGTTCGAATCCAACGGTTACAGTGGAAAACTGCAGCGTGCATGATTTCGATTTCGGGGGAATTTATGTGACCGGCCCGCTAGGTCCGACTGATATCGCTGGAGGCTCCGGCGTCACGAGCGACGTTCCTACGGGTCAGATCACTGCGAAAGTTGAGAACAACATTGTGGCCTCGCTGGTGGACGAGGCCCATAACATGCTTTTCGGTTCGAGCACCTTGGATACGGTGACAGGGAATCTTTCTATCGGCGCCACCAACGCCCCCGGCAACTTTGGAATGACCGTGGACGCTAACGCAGGATCAGTCATTTCGGGCAACTCGATTATCGGAACGCAAACGGGGATTTCGTTACAAGACGATGGGCCGTCCTTGAAAACTAACAAAATGTATGTCCTTTCCGGAGATGGAATATTTCTGAACGTGAATCTGAAGACTTCGCAAATTACCGGAAACACAATCCAAGATACGCTATTTGATGGAATCGACCTGAACTGCAAGACGGTGGGGACATTGGTGCACTCGAACACGTTCGAATATTTGGCTGCCGGCTACATCAAATCGCCCACGGGATTCAGCGGGAGCAACACGTACGTCGCGGTGCAGAATGACTTTACGGCTTGTGAGTGATGCCGATCCCTCGGCGAAATACGGCGATGTTCAGATTGAACATCGAGGACTGAGTCGTGCCGATGCAGATTGAAAACTAACCTGTGAACTATCGTGCCGAATACCTTGTGTCGACGCAATCCGGAGAAAAGGGAGAGCTCATGTCGCCCAAGACCATTTGGTTGTTGGTTGCGCTGGCTGTCTGCAATTACCCTCTAGCCGCACAGACGTACTACGTAGGAACCTGCAAGCCTGGCAGCTTTCCCACCATCAGTGCGGCCGTAAACTCGTCAAGCGTCACGCCGGGATCGACAATCAAGATTTGTGCTGGTTTTTATAAAGAACAGGTGATTATCTCGAAGGATTTGACGGTGCAAGGGCTCGATGGCCCGAGCGCAGTTCAGAGTGGCTCACTTGGAAGTGGCGCGGTAATTTTCGATGTCACATCGGTTGAGACGGCGAACAGCGCGGTATTTGCTAGTAACCCGATACTCAAAGTTACCTTTGCTCCCATCATTTGGGTCACAGCCGGAACCGTGAATATTCAGAACATCTCTGTGTATGGCGCCGGTGGCTATCCTGGGGGCGCCAAAGAGGTTGGATTCTATTACTCATCAGGCGCGTCGGGAACGCTAAACCATGTGGGTTTTTTGGGCCAAGGATCCGCAGTTGGAATCTGGGCGGAGAACGCCAACAATTCCCAAACATCTGTGACCATTGAGAACAGCTATTCAGACGACGGAATCGTTGCCGGCAGCCTGGTGCCTGGAAAACTTGCGGTAAAGATCACTGGAAACCAGGTCTCCCTGACAGCCCCAGACCTGGCTTACGGGATTTACGTGTATCAGGTAAGTGGGATAGTAGAAACAAACTTTGTTTCCGAGCGTGGGCCTCAGGAAGAGGCAAATTCGAGCCCCGGTATAGAAGTTGACGGCGTGGCTGCGACTGATGTGACGATTTCTGGCAATAGCATTCAGACCACCGACGCCTGGGAAGAGGAGGACTTCGGACTTGATTGGACGGGAATCCTCATCAACGTGGACGGCCCCACGGTCAAGTCCAATAAGATTTCAGGCGCCAATATCGGCATTGATATGGGATGCCACGACGCTACCGTTTCGGGTAACACGGTCATGCTCGCCTTCGCTGCATTGAACCATGTACCGGCCGGATTCAAAGGCGTGAACTCGCTTTACAACAACTGGGTCAGCATCTATAGCTGTTAGTGCGCGGCGTCGCGAACCCGGTCGTTTACGCCTCGAAGTATGGCCCAATCGTCAGGACCGATTGTTCGCGCCATCGGCAGCACGGGTTCCCGACTCAGTGGAGAACAAAGCTGCGCAACAGCGTGGCGTTTCGGCTTGCCCGTGATGCGTGGAGGGAGATCGCGGAGGAATAGGAAAGAGCAAGCGGTACGAAACTTCGATATGAAAAAAGGCGGGAAGATTTCTCTCCCCGCCTTTGTCTTTTGAGATAGCGTCGCGGAAATTACTGGAGCGGGGGGCTGGCAATCGTGGGAGGCGTGCCGTCGGTGCTGTAACGGATTACGCCGCTTTGATCGCTGTAGAAACCGCGCTGGCCAGTTTGCCCGAAAGTGGCGGGCTGTCCCACAAGTGTGTAGGTTTGGAAACCGGTGCAGCCGCCAACCGCAGGTGTCGGAGTGGCGCCGACGTATGTGAAGTAGTAGCCAGCTTTGGCTGTGGCCGCCGAAGTTGCATTAGAAAGCACCGGGTCGATCAACTGAGCTGCGCCGCAAACTGCGACTGCGCCTGCCGTTCCGCCCAATGCCGCAATTGACGCTGGAAATTGCACTCCCCAGGTGGAAGCATAGCTGACTGCCGATGTGTTGATGGCGCCGATCGAACCGACCGCGGAAGCTTCATTGGCTGCCATGCGGGCGCGCAACAAGTTCGGAATTGCGATGGCCGCGATGATTAAAATAATCGCGACGACGATCAGCAATTCGATCAACGAAAAGCCTTTTTGTCTCCTGTTCATATTTTCTCTCTCCTAAAGTAACTGCGCAAACTCTTGGCACGGCTGGCGGGGACACAGCCGTCGGAGTATCAGACGTTTCACAAGCGCACATTGTATAGCATATCGTAGAAATAAATGATGGGCGAAAGGCTAGTACCAGGACTCGATGTGGCATAGGAGAGAAGAAACGCGCCCGGACTTCGCTGCTGATGATGAATGGGGTGACAGTGTAGGATCAACTTTAAACACAGCTTGTAGTCCGGAGGACGCGGGTGGAAGGCCACGAGACATCGGGAAAGACAGGCAAAGGGACGCGGGCGGCGGAGTTCCTGTACCCTCGACCAGCAGGCGGTGATTGCGCCGGGCGCTGAGAGTAGTGGAAAAGGCGCAAGCGCGGTTTGCGAGCGGCCAAGTTCGGGAGCCGCACAAGATTGTGCTGCGAAACGCGGACACAGCGGAAAGCGAAGAAGACGCGAGGGATGGTAGAACCAGTCTGAACTCGAAGTCAACGTGGCGATACGGATTGCTTCCGAGTGCGCTCGCGATGCTGAAACAAATCTGTCGCGAGGACGATATCCATGATGAGAGGACTGTGGCAGGAAACGGATCGGGCGAAATCAACGTCCAAGAATAGGGAGCTTGGAGGGAGTATTTTGTTCTTCGGTTGTTCGGCGATGGTCGGGCACTACTTACAAACCCGACTTGTCGGCTTCCGTCTTTGCATCGAGATTGAGCTCATCGCTTGGGCGTAGAGTCGTTTGTGTAAATGTACCTACCGGACAAGCCGAACTTGGGATGTCCGGTTTAAGACATTGGAGGAAGCCGATAGTTGGTATAACGGCAGATGTAGCGCCCGTGCAAAAGCGGCACGGCAGAATGCTTGCGATCGAGTTTTAGATGAGAATGCAGCCTACCAACCCGGGAGAAAGTGTCTAGCGCTTTGCGCCTCTTCGAGATTCACGAGCAACCATGGTTTCCGCAATCCCTCCGGGATCAATTCGTCGATGGGCTACAGATGATCCTAGAGGTTACGAATACTTACCAGCCGATCGCGCACCTGTTGCGAAAACGCTTGGAGGAATGTGGTTCCCAGCGCGTGGTGGACCTCTGTTCGGGAGCGGGCGGTCCCTGGCCATCTCTGGTGCGTGATTTCGAGAAACACGGGGGGAGTCCGGTCGAGGTCTTGTTAACTGACAAATATCCGAATACAACAAGACTTCTCGATTTGGAATCTCTGACCGCCAATCGCATCCATTTCATTCCAAACTCGATCGACGCGACGCAGATCCCGCGCCAACTTCAGGGATTCAGGACGCTCTTCTCCTCCTTCCACCATTTGAAACCCGACGAGGCGCGCAGCCTTCTACAGAACAGCGTCGACAGGCGAGAGGGTATCGGTATCTTCGAGGCGACCGCGTTCCACTTGCTAACCTTTGTAACCGTATTATTTGTTCCGATCGGTGCATGGCTATTTTTACCTTTTCGGCGTCCCTTCCGTTGGTCGCGAGTTCTATGGACGTATTTCATTCCGGTGATTCCTTTCGTGCTGTTTTTCGACGGCTTGGTATCTTGCTTACGGTCCTATTCGCTTGGGGAACTTCGAGAGATGACCAGCGGACTTGAATGCAGCGGGTACCGATGGGAGGTCGGGGAGCAGTTCGGAGGATTGTTGCCCGTCCGGATTACGTACGTAGTTGGCTGCCCGCAGAATGTATCCGCCGAATCGGCCGATTGAATAGTGTGACGTTTGATGGGCTAGCGAGCGGATGGTCGCAGCGTAACGCAACGGAATACTCCGGTGAGCACGCCAGCCTGCCGGTATGACCAAGAATGCCTATCTCCTGAACGTCGGAAGATGCACTACATCGGTCTTCGGCACAGGCTCTGTGGGGTTTCCCGCTCTTCGCCAAGCGGCCAGTCCGCCGACGATTACGAATGCGCTAAATCCGTCCTGGCGTAACAAGTGCGCCACACTTGCGCTTGTCATTTCGTTTCGGCAAGTGCAATACAGGTAGATGTCTCTGTCGCGGGGGAAATTGCGTATTTCAGTGCTCAGATTGTTGGGCTCAATTCGAATCGAGCCTGGAATGCGAACAGCGTCCGTACTGTAATAACCATGGCTGCGCACATCCGCGACCAGTATTTTTGCCGCACCCTCGGCCTTCAGCTTCGCCGCCAGCGATTGCACTTGTATCCGCGGTACGACGCGATCGGCTCGATTTTCCCAATACAACGAAACGCGATAACCAATGAACACAATCACCGCGATGATGATTGCGATCTCGACGGCATGTCCCGCCGCGCGAATTCCACTGACGATCTTCGCTACGAAGTCGCGAAAGATAAATCCGACCGCACCATACACGAACGCGTAAGCGCCGGCGCCCAGAAAATCCAGTCCTAGAAACTGAAGGAATGGCATTTCCATGCTTCCGGCGAGCGGCGCGGCCATTGTGCTCACTCCGGGAATGAACTTAGCCACCAGCAACGTCGGGCGGCCGCGCTTATAGAATGATTCCGCGGCGCTCAGAACGCATGTTTCCGGATCGACTGAAATCCGGCACAGAAATTTCAGGATCGTCCATCCCGTGTGCTTGCCAAGAACGTAAAGCGACGTGTCGGCCAAGAGCATAGCGAGCACGGCAAGCAAGGCGAGCGTCGTCCCATTCAAGGCCCCCGACGCCGCTGCGGCACCTCCCGCGACAAGAGCCACCGCACCCGGTACCGGCACTCCGATGGCTTCCGCAAAGACGATCAGGAAGATAACGACGTATCCGTGATGCACGATCAAAGCGAGCAGGTTGTTCATGGCGTCAACTCTCAACACTAGCATGCAAGGGACTCAGCTGAGTCAGCGGACGATGAGCCGCATGCTCTGCGGAAACATCTCTCACTCAATAAGGGCCTTCTGTCGGGTTCAGAACATCCGCTATATTAGATTCTTCTTTGAAGGGGAAAGGAGGCCAAGGTGCGCGCATACGCGGTTCGAAAATTTGGGGAGAAGCCGGCGATTGTGGATCTGCCGATACCGTCTGAAGACGGCGCGTATTTGATACGCGTGAAATTTGCAGGAGTGAATCCGATTGACTACAAACTTGTCGATCGGCTAACGGCGGATTCGAAATTCCCGTTTGTGCTGGGTGCGGATTTTGCGGGAGTTGTTGAACGCGTGCCGGCGGGAAAGAGCGACTACCGCGTTGGCGACAGGATTTTCGGGATGGCGCGGCAGCACGGCGCGTATGCGGATTACACGGCGGTTGCGCCAGGGGTGAAGACGGATCCGATCGCGCGGATTCCGGAAGGCGTGAGCGATGAACAGGCCGCGGCGCTGCCGATTCCGTCGATCACAGCGCTCGCGTCGCTGGAAATGTTGGGCGTGCCCCGCGGGCGCTGGGTGGCGGTGATGGGAGCGACGGGCGGAGTGGGCGGCTACGCGGTGCAGATGGCGCGTTCGATGGGCGCGCATGTGATCGCGACGGTCCGCGGCGATCCGGACGAGGCGCGCAAGCTTGGCGCCGAAGAAGTGTACGACACCAAAGCGGAAGATGCGATTGCGGCGATACACAGGGCGCATGCGGATGGTGTGGACGCGGTTTTCGATTTAGTGAATGGTAAGGATGCCATTGGGCGCGATGCTGAGATTCTGAAACCGAGAGGGAAGTTGGTGTCCACGATTTATGCGGCGGATGAGAAATGGTTTGCGGAACGGAAAATCACGGCGCACAACATTGCCGGGCTGACCAATCCTCTGTCGAACACGGAAGGATTGACGCGCGTGGCGCGGATGATGGCAGACGGCATGATCACCGCGCGGATTGCGGCGACGGTCGAGTTGGAAAAGGCGGGAGAGATTATTGAGAAGTTGAAGAAAGGTGGGCTACGAGGGAAGGCGTTGATACGGCTGTAAGGCGCGGTTGAAGCAGGAGAATTCGTTGAAGCGACATCACATTCCCGGCGTTCTGAATGTCTTTGAAGTCACCGATCCGGATGACATCGAAGCCGTAAACAACGATCCTCGCATCGATCGTCAATTCGATTCACCGACCTGTCCGCTCAACTGGCTTCTTCTCAAGCGCTCTTTGAGTGTGTTGTCGTGTGCGGGAAATCGGTTTCCGACGATGAGTCCTCGCGATTCGGTGGCGCGCAAGTCGGCTCAGCAAGCATTATGGAATCGTCTCAGTCTTAAGGTGCCCGAGGTGAAATTGGGGCCTGAAGAACTTGAGCCCCTGTCGAACTGGATTAGGAGTAATGGCGCTGATGAATCTTTAGGTCTGCTGGCACAGCAGATTTTGGGCCGCCTGTTTTCTGAAACATTCGTCGCGACTCCGGAGAGTTGGGACGCGGCGACTGCCTTGGTCAAAGCTCCCCGTTCATCCAATATTGCCAGGCTGATCTGGTGGGCATTAAGTGGCAAGGTTAGGCGCGCTAAGCGACAACTTGCAGGCATGGTGAATAACGACCTTTCCGCGGTGAACGCGATCGCTATCGCGGTACACAATCTTGTGAATAGCTTGCGGCGGATGAGATCTGTCTATGCGGACAAGAATCTTCGACTGACATTGTCTCCCTTGGACGCTGTCAATCGATGCCTCGCTGCTCCCGTAAGTGTCTATCGGCAAGCAACGGTTGCTGGTGAGCTGAAGGGCAGCCAGTTCTCGAGTGGCTCCGTATTTATTCTCAACATTGGAGAGGCAGCCAAGATGGAAGGCGCGGGAAACCTTGTTTTCATGAGGGACAGTTGGAGCAGTTGTCCCGCCGAGCAGTGGGTGCCAGCTATGCTCGAAGGCGTGTGGGTGCGTGCCAACGTCCGAGATTGAGTCACTTGCAGACCGGCTATGTTGTTTTGCTGCGAGCTAGGATGGCGCGGACTTCTTTCACGACGTTTCCCACTGTAACTGGGCGATAGAGCACGACGGAGCCGGGCGCGAGGGCGGATAGGTCGTCGGTCGCGAAAGTTGGCAGCGACTCGGTGCGGGAGGCGATTACTACCGTGGGGACTCGCTTAATTGAGCTTTGTATTGCGGGATTAGAGGCTACGTCGGAGGTGGCTTCCAGAACGATGGCCTCGGGCATTTGATTTGCGGCGAGGGCGCGGCCGGCGTCATCGGGAGAATCCATGCCGAGAGCGTCGATGTTGAGTTCGCGGAGTTCGGCGCGAACCGTGGCGCGAAGTTGCCAGTCGGTGGCGATCACGAAAACGATGGCCATAATTCAGTTTAGCGTACCGGCTATGGTCAGGAGAAATCGAGAAAAAATATTGGATGCGGCCAAGAAAGATAGGTACGAACCAGCCATTTTACGATCAAGCGCTCCTTGCCTTGCGCCGCCCGGTAAAGAACGATTCCTATCCCGAGTAAATACGCGTAGAAGAGTAAATTCAGCGTCAGTGCAGCCCGGGTTGGAAGGAACATTCGAGTATCGAAAAGCCAATAAGAATTCCCGTCGGGGTGAGTGATGCCGTGGCGGAGATTTATCAGCATCAGAAAACCGGTCAAGCACAACAGTACTATGGCCGCGCGCTTGGTGTCGACGATCCCGAGATTGTGTACTGGTTGTGACATTGCGCGGATTATACCGTTCCGCCGCCAATAAAATGTGAGGAGAATTGAGCAGCGGCGTGGTAAGAGCTCGGCTCGAGGGCGCAACACTGTAATTAATTGAGAGTCCTTTTGTTGGAGATTGGAGATGCGGGATGAATACTGAGGAAATGCGGGCGGGGTTTTGGATTCGGTGCTGGGCGGCGCTTATTGATTTTGTGATTTTGGCGATCATTCTCGCGATGGTAGTTTCGTTCTTGTCGGTAGCGCTGGGGAGTTGGCGAGTGTTCTTGGCGCTGCGTCCGGGGATGCCACAAAGTGGAATTATTGAAGGGTTCGGGCGGCCGTTTTTGTTTGCCGTGCTGGTATTTTTTGTACTGAGTAGCTGGCTCTATTTCGCGTTGATGGAAAGTTCGGCGTCGCGCTCGACAGTAGGGAAGCGCATGCTGAATCTTTATGTCGCGGATGTGAATGGCAAGCGCATTGGGTTTTGGCAGGCCACCCGGCGGTTTGCCGCGGGGCGGTTGTTGATCAACGTCCCATGGGTGGGGCTATTTTATTTCTTCTGCGAGTCGCTGCGGATAGGATTGGCCGCGGACAAGCGAGCGCTGCACGATATTTTCGGCGGGACCGCGGTGTTGCGGCGTGGTGAGGAGCGGGAACACACGCATTTCGCGTGCGGCGGCGTTTTGGAGTAAGAGTAAACAATAACGGATGGTGGAGCGAAGGTACTGAGGCCCGCGTCAGATCTGTTACAGGTGTAGTAGCTATTACGATCACGACCACGGCGGGTATCCGAGGCTCCAGTTTACGTTCGACATTTTCCTCGAGTAGCCCACGAACTAGTTTTGCATCTCCGCAACAGACTCCTCATCTCATCGGCACCTTTAATCTGGGCGGAGGATAGGAGCGCGACTCCGCGATTCTTGGAGCGGGCCCCTAACCGATCATTACTCTTGTACTTAGTGGTTCACCTGATATTCACCCAAAAGTTAGACGATGTGCATTGACCTTGGATGGGTGTGCGAGCAGACTCCCGCTCAGTGGGAAGGCCTTCCAACCGAAACCTAGGTCCCACGTAGCGAGTGGCACACATGTGTGCGTCCCGCTACCAGTACCCTACGGTCCCGAAACGCAAAATCTAGGAAATGCGGAGTAGGCGATTCTAAGAAAAGGAGAATAAGATGAAGCTCAGTCCA
>Ga0070765_100000912_pt1 | contig 17615 bp, 10 predicted proteins | sample HubBroMetageWFT5_FD_71516 | JGI IMG/M metagenome (GOLD analysis project Ga0070765, IMG submission 71516) | Warmed and freeze-thawed soil microbial communities from the Hubbard Brook experimental Forest, New Hampshire - Hubbard Brook CCASE Soil... | ecosystem: Environmental > Terrestrial > Soil... | reverse complement strand
AGTTCCACTTCCGACGCTTCCAGGCTCAGATTAATTTTCTCCAGCTCCTCTTTGCGCGCGGTGATCTGTTGTTCCGAAGCTGCCAGCGCTTCCGCCTGTGCCTGGGTGCGCTCCAAAAGTTTTCTAGTTTCAATATTCCCGGACAAAACTTCCGTGCTCAGGCCAATCGGAGGCAGTAGCGCTTCCAGCAAAGCTTGCTGCCGCTCGGCCAATCCCGAAGCGGGAGCCAACTCCAAAACCGAAGTCACCTCGCCCTGATTGAGCACCGGGTAAAAGTGCAGGCTGGCAGGCTTCACCTTGGCCATTCCTGCGTTGATCTGCACATCCTTGCCTGCTTCAACAATCAGCGGCCGCCGCTCAACCGCCGCCTGCCCCACAAGCCCTTCGCCCATCGCGAACTCGCGAGAACTCTCCTGGTCCTCCATCGCAAAGGCGCCGGCCCGAACAAACCGTTTGCCGCTCTGATCCGCCAGATAAAAGCTCCCATAAACCAACGGCATGCACTCCGAAATGCGTGACAGCAGCGCCGTCGCGTAGGCCTCGAAATTTTCCGCCGCTTGAATCCGCGTCAACGTGGACGCCACTTCGGTCTTCACCCAGCCCTGAATCTCGCGCTCGCGTGCGCCTCCTTGCAGCGTCCGCAGCGCCCGGCCAATCTCTCCGATTTCGTTTTTGCGCTCCAGATACGGGATCGGTTGATCTAGTTTTCCCTCGGCCAGGTCTTTGATGCTGTTGCGCAAATGGAGCAATTCCCGAACAACTTCCGCTTGCACGATCAAAACAGCCAGCGCGAACGATCCAATGAGTCCAATCCCGATTGCCACCCAGGTAACAAAAATCGCGTGATGCGTGTTTTTCGTTAGCTCGTCGGATCGCTGATCGATACTTTTTTGCAAGTCGTCGACAATCTCAATGGCCGCTTCTCGCGCTTCCATCAATTCCTGAGTTACGGTGCCGTGCATTAGGTTGAGCGCTTGCGCATTGTTGCCGGCCATCGCTAGAGCACGCACCGGTCGCGCATCCTCTGCCGCGCGATGGAACAGAGCGGACGTCGCCTTGATTTTGTCCGCGCGCTCCGGGTTTTTGCGCAGCGCCTCCGCAATGACCTGTTCGTAAGCGTCGCGAGTTTTCTCCAATTCCGCCTCGAGAGCCAGTTTTCGCGCTGGATCGGTTTCGGCCACGATTGCATATAGAAACAGTCCGAACCGGTTTGTGTGACTACGCGCCTCCGTTACACTGCGCAGAGCTTCCACAGGGCCACCAATTAGTTCGCTGTACTGCGTATCGATCGTCTTGCTCTCGATGGACGAATACACCCCGGCCCCGATCACCATCAACGCCAGCGGCAACATCGCCAGCAGCAGCTTTCGCCGCAATTTCAGGTTTTCCAGAAACTTGATCATGGAAGGATACCGACGGGGCCATCTTACGCTGGACAGCAGAAAATGTACTGCGTTTCTTTGCGGGAACCACCTGCTGGTGGCTCCAAGCTAGTCAGAGATAGCTACTGGGTGCTCTTCATGCGCTTCAGAGAATAGACCGTGGAAGTGAGGAACTTGGCGCGAAGTTCCGGTCGCTTGTACTCGCTCAGATCTATCCGTTCGGCCAGGGTGGCGGGATCGGCAGTGTCCTGCGCAGCCATTCGTGCAACCTGCTCTTCCGTATTACACAGTTCCGTGCTGCCGGTGTGCTTGACCACCACCGCTAACACACGAGAAGCGTCCTGCGGATTGGAAAGCGAAGCATAAAGGCGCGGATCGCGCCGCAGCACTTCGTACTCGATCATCGCGTTGCTGACCAACGAATCGCCTGGGCGCAGTTCCGTGCGCAAGAAATTAACGATCTCATCGGAGTCGACGATTCTACCCGTCTCGTTGGTGGTAAACAGTACACCCTGATGAAGCAAACTCGTCGCCACAAACAGCGAAAGCGTGACCGATATCACCGCTGCGAGTGCAACCTGCCTGATTCGAGACCGCCCCGTGAGATACCTAACGACCAGGGATATGCCCGCAGAGGCCGTGATGACAGCGCTGAGAAACAGGTAACTCCATACCCGTGGAAAACCGAAAACGTGGTGGGCCCACGCAAACATCGCGGCCACCAGGAACAGCGCGATAGTTATCGGGACACGGTTTTTGCTTAACTTGTGATGGAAAAACAAGCCGGTGCAAAGTCCTCCAACAAGAATCCATATCGCCGCCGGCGGCACTCCTTCTGTCCAGTACACCCGCGCGCACTGGGCCATGTGCTCCATGCCCGCCGCGAGAGTACTCTCTCGTTGGAACGCCACGGTGCTCTGTGCCGCTACTGCCGCGGGACCCGAAACAAGAATCGGCGGAAGATAGAGCAGCATGCACGGCAGCGCGATTGCAACACTCGCCAAAACGACCTTCCTGATGAGTTGCTTCCTTTCAGCAGCATTCCCGTCGGTAACAGTGGGCCCCAGCATCCAGGCAAAGATCCCAATAACGGCAAGCAAGGTCGTCGGAATCGCGTAGATACCGGCGACCGCGGCGACAACTAATCCCAGCCACGCCGCTTTGAGCGATGGATTTTCTTGCAGCACTGCGGCGAACCCCATGCACGCGAGAATGGAGAGCCATTGCAATGCATATCCGCGCGCGTTTATGGAAAATTCGATGAACGTTGGCAATGCCGCAACGCAACCAGCGGCCAGGATTCCCGCAAGCGACCCGTAGAGAACGCGACCGACGAGCCAAGCCGCAAGTATTGCCAGGCAGCCAGCTACAAACGCCGGAGCCCGAAGACCGAAAATGGTATTCCCAAACAAGCGGGTGCTGCAGTGTACGAGCAGCGTGTTAAGCAGATGATTATTCGGCACCGGATATCTCGACAGAACAAGAACCAGCGGCCTCGACGCGAAATCAACATAAGTCCACGCTTCGTCGAAACGGACTGGGCGTCCCAGGTGCCACAGGCGCAGAAAAACACCGATCGCGAACACGATGAAAACTGCGCTGACTTCCAGCAGGGTCTCCGTGCCACCGTGGAATTGCCGGCGCAGAGAGTTCCCGATTCCTATCCATTCCGACGGAATATCGCGCAGAAAACCCGCTAACTTGCGCCTGAATAGGGCGAGGATCACGCCGCAAAGTCCAAATACGCATGTGGCAATTGGCAGTCGCCCGACAAAGCGATTGTAGACTCCTTCCGTGAGACGGATCGGTACAGAGCCCGGGGACCCGCGCGAGGATAGGTGTGATTCAAGAAATGCGCTCGCCTTGGCGTATGGAACGAAATGCACCAGCAGCGCAACAATCCCTAAGCCAAGGAAGACCAGCGCGAGAGCGCTAAGTAGGGCGCTCAACCAGCGAATCTCTGCCGGCTCGGCAATACTGGCGTTATCAGTCGGAACTACCGTCCGCCTCGGTGAACTCTCTTCAACGGTCCGTCGATCCATGGTGGCGAACTGCAATTGTGCATCGAAAATGGAGATATTGGCATGTTAAACTCCCTTGCTATGCGACACTTTTTTCTACTGGCTCTTCTGCTCCCATTTCAATCGGCCCTCGCGCAGGAGCTAACTAAACCGGATGTGCCGGAAAAACTTGCGGCGCCGGACTCCGAGGTGCTCGTCTTGCAGGTGCATGCCACCGGTTCGCAAGTCTATATCTGCCAGCCGGGGCCAGATTCGAAACTTGCGTGGATCCTGAAAGCGCCAGAAGCGGATCTTTTCGACTCCAAAGGCACTGCTATCGGCAAGCATTTTGCTGGACCGACCTGGAAGCACAACGATGGCAGCGAAGTGGTGGGAAAGGTTGTGGCGCGCCAGGATTCGCCCGACGCGGATTCAATACCGTGGTTGCTGCTGACCGCGGCGAGTCATTCTGGCGACGGGATTCTCACGGCAGTCACAACGATTCAGCGCATTCACACGAAGGGTGGCCAGCCGCCTGCGTCGGGATGCGACACGCCTCACCGCAGCTCCGAAACCAAAGTCGCTTACTCCGCCGATTACTATTTTTACCGCCCCGCAAACTGAACCTGCAACGCAAGCCTGTGTAGCGGCCGCCTTCCGAGGCGGGCGCCTTTTCTTTAGGAGTCGGAGCTTTAGTTTACCCTGAGCCTCGAAGGGCACGACATTGATTACCTGACACTCAATGGAGAGTTCCCCCCGAAAACGGGAGGGCACGACTTCAGTCGTGCCGCAACCGCTTGCCACTAAACCGGGCTTCAGTCCCTGAGGAAGCGCCCCTAATTCCCCAACGCGTCCAGTTCTCGCACCACACTCTCATCCAGCGTTAACCCCGCCGCCTTCACATTCTCCTCCAGGTGCTCCACCTTGGAAGTCCCCGGAATGGGCAACATCACAGGAGACCACCGCAACAGCCACGCAAGCGCCAACTGCGATGGAGTAATGCCAAGCCGAGCCGACAAGGCTTCAAGTTTGCTGCCTGCCGCCGATACTTTGCCCGCTCCCAGCGGAAACCACGGGATGAATCCAATGTTTTCGCGTTGGCAATATTCTAAAACGTCTTCCGCGGCGCGATCCACTACGCTGTAACGATTCTGCACGCTGACAATCGGCACTATCGTCCGCGCATGCTCGATCTGCGCCACGCTGACCTCCGACAATCCAATGTGCCTGATTTTTCCCTGTGCCTGCAGATCCTTTAGCGTGCCGAGCTGCTCTTCCGGCGACACCGCCGAATCGATGCGATGCAGTTGAAAGAGGTCGATGCGCTCCAGACGCAATCGTTGGAGACTCCCTTCACACGCCGCGCGTAAATGTTCCGGCCGGCCATTCGTTACCCACTTGTCAGGACCAGGACGTTCAAAGCCCGCCTTCGTGGCAATCACCAGGTCCTTCGGATATGGGTAAAGCGCCTCCGCAATAATTTCTTCGCTTACCGAAGGCCCGTACGAATCGGCGGTGTCGATAAAATCGATCCCCAGGTCAACGGCTTTGCGCAAAACGCGGATCGCTTCGGCGCGATCTTCCGGCTCGCCCCAAATACCCTTGCCGGTAATCCGCATCGCGCCAAATCCGAGGCGATGCACGGGAAGGTCCTGGGCGATGAGAAAGGTTCCTGATTTGGCTGCGGGTCGTTCGTCGTTTCCTTTTGCGGTCGCGCTTTTCATTTTATTTCCCTCGCTTAAGTCAGATTCCATTCGGGCTGGCGGAGCGCCTGTCTGCAGCGCCGTTGATACTTCGCGAAGTTCGCTCGCCCTGGTAAGCGGGCGAACGGTTCTGAGTTCCCTACTTAAGATGAATCTCGTGGCCAGTTCGTTGCGGTAATTTTGTCGTTGCCCGGCGTTCTTCCGTACTGCGGTTATTGTGCAGGGACCACGCCTTGCTTGGCGAACAGCTCTTCCGCGCGCGCCAACGTATCAATCTCGCTGACCGGCTTATCCGGCCGCACGCGCACAATGCGCGGGAATCGCAACGCCAACCCGCTTTCGTGCCGCTTGGAGCGCTGCATGTTGTTGAACGCTACTTCGATCACCAGCTTTGGTTCCACGATTCGCCGGAAGCCCTGGTCCTCAATGGTGTGCTCCAGGAAAAATTTCGTGTACTCCGCGATTTCCGCGTCGGTCAGCCCGGAGTAGGCTTTCCCGATGTTCAGCAGCCGTTCGCCATCCCGGACGGCAAACGTAAAATCGGAAAGTACCTTGTGCCGCTTGCCATGGCCATACTCAGCAGCAGTCACTACCACGTCTAATGTCGCGAATGGCTCCTTCAGTTTCATCCAGGAACCCCCGCGGCGTCCCGGCGTGTACGTCGAGTCCGTGGCTTTCGCAACGATTCCCTCGTGTCCGGCAGCCAGTGCCGCGCGAAATTCCCCGGCAGCCTGCCCCGCCGTTTCGCACAATTTCGCCCCGGCAAGATCGATGCCTTCGAAAGGCGTGGCCAAAATTTTTCGCAAGCGATCCTTCCGTTCACTCAGTGGATGGTCCAGCAGTGCCTCGCCGTCTTCAAACAACACATCGAAGGCGATGAATTTCACGGGAATATCCTGCGCCAGCCAGAAGTCCACCTTCTTTCGACCTAGGCGCTTCTGCAGTTCCGTGAATGGAAGGGGCAGCGAACCACGCCACGCTAGGATTTCGCCGTCAAGAATAAGCTCACCGGGTAGTCCCGCCAGCGCCGTGTTCAACTCCGGAAACTCCGTCACTTCATCCCGAGTGCGCGAGAATATTTTCACCTTCCCGCTGGCATCCTTATGCACCTGCGCGCGAATTCCGTCGTACTTGTACTCGATATACACTGCCGTGACATCGTCTTCCGCAAAAAGTTCCGCCGCCGTCTCCACCGGTGAGGCCAGCATGAATCCCAGCGGGTGAAACAATCGCAGCGTCGCAGACTCAAGCCGGCCTTCCGCCGCAAGTTTCAACGTTTCGCCGATGTCGCCGATAAACATGTTGGCTCGGCGCACCGCTGTTGCGCTTTGGCCGTAGGCTTTCGCAATGGCTTCTTCCACCAGACTCTCTTTCGAGCCGATGCGCAGATCTCCAGTCAGGATCTTGACGATGTACTTGACGTCCCCGGCGCTCCCGCGCGCAAACGCGTTCCGCAGTAATTCATCTTTTTGGAGTTGCGCTCTCGCGGCGGAAAGCTCACCAAACAGCTCTGCCACATTCTGAAGAGTGAGCTCTCCCTCTCCACGCGACGCGCGCAGAAGCTCCTCCGCCATCTCGCCGAGATCTCCGTGTCTGCGATAACTTTCGCCGAGATTTTCTCCTGACTTGCCCGCTGCATCAGCAACCGCCCGCGCCAGGCTTGAACCGCCAACGCCAACCACCCGTTCTTCGAACTGCGCAAACGCGCGCCCTGTGAGAAATTGCGCGGCCAACGATGCGTCTTGAACGGAAAGTGATGTAAATAGCCCGCTGATCAACCGGATCTTTTCGTTTTTCTTCGCCGTGCGCCCGACGTCATCGGCGGTTTCCACGAAGCTGCGCATCGATGCAGCCGTCTGCGTCACGAAGCATGCCGGGCGACGGAAGATTCCAGCGGCTGGCAATTCGGGCACCAGAACGTCGTGCGGGCGTCCGTCCCCTGCTTGCGGGATTCAATCGCTGCGCCACAGCGTCGGCACGGCTCGCCACGCCGCGCGTACACCCAAAGATTTTCCTCGCCGTCAGTGCGTCCGGTGGTTCGCCGCATTCCGGTGTACGTCACGATCTTGTCGCCGGAATTATCGGTGACATTGGCCAGCAGGAATTTGCGCGCCGTGGATACCAGAGCCGCCAGCTCCGAAATACTCAATGAACCAACTGTTCGAAACGGATGCACACCGCACGCGAAACAGATTTCGGATTTGAAAACGTTCCCGATGCCCGCCAACAACGATTGCGACAGTAACGCCTCGCCGACACTTAGTTCCGGCCGGCTGCGCAAGCGCCGCAGGATTTCCGCGTCGTCGAGTGCGGGCGCGAGTACCGCAGGCCCAAGCCGGTTGAAGCCACGGCGCCGCCGCAGTGAATCGGCGGTGTGAAACTCCGCGATCGGCACGTTGAATCCCACAGCTTCGATTTTCGCGGCGCGAATAATCAATCGCATGTCCTGCCGCGGACGTCTCCATTTCTCTCCCGGACGGTAAATGTGCCAGCTACCGCTCATCAGCATGTGCGTCAGTAAGATGAGGTCGCCGGAGAAGTACATCAGCGTCCACTTACCGTTGGCTTCGACCTTTTCCATCGTGCGGCCGGTCACCCCCGAATCCACTTCCACGCGTTCCAGCTTCGGCAAGACGCTTTCGAATCCGGTGACGACTTCCCCGGCAAGTGCGCGGTTCAGTGTGCGGGCCGCACGGAAGATCGTGTCCCCTTCGGGCATTACGCGCTCTCCGAAATGTCGCGATCATTTTCTTCCGAAGCATCTTCGGCGTCGCGACTTGGCACCATCGGCGTAACCCGGCGCATCTGAAATCCAAGAACCGTGTCGTGGAAACCGGACTCCACAAGAAATCGCGAAATAAAATGCTCGCGCGCAGGCAGACCGTTGATTTCGCCGACCAACAACCCGCTGCGGCGCCCTTGCCAGCGAATCGCAAGTTCCGCGAGTTTCTTTGCCAATTCCCGCGCAAACTGGGTCCGTTCCGGCTCGTTCTGTGGCAAAAATATCCGTAACGATGGATTGCGCCGCCTCAAAAATGCCGCCAGCGCGCCATTAATAAGAATCACTCCCGCGCCACTCGTGCGCGACATACTGTGATGAACCGCATCTTCTGCTTCGTTTTCAGTACGCGGCCAGGGCAGCAGCGCCCCGTAAGGATTTGCAGGATCGCTCGCCGCAAGGTAGACCACGTCGGCAAGCGGCGGCTCCACGCGCAGGCTCCGCAGCATATCCACCGCCGACGTGGCCGCGAATTGCGCCCCGCCCATTCCTGCCACAAACATTCCTCGGCGGACCCAGCCGCTGTCTTCCATCGTCTTGAGAGCCGGATACACCGTGTTGTAGCCACGCGGAATATTTTCGGCAATGGCCGTCTCGCGCATCACGATGCCGTGGCGTGTAAGCAACTGCTGCGCGATATTCGCGCTCCATTGCGTCACCGAAATGGGCGTAAGTAAATGCGCCGAAATTGTCGACCAGCGTCCCTGCGCAGGACCTCCGCCCGCTTTGCGTGATCGCAAACGCCGCAGAAATTCCGGTGAACCCGGCGGGCCCTCCGCAATCGCCGCACGATCGCGCTTCAAATCCGGCGGCCGCAGCAGGTCACGCAAGGGGTGAAGCGTATCGTTGGTGATTCGTCCGGACCACACCAGTTCCCACAACGCATCTCGTGTTTCTCCGGGGAATCCTCCGCCGAGCGCGGCATGAATGTTCGCAAAGAATGAAGCTCCACCTTGCGCAAGAATATCCAGAATGCGCTGCGCCTTCTCCGATAGCGAAGCCTGCTCGCCGCGCAACTCAGATGGCGGCAAGAGCAGCGGAAGCGACTCGGTGAGATACAGCGTAATCCGCCCATCGCGAGTGCCGATCTGCTCCAGCCCGGCCCACACTACCTCGCCCGCAGCCATCACGGTATCGAGATCGCCCGCGCGATAATCGGCCACGCGCGCGGGAAGAATTTCTCGCTCCAGCTCCGAAGCCAGCAGCGCGCCTCCCTGCAGGCTTTCCACCGCATCCAGCAACGCATCGAGTCCGCGGCGGCGCACGGTCACTCCCTGCCAACGCGCCGCGAATCGCGCAAACGTGTGCTGCTCTACCGGTTCCACTTCGCGCCGCAAACGCGCCAAGCTCTTCCGGCGAATCTGCTGCAGAATTTCCGGATCGCACCACTCCTGATGCTGTCCCCGCGGACGAAATTCTCCTTCCAACAGTTTCCCGCGCCCGTACAGCGCCCGAAGAACCGTTTCGGCCACGGCGGGCTGCAAAGCATAACGACCCGCAACTTCCTGCGTGGTGAATGGTCCATGCGTCCGCGCATAGCGTCGAATGATTTCGCGCAACGGATCGTCGCTGCTCTCCAGAAATACTTCGGCAAGCCCCGGCGGCAATGGCGTGCCCAGCGCATCGCGATAACGCGACGCATATTCCACCGCAATGAACCGCGATTCTCCGGCAACTCGCACGCGGACCGCACGCCTCGCACCCACCAGTTCCCCAAGGAACGTGGCGACTTCAGCGTTTGCAGAGCGAGCAATGATTTCCGACTCCGACAAATCGCCCAATTTCAGCAACAAATCATGAATCCCATCGGCATGGCGCGCCTGATATTCCGGATCGAGCGATTGCAACCGGTCCTCAACCTCATCGAGCGCCGCCTGGTCCAGCAATTCGCGCAAATCCGTGTCGCCAAGGATCTCCTGCAATTGCGACTGGTCGATGGAAAGCGCCTGCGCCCGGCGTTCCGCAAGTGGCGCATCGCCCTCATAGATGTAGTTCGCTACATAAGAAAACAGTAGCGACGCAGCAAAAGGCGAGGGCTTTTCCGACTCGAGGCTGGTGACCCGAACCTCGCCTCGCTGCACGGCCGCAAGAAGGCTCGCCGTCGAAGGCAAATCGAAAACATCGCGAATGCACTCGCGATACGTCTCCAGGAGAATCGGAAACGAAGAGAAGCGCGCCGCGACCGCGAGCAAATCCGAAGCGCGTTTTCGCTGCTGCCACAGCGGCGCGCGCACTCCGGGACGCCGCTTTGGCAACAGCAGCGCCCGTGCAGCAGCTTCGCGAAACTTCGCGGCAAACAACGAAGTCGAACCGAGTTGGCGCAGCACCAATTCCTGAAACTCGGCCGGCGCGGGCAGCAACTGCTCTGGCAAAATCGCCTCATCATTATCAGGAATGCGCAGCACAAATCCGTCGTCCGACCACATGGATTCCACTTCCATGCCGCGTTCGGCGCGCAATTTCGCAGTCACCGCCATGCACCACGGCGCATGCACGCGGCTACCGAATGGCGTGAGCACGCACACGCGCCGGTCGCCCAGTTCATCCCGGCAAGTTTCAATCACAATGTCCTGATCGCTCGGCAGCCTCCCGGTTGCGGCGGCTTGTTCCTCTAAATAGCGCAAAAGATTCTCCGCCGCGTTGGCGTCCAGGCTGTGCGTTTCCACCAGTTTTGTGAACGCAACCGGACGCGGCAGGCTCAGCAATTCACGGGTCATCTCTCCGATTTTTCTGCCGAACTCCGCGGGCCGCCCAACGGTATCGCCATGCCAGAAAGGCATTTTGCCGGGTTCTCCGGGCGCGGGCGAGACCACCACGCGATCGTGCGAAATTTCCTCGATGCGCCACGTGCTGGCGCCAAGAATGATGGTGTCACCCGTGCGGCTTTCGAAAACCATTTCCTCGTCCAGCTCGCCGACACGCGCGCCCTTCACGCCGCCCGCCAAAAACACGCCATAAAGCCCGCGATCCGGAATCGTTCCGCCATTAATTACCGCAACTCGGCGCGAGCTTTGCCGCGGTGTGAGACGATTAGCAACGCGGTCCCAGGTGATCCGTGGGCGCAGCTCCGCAAATTCGTCCGAAGGGTAGCGTCCAGCCAACATATCCAGCACGCTTTCGAACACCGATCGCGTGAGCGCCGCGTATGGCGCCGCCGAACGCACCAGCCGAAACAATTCCTCGACCGTCCACGAATCAAACGCCACAATGGCGACAATCTGTTGCGCCAGAACATCCAGTGGATTGCGCGGATAATGAACCGATTCCACCTGGCCGTCATACATCGCACGCGTGATCGCCGCACACGCAACCAAATCCGCGCGGTACTTTGGAAACAGAACGGCATTGCTCACCGCGCCCACATGATGGCTGGCGCGGCCCACACGCTGCATTCCGCTGGCAACCGACGGCGGCGATTCGATCTGCACCACCAGATCGATCGCGCCCATATCAATTCCCAATTCGAGCGAAGAAGTGGCCACTATCCCGCGAAGCGTGCCGAGCTTCAGCCGGTCTTCAATTTCCTTCCGTTGCGCCACAGCAACACTGCCGTGATGCGCGCGCACCAACGTCTCTCCGGCCAGATCGTTCACCGCGCCGGAAATGCGCTCCGCTAGCCGCCGGTTGTTCACAAAAATCAGCGTGGAACGGTGCGCGCGAATCAACTCCAGCAACTTGGGATGAATGGCGCTCCAGATCGATGGCCGAACCGGACCTTGCGAAGCTGCTCCGCTCGGCAACGGATCGATTTCGTCCAGGCGTGTCATATCCTCGACGGGCACTTCCACGCGCAGATCGAGACGCTTCGGCTCGCTGGCATCCACGATATGAATGGACCGGTAGACAGGGGCGGTGACAGAGCCTTCGAACTCGGCAAGTGGCTCTTCGGCAACCGCTGGATCGTCAGCGGCAGCCGAGTCAACCGCAGACTCCGCCCCACCCAGAAAACGCGCCACTTCCTCCAGCGGGCGTTGCGTAGCAGAGAGTCCGATACGCTGAACGCGACGGCCCGCGAGACGTTCCAGGCGTTCGAGCGACAGCGCAAGATGCGAACCACGCTTGGTGGGAACGACCGCGTGAATTTCATCCACGATTACCGCTTCGACCGAACGCAACAACTCGCGCGCGTTGGAGGTGAGCAGCAGATACAGAGACTCCGGCGTGGTGATCAGAATGTCCGAGGGATGCCGCAGAAATCGCGCCCGTTCCGCGGGCGGAGTATCGCCGGTTCGAATCGCCACGCTAGGCTCGTGAAACTCCGCGCCCAAACGCTGCGCAGCCTGCGCGATTCCGACCAGCGGGGCACGAAGGTTCCGTTCCACGTCCACCGCCAAAGCCTTGATCGGCGAAATGTACACCACGCGGCAGCGAGCCTTTTCTTCAGGCACCGGCGCAAACATCAGCCGGTCGATGCACCAAAGAAATGCAGCCAGAGTTTTACCCGTACCCGTGGGCGCAAGAATCAGCGTGGAGTCGCCGCGCGCAATCGCAGGCCAGCCAAGCAACTGCGGGCGCGTCGCTCCGAGAAAAACCGCGCCAAACCACTCGCGCACGGCCGGGTGAAACAGGCCGAGTTCGGGCGCAGCTTGGGCAGCTTGTGCGTCAGTGAGTTTCATGAGTTCAATCTAAATTCTGCTACTTAAGATCCCTCATGATTGGATGCAAATCGGGCGAGGAGGTATGCGCAGCGCCCTCCAGGAGAGAGCGCCGCGCGAGTTTCCGCCACGAACCCAGCCTACTTCTTTGGCTTGGGTGGATAGTTCTTGAATATTTTCTGAACGCACTGCTTGGTCTGTTTCTGATCGCCCGATTCGGAGTTGGATGGGTTTTCGACAGTCGCCTGGCCGCGATACACAAGCTTCTTCAGTTTCGCGTCCGCCATATCCAACGTAAGAATCAGAATCTGCCGCGGATGCTCGGAGGTAAAGGTCGTCGAGTCGTCGGACCATGGACCCCAGCCTCCCCAGCCCCCGTACCATCCCCAGCCCCCGCCCCACGGACCCGGCCCCATATCAAAACCATCCGTGGTGGAAGTGGCATCTACCACTTCCTGTCCCTGAATGTGGTAGGTAACGACCACATCGGGTGTCTGTCCCGACCCCGCAAGAGTCAGACCTTTGCTTTGCAGTTCGGCAATTACGTCCGCCTTTATCCACGGCCCGTAAAATGGCATGCCGGGATTTTTTGGATCTTGCCAGGCGAATGTCTTGTAACTGGAAAAGGGCGCGCCCACCTGCCAGTTCACTTTTACGGTTTGCGCGCAAAGCGGCAAAGCGCACAGCAAGAAAGTCACCAACAAAGCAGCTCGAAACGTTTTCATTTTTTTGCTCCAGGAGGCTAGATTGCGGTCTGTGTCTTGCTGCAGGATTTTACGGAGTACGATTAGCGTGCGCGGGCGGCTGCACTCTTCCATGGCGGACCGTAACGCCCGGACCTGCGGAGCATACAACACCTTGGGACGTTCGCAAGGATTATTCGGCTCAGTTACCCTGCGCTTTTGATCTGGTCGCCGCCAACGGAGGAGCAACTGGCTGCAGACGGCTGGCATTCTGGAACGGCACCATCCATCCCGGGTACTCCGGCGGCAGCGCGCTGACCTCATCAAGCACCTTCATTTCGTCCGCCGTCAGCTTCAGGTCCACGGCCGCAATGTTGTCGTTCAGCTGGTCCAGACGCTTTGCGCCAATAATGACCGAAGTGACCGCCGGCTTGGCCAGTACCCACGCCAGCGAAATGCGTGCCGGACTGCAGTTGTGGGCCTTCGCAATCGGAGCCATGGCCTCCAGAATCTTCCAGGTGCGCTCTTTGTCGACCACGGGAAAATCGAATTCCGAGCGTCGAGAGCCTTCCGGCTTCTGGTTCTCCCGGCTGAACTTTCCGGAAAGCAGTCCACCGGCCAGCGGGCTCCAGACCAGCAGTCCCGTCTTCTCGGCTTCGAGCAGAGGGACCAGATCGCGCTCCAGGTCGCGCCCCGCGATCGAGTAATACGCCTGCAAGGTATCGAAGCGCGCGAGGTTCTTGAACTCCGATATTCCCAGCGCCTTGGCGATCTTCCACGCGTGCCAATTGGAACAGCCGATGTACCGCACCTTCCCCTGATTCACCAGGGTATCTAGGGCACGAAGCGTCTCCTCGATCGGCGTAATCGAGTCACTGGCGTGGATTTGATACAAGTCGATGTGGTCGGTTTGCAGGCGCCGGAGGCTGGCTTCAATAGCATCCATGATATGTCCGCGAGACGCGCCCACATCGTTGCGTCCGGGACCAACCCGGCCGAATACCTTGGTGGCGATAATGACATCCTTGCGCGGGATCTTCAGATTCTTCAGCGATTGGCCAAGTATCGTTTCGCTTCCGCCGTTCGAGTACACATCCGCCGTGTCGAAAAAATTGATTCCCGCATCGATGGAAGCCTTCATCAGCTCATCGGCGCCCGCCTGATCGGTGTTGCCTATGGCCGCCCAGATGCCCTCGCCGCCGTGAAATGTCATGGTCCCGAGACAGAGCGTGGAGACCAGCAAGCCAGTATTGCCAAGTGATTTGTATTCCATAATTTCCCTTCCTTCAGCGCGGTTCAAATGCTGTCGATTCGACTGATCGGTCACAAAATCCGGCGACGAGGTCGCCATTCATCAGATGATCCGAAGCCCTATTGGCTACTAGTTATCTGAGTTTTTTCGCGCGCGCAACCGCAGTCGTTCATCGCTCCAGACCGCCACGATCCCAGCCATTAATCCTTTTGGGTGGGAAGGCCTGCGTCCAGCCAGCCCTTCCAGCCGCCATCCATCGATTCAACGTTGCTGTAACCCATCTTCTGCAGATTATCGGCCGCCAACGCCGACCGGAATCCGCCACCGCAATACAAGATCACCTTCGCCGAGGCGTCCGGGACCCGCTGTTCGATATCCCGCTCGATAACGCCCTTCCCAAGATGAATCGCACCGGGAAGATGTCCCCGGGCCCATTCGCTTTCCTCGCGAACGTCCACCAGCGTGAATTTTTCACCGCTATCCAGGCGGCTCTTCACATCGGCTACATTCGTTTCTTTGACGTGCTTTTTTGCCTCATTCACCAAGGCCAGAAATTTCGCAGCGTGCGCCATGCAGTTCTCTCCCTCTAAAAGCTCATTTGAGCCTACCATAGCGCCAGAAAAACAACCGTTGCGCCTCGGGGTTGCTTTTGTAGGGACGGCCTTCTGCTTGCCCGCCGCAGGAGGGAGGCCGTCCGCCAACGCAGCCGCCCGCACACCTCATGGACTTAGTTTGAGAACTTAGCTCGCGCGCATTCTTTCGACCTGCACTAAATTCCCTGAAGTGTTCGAACTTCAGGACGAATTTAGTGCCTTTTTATTGGCGAAAAATCAAAAATGTCGGCACGCCGACATTTTTCTGGCTGTACAGAAATCGCCGAAGGAACGGCACCTCAGAAGCCCCGAACGGTACTCTCTCTTTTTTAGGCAGGGACGGCCTTCTGCTTCTGCTTGCGCTGACGCAGGAAGCGAGGCCGTCCGCTAACTTCAACAGGCCGCACCGTGTTTGCTAGGCCTACGGTTTCGCGGCCTGTTCCGTTCCCTTCTTCGCAAAGGAACGAACCAACACCACCAGATTCCAGCGCACCTGTTCGGTGGTGCGATCCCCTTCGCCCCCGGTCATTTTCCCCCGCCCGTTGGTGACGATGTAGAACAACTCCCCGTCGGTCATTTTTGCGATCGAACTTGCATCGCGCCAATCGTTCAGGTCTAGCTTCATGTCCCCCGCAAGCTCGCCTTTGCCGTCTCCATTTTTTCCATGGCACATCGCGCAATGATAGCCATACAGCTTCTTAGCTTCCGCCAACCCTTCCGGCGTGGCCTTTTTGGGGTTCTGCTTAGCGACGTCCGCGGCGGGGATGGGCGCTTCCGCCGCTTCTCCTTCTTTTGGTTTGTCCTTGGTTTCCTGTTGCCGCGCGGCAGCCATGCCCAACGAACAAATCAGCGCTGCCAAGACGAAATAACAAAATTTCCGCATATATACCTCCCCGATGTGAGGAACCGACGGAGCGAGCAATCGACTGGGCTTGGACTGAGCTGTGTCGACCGGTTGTGAGTGGAGTCTATGCCTCCCAGCGTACAAATAAAAGAAATGATTTACGATTAGAAGAATTTCAAATCCTTGAAATCCTCGAAGTACGAAGCTGTTGCGGCGCGCGTCGTGTCCGCGGAGGCCTGCGTCTGCCTGGAAGCCCGCACCTTGCAACTCGGCGCCGGTGCATTGTCGTCTTTTCCAGCCATGAACGGTCCGGTTTCACGTAACCGCGTTCGCACTCCATCCAGCTCCGCCGGAATTGCATCCGTCGAAGCGCCATGCTTCACATAAATAAGCAGCGCCGCTTCTCCCGGCGCATCGACGCTCGCGCTGATTCCCACGCCCAGAACCCCGGGCTGCTTCAGGAGTTCCGCGACGTGCGCCGCCTGCACTACCCGCGCCTTCTGCATTTGCTCAGGCAGAAGCTCATACATGAGTTGCGGCCGCGGCACACTCTGCAACAGCTGCCGCGTTTCCTTGTCGCTAAGCAGGCCGCGATACGCCCACTCGTCTCCCTCGATGATCCGCGTTGGAACCCCATTCAATGAATGCGGCATTCCCGCGGCAACTCCACCTTTGCCCACAAATAAAAGGACTGCACCATCGCCCGGCCGGTCGTAGCTCCTGCCAAATCCCAGCGCCAACACAGTAGGGTTCGCCAGCAGCGTGGGCGCGCTGTAATCTCTTGCGCGACTCGCTTTCGAAAGCGAGTCGGTGCCAACACTCGATTGCGTTGCAACCGCGGCGCTAGGACTCAGCGGCAAAGTGCAGCCAAGCACCACGTGAGCCACCCCTCCCACGAACGTAGGCGCGGAATTGCCCGCGCCAAGAAATACGGAGAGCACATCGCCCACCGGGTTACCAACGGAATCCGTATCCGATCCGCCGAACAGCAATGCGACCGGATCGGCGCTATCCTGCGTCACAATCAGAGCTCCGGAATCACCCGACGCGCTGAACATTCCCCCCGCAACCATCACCAGATCCGTAAAGCTGACGGTAAACGCGGGCTGCGTGTCTCCGCAATTCTTGAAGTAATCCACACTCGCGGTGACGTTCGTCGCGATGATTGTGGAGCAGGTCAATCCGGTGGTCCTGCCGCTTTTCGCGACCAGACCATTGTGTGGAGCAACGAGCGCCTGCGTGGGAGTCAGTCCAGCGCCCGCATGTGGCGGCGCCGCGTCGGGTACGCCATTCGATTGCGTCGCTCCCAGCAACAGAATGTTCCCGGCAGGATCAACGGCGCCGTTCACTGCCGTGGCCAGCGCGGCATCCACCTTGGGTAGCGGACCGGTTTCCAAATTGTAGAACTCAAAAAGGTGCGCAACGGTCTGCGTCGAAGGCCCCGCCTGGCAATTCGTTTCGATCAATCCCGGTTGCGTAATGCCGTCTCCCGGAATGCCGAAGTCGCTTTTCGCCAGAACGTGATTGTTGCTCAGAATGTACTGAATGCCGTTCAGCGCGACTAGGGAACCCAGCGTCCCGGAGCAGCAGAATTGGCCGTTCACATCTTTCACGTTCCCGCCCGACGTTCCGAGTTTTACCGCTCCGGCTTGTGCATTCTCGTTCTGCGGCGCGAGTGCGACCGTCGCCGTTCCCATCGCTGATGGATTTACCTGCGATATCGCGATAATCATCACGTTCGTGACGTTCACGCCGCCCGAACCATCCGAAGCAGTCGGAACTCC
>Ga0070765_100000911_pt1 | contig 17623 bp, 10 predicted proteins | sample HubBroMetageWFT5_FD_71516 | JGI IMG/M metagenome (GOLD analysis project Ga0070765, IMG submission 71516) | Warmed and freeze-thawed soil microbial communities from the Hubbard Brook experimental Forest, New Hampshire - Hubbard Brook CCASE Soil... | ecosystem: Environmental > Terrestrial > Soil... | reverse complement strand
ATATAGGCATTTTCGCTGGAATCTACTGCGATTGCGTTGCCGTAGTCTCCGTCCGTTCCGCCAACGAAGCTTGAATAAACCAGCGAAGCATTTCCGCTGGCCGTGGGATTGAGCCGCGTAACGAAGGCAGTTCCGTCAGGGTTGCTACCCAGCGGTCCCGGAATGTAGGCGTTGCCTGTGGTGGGATAATCGGTTGAAAAAGTCTGCCCGGTTACATAGACATTGGCCGGAGATGCGGTATCCACGGCAACTCCATAAGCCAGCTCGCCGCCGCTGCCGCCGAGATAGGTAGAGTACATTTCGGCGGTTCCCCCGGGATTCAATTCTGTGACGAAGACCGATCCAAAAGATGCCGTGGCGACCGTTGGAGTGGGCTGATACGCAGTAAGAGTGGTCGTCGGAAAAGTTGCGGAATACGTCAAGCCGGCGATGTATGCGTCTCCCGCTGCGTCAACGGCGATCCCAAAAGCTTCGTCGCCATTGGCGCTGCCGCCCACGTAGGTGGAGTAATTCAGGGTTGGATCAATGGTCAGTGCTTTGGTGCGGTCGTAAGCGCCGACTGAGAAATTCACGCGGTTGCCCGCGGCCAATGAATAATTCGAGGCGACTTCTTCGCGCCGGCCGTTCACATCCTGATATACAACGGGCTTCTGAAGTTCTACCTCGCCGCCGGAAACCGTCATTAGCAGGTTGCCCTGCGCGTCAATTCGCAATTTGTTTGCGCCGGTTACATCGAGCGCGATTGCCTTCGGGTCCGCGCCTGGCGCGACGATATAGTCGTACTCCAGTTTGCGGTGGTTGCCGTAGAAGACCAGGTCAACCCCAGGATATACATCGGCGTATTTCACGCGCGCAAACGATGGGATGTCTGTTTGCCATTTCCGGGAATCGTTGCCGATAAAGTAATTGGTTTTTCCGGGGAGCTGGTTCAGCCCGGCGATTAGGGGATGGGGATTTGCTCCGGCAAGCCTCATGCGAATAACCGAAGTCGCCGCCGCCTTCTTTCTGGCGGCGAGGATCTTGGCTGACGCTGCGCGGTGCCTCGGCGAGAAATCCAGCGGCTTGGAGTTGTGCACTTCGAGGACGGCTTCCTGCGCCGTCAGGAAGACTTGATAGCCCTGCCCGCGAGAAAGAAAGCGCACCTCGGAATTCGTTTGACCTCTGTTCTCTTCGAAGCCCATCGGAAGGTTTCCGTAGGCTTCCGCCAATCTGGGATCAGCAGTTGCGGACCGTGCAGACTGGCGCGCCGCCGAAATAGATTTTGCGGCGACAGTGTGCCGCGACGCGAATTTTCCGTTGTGAGATGCGATTAAAAGGACGATGGCGGTGATACATAGTGCCGCTGTGCTGCCGATTATTACCTTAGCCAACGAAGCCCTCATCTTCATTGTGGCAATCCTCCTGGTCATTTCCGATTCTGATGATCTCCGGAGGGGCCGCAGGGCTTGGGTGTCCCGCCCCATCCAAAGCAGTGATTAAAATTTGGTTTCATAACGTAACAAAGTAAGTATTTCTGGATTTGAATTGAGGATCGAATTGTGACATAGCAGGGAAGCATCTAACGGGCGATATTAGCACAGTTTCCATTTGATACACCCACACACGATGAGCCTCTTTCTAAAGGGGAGGCGGGAATGGAAAAAATATGTGGGCCAAGGAGAATTCTGGCACACCCCAAAATGGGAAAAGTACTAACTCTGGCCAGCGGCGAGGGCAGAACGGGATGCGAGCGAGTCAAAGTCCGCGCTGACAAGACGGCACAGGTTGTCAATCTGTGACGGGTCTTCGTGAGCGCGGACCTTTCGAACGGGAACCGCCGAAACGAGCCGTCCGAGGACTTCAAATTCCATGGCACGCATCTGGGAATCCAGGGTATTCGTGGCGTATGTATTCGCGATCAACGATATCAGCGATGTCTGAGGGGGCACAGCCTTCACGAGAGGGGCCGGGTCTCCCGCGCGTTCATCCAGAAGATAAATCGCGCCGAGAGGCAATGAACCTTCTTCAAACCGCACCCCGCCCGTCCCACCTGCCAGGTACCGTTTGTCCCAATTGGCTATAAATCGAGGCAGCGCTTCCGGAGAGCCGTACAGCATGTCAACCGATTCCGGCCAGAGCGATAAATATGGATAGGCTGGCGCAACGCGAAAGGTCCGGCCCACTTCAGAGAGCGCGACGATGTCATCGGAAAGCAATGAATGGCCCCGTCGAGCAAAGGCAGCTGCCGTGGTTGATTTGCCTGCGCCGGTTGAGCCAACGAAAGCTACCGCGCGGCCTCCAATCGCTACCGCACTCGCGTGAAGGCAAGCCACCCCCCTCAAGCGCAGCAACAGCCCAAGCACAGGCCCCAATAGAAATGTGGAGGCAGCCTCGATGGACAAGTCGTCGGGCCAATTTCCCCAGATGTGATTGCCTTCCCGATCGAGCCAGAAATGCAGACCGTGGTAATAAACGAGGTGGAGAAAGGCCCCGCCGCGTAGCCTCCAAATTCGCAGAGCAGGTTCGCCCCCGGGCCCAAGAAAAGCGCTTACATAAAATGGATCGTCTTGTGCGATTGCCGTTGGATGGTGAGTCCAATCTGGCGATTCACGGAGGTGAATACGGACGGCGGGGACGTTGGAGCAAATCGGTGCGGTTTCGAGACCAGGAACGGAAAGGTTGGAACGGAGAGCCAGCCCAAAGACGGAATACGTGAACTCATTCAGCATGGAAAATCAAATGTTTGGAAATCAGCCGGCCGCATCGGCCGAAGAACCACAAAATGTCACTTGAACCAACTCGAGTCCCATCCTTGAATTTGCTCGTGCATCTTCTCGACAGCGGGGCATTCCATGAATACGTACGGCTCGACTCAAATATGAGTATTTGTCGCTTGCCGTGTACCGTGGTCGATGGCCCCAGACTTCCCAACTTTCTGTGTTAATGCCTGGACAGTTCCGTAAATAGTTAATATTGGAGATAAATAAGGCTTCTTGGGCTCCCTTATAAGGGACTTATGCATTACGAGCCTCCGCCTGCATGTTATACCGAAGTCTCCGCGAAGTCTGCAACCAAAAGTTGAGACAAGCCGGACGAAAATTTGCGTTCGCCGCCAGGGAACGCGAATCTTCCGAAGAAGTGGGAAGCGCTGAGCGGCGAACGTACGCCTCAATTTCACTACTCCACCCGGCGGGATCCACGCCTGGCGCGCCCGGTTTATGAAGTTGGGCGGCGAGCGGATCGTTCTCAAACGCTTTTTTGGGGCGGACGCGCACATCCTCGGGCAGCCTGCCGATCATGGCCTCGCGCAAGAGCATTTTCTCGAAGAACCAAGGGTAGGGCGGAAGGGCGAGCAGAAAATTCACCACCCTCAAATCGAGGAACGGATAACGCACCTCGACCGGAGAACGCGTGACGCCCGGGCTGGAATTCTCAAACATGTGCGACCACTGCGGAAGCGTCAGCGACGCGTGACCCTTCGGAAGGAGCGGATGGAGCAATGGTCCCGGGAGTTGAGTCCATTCCTTCCAGCGCGATTCCAGGCCCTGGCGCTTGGCCAGGTCGGGCGAAATCCATCGAGGAAGCGCAGTGGAATTCGAACGATCGCCGGCGGCGCGCTTCATTTTCCGGAATCCGGCGCGCAAAAGAGACGGTCGCGATTGCAGATACCCCGGGACGTCCGCGATCAACCGCTTCCACTCACGATTGCGCCACAACTCGCGCAAGTAGGGCCGCATTTCAAAATGCATCAGATTGTCGGCGCCCTCACCTGAAAGCGCGACGCGCGTGTCCGTGGCCAGCGCACGAAATTGATCGTGCAATCCGGCGAAGAAGGGGTCCGCTGATGGCTCAGGCGGACCAATTTCCGGATTGTCCCACCGATCGAAGGGATGCAAGTGGTCCATCGGCAGGCAGCGAATCGGAATGCGAAGGAATTCGGCGGACAATCGAGCGTAGGCACCGTCAGTGTTCGCTCCCGGCGAATCATATGTGACGGTATAGGCGCGCAAATCCGCAGCGCCTCGGGCTGTGGAAGAAATCTCTTTCGCCATCGCAGCGACGGAGGCCGAATCGAGCCCGTCGCTCAGCAGGATGCCAACGCGATCCGAGCGTAAGCGATCCGCAACCGCTTCCTGCAAAAGAATCTGGAAATGTTCGATGTATTCATGGGAATGGCGATAGCGGATTCGTCCATCCACCGGCGCGGACCAATAGCGGGCAATTTTTATTCCCGCGGATGTGACGGAGAGGGTGTGTGCCGGAGGAAGGCGGCGAATGGCTTGAAAGCTCGTGGAAGACGTATCCAAATTTAAACCAAACAAGAGAAAGTCGGCGATGGCAGCCTCGTTCAACTCCTGCGGGACGTCCGGATGGGCGCGCAAGCAGTTCAAAACGTTGCTGAAGAGAAATCGGCCGCCGGCTTCCGCGTAATAGAATGGCTTTACACCGAAATGATCCCGCGCGCAAAAGAGGGTTTTGCGGCGCGCATCCCAGATGGCAAAGGCAAAATCGCCGCGAAGATGCTGGACGCATTCCTCGTCCCACGCAGCATAGGCATGCAGAATAAGTTCGGGATCCGTGGCGGGTTTGCGAACCTTCTGCCCCGCCTGCTCGAGTTCGGTGGCGAGTTCGCGGCGGCTATCAATGCGCGCGTCCGCTGTAATCCAGAGTTTTCCATCGAGGCTGGGAATTTCGCGTTCGCCAAGAGACTCGCGCGTGGTGCGCAGCAGCGCATGACCCAGGCCGGCGGCGCCATCGAACCAGACGTCGCGTCCGTCGAGACCGCAAAACGAAAGGGAGTGCACAAGCGAAAGCAGCAGGCGCCGGTCAGCGGGCGCTCCGTTGCGGTCGAAAATGCCGACAATTCCGCTCAATGAGTCTGAGTCTCCACCGAAATCAACGGCCCATCGAAAGGAACGAAATGAAGATGGGGGTCTTTCTGGCTGCTTAACTGTGTGCCTAAGAATTCCACCCAGGCATGGGCTTCAAAGCGGTCGGCTTCCTTACGCGCGCCGATCCGCAAGTCCGCGCGCATGCCACGCGTGCGAAGCAGCCACCAGAGCACCAACGAACGTTCGAGGCAATTTGTCGGGAATGGAAGATGCCGCGCCGCGGATTCTTCCGTCCTCGCAATAGCGCGCGCGGAAAGCACGAGCTCGGCGTCTTGCGCCGACGAAACGGAGGGCGCGCCCGGCGCAAGCCAGGCGAGAACGCGTCTCCAACGGCGAAAGCCAGAGAGCCGCAATCCAACCCAGGTGACACCCAGCGCAACCGCGGACTCCAAGGCGATGCCGCGCTCGAAGCCGCTCAAGCGCCAGAAACCTCGCCAAGTTTTCATCATCGCATTCAACCCAGTGCCTCGAAGAAAGTCGCGTCGCGAAAAGCCGCCGGCCCCGAGCCTGGGATGGGCGCGTCCACAAGGGCCTGCGTGGACCGCCGTGAGGTGACGCACGGCGCGCTTACGCGCCAGCCGCTATTCGCACCTCGATCAGCCCCTCCAGCCGCATCTGTTCGAGCAAGTCGAGAAGATCGCGTTCGCAGCGGCTTGGGTCTACTTCGTATTCTTCGAGCAAGGTATCGCGCAACTGCAAAACGCTTTTCGGTTGCTGCACAAGATTCCACACACGCGCGCCGACGGGATTCATTCCGTAGTACACGCTGTTTTTCAGGTTCAGGATGGCGGACTCTTCACCAAGCGGGCAAGATACTTGTTCGGTAGTGGCCACCACAATTGAGTGCACCGAGAGAGAGGTGCCCATTTAGACGAGACCATTCCTTCAGGGCTGGAGGGTACGTCTGCTGGGAGCGGGTTCCAGCAGCGCTTGCGATGTGGCAGCCCTTGACCCCAAGAGACTCACCACGACCGCGAAGTGATTCTACCGGGTATCCAGCTGAACAGCAACGACGGAACTGGATTCGTCCCGGTGAATTCGGTTATAAGGTCTTGTGACGGAGTCGCCCGCAATTCTTGTTGAAGGCCTCGAAAAATATTTTCCACCCGCGCTTTCCGGATGGCGTGCGATGTTGACGCCGCTTGCGCGGCCAACGCAATGCGCGCTTGCCGGAATTTCCTTCTCGGTGAAGCGCGGCGAGGCAGTGGCGCTTGTGGGCCCCAACGGAGCGGGGAAGTCCACGCTCTTGCGCATCCTTGCCACGCTCGTGTATCCCACGCGCGGGCGCGCTGCGCTCGGCGGGTTCGACGTGGAGCGCGAAAGCGCGCAAGCACGGCAACGGCTCGGCTACCACACCGGCGGTGATGAAGGTTTTTACGGACGTCTGACCGGCAGGGAGAATCTAAATTTCTTCGCGGCTATGAATGACCTGATGGGCAGAGCCGCCGAGGAGCGCATCGGTCAAATCACGGAATGGATGGGGATTGCCGGCGAGCTCGACCGCCAGGTGCGGACGTTTTCGACAGGCATGACGCATCGCCTGGGGCTTTCTCGCGCCTTTCTGCACGGCCCCGAAATCCTGCTGCTCGACGAGCCCACGCGCAGCCTCGACCCGCTGGCCGCCGCGGATTTTCGACGCCTGCTGAAGAATGAAATCGTCCAGAAGCGTGGGACGACGCTGCTGTTCGCCTCGCACACACTTGCCGAGGTGGAAGAAATCGCCGATCGCGTCGTTCTGTTGGGAAAAGGAAGGGTGCTCGCCAGCGATTCGCCACGCGGACTTCGCGCGGCGGCCGGCTCATCGACTCTCGAAGGAGCAATTGCGTCGTTCTCGCGGGATGCTGCTGGGGCGGAGGAGCTGCCATGAAGAGCGCCGGCACGCTCCGGAAAATCATGGCGTTTTTCTGGCGCGATTTTGCGATTGCCCGCGGGTACCGCGGCGCGCTGGTGCTGGAAGCGCTTGAGGCTCTCTTCGGCGTGGCCACTTTCTATTATCTTTCGCGCTTCGTGGAGACTCCGGCGCTGGCGCGATCGCTTCCCGGCGGCAGCAATTATTTTGCTTTCGCTCTTGTGGGCTTTGCGTTCTTCGATTACTTGAGCGTTTCGCTGGCCGCATTCGATTCAAGCCTCGACGAAGCGCGCCAGAATCGCACGCTCGAGGCGCTGCTGGTGACGCAAACTCCGCTTCCCGTCATCCTGGCGGGCTCCGCCGTGTATCCGATTTTTGCGCTTGCGCTGCGAACCTGCGTTTACCTTGGGTGGGCCGCGCTTCTCTTCGGCTTTGCGCCAAGGTCAGCGAACTGGCCCGGCGCCGTGGTGATCCTGCTGGCTTCGATCCTCGCGTTTTCAGGCCTGGGGATTCTTTCGGCGAGCTATCACATCCTTTTTAAGCGAGGGAATCCAGCCAAATGGGTTGTCCTGGGGGTTTCGGGATTGGTGGGCGGGATGATGTATCCCGTTTCGGTGTTGCCGCACCCACTGCAGATTCTCGCGCGGCTCGTCCCGGTTACATACTCGCTTGAAGGAATGCGCGCCGCGCTTTTGGCAGGCGCGGGATGGAATCAGCTGTGGCCTTCGATTGTGGCACTTTTAATATTTGCGGCAATCCTGATTCCGCTATCGTTCGCCGTCTTCGCCTGGGCGTTGCGCCGCACTAAAATCACGGGCACGCTCACCCACATCTAAGCGCGATCGATCGGAAATCAGGCGGGCCCTGCCTTTTGCACCGGACTTGCTTTCAACGTTTCAGGCGGCATCACCGGTTCCCGTCTGCCAAAGAATCCTTCTCTTGCCAGCTTGAAAATCGTTCGCCGGTTTTCCGCGAACATCTTGAACCACGCCATGCGGTTCATCATCGGGAAGTAGATGCCGCGGAAGCACAATCGGGCAATGAGGATATTGATGCGGTAACCCAGCGGCTTGTGGTCCAGCGAATCCACGGCGTGGGCGATCGCCTCCGGGCTATACGATTTATTCCACCCATACTTCACCTCGGCATGAGCCTCCTCGATCGTCATCTTAAGGGGCGTGTGCGCCATCGCGAAGGGTATGAACTCCTGCCAGTGTTTCGGCCGCGTCAATCGCCCAGCCACCGCGAGTCTGGTGTAGAGCGGCGTACCCGGCAGTGGGGTGAGCAAGCCGAAGATTGGCAGCCCGGGCGGCCAAGTGCGGATCTGCTGCAGGGTCCGTTCGGCCGCTCCCACCGTGTCGTTATCCATGCCGAAAATAAATGATGTGATCGCGAAGACGTTGCGCTGCGCGAGCCTTTCCAACACGGTTGCGTATTCCCCGGGCTTGTTGAATCCCTTGTTGGCAATCGCAAGATTGGCCGGGTCGATTGATTCCATTCCGATAAAAATCCACTTGCCGCCCGCCGCAGCGATCAGATCAACCAACTCTTCATCACGCAGCAGATTCGCGCTAATCTGCGCGACCCAGTGCACTTGAGCTTCCGCGGCGATGATGTCTCGCAGCAACGATTTCGTGCGTTTGATGTTGATGGCAAAATTGTCGTCAATAAAAAACACGGCAATCTGCCCGCCTTCGGCTTTCGCTCGCGCCTTCAACATCAGCAGCTCATTCACGACGCTTTCGTTGGTTCGAAAGCGAATTGAGTCGCCAAAAAATCCTGTCACCGTGCAGAACTCGCAGCCATACGGACAGCCGCGGCCCGATTCGACGGGCACAACGCTAAACGTTCCCCACCCGCTCCTGAATTGCTTCAGCAACGGCGCGAACATCTTCGGAACCATATTGAACTGCTTGAGATCGATCGTGTCCCAGGGAATCGCCGGGTAAGGTTGCAGTGAGGGTTTGCGTTCCTTTCCGGCGTCATCCACAGGCGCATAAATATCTTTCAGCGTTCCGCGCTCGGCATCCTCCACAATTCTTGGCCATGTCTCGTCGGCTTCTCCGAGAGCCACCGCGTCGGCATGGCATGCCCCGCCATCGCGCCCGAGCGCTTCGTCAGGCATTTCCGTAACGTGAGGTCCCCCCATCACGACGGGGACACCCGCGGCGCGAATGGCGTCGGCCATGCGGTACGCCTTCGCAATCATCCGCGTCATCGCGCCGATACCTACAAGCCCGATGTGATTTTCCCGCACAAATTGTGCGATGCTGTTTTCGTCCATCGGTTGCGCGTTGCCGTCAATCAGCACGACTTCATGTCCGGCAGGGGTGAGCGCTTTCAGCAGGAACATCCACAGGTGCGGCATGAAGTTGTGCGTGACGCCATTGTCCGGATTGTAGAGGAGAATTTTCATCGGCTCTTGCTCCCGCCTGGATTTCTAAATTTGTCCACAAACAATCCCATCGCCCATTTCCGGGCGCCCGGATGCACAGAATCTCATTTACCGTTGAACGATAGCTTCTGTTGCGTTCAGCTATAAGTCAGAAGGAGTGCTCGTCTTCCGGACGAGCGAGGGCGTGCCATAGGCGGGTAGACTAATTCGCGGACCTATTCCAAGTATGGTCAATATTGCACACTTTGCGAAAACGCCACCGGAAGGTAAACGCTAGTCTACGAGGACAATGTTGAGGAGGGACCTGTGCACGGACAACCCGCCGTTGTATTCGATGAAGCCGAGCTTCCTGAACCGGTTCATGAAGAAGCTCACGCGCGAACGCGTGGTTCCCACCATTTCCGCAAGAACTTCCTGGCTGATTTTGGGAACGATGACATCAGATCTGCCTTCTTTCCCGAATCGGGCAAGCAGTAGAAGCGTTCGTGCCAGCCGTTTCTCGCTGGAATTGAAGAGGTGGTCGACCAAATCCGCCTCAAACCGGATGTTCCGCGCCAGGACGTGCGCGATAAAACGCTCCGAAAAGGAATGCTCTTCGCGCAGCAAACGCATCATCACACTCTTGCGAATCTCAAGAATTGAGCTCGGCGAGATTGCAGTGGCCGTCGCCATTCGAAATTTTTGCCCGCCCAGGCAACTCTCTCCCAGAAAATCGCCATCGCCCAAAATCGCCACGACGGCCTCTTTCGCGTTCTTTGAGACCACCGTCAGTTTCACGCGCCCTTTTTGGATGAAGTAAACCGTGGGGCATGGATCGCCCTGCGTGAAAATCGTCTGTTTTTTCCGGTAGCCAACGACTCGCTTGCCCAGTCCCCCGGTATTCAGGAATGCAAGCAGATTGAAGCGACGCGACGCGCGTGGTTTCATTTTCGGAAGGTTTCGAAGGAGTTCAGTTTCCTGCAAGAAGGATTTTCAGTCAAGAGGCGGGCGTGAAAAGGAATCAGACTTTCAGAGCTGTAGCGACCGTGACTCGGTCGCGGCCTTCCGCTTTCGATTGGTAAAGCCCCTGATCCGCCACGCGCAGCAATTCTTCCGCGGTCGAACCGTGCTCGGGGAAAGAAGCTACACCGGCAGAGATGGACACCCGATCGAGTGTGCGGCCCTGATGTTTTAATTGGAGCTTCTTCGCATCCGCGCGCAACTTGTCCGCGCGATCCACCGCGTCTTTAGCCGAGGATTCCGGCAGAATTATCGCGAATTCTTCGCCGCCATAGCGGCAAACCACGTCATCGCCCCGAAAATATTCGCGGAAGAGGTCCGCCATCGACCGTAGCACCAGGTCTCCCGCTTCGTGGCCGAACGTGTCGTTGAATCTCTTGAAATGATCCAAGTCCAGGAAAAGCACGGTCAACGAATGCTTCTTTCGTTTCGCTCTCAGCAATTCCCGATCAAGCGATTCCTGCATGAAGCGCCGGTTGAACAATCCTGTGAGCGGATCGCGGATGGATTGATCGCGCAAAGTTTCACGGAGATTCAGGCTCGCGAGAGAAAGCGCAATCTGCGAAGCGACAGAGGTGGCCAGCCTTTGCTGCGATTCCTGCAAAGTTTCGAATACAACGGTTCCGTGGGCGCTCTCGCTGCGATCGTATTGAAGATGCAGAATTCCCAGCACGTCTCCCTGCGCCGCAAGCGGCACGCATAAATAACTCGCCGCAACGGGATGCTTGATGTGCTGGCAGACGATGCCGCCATCCGGAGACTCGCTCCAATTGGCGCGCCCGCGCCGCAGCGCCCAGCAGTCATCGGGCTGCGTTGTCGGTTCCGTCGCGCTTTTTCTTCCCCAGGTGCTGCCGATCTCCAGCGCGTTGCGGGAGGACCGAAAAACGAAAAGCGATCCGGAGGTGGCGATCGGGAAAATCTTTCGCGCGGATCGCGCCACGATCCCGTAGGCTTCATCGCGGCTTCCGCAGCATTGCAGCATGTCGCCCATTTCATTGAGCAGCGTCATCTGCGTGGTGCGCAGCTGCAGTTCGCTCACCAGACTGTTCAGCGACTCCGCGTGGGCCTTGGCCACCTCGGCGGCTTCGATTTGCTTGGACACATCCTTATAAATTCCGAAAGACCCGCGGATGCGGCCTTCCATCCTCAGCGGCACTATCTGCAACTCCACGTCGAGCACGCTCCCATCTTTTCGGATCCTGCGCACGGAGGGTTGCGCGCCATCGGCGGAGTGCGTCTGCTTTGCGATTTCGTCCGTTTCGCCGGTGTCTTCGTGGATTATCACGGAATCCAGATCCTTCCCCGCAAGCTCGCTGCGTCGAAATTGGAACAGGCGCTCGAAGGCGTCGTTGCACATTTGGACGAGGCCTTTCCGGTCGAGCACAACGATCCCCAGGGGGTTATTTTCGATCAGAGCATTCAAGAACGTAGTGCGCTCGAGCAGATCGTTCGAGATCCGGTGGCGTTCGGTGACGGCCGTTCCGACGATCAATCCCGCCAGTGAAATGCTGAGCATCAGGATCCCGCAATTCACGAGACCCTCTGGCGTTTGAGGAGCCAATTGCAGAGCGAGCACGATTCCGAAATTGAAGGCCAGAAGGCCGGTGACCACTTTCCGCACGCCCTGCCGCATCGCAATCCAGAGAATCGGAAGAAAACTGAGAAAGTAAAGCTGCATGGACTCGAAGGGATGGACGAACATGATCCACAGAACGACTAGAATGCTCGCTGCCTGGCCAACCGTTTCCAGCAGTATGGGCAACAACGATTGGGATTCCCACCGGCTGGGTACCTCGATCACGGGGGTCGCGGTTTCCGGCGTTGCCGCCAGCCGCTTTCGAATCCAGGGAAAGACGTGGACCAGGAAAAATGGAGCAACGCCCACAATCGCGATCAAATCTCCCGCATACCAGCCCAGCAGCGCCATCGAGTACCGGTCGAGCGCGATCGCGTGGTCGAGGAGGAGGGAAGTGACGCCAACCACAGCCGATCCGAGCGCCGCGGACATCATCACAAGCACGTACCACACCACGTCCCGGCGCTGGCTGAGTTCCGTATCAATTCGCGCCCGGCTCCGCAGCATATATGCCGCCGCCGCGTACCACGCCGCGACGGATATGGGTGTGACGATTCCGGTCCACGTGAAAAATTGCTCGTGATAGATCATTCTGCCGGAAATCATTCCCGCAAGATAAATCAGCGGCGCATACCAGGGGCTCAAGCCCAGCAGCGCGGGTATTGCAATTCCCAGGGGCGGATACCAGATGGCGAACCCGAGGTGCGATTCCAGGAGTATGTCCGAACTGTCCAGCAGAAAATATACGGCGATGAACGCCAGGCAGAAGATTGCGTTGCGAACCAGCGAGCCCTTTTCAGGCAAAGTCCAGCGGCGCTTTGTTTCCGCTGGCGCGTCAGGTAGAGGAAGAGGATCGGGATTCATTTTGGCCGGAATTGAAGTTCCACTGCATTACTGGTTTGCGGGGAAACGAGCTGGAATCCAGTAGACAGGAGAACATCGCTTCACTTGAAAGCGTAGTACGAAACGCAGCCCAGGGCCGATTTGCATTTGCCCGGCGTATCGAACTCAATAAGAGTACTAAATGGAGATAGGTTAGCGCGTCGCCCCGATCGCGATGGAATCAATCCCCGCGAGCTTGAGTTGCGCGTTGATTTGCGGCAGATCTTTCGCGGTCAGCGCCTTCCACTTCGCCATGGTCGCCGCGAGTGTTGACTCCGCGCCGGCCAGCGCTTTCATCGCTTCGCTGGTTGGCGCGCCATCGCCTGCGTTGACCGCGGACTCAATTTGGCCAAACCTGCCGCTGAGAATTGCGAACGTCGCGCCTTCCTGAGGTTCTTCATCAAACATATTTGCGCCCGCGGAAGATGATGGGCCATCAATCTCTTCCGCTTTGCGATCCAGCGAATCGAGAGCCGCTGCAATGCCGCCAGTGGCGGACGCGTTTGCCTTACGCTTGGCGATTTGAGCGCGAAGCTGCTTCACGGCCTCGCGGGCTTCGCTAATCTGTTTCTGTTTCTGGGCGATTGCGGTCGCTGTTTCGAATTGTTTCCGGAGTTCCGCCGATGTTGATTTTATGCGCGGGTCCATTTTTACGATCAGAGGCTGCGACATGCTTTTTCCATTCACCGTCAGGCGCACGGTGTAGGAGCCCGGCAGCGCCATCACGCCCCCGGGTCCGAAAAACATCGCGAAGACACCTGTTCTGCCGCCAGCAGCAGCTGCGTAATGGAGGTCCCAGATCCAGCGATGCATTCCCGCAGCGGAGGAAAGCTGCTTCGGAGCCGAAATCCAAGAAGGGGGAATATCCAGCTTGCTGGGATCGACCGGCTTAACTTCGTCTGCGCTGGAAAAGCTGCGAACAATTTTTCCGCTTGCATCAAGAATTTCGAGCGTGAGTGGCCCGGCGGCATCCGCTTTCAAGTAGTAGTCAATCATCGCGCCAGCGGGAGGATTTTCCGCCAGAGCTTCGTCGCGCGGCTGGGGGCTTCCGTTCGCGTTACCCGCATGCATGCGAATCGCTTCCGCGGGCTTGAACAAATATGCATCGGCTTTCGCTGCGGCGTCCGCAACCTGGCGCAGCGCCGAAATATCGTCGAGCACCCATATGCTGCGGCCGTGCGTCCCGACGATCAAATCATCGCCGTGAATCGCAAGATCGCGCATGGATACCGCGGGCAAATTCAATTGCAGCGACTGCCACTTGTCGCCGTCGTTGAACGAAACAAACACCCCCAGCTCCGTGCCGGCGAACAATAGTCCCTTGCACACCGGATCTTCTTTCACCGTTTGCAGGTACACGCCTGCCGGAAGGCCGTTGCTAATCGTTTGCCAAGTTTTTCCTGCATCGCGCGTGCGATACAAGTGCGGCTCGTTGTCTTCCAGGCGGTGGCGGTCCACGGCGGCGAACGCTTCCTGCGGATCGAAGTGCGACGCTTGAATCATCACAACCTTGCTCCACGGCGTGAGTTCAGGCGGCGTCACATTCTCCCAATTTTGTCCGGCGTCCGTGGTCAAGTGGATGTATCCGTCGTCCGTACCAATCCAGATTATCGCGGCGTGCGAGGCAATCGGTGACGGCGCGATCGTGTAAATCACTCCGCGGCGCTTCCCCTTGGGAGCATCCGCGGCCGTCGCGTCATCAAGATTGGGTGGCACGCCGGGATCATCGCGCGTCATGTCCGCGCTGATCTGGGTCCAACTGTTTCCGCCATCCACCGTCTTGAACAAATACTGGTCGCTAAAATAAAGCGCGTGCGGATCGGCTTCCGAAAACACCAGCGGGAGTGTCCACGTCCTGCGGAATGGTCCCTTGCGGCCGAGCTCGGGCGAGACGTTGCGCACTTCCCCTGTAATCAAATTGCAACGCTCCACCGTGCCGCCAAACAATATTTCCGGATGCAGCGGGTCGGGCGCCGTATAACCGCTTTCTCCACCTGCGCAGACTGCCTCCCAATCCTGCATCCCAATTTCGTTGTGGCTGCTTCGTGTGGGCACACCGATCGCGCCGCTATCCTGCTGCGCGCCGCTCGCCCAGGAGGGGAAGCGGAAATCGGGTGAAACGTGATACAGCTCAGCCGTGGGCTGGTTGTACCAGGAACTCCAAGTCGCCGCGCCGTCCTCGGTCACCACCGTTCCCTGATCGCTCGCCAGAATCATCCGCTTTGGATCATCGGGATAAATCCAGAGCTGGTGATAGTCATCTCCACCCGGCGCTCCCTTGACGGCTGTCCAGGTCTTGCCGCCATCCTTCGAGCGATAGACCGAAGTATTCGAAACGTAGATCGTCTCCGCGTCCTTAGGGTCCACCACCACATTGCAGAAATACCAACCGCGTCCCCATATACGTTGTTCGTCCGACATTTTTTTCCATGAAGCGCCGGCATCGTCTGAACGGTAGAGGCCGCCTTCCTTCGCATCTACAATTGCGTAAACCAACTTCGCGTTCGTGGGCGCCACGGCGATTCCGATGCGCCCCACTCGTTCCGCCGGCAGGCCGTTGGTCAACGGCTGCCAGGTGTCTCCGCCGTCGGTGGACTTGAATATTCCGCCGCCCGGGCCATACGAGGGCGGATAAATGCTCCAGGGCGGCCGCCGTGTATTCCAAAGCGCCGCATAGATGGTGCGCGAATTCTGAGGGTCAAATGCCAGGTCAATCGCTCCGACGCTGTCGCCTTTGTAGAGAACCTTCTGCCATGAGGTTCCACCATCGGTGGAGCGAAACACACCGCGGTCCGGATTCGCGCCATACACATGCCCCAGCGCTGCCACGAAAACTACATCCGGATTCTGCGGGTCCACAATTACGCGCCCGATCTGCCTGGTGTTGTCGAGTCCAATGTGCATCCAGGTTTTGCCGGCATCAGTGGATTTGTACATTCCGTTGCCAAACGAAATTTGCGAGCGCATGTCCGCTTCGCCCGTTCCCACGTACACCACATTGCCATTCGACGGCGCCACGGCAATCGCTCCAATCGAACCCACGGGTTCCGCATCAAACACCGGCGTCCACGTGCGCCCAGAATTTTCCGTTTTCCACACGCCGCCGCCCACTGAACCGAAATAAAAAGTATTCGGCTGGCCCGGCACGCCCGACACACCATTCGAGCGACCTCCGCGAAATGGCCCGATCATTCGCCAGTGGAGGCCCGAATAAAGGCTCGGATCAAATTGCTGTGCAAAGCAAGCCGTGGCGCCGCACGCCGCGGATGCGAGCGCGAACAAACTCAAGGTCAATACCCGCAACAGCCTCCGTGCTCGATTCCCCATGGTCCAATTCTCCCGTGATTTCAAAAGCGCGCAACCGGGCAAAGCATACCTTAACCTCTGGCGTGTCCGCGAGAAGCAGAATCCCCATCGTCGCGAAGAGCGCGCTAATGCAACCCGTCAAAAGTTCGCTGAATCCAACTTACTAACGTTTCGCTCTGATTTTCCAGCGCGCTCGCGTGCAGCCCGGGCTTTCCAAGTTGGACATGTATCCGGTCTTTACCGGATGGCTTTGTTCCATATCGGGGCACAATATTTGTAAGGTTTAGATGCAGATGAACTTCGAATGGTCGAGAAGCCACAATTCGCTACGTGTTTGCCACAGTCATACTCGACGCACGCGCGCTTCACTCGCACCCGCGTGCTTACGGGGCAAATATTCCACGTCCCACTCTCCGCTCTATTGGTGGTCGCTCTAGTCCTGGCATTTCTCGCATGTCCAACCGCTCGCGCGGGCGTAGGCGTGATTCTCAACGAGTCCCTGGACACCAGCGTCGAGCGCATCACCGGCTCAGGCCACACGGCGGTCTATTTCTCTCACATTTGTCCTGAGTCGCCCGTGAAGCTTCGCCTGTGTCGTCCTGGCGAAGAGGGCTCCGTGATGAGCAATTACATTAATCTCGGCGAAGACAAACCGTACGAATGGAACATCGTCCCGCTGAGCATTTACGTCTATGGCGTCGAAAATCCGCGGAACCGCCCGCTCGTCGGCACGGACAAGATCAAAGCCGCGCTCGAAGAGCGATACCTGGCGAAATATCTTGGCGACTATTGCACCACCGAGGCCTGCCGAACCAGCGACAAATCCGAGTGGAGAGAAATGGTGGGTGCCGGTCTCATCCGCAGCATGTACATTTTTCTTGTCGAGACCACTGTGGACCAGGACCTCGAACTCATCGCGAAATTTAATTCCGCTCCCAACGAAAACCATTTCAACGGGGCCACCCGCAATTGCGCCGACTTCACCAAAGATGTTGTGGACGCCTATTTCCCGCATTCCGCGCACCGCGATTGGCTCAACGATTTCGGCATGACCAGCCCGAAAGCCGTCGCGCGCTCCTTTACGCACTACGCCGTCAGCCATCCCGAAATGCAGTTTCGGGTGCTGCATTTTTCCCAATTTCCCGGCACGATCAAGCGCAGCACGGAGGCGCGCAGCGGCACCGAGCAGTTGTATCACTCCAAAAAGCTTTTGATTCCGATGATCGTTTTTGCCGATCACGAGCTGGCCGTGGTCGCCGCTTCCTATCTGCTGACGGGCCGCTTCAATCCCGAACACGAATTCGAACACCACTCCACGGAGGAAGCAGGGCAAATCGGCGAACCCATTCAGCTCGCGAAGGACGATGACGATATGAGCCCCGCGGAGCTGGAAGCCATCGAAATTCACGATCGCCAGCAAATCGTCGGCACGCCGGAGGAATGGCAGTATTACAAGGACGTCCTCAAAAATATGATGGACGAATCCGTCCACAAGGAAGTTGTCCGCGATAGCCATTCCCTGGGCCGCTTGTTCAAGCTCCTCGACGAGAAGGGTCAACCCGTGGCCGCCGCAAACGGAGCTATCTGGATGGACGTGCCCAACGATACCGGCACATCACACGTCGGCCTCAGCGCGAGCAACATTCTGGCCAGCAACTCCGATGCGCGTCTCGCTTACGAAATTCTGCTGGAGCGCGCCAATCGCATCTTGAAAAGCCCCAAACACAGCCGCGAAACGATGCTCG
>Ga0070765_100000910_pt1 | contig 17624 bp, 17 predicted proteins | sample HubBroMetageWFT5_FD_71516 | JGI IMG/M metagenome (GOLD analysis project Ga0070765, IMG submission 71516) | Warmed and freeze-thawed soil microbial communities from the Hubbard Brook experimental Forest, New Hampshire - Hubbard Brook CCASE Soil... | ecosystem: Environmental > Terrestrial > Soil... | reverse complement strand
ACCCCCATCACTACCTCCGAGGTAGACGCCGCAGGTGACCGTTGCGTGGCTGTCCGCAGGGGGCCCCGCTCCCGGCCCAACAAGGTTTAAATCTTCCAGCGCTCCGGGGGGATAAAGGGACGAGCCCGAGCCGTCAGCGATAACCACTTCGCATCCTGTCTTGGCCGTATAGTTTAGAGTGGTTGCATAGCCAGATGCGCCTGACAGTTTCACGCAACGCGGTTTGACGATGCTGGTAGCTTGCGTATACGTTCCCTTGGGGATGTAGACTTCGCCACACCCAACGATCGCAATCGCGGCATTCGTCCACGCCCCTATATCAGATCCGCCACACCAGCTAGGACGGTCGACCCCATTGCACATCACAGCCGCAGCGATCTGTGGGGTCACAGGTCCCGGCGGTAAGCCACTCAATTTTGGAGACACCGGTCCCTGCGGCACGCCTGTCGATTGCTGTGCGCTCAATAGCGGGATCATTACAAGGATCGCAATAGCCACACAGAAAGACGGCACTTTAAAAATACTCAAGAGCTCTCCCAATGAAAGCGAATTCGAGTCCGGTAGGAATTATAGGGATTGTTTCGCATCGGCGCTATCCCCATTGATGGATTGCCGCCAGCGAACGGTCTGACTCGCCCCTGTTAGCCGACTGATAAGGGTTACCAGCGGTTGGTTACTCACGCGACCGACCGCACATGCGTTTTCCGGGGAAATCGAAAATGATAAAGTAGGAGGAAATTTGAATGGTCGGTAGTCGTGGACGCTTCGGTTTCTGCCAAAGAGAGCAGACGGACCGGTGTCCGCAGAACATCATTCGCCAATTCGAACACCACTCCCTAACCGCGTTCCGCGCCTCGCCCGTTGTTTCTTGGCGCTCGATGGGATTGAGTGGAGAAGCGCTAGCGGTAATTGCGGCGAATTTCATTGCTGCCACGTCAATGCTGCCTTCCCAAAAGAAAAGAAGCCTGGGAGAGACTGCCACTGCGAGCTGCAACATTTGGGCTCTCCTCTATTTGGAAGATCGAGTATCTGGAAGATCGTGGCGCGGGAATAGCAATCGTCGCGACGACCATAGCTACCTACGATGATGGAAACCTTCGGATGGGGATGCGTTGACACTCAAAATGTTCGGATACTGTCGTGCTTAGAACCAATCGCTCGCATCGGCGCGTGTCAACGCGCCTGAGACAGGTGTTCACTAAATTCAGTGAGTTTTTCATTTGCTGTCAGTTTTCCATAAGAAATTTCGCGTCAGGATCGCCTAGGAACGACGATCGCCCACTCGATGGCAATGAGGGCGGTGCTGAGTGGCACGCAGATCGCAGCGACAAGCCCGGCGGGCACTGCGGAAGCGACGGGTGTGACAGTCACCAATCCGGGTGGACAAAGTGGAAGCCTACCCAGCGCATTCACACAGCAGGCGCGACGGTGACATTTGGAGAATCGGTCGCAACGCACCTGTCGTGGTGAGTGGCACGCCGCTCACTGCGACAAACTCCAGCCGGCAGCACGGCGGCGGTCACTGTAGTTTAGGCAGGTATTAAGGAAGAGGCCATTATGCGAAATCCTTAATAGCTTCAAGGGTTTGACCCGCACACATGGCCCAACTGAACTTTCTCGCGAAGGCCTTCAGATCGCCTGCGGCTGAGCGCGGAGACTCGACTGCCCGCCGAATCGCCGCCGCGATATCGCCGGGATCATACGGGTCACAGAAGAATGCCACACCGTCGAAGAGTTCTGGCAGAGAACCTGCACGGGAAACTACGACTGGGCATCCCGATGACATGGCTTCCAATGGTGGCAGACCAAAACCTTCGTACAGAGACGGAAAGACGAAGCAGGACGCATTCTCATATAAAGCCTTCAGTTCCGCATCGGTCACATATCCCAATGCCAGAACCCCATCGGGCAGCCTCATTCCCTTGCGATAGACGTTGCTGTCGCACCCCCCTGCTATCACCAAGGGTGTTCCGCTTGGATTAAGGTGGCAAACTGCTTGCACGATGCGGTCGAAATTCTTATTCGGGTTCTGGACGCCAGCTGCCAGCACGTACTTTCCAGAGATACCAAACCGCGCCAGAGCTGACGGATCGGCTTCTAGGCTGGAAAAATGATCGCTGCCAAGATATGTAACTGAAATCTTCTCCGGGGCCGCGCGGTACCATTTCACAATCTCTGACTTCGAGAAATTTGATACCGTAAAAATGTGCTCCGCTTTCCGCGCCATCCTTCGGCATAAACTCCCGTGCCACAGGCGATACGCCGGCGAATACCCTGCGGGCGAAGCAACGACGGCCGCGTCGTGGATTGTGACCACGTTTCGGGAATGCAGGATAGGAGCTCCGCCGCTGAGCGTAAACAAAAGATGTCCACGACAGTACTGCGGGAGTTCTATCTGCTCCCACCTGGTTCCAGACATCCAGCCCACGGTTCGTACTTGAAGATTTGTGTAATGCGGCATCGGCTGCACGCGCCGAGGGACCAGAATCTCAACGTCAATGTTCCAACGACTTTCCGACGAAAGCAGCCGATCGAACTGGTTGAGCAATGCGCGGGCGTAGCGCTGGGTACCGGTAACCCGCTGGCAAAAAAACTTTCCGTTGATGTATATCTTTTTCACGAACGCGTCTCGCGTTCCACCTACAGGATATTGCTGTTAAACCGCTCATTCGCCATAAAGGGGCTCAGCCCCTCGTAAAGGTCTTGAACAGAGCGTAGCCGGCGCTGGGGTTTGGCCGAGTTGGAGGAGCAACGATTTGTGAGAATCCATGAGAAGACAAACGCCGGCTGCGGAGTTCTGATGGATGACCTGGGGCTGACTGCTGAAGCGTTCTCGCGCTGTCGAGATCGCGATCTTGCCAAGGCATCGTCACCTTTATTTCCGCTCCGCTCTCTAGGCTGGAACGACCTTGCGCTCGTTGAAGAAACGAAGCAACCGCTTGTATACCAAATCGGCAGATGCCTCGAGAGAACTTGCCAGGCGTCCCGGCGCACACGCCTGCCGCCAGTGCTCTCTGACGACGCGCCTGCCTTCAGTGCCCCCAAGAACCGAAGCCAACGCACAATTGAGCGGATTCCACCAGTTGAATTCGCCGACCAGCCGTAGATATTCGGGCACATGGATCTCGGGAGGGCAATTGGTTGCATAATCACTGAGGGGGTGCCTGCGGTAGAGGTAGCCTGGCTCATCGATATTCACGTAGGCGCCGTGTTCCAGGATCTGGAGGTTGAACTTCAAGTCTGAAAGCAAACGATAAGTGCCGTCCGACGCAACTCCGGCCGCGGCGGCACGCCGAATCATGATATTGGAGGGGCCGCCGACACAATTTGTCATTCGGCTGAGGCAGAAATTGATCACCCGGCGTCCAGGTTGTGCCCCGGGGAACGCGAGGCGGACATCTCCTTCGATGTTCAAATTACTGTCCGTGGCGAGGTAGTTGCAGGTGACCAAAGCAACTTCAGGGCGAGTCTCTAGAATATTCAATTGCTTTCGCAAGACACCGTCGAGCAACACATCATCGGCGCAGAAGAGCTTTATATAGCGTCCTCGGGAATTTGCCAGGCAGCGGTTTCCGTTTTCACTGGATCCAAGATTCGAGGGATTCCGAATGTATCGAATATGTGGGTTCTCAAACGCACGTACGACTTCTTCCGTGTTGTCTTCAGATGCATTGTCCACGATCAGAATCTCGAAATCGTCCAAGCCCTGGCGCATGATCGACCGAATCGCATCCGGCAGAAAGTGTGCACTATTAAATGTGGGAATCGCAACGGTGAGAAGTGGTTCCGTAGCAGTCATAATGGAAAGCTAAAACCAGTGTGTGCCCCATGTCCTTGCAGACATTGCCGCTGAAACTTGTGTGTAGAACATCCATCATACCAAAGCCATACGGTCAGTGCTGTTCATCATCAGGATACGGGCGGAGCCTGAGGGGTATGCCAAATTCTTCGGTACTTTCGGAATTTGAACGTCGCCCACACCAACCCGCCCCAGTTGAGGAGGCATGTGCTGACCACGATTCCCGGGGCGCCGTAGCGCCGTCCAAAGATGAAGGTACAGACCGTGACAGCGATAGCGCCGACAACCGAATTGACGAAGAATACCTCCTGCTTGTGTGCGCGGAGATAATAGGCTTCCGCAGAGATCACGACATTTACTACCATATAAAGTAGCAAAATCCCAAGGGAGACGGGGCCAAGTAAACGCTGGGCAAAGCTGAAGTGCCGCAAATTGATGTAGACACATCCGAGCCAAGCTAGGAGAGCACCTGCGAGGGACACGGCAAAGGATTGCCAGAGCGCCTGGAAGAATGTTTGATCAAGCCGTCGATATTGCTTGCGGGCGATCAGGGTTCCAAAGGGCGCAGATTTGGTACTCACCCAGGAAACGGCAATGGCCTGAATCGCATTTGCCAGACTGAGCGACATTCCCATCCTGCCGGCTTCCACCGGGCCACGAAAGGCAAACAGGACCGGATTGAAGATCCAGAACAGGAAGTAGCCACTGAGCCAGCTGACGGCAATCCTCCACTGAAATGGCCAGACTTCCTGACTCCACCGGATGCGATGTGTTCCGGCGTGGTGCCCTAATAGTCCGCGCAATAATTTGTGTTTCCCGGTCAGCCACACAAGTGAGACCGAGGCCATTCCGAAGAGCATCATTGATGGCGCAAAAAGACCGTGATGCTCGATCAGAGCGGTCCAAGCCAGCAGGCTACCGATTAGGGACTGGACGAAGCGGAGACGCGCCACTTCCGGAACATATCCGCAGCCTTCAAGAAAAGACAGGAACGGGTCGAGTTGGAAGTTGAGTGCTGCCATTAACACGGCAAAACACCAGGGCAGCTGCCAAGAGACAGGTTGTCCCGCATGCTGATGGTTCGAAAAAAAATAAAAGCCAGCAGGAAGCAATGCCCCGGCCATAATGACCGCCGCCAGCGAATACCAGCGAACCGATTTCTGAATGACGGACGCCAGCCTGGCATGGGCAATGGGGGCTCCGGTGATTTCATAATCACTCGAGATCGACAGCTCGGCTCTTTCGTGACTCGCCAGTTGCAGAATTACAAAGGAAAAACCCAGCTCAAAAACGATCTGCAGAGCCACCAGGCTGCCAAATGTGTAGTAATATCCTTGTTCCGCGGGAGAAAGGAACCGTGCGATCAGAGCAACCGTGACAAGGCCAGCCGCGCTGGACCAGAATCTAGCGAGAACCGTGAATCCTATTGCCCGATCAACCCCAAGCACTCTTCGTATCCATCGGCGGGCATGTGCGACACCAGATACATTCATTCGGAGAGGCGCCACTTCCGGCAAACCTTCAGACATTCGGTGCCCTCCCGAGCCGAAACTCCAACCCCGACGGGAGGTACAGTATCCTCACAGGCAACAGGTGGATTTGAATATACGTCGCGTCAGCGGCAGCCAGGACTTTATGTAGAGGGACTTCAAAGGAATTCACTCGGAGGTCTCGTAAGTTTGGAATTCGGTCTCGGGTCGGGCAGTCGGATTCAGCGGCCAACCACACTCTACGGAATTATAGCCTGCATCCGCCGCCTAACCGCGCCGCCCAGTGCAAGCGGAGCGTACTTGCCTCTCCTGTCAGCTTCAGCGACCGATACAACTAAGTATCTCAGAGCGTCCGTCAAATAAACTCCCATGACGGAGAAGGCGTCTCCGGTAAACTAGGAGGTTTCAATCGCGCGAGGAGAAATCGTGGGCGAGTGCAGAAACTGCGGAGCACAGACAATGAGGGATCTCGGGTTCATCGGCGAGGTCGCCCCATTCTTTCTGAAACGAGTGCTGAACCTTGAATATAGCCTTGCCCCCACTGGGCATCCCGTGAAGCGCTTTCTGCGGAGAGTCGGATTATTCTCGAAGAGCTTTCAGAAAATCTATGGAAAATCCGTCCTTGTCGAGATCGAGATCTGCACCTCCTGCTCGTTTATCCAGACAAAGCTGCCCTTTCCGGACGAGGCAATTGGAAGACTCTATACCGATTACCGCTCTGATTCCTATAACCGGGAGAGAATTCGGTACGAACCGGAATATGCGGCGATAGCGTCCCAGCCTGGCAGTTGCACTCAGGAGATTCAGGCCCGTACAGTTGGCCTCACTCGCTGGTTGACAGGCAAATGCAACCACGAATGCAACTTCTCGATGCTTGACTACGGTGGAGCGGATGGAAAGTTCCTGCCAAACCTACGGGGAGAGAAATACGTTTTTGACATTTCTGATATCGCGCCCGCGGAGGGAGTCATAAGGATCCGAGACGAATCGGAACTGGATTCCTACTCCTACGTCCAACTCGCTCACGTGCTGGAGCATGTTTGTCATCCACTAGTTCTGACCAGAAAAGCCGCATCTTTTCTCAAACACTCAGGCTACCTTTACATCGAAGTTCCTCTTGAGGTGAGCGACGATGTCATAACCCGACTCGCCAATGGGGACAAAACCATCCGAGTCGACATTCATGAACATATCAACAGATACACTGTAAAATCGGTGACTGAGCTTTTGCGATCTACAGGTGTTTCATCAGTAGCGGTAGAGACGGAGATGGTGGATCTTGGCTGGATCAAAGCGACTGTTATAAGAGCGCTTGGAAGGAAACTTTGAATTTTGCAATAATGCACAGGTGGCCGGTTCCGTTGAAATGAAGCCGCCAAACTGGCCCCCCATCCGAGAAAACTTTCGAGGTTCAATGACTGTTTCTGCTCCGATCGTGAGTTTCGGCGCCGGCAATCTGGGCCGGCGCATCGCTAGAGTGATCCATCCTGTATTGGTCTGCGACAGCAATCCTTCGCTGTGGGGCAGGGTCGTAGAAGGCGTTCCGGTCGAGTCGCCGAAGGCGGCTATCGAGCGTTACCCCGACGCCACGTTTGTCGTTTCGATCTGGAATCCGAGCCGCACGGAGGGAACGAAGGAACTTATCAACCACCTTCGGTTTCTGGGGGCTCGGAACGTCGTACCCTTCACTGCTCTGTTACCTGAGTACGGCGATCTTTTATTACCGCATTTGCTTTGGGAGCGTCCGGATTACTATCCCCAATATGAGGAGGAAATCGGGCACGCGCGAGCATTGTTCGATGCGGCGGGACAGCAGGAGTTCGAACGCCAGATGCAACTTCGGATGGGGGACTTTTCTAATCAGGTGGTCGATCCTGGAGTCACTTATTTTCCCGAAGATTTTTTTCAACTCAGCCAGAATGAAGTTTTTGTTGACTGTGGCGCCTATGACGGCGATACGATCGCGGCGTTTCGCAGGGTCACCGGCGATCGCTTTGATCGCATTATTGCATTCGAACCGGATCCGAAGAATTTCGCGGCACTAAAATCGGCAGCCAGTGGCGACCAGCGAATCGTGCTACAACCTTATGCCACCAGTGCGCGGCGCGAGACCCTTCGTTTTGTCGCCGGCGATGGCGTCGGATCTCGCGTCTCTTCAACTGGAACGTGCGAAATTGAGTCAATCACGCTTGACGAGGCACTCGACGGTCTCGCGCCTACTTACATCAAATTCGACATTGAGGGAAGCGAACCGGATGCGCTGGAGGGCGGTCGCAAAACGATTGCCCGCCATCGCCCGAAAATGGCGGTTTGCCTCTATCACGCCCCAGATCACTTGTGGAGCATCCCTCTGCGGTTGAATGAGCTACTCCCCGATTCTCGGTTTACTCTGCGCACCTACTACGCAGACGGATTCGACTGCGTCTGCTACTGCGTTCCTCGTTAGGTCACTATCGAGCGCACACATTCTCGTACTGCCTCGTACTGCGAAATTTGCTTGGCAGTGTCCGCCTGGCGGATCGATCTCACGATACGGCCAGATCCATCCCTGATTCTGGTAGCACCTGTCTGTGGTAACGCACTTCACTGCGCGCACCCTTGGTGTTTTTCGGAACGCCTCCAGAAGATGCACTGTACCCATGAGGTTGGTTGCACAGGAGCCGACCGGGTCGGCATAGGATCGCCGAACGATCGGCTGCGCCGCCAGATGGAAGGCGACTTCCGGCGCAAAATCCATCATCGAAGCCGCGAGCTTGGCGTAATCACGGACATCGCCGCGAAGATCTTCAACGACGGTGTCGACGCATGCCAGGTTGAATAAGTTGGGTTCGGGTGCAGGGATCGAGAGAGTACCCTCGAACCTGCGCGCCCAGCCTACTTAGCGGAGTGCGAGCCAACTGCCCTTGAAGCCGGTGTGACCGGATAGAAAAACCCGACACCCCTGCCAGGTTTTCACCACGTCTTCCAGGGTGCCCTCCCGTCGGCCCACAACTCCTCCAGCCGTTGTTTATCGCGTAGAGTATCCATCGCCTGCCAGAATCCGTGGTGCAGAAATGCATGCACCTGGCGTTGCGCGGTGAGGCTGTTCATGGGCTCGCGCTCAAACAGCCACGCATCGTTGTGGATTTCATCCAGCACTTTCGGTGACAGCACAAAAAAACCCCCATTGATCCATCCGCCTTCCCCCTGTGGCTTTTCCTGAAACGAAGTGATGGCCGTTCCATCCATCCCCAATGCGCCGAATCGCGCTAACGGCTGCACCGCCGCGATTGTCACCCGACCCCCGTGCTGCTTGTGGAAAGCGATGCTCGCTGAGATATCGATGTCGCTCACGCCATCTCCGTAGGTCATGCAGAAGGGGTCTTCGCCCTCGATATAGCGAGCTATTTTTTTCAGCCGTCCCCCGGTGCCGGTCTGCTCTCCGGTATCGACCAACGTCACCTTCCAGGGTTCTGCGACACTCTGGTGAACTTCCATAGAACGCTTCTGCATGTCAAAGGTCACATCGGACATATGAAGGAGATAGTTAGCAAAGTACTCCTTAATCATGTATCCCTTGTATCCGCAGCAGATGATGAAATCGTTGATCCCATGATGTGAATACAGCTTGAGGATGTGCCAAAGGATCGGCCGCCCGCCGATCTCGACCATCGGTTTAGGCCGGATGATTGTCTCCTCACTGAGACGCGTTCCAAAGCCGCCCGCAAGAATGACTGCCTTCATTTGCTCTCCTAGTCGATGTCCGTAAGCAACGCGCGCGCAGACGCGAGACCGGGTCCTTCGCGGCCGACGAGGTTAAGGACCATGCGGCAAAATCATCCTCATCATAAGCTATTCACGGGGCCATCAAACGCCTCTCCAGCAGCTTGAATGGTACAATTTGGATACCCCCACCGATCCATGACGGATGCCCCGGCTCAGCTTCGCAAGCGGATTCTCGACCTGGCCGCGCAGTATTTCCTGGAATCCTCGCCCGCGGGAGATTTTATTCCCGGAGTTTCACCTGTTCCCGTTGCCGGCAAAGTGATCGACGGTGCTGATATCAGCGCGGTTGTCGATTCGGCTCTCGACGGGTGGTTTACAACCGGCCGATTCGCGGAAACCTTCGAACGGAATCTGGCACGGTTTGTCGGCGTACGTTCCGCGTCGCTGGTTAACTCGGGCTCATCGGCCAATCTTGTTGCTCTCAGCGCTCTGACTTCGCCGAAACTTGGTGATCGACGGTTGAGGCCAGGCGATGAGGTCATTACCGTCGCCGCGGGTTTTCCGACGACGGTGAACCCGATTTTCCAGAATCGTCTGGTGCCGGTCTTTGTCGACGTCACGGTACCGGGGTATGAGATTGATGTGCGCCAACTTGAAGCGGCGCGCAGCGACCGTACACGGGCCGTGTTTCTCGCTCATACCCTGGGAAACGTCTTCGATCTCGACCCGGTCTGTGCCTTCGCACAAAGGCATAATCTTTGGCTGATCGAAGACTGCTGCGATGCCCTCGGTTCCACTTATAAAGGACGCAAGGTCGGCACATTTGGCGATATCGCCACTTTAAGCTTTTATCCTGCGCACCACATCACAACCGGAGAAGGCGGAGCTGTCCTCACCGATAAGCCGAATCTACAGGTACTGATTGAATCTTTTCGCGATTGGGGTCGCGACTGCTGGTGCGAACCAGGCAAGGACAACACCTGCGGCAAGCGTTTTGAATGGCAACTGGGATCGCTGCCCTGCGGCTACGATCACAAGTTCACCTATTCTCACATCGGGTACAACCTGAAGGCCACCGATATGCAGGCTGCTCTGGGAGCGTCGCAGCTCACGAAACTGCCCGAGTTCATTGCTCGCCGCAAAGCGAATTTTGCCTATCTGCGAAGCAAACTCGAGCCTCTAGAGGACCTTCTGCTTCTACCGGAAGCGACCTATGGTGCGGATCCAAGCTGGTTCGGCTTTCCCATCGGCATCCGGAAGGACGCACCCATCAGTCGGCTTGAGTTGACGCGCGCGCTCGAGGCGAAGAAGATCGGTACCCGGCTCTTGTTTGGAGGGAACCTGGCTCGTCAACCTGCATATGAGGGCCGCGAGTATCGCGTGATTGGAAGTTTGCCGAACACCGACTATGTGATGAATCATGTGTTCTGGATCGGCGTGTATCCAGGGCTGACCAAGGAAATGCTAGACTTTGTCGCGGCGACTGTCTTCGACTTTGCGGCTGCTGCCAAAACAGTTCCGGCGCGTTCTTGACACGCATTCAAAAGCAACAGTCATGAAGCTCTCCGATTACATCTTTTGCCAACTGCGGGAATGGGGCGCCCGCCACGTGTTCCTCATCACTGGCGGCGGTGCTATGCACCTGAATGATTCCATCGGTACTAGTGGTCTTCATTACATCTGCACCCATCATGAGCAGGCAGCTGCAATGGCTGCCGAAGGCTACGCCCGAATCGCCGGTAAACCCGGAATCCTGAATGTGACGACGGGGCCGGGCAGTATCAATGCACTGAATGGCGTCTTCGGAGCATGGACAGACTCGATTCCCATGCTGATCCTTTCTGGGCAAGTCAAGCGGGAAACCTGCATGGCGACCTATGGTCTCACCGACCTGCGCCAGTTGGGGGACCAGGAGGTCGATATCGTCCGCATGGTGAAAGGAATCACGAAGTATGCAGTCCTCGTAACGGAACCGGAATCGATCTCCTATCACCTGGAGCGGGCGTGGCACCTCGCGCAGAGCGGGCGTCCTGGGCCGTGCTGGCTCGATATACCAGTCGACGTGCAATCGGCGCCAACCGAACCCGGACGGCTTCGCCACTACGATCCTGCGGAAGATGCGGTAGAGGTTGATCGCGAATCTGTGACCGCTCAGGTCAGAGATGTTCTGGCACGCATTCGCCAGGCCGAACGTCCGGTCATCCTCGCTGGCAGCGGTGTTCGGCACGGTGGCGCTCTCAAAGAATTCGAACAGGTAATCCGCGCTTTGCGCGTTCCGGTTGTGACCGCATGGACGCACGACCTGATCGCCAGCGATGATGAACTTTTCTGCGGCCGGCCCGGCACCATCGGTGAGCGCGCCGGTAACTTCACAGTGCAGAACTCAGACCTCTTGCTAGTCCTGGGTTCCCGGCTCAACATTCGCCAGACCAGCTATAACTGGAATTCTTTCGCTCGGTTCGCGACGAGAATCCAGGTGGATGTGGATCCAGCCGAGTTGCGGAAGCCCCTACATCACCCCAGTATTCCTATTTGCTGCGACGTGAAGCTTTTCCTGGCCGAAATGGCGAGCCAACTTGGAGACGGCGATCGTTCCGATTTGAGACATGAAAAATGGCTCAACCATGCCCGCCAATGGAAGGAGAAGTACCCAGTAGTGCAGCCTCGTCAGCGTGTCTCAGGCCCGCCGCTGAATCCTTATGATTTTATTGACAAGCTCTTTGAGATGCTTGGGCCGGAAGACGCCGTAGTCTGCGGCAACGCAACCGCCTGCATCGTTCCCTATCAGGCAGGCAAGTTGAAGAAAGGGGAACGTCTGATCTCGAATTCCGGCTCTGCTTCGATGGGATACGATCTGCCAGCGGCTATCGGCGTATCCGTCGCCAAAGGTGGACGCACGATCTGCATTGCAGGTGAGGGCTCGCTGCAGATGAATGTGCAGGAATTGCAGACCCTGGTGGGCTATAGGTTGCCGGTCAAGCTTTTCGTCCTGAATAACGGCGGGTATCTTTCAATCCGCCAGACGCAGACTGGTTTTTTTCAGGGCCGCAAGATCGGTGAGAGCCCCGAAAGTGGTGTGACCTTTCCGAAAATGAAGCGGATCGGAGAGGCCTACGGGATTCCTTCCTTCACTATCGAAAGTGTCTCCGACCTCGATCTCGTCCGCCGGGAATTAGAGACCGACGGACCCACTTTATTTGATGTTTCCCTCGATCCTTCTCAGGAATTCGAGCCCCGCCTGCGCTCGCGAATTCTGGCTGACGGCAAAATTCTCACGCCGAATCTCGAAGACATGTACCCATTCCTCACTCCTGAGGAGTTAGCGGCGAACATGCTGGTAGGAGATCCCAAATGAACGGCTCGCTGCCCTCCTACCTCCTGTTTGACCTGGATGGCACGCTGCTGGATTCCCTGCCAGGAATTGCTTTTTCCGTGCGAGAGGCCTGCCGGAAGGTTGGATTACCGGAGCCGAAGATTAATCTGCGGAGCCTTCTCGGACCGCCCATCAGGATTATCCTTTCGCAGGCGGTGGGGACTGACGATCCAGCGCTGGTGAACCAGTTGGAGCAAGCTTTTCGGACCAGCTACGACACCGAGGGATGGCGCAAGACTTTATGCTTTGACGGCGTACCGCATACGCTGGTAATGATGAAGGCGGGTGGACACCGGCTTTTCGTAGTATCGAACAAGCCTCGGCACATCTCGCTGAAAATTCTGGAACGAGAAGGATTGTTGCCGCTTTTTGAGCGGATCTACACTCGGGACTCGCGCACGCCTGCGTGTACAAAGCAGGAGATGCTGCATGGGTTCCTCAGCGAGTATGGCGTTTCCGCGTCCGACTGCTTAATGGTGGGCGATACAATGGAGGATGCCGCAGCGGCAGCAGCCGTCGGAATCGGGTTCGTTTATATGACGCACGGCTATGGGGAATTGGCGCAGTCGCCCTCCGTCCCCATTGCGTACAAGCTGGATAGGTTTTCGCAATTCTTGCAATTGATGACACAGGAGCCCGTTCGTGATTGACAAGGATATTTTTGAGGAGTTGTTCGTGCTTGAGTTGGCCAACAACCATCTCGGCAGTCTGGAACGTGGACTGAAGATCGTCGCGGAATTTGCGCAAGTGGTTCGATTCAACAACGTTCGAGCGACCATCAAGCTGCAATTCCGCGACGTCGACTCGTTCATTCACAGGGATTTCGTCGATCGTAAGGACCTCCGGTATGTCAAGAAAACGCTCGAGACTCGACTCACAGACGAAGATCTTGCCACTCTCGTTCGGGCGATTCGCCAGGCAGGATTCACGGCGACAGCTACTCCCTTCGACGAACGCTCCGTCGATCTCTGCGTGGAACTTGGCATCCCGATCATTAAGCTCGCAAGCTCCGATTTAAACGACTGGGTTCTGATTGAAAAAATCGCAAGAACGAAGAAGCCGGTGGTTGTCTCGACTGGCGGGTCGTCCCTCAAGGACGTGGACGACATCGTTACGTTTTTTGCCAATCGAAATATCCCACTCGGCATCAATCATTGCGTTTCTCTTTATCCGACGGAAGATTCCGAACTGGAGCTTAATCAGATCGATTTTCTCTGCAACCGGTATCCTGAAAATACCATCGGATTTTCTTCTCATGAATATTCGAACTGGTCTAATTCGATGCTCATCGCCTATGCCAAGGGCGCCAGGATGTTTGAACGACATATCGATATCCAGACGGATGGCTTGAAAGTATCGCCCTACTGTAGCCTTCCACATCAGGTGGACGAATGGTTCAGGGCGTTCCATAAGGCGAAGGAAATGTGCGGCGCTCCGGGGACGCAGAAACGCATCCCCCCGAAGAAAGAGATCGAATATCTCGACGCATTAGTCCGCGGTGTTTATGCGAAGGCCGACCTGCCGGAGGGCCATTGCCTGATGGATGATGATGTGTACCTGGCAATTCCACTGCAGAAAGGGCAGCTTTCCTGCCGCGAACTGATGAGAGGGGAGATGCTTCTGAAACGCGTACGGAAAGATGCCCCTATCAAGATTGACGACATCGAGAGTCCCTATTCGCAAATTCCCTCCCTCAAGAAAACAATCTACCAGCGCGGACTTGACGTCGAGAACGGCTCCGGTAAGCAGTGATCCCAGCCACTCGGGAGATCAGAGTCCCGTGTCGCCGTACCGTTCCTCCCTATGAACAGACTGGCTTCAGACCTTGAGTTAATCGCCGCCAACACTCAGGAATTGTGGGACGAACTGCGCGGTGAGCGTCTCTTCATAACCGGCGGTACTGGTTTTTTCGGCTGCTGGCTGGTTGAGAGCTTTTGTTTTGTGAACCGTCTACTCGGCCTCGGGGCTAAGGCCGCCATACTGACGCGTAACCCGGGAGCATTCGCCCAAAAATGTCCGCATCTGGCATCGGACAGCGCCGTAACCCTCCATGCCGGCGACGTACGCAGCTTCCTATTTCCCGAGGGAGAATACACATATGTCATCCACGCGGCCACCGAGGCCAGCGCGAAGCAGGCTGCGGAAGCCCCTCTTGAGATGCTCTCGACCATTATCGCAGGCACTGAGCGCACTCTCGAGTTTGCGAGCAGGCATGGCGCAAAAAAGTTTCTCCTGACGAGTTCCGGCGCGGTCTACGGGGAACAACCCGCCGCTGTGACGCATATCCCAGAAAGCTACACCGGAGCGCCCGATCCAGTGGATCCGGCTAACGTCTACGCAGAAGGCAAACGGACCGCCGAACTCCTTTGTGGGCTTTATCAGAAGACTGGGAGCCTCGATTGCAAAATTGCACGCTGCTGGGCTTTCTGCGGTCCGTATCTTCCCCTCGACCAGCACTTTGCCATCGGCAACTTCATCGGGGACGTTCTCGCAGGCAGGCCAATTCAGATTAAGGGCGACGGTTCCCCGAGAAGATCTTATTTGTATGCTGCTGACCTGGCGGTGTGGCTCTGGACTATTTTGTTTCGGGCACCGGCACTCGTGCCTTTCAATGTGGGGTCAGCGCATGACGTGAGTATTTTGGAGTTGGCGCAAACGGTCGCCATGACTCTCGACCCGCAAACGGAAATTCGTGTCGCCCGACAAGTTGTTGCCGGGGCCACCCCGCCCCGGTACGTTCCGTGCATTGATCGTGCCCAACAAGTGCTGGGGCTACGCCAGATCATCGGACTGGAGGAATGCATCCGCAGAACTGCCAAATGGTATGCGAAGTGAAACGCTCTCGCTTAGAACGCGGGTGCCTTTACATCTCCGCATCGGCGATCAGAGTGACATAGCTCAAGCGGAGAAGATTGGCGCACGGGACTCAGTCGCCGCCCTGAGGACTGGTGACGGCTGCTATGCCACTGCGCCCTGAATCCTGCAGGGGCGCCTCGATTTTCTTGTGCTGGCTGCCGCGCAACAAATACTTCGACAGCGTGACGAAGCCCTTCACATTGCGCTGCAATTCGCGGCGATCTTTTAGTGACTGCTTCAGTTTGTAGAAAAGATAAGAAGGACTAAGATAGAAACTTCGCCGCGCGCGGTCGCAGAAGCTGACCAGCTGCTCGTGAGTGATGTTGGGCAAAGTGACGACGCTGTTGTGGAGTCCGTCTTTGGTTAACCACGCGCTCCAATCTTCGATCTGAATGTAACCCCGCCTCTTGGCTTCCTCGTACGCCGTTGTACCCGGGTACACCATGATGGGGAAGAACTGGGCCGTATCGGGTTGGAGCTTCCTGGCGAAGCTGAGCGTCTTTTCCATGCTAGCTGGTGTCTCGTTCAGGTTGCCGACCATGAAGCAGCCATGCACCATGATGCCCGAATCCCGGCAGCGGCGGACAAAGCGATGCGCCTCTTCGTGATACTTCGCGTCGCGGCGGTCATCGTTGTTCTTCTTCATGCCATTAATGACTTCCACGTCGCCACTCTCGAACCCCACGCAGAATAGCCGAGCCCCGGCCTTGTGCAAGGTTGACAGCAGTTCACCCTCGGCACCGATGTCGGCGCGGCAGTTGGCGTCGAACGGCAGCCGGTTGCCGCGGCGGATCAGTTCGTTCGCCAATTCCAGGGTGCGCGGCTTGCTGATGATGAAAGTATCGTCTTCGAGCATCGCGGTCTTGATTTCAGGCATTTCGCGGGAGACGAAATCGAACTCATCGGCCACGTTTCCCACCGAGCGGTAGCGCATGGTGTGTCCACTGAAAGTCTGTGGATAAACACAGAAGGAACAGTGATATGGGCATCCACGGCTGGTATCAAAGACCACCAGGGGCCACAGCGAGTGGCCATAGAAGTAATCCGGTGTATGCAGAAATCGTTTATAAACCTCTGAAACGAAAGGCAGCTCATCGAGATTCTTAATGGCTTCGCGCGGCTTGTTGCTGACGATCTCTCCCGTCCTGCTATGGCGCCATACCAAGCCATCGACCGCGGAAAGATCTGCGCCGCAGGCTTTCGCCTCCAGCCAGTCGCGCACCGTGTATTCGTACTCGCGTATGGCCACCGCCTCCAGTGCGGCCGACATTGCGAGCGTCTCCTTGGGTAGTGAGGACACGTGCCGTCCGACCAGCAGTACGTGCAAAGAGGGGTTCGCCGCGACCAGAGATTCGATGACGCTGACGTCATTCAGAATACTGGGGGTGGAGGTGTCGCAGACCACAGCCTCAATATTTTTTGCCCGGATACGGTCGATGACCCCCTGCACCGTGCAAGCGGCAGCGGGAGCATCGACTAGATCTACGTCATGCCCGTTTTTGATGGCGACCCCGGCGGCGTGAGCCAGCCACTTGGGGTAATAGAGAGTTCCACTCTTGGTAACGCCAGGACTACGTTGCTCGCGAGAAAAACGCGGGTGAAAGGGTGGATTCAAAAACAGAACACGCATCCCTAAAGTATATCTTAACCGGATCAGACTTACTGCAAATCCCGGCACCGCATCTGTCTATCTTGGTTACCTTTGGGGTATGGACCTTGGGAACGAAAGCGCCGCACGTGATCAGCCACGTGGACCAGGCGGAGTTTGAGAGCCGAGATTCCGGCCTCATGGCGTATCTTGCTTTGCCTTCCAATGTTGCTGGATAGCGTCCAGCCGCCGCCGGTTCTCAGGTTGCTCAAAGGTCCTCTTCAGTCCTCGGCGCACGATGACCCAAAACGCGGCGACAAAAAAGGAAAGAATGGTCGCTCCGATGACAATCAGGGTCCGGTGTGGGGAGGATTTCCTATCCGGAGGCACGGCAACATCCACTACCTGGACAATGGCACCTTCCCGCGCCTCATCGAGCTTTGCGACTTCGAATTCCTTCGCCAGCAGCTCGAAGATGGTCTCCTGATATTTGAGGTCGCGGAACCGGCGCAGGTATTCCATGCCGGATTGGGTCACTCTCCCTTTGGACATATTGATGTCTGACCCCAAGTCCTGTTTTGATCCCGCTACACGATCGAGTTGCGATTGCAGCGCCGCAAGTTCCTGCTTGGCAAGGATGACGTTAGGATTATCGTCGGTGGCGAAGGATCGCATTCCCTCAATCTGCACTTGCTTGGCCACGACCTGCCCGCGCAGGATGGCAGCGGATTCGATCAGAGCTCGCGCCTGACTGTCGATTTGCAAAACGCCAGTGGATTGCTGCGTCTTGGTCATGGCATCTTCGGCCGCGGT
>Ga0070765_100000908_pt1 | contig 17654 bp, 19 predicted proteins | sample HubBroMetageWFT5_FD_71516 | JGI IMG/M metagenome (GOLD analysis project Ga0070765, IMG submission 71516) | Warmed and freeze-thawed soil microbial communities from the Hubbard Brook experimental Forest, New Hampshire - Hubbard Brook CCASE Soil... | ecosystem: Environmental > Terrestrial > Soil... | reverse complement strand
ACGCATTCTTTAAGGCGCAAATGGTCCTTTCCAACCAGGTGGTGGTCCTCGACGCAGTCGCGGGCAAGTCGTTGATCGGCATCCAGCGCAATCGCCAGTCAGCCGAACTGGTTGAGTCCCGCGAGCGTGGCAAGAACACCCTCGCGTTGCAGAAGCCCGGGTTTGAACAACGCATGGCCGCTCGCCCGATTCACTTCGCCGACTCCAACCTGTTCTCGGCCAATGGACGGGCCGAGCTTCCGCTGGAAGTTTTCCGTGAGGCCAACAGCAAGCTTCTCTATCGCATCGCAGAAATCATGCCTTTGCCTGTAACGCCCGTTCAGGTGGGGTCAGAATGGGACCCCGGAATCTTGGGCCTTCGCATGAAGCTCGAGCGCTTTGAACCTGTGGGCGACGAGTCTTGCGTCGTTATTGCCGACACCGGCTCGCGAAAAGAAACACATCTTCGCTTCACCTTTTGTCCCGCCTCCGGACATCTGGCCAAGCTCGAATTTGACGGGCAGTATGCCGAGATCGACTCCACAATTCACGAGAAGGTCACGCTTGAATTGCAGTTTGTTCATCACCAGGAAGCCCCCACATCCTGGCTGGCCAATCCGGAAACGCAGCAGGGCACGCTGACCGCCTTCCTGGATTCTGTGCTGCCGCTTCCCGATTCGCCGATCCTCGATCAGATCCTTCGTGAAGGCCCGCCCGACGCTCAAGCCTTGCTGCTAGCGGCCTATTACCAGCGCGCGCTCGCGCCCAATCCAGACGTTCTCCAACCGTTGCTCAAGAGCAATGACGCCGAGGTACGCCGCATCGCCAGTCGCATTCACGAGCCTCCCGTGAAGCCCGGTGCTCAGCCCTGCGAACTGCCCGTCGTTCGCTACAGCCGCGAGAAGCCGGGCACAACTCTCAGCGGCATGAGCACCAAGGCCTTCTCGGGACAGCCCTACATGATTCATGTCCCGCTCGACTATCGCGGCGACCAGCCGTTTCCGCTGATTGTCTATCTCAGCGGCGGCGGCGGCTTGGCCTTTGACGCCGCGCTAAATGCCGGAAACTCAATCAAGCATGCCGGCTACTTGGTCCTGATGCCTCACGCCGGCGGCGAGCTGTGGTGGCAGCCCCAGACCACCGAGATGGTCCATGCGCTACTGCTGAAAATCTTGCGCAGCTATAACGTCGATACCAACCGCGTTTACTTGGCGGGCTTCAGCAATGGAGGCACTGCCACTCTCGAGTTCGGCGCTCGTTGGCCCGAGCGCTGGGCGGCCATCGCCTCTCTCATGGGTGCTGGCATGGACTCTCCCAGTGGGGTGAAGTTGCCCATGCGCAACCTGCTTGACGTCCCTGTGCTTTTCCTGCACGGCGACAAAGACCCGCGTATTCCCTTTCCCAACTCGGTGAACACCTTCGACGAACTGCGCGACCTCAAACCACGCGTTCCACCAGAAGTACATTTATTGAAGGGGCGGGTGCACGATGTCACCCTCAATGCCGACGATGGCTTTACGCTGCCCTTTTTTGAGCGCTTCACCCGTGATCCGTTCCCGCCGAATGTCTCGGCCAAGATCTGGGACGCGAGATTCCAACGGCAATATTGGATAGAAGTGGTCGAGGGCGACAATGCGCCGTCAGAAGTGGAAGGTCACATCCTGCCCAACAACCTGATCGACATCAAGGCCCGCAACGTCAAGAAGCTTCGGTTGCTATTGCGTCCGGAGCTCTTCCACGATGGCGGCCCGATCCACATTCGGCTGAACGGCAAGGATCAGCCCGCGGTGGAACTCAAACGCGATTGCCAGCTCTTTCTTCGCAGCGCCGATATTTACGCCGATCCCTTTCTCGCCTACACCGATGAAATTGTCCTCGACGTTCCGAAGTGAGCAACAAAAAACGGTAAGCAATAAAAATGCCCGTCACCCTCATGGGGGGAGCGGGCACAGTTCCTGATAATTGTTTTCGCTTACTCGGTCGCGACGACTCCTTCAGGCTCAACTACCGCGATGTTGTTGTTGCTCGGAATGATGGTGAGCAAATCCGTCTGCACCTTGTCCCACTGCTGAATGAGGAAGCCCTTCGATTCAAACACATTGCGAATCGACAGGGTGTCCCATCCCGCCACGTCTTCGAGTATCGGGATCAGGATCGCCAGCGCGTTATCGCTGATGATCGACCGCTTCGCGATCGGCGCCAGGTATTTGTTCTCCGACACCGCTATGGTGTAACCGTCGCGGCGGTTGACGTGCAGCATGACGTGAATGTCAGAGCTGCCGTCGCCCACATATACGATGCGGTCCGGCCCGACTTTCAACGACTCCAGCAGATGATCGACAGTAGCCACCTTACCGTACCCCGCGGTTACCTGCAGGATGCGCTCGATCTCGCCCTTGGCATTCCATTCAAACTCCGTGCCATGAATATGGTCAGGAGGAATGATGCCCTCCAGCGCCGAGCGGATGATCTGCACCGGCCCCGCCGAGATCACGTAAAAATCGAAGTGAAATCCCTCGACCTCGTTCGACAGGAATTCGTACAACGCATCGATATTTGGCTTGAGCCGCACCCGCTTGCCCGCTTCGTACAAATGCTCCTTGCGCACCTTGCGGAATTCCGGATCGTGCAGCAGCAGGTACGCCAGTTCGCCTCCCTGTTGCACCAGGTTCAGTTTCGCCATTCCCGTAATCTTGCGCTCGTACTCGCTCGACGGAATTCCCAGCAGCTCGCCGAGAACAAATCCGGAGTCATTAAAGCTCAGCGTCTGGTCGAAGTCGCTGGCGAGGATAAATCGCTTTTTCTGAGGCTGAAATTCTGCCATTTCGGGGTCACATTTTTCTTTCTGAGGCATAACAAAGCCCTCCTTAGTAAGTTGTATCGGTTATGAAGACGTGAAACGAGTATGTACTAATTGGATGGTATTTCAGGTTGAAAGATGATGAATTCAGATAGATTCTTTGGATTCCTGCCATCGAATCTATTTATCGGCCAAGTGCATAAGTCGCAGTATGTTATGCGAACTCCGTCGAATCCACAAGGCGAATACACGGCGAACATCGAAGCGTGTCGAGGTACCGCTCTAGATGCTCCGGAGTGAGTCCGGGTTGTCGTCAACCCGAAATGGAAAGGGCGCCGTTTCTGTTATGCTTCGGCTGCGCCGCACCGCACCTCAAATCAGGATCTTGCAACCATGAGAATCCTCTCCCTGAGCACGGACCCGGAGCTCTCGCAGCTGCGTCGGGGCGCCCTCCAAGCCGCAGGCCACCAGGTCGACGTTCTAACCTCCGAGAAGGAAGCGCTGCAGGCTGCGAACCTTGCCGAGCGCTACGACGCGATTCTACTGTGTCACCGTTTGCCGGCGGCCACAGCCCGCAAGACGGTCCGGCTTCTTCGGCAGAGCCGCCCTGACTCGCGCATCATCTACATCGCCCATGTCTACGGCGAATGGCCGGACGTCGAAGCCGATCGCTACGTTGTCGGCGCCGACGGCCCCGAGGCCCTGCTTCGCGTCCTCGAAGAAGTCCAGGTCTAGTTGGCTCTCAGCGAAGTCGAGGGGTGGCCGTACGGTCCCTTTCCTCATGCTGCGTAGAGTTGTCTGCGTTGCCGTTATCGAGATTGCTACGCCGTCCCAGTTAAAAGTGTGCTACAAACTAAACACAACTTTCTGTACCGGACTGGGTAAAGAATAGTGGAAAAAGGATCCGGCTAATGAGTCGGGATCTTAATCTGGTCGGTGGCTGGTCTGGGGTGAGGTGCGTCATGGATGTCGTAACGGTAGCGGTATTAGCTGTAATTGTGGTCGCGTATGTTATCGGTTCGCTGACCAGCTCTGTGGAAACCGAGACTGAGTTGCCCCATCAATATCGGTAGCGGTTGGCAACTCAAGCCAGTGCTGAGCGAACTTTCGGTATGAAGGGTGCCGGTCTCCGCGATCAGGCCGTTCTGAGCTTTCGCCCACATCCCTCCGATACAATGTGACGTGAATCGTCTACCTCTCTGCGAAAGAGCTTCCTCCTCATGACTCATGCCTGGCACGACATCTCTCCCGGCGAAGACCTGCCGCAGGAGTTCCTCACAGTAATCGAAATTCCGTTCGGATCTAGCGTTAAGTACGAACTCGACAAGCAAAGTGGCTTGATCCGGCTCGATCGCGTCCTCTATTCCGCCGTCTACTATCCGGCCAACTACGGCTTCATCCCTCAGACCCTCGCCGAAGACGACGACCCGCTCGACGTGCTAGTCCTGTGCCAGGAGGCCGTGGTGCCGCTCACACTCATCCACGCTCGCGCCATCGGCTTGATGACCATGATCGACGCCGGCAAGAAGGACCACAAGATTATCGCTGTCGCCACCCAGGACCCCGAGTTCAACTCGTATCGCGAGGCGGGAGAGATGCCCGAGCACCGCCTCAGCATGTTGCGGCGTTTCTTCCTCGACTACAAACAGCTCGAGGGCAAGGCCGTCGAGGTAGATGAAATTTCGCCCGCCCGCCACACCTATCCCATCATCGAAGACGCACTCGCCCGCTATAGCCAGCAACGGCGCAAGGGCTTCAAAGCGGCCCACTGATCGCGTCAGAGCTGCGCCCGCGCAACGCCCTATCGCGTGTCATTCTGACACAGGCGAGCCGCCCCTTTGTTCGTTATGATTTCCGCCGAGCTACTTCTTCGGAGGCGGCACCTGCCCCAGCACCGCCACCATTACCTCGCAGTCGACTCCAAAGTCCACTTTCTTGCAGTCCGTAAAGTAAATACTCCTGCCGTCAGGAGACCATCGTGGCTCAGTCGCGCGGCCTTCAGTATTCGCGACCAGACGCACGTTGCTGCCGTCCGCTTTCATGACAAAAATCTGGTAATTCGCGTGCCGGTTCGACGCGAACACAATCTGGCTTCCATCCGGAGACCACGACGGCCAACCGTCGAACGCCGGATGGTTGGTCAGGTTGCGCTGGTTCGATCCGTCGCTATCGGCCACGAACACTTCTGAATTCATCTCGCCCAGAATTTTGCGGAAGACAATCTTCTTCCCATCCGGGGACCAGGAAGGATAGGTATTCGTACCGCCGGTGATAATGCGCGTCATCTGCCTGCTCTTGACGTCAATGCTGAAAATGTCGGAAGCGTTCTTATTTGGAGGTTGCAGATCATCATCCGAGCAAAAGATGAGCTTCGTGCTGTCAGCCGACCAGTTCGGATGAATGTACTTGTGCTTCTCATCCGTGAGGCACTGTTCGCCGCCTCCGTCCGCATTCATGATGCAGATCGATTCCTGCTTTCCACTGTCGGAAACGAAAGCGATCATCTTCCCGTCCGTCGACCACGACGGACTATCGTGCGTCACCGCATCGTGAGTGATCTGTGTTGGCCCGGTCCCATCCGCATTCATGATGAAGATCTGCTGGAACCCCGCGACGGTTGTCTCATACACGACTCTCTTGCCGTCGGGTGAGAAAAACGGCTCGCCCTGGTCAACATGGGTAAGTTGATACGCCAGTGTCTGTACGCTCTGCGCTTCACTCTCGAGCGACCAGCATATCCATACCGCAAACACGGCGATTGTCAAAGTCAGCCTGTGAAACAAGCACTTCCCCCGATGCCGTTAGACGGATTGAGTGCCTTTCTGTAACGGTCGATGGGCCTTCCACCGAAATGTCGTCCTGAGCGAGGACGCGCCCAAAAGGGCGCGCGTCCGAGTCGAAAGACCTGCTTTTCATCGTGATACACGCTGCAGTGACCACCTCGCAGCCTTGGAAATTACTCAAAACAATTTCATAAATCTTATCCGTGTCATCCGTGCAAATCCGTGGTTGCTTTTGTCTTACTCCGTAACCGCCGTCCCCGCCAGCTTGTCCTTGTAAACCACTCCGCCCTTCATGACGAACCCAACATTCTGCAGCACAGTCACGTCCTGCAGCGGATCACCCGACACCGCTATGATGTCCGCGTACTTCCCCACTTCGATGGTCCCCACATCCTTGGATCGTCCGATTAGGTCCGCGGAATTCTGCGTTGCCGTGCGTATCGCCTGTGGAGGAGTCATCCCGAACTTCACCATGGTCGCGAATTGCCGGGCATTATCGCCGTGCGGATAAACCCCGGCGTCCGTGCCGAACGCCATCTTTACTCCTGCCTGTACGGCCTTCTGAAACGTCTCACGCTGGATGCGGCCGACCATCTTCTCCTTGTCGATATTTTCCTGCGGCAGTCCAAACTCAATCGCCTTGCCTAGCAGGTAGTCGTCGTTATAGATGTCCATGTCGAAGTACGTGCCATGCTGCTTGGCGAGTTGAATATCCTCATCGGTCGCCAAGCTTGCATGTTCGATGGAGTCGATGCCCGCCAGAATCGCGTTCTTGATCCCTTCGGCGCCGTGGGCATGCGCGGCAATCTTCCGACCCGCCATGTGCGCTTCGTCGGCTGCGACTTTCAGCTCCTCATACGTAAACTGCGGCGCTCCTGGACTGTCGCCTTTCGACAGCACGCCACCCGTGGCAAGTATCTTGATGACATCTACCCCATACTTCACCTGCGCGCGCACCACGTGCCGTACCTGGTCGGCCCCATCGGCAATCTGGTAATTGCGTTCCGTCGGAAACAGCGTCACGCTCGTCTCAGGCGAGTAATTGTTCAGGTCGCCGTGTCCGCCGGTAATGCTAATCCCCGGACCGCTGGCCACGACCCTCGGGCCGATGATGTATCCCTCATTGATGTAGTTGCGCAAATCCACCGCCATGAACGGCCCCGATCCCACATCGCGCACCGTCGTGAATCCCGCCATCAGCGTGGTCCGCGCGTTCTTCTCCGCCGCGAACGCGTGCGTGTACGGAGTCTCCTTGAACGCATTGATCGGGTCGTAGCGGTCCGCGCGCGCGCCCAGGTGCGTGTGGCAATCAATCAGGCCGGGCAACACCGTCGCCTTCGACAAATCGACCACCTTCGCACCGGCGGGCACCTGCGCACTCGCTGCCGATTCGACTGACTTGATTCGCTCGCCCTCCACCACGATCACCACGTTTTCGCGATAGCTGTCGCTGGTGGAATCGAACAGCTTGCCGGCGCGAATATAGGTGATCGCGGGAGCAGGCTTACTGGCTGCGGGACGTGCAGCCGTTGGATGGTTCTCCTGCGCCTTGGCAGGTTGTGAACTCTCTTGCGCCGCGCATAGAACCGCCGCGGCCAGCATGGTCGCTAGAACAAACTTGATTCTCAAGTGTGTAACTCCCACTTCTCTAAGGTGTGTTTGCAATGTTACAGGACGGTAGGTATCGGGCGGCGTTGGTAACGGTTTTTCTATCCACTATCCACTAGCCACTGCCCACTAACTCGGCTTCCACTTGTTCAGGAACGCGACCAAGTCCTCCGGCGCCAGTGATCGCGCCTTCTCAAACTCGCCGCCCTTCTGGCTATACAGCAGCTTGCCGCTGCCATCGAGCACTGCGATCGCCGGAATTCCACGGGCTTTGGGTACTTCATATTGCTGCATGATGTCCAGGTTCTTGTCGTACTCACCCACGTCCACGTGTACCACTTCGTAGTTTGGCGTCAGCACTGCCGCCACGTCAGGACGGCGAAACGCGAGATCCAGTACATGACAGTCGAAGCACCAGTTGGCTCCGAAGACCACCAGCACGCGCTTGTGCTGTTGCGCCGCCAGTTTCAACGCCTGCGCAATTTCCGCGTGCGCATTCAATCCCGGAACGTAAATTTGCTTGTCGGTCGACAGCGGCTGTTGCAGTCGCGTTGGATCGCCCCGCCGGGTCGCAGCAATGCGCCACTGACCGCCTTGCTGCTGCCAGAGCTGTCCGTCGATCACGTAAACCGTCTGCAGCTTGTTCTGTGCTGCAGACCTGATCTCCGCCTGAAACGCCACTTGCTGTACGCCAGTCTCTGGAGAGGTGGACTGGGCGACTTCGAGCTTGATACCGCGCGCTTTGAGCCCAGTCCAAAACGCGATGTCAGCCTGCGCATTGGTCTCTCCCGATGGGAGGATCACCCGCGCCTCGGGATTGGTGCTATAGAGCGCGCGCAACTTCGCGGCGTCACCCGCCAGTACGGCCGCCCTCCACTGCTCCAGCGGAGCAAACGCGGCCGCGGCCTGCTGAGTCTTTACCGGCGCTTTCTGCCCGCTTGCCGCGAGCACGCTCACTAGAACCACCGACGCAGTCGCGGCTGCGATCGAAATACGGTGCATTACTCTCATTCCTTCACAAGTCTTGGTCTTAAGACGTGGTCGATCCGTATCGTCCGTGAAAATCTGTGGCGGCTTTTGTTTTTTCTAATCACTAACCACTATCCACTTCTACTTAGTGCCCCCCGTGATACGGATGCCCCTTCAAGATCGTGAACCCGCGATACAACTGCTCCAGCAACACCACTCGCGCCAACTCATGTGGCAGGGTGATCTTCCCGAACGACACGATGTGTTGCGCTTTCGCTCGCGTAGAATCCGTCCATCCATCGGCCGGGCCGATGGCAAACAGCAGGTCCTGCGTTCCGTGTGCGAGATGGTAGTCGAGGAAATTGGCGATCTCTTCCGAAGCTAGCTGCTTGCCGCGCGCATCGAGCAGCACCAGCACTGGCTGCGTGCGGCCGGCACTCTTCTCAACCTGTTTCAGCAGCGCGGCTTCAGACGCCAGTTCCAGCGCATCGCTCGCCGCATAATGTGACAGACGCTTGAGGTACTCCGCCGTAAGCGACTGGATCGCCGGGCTACGCGTCTTACCAATCCAGGCAATGCGAAGTTTCACCGCCTTACTTGCCCTTCCGCGTTCGCTTTGAAGTGGGTGCCCCTCCCCTGTTGCCGGATTTTGGCGACAGAGCCTGCCCTGAGCTTGCCGAAGGGGTGGGGCCATGTCCGCGCTTCGCCGTTGTCGATTTCCGCGCAATCTTCTTGGCCGAGGATTTCGCAGCCGTCTTTTTCCCGGCTGCGGCCTTGGCCGGCACTGCCGCTCTCTTGGGCTCCGGCTTCTCCAGATCAGCCGGCTGCAAACGTGTTGCAGTCTTCCATAGTCTCTCCAAGTCATAGAACTTGCGGGCGCTTTTGGAAAAGATGTGCACTACAAAATCCACGTAGTCGAGCAGCAGCCACTCCGCCTGGTTCCAGCCTTCCACGTGCGACGGCTCATGCCCCAGCTTGCTGAGGTTCTCATCGATTTCGTCGCCAATAGCCTGCACTTGCCGCGGATTCGCCGCCGAGCAAATGACGAAGTAGTCCGTGAATCCGCTGGCCTGCGCATCCAGCCGCAAGATGCTGATGTCCTCCGCCTTCTTTTCTATGCAGGCCCGTACGGCAATGGCGACTTGCGCCCTCACATCATCTTTTTTCATGCGACGTGCTCGCTCTCCTTGAAACTTCGAATCTGGGTGCCCCGTTCTACCGCCCTTTTTTGGCGGTAGGGCGGGGTCTCCTGTACAACCCTTCTTTCCGGATATACTCCGCCACCGCATCCGGCACCAGCTTGGTCAAGCCCTTCGGGTTCCGCATCGCCGCCCGAATCTGAGTCGCCGAAACATCCTCGTGCGTCTCCGGCAACAGATGCAAACGCACGCCGGTTAGCTCTAACAATCCCGCCGCTTTTTGTTTACGCATCTCCGCCGCCCTTGGGCGCAGCGCCTTCGGTAGCGACGGTGTCACATCATCGAGCGAATATCCCGGGCGCGCCGCCACGATAAACTCACATTCCTTCAGCAGGGCTTCGGCCTCATACCACTTGGCAATGTCGCGAAAGGCGTCGATGCCGATCAGAAAATACAGCCGGTCGCCCTTGCGCAACCCAGCCTTCACTCGCCGCACGGTATCGATGGAGTAGCTCGGACGCCGCTCCACATGCGCCTCCGGGTCGGGCGCTTCGAGCAGCGATGGCAAAAAGTCCGCTTCTCCCGCCAGCGCCAGCGACACCATCGAGTACCGATGAAAGTACGATGTGACCGGTGCCGTCTGTTTGTGCGGAGGAATGTCAGCCGGAACAAACCAGACTTCTTTCAGCTTGAATCGCTCAGCGGCGGCGCGGGCCACCTTGAGGTGTCCGCGATGGATGGGATCGAACGTGCCGCCAAATAATCCGATATTCATGAAGAAAGCAACTAGCAATTAACCACTAGCAACTACCTGGAAATCCGACCTTATCGTCGAGAATTACTGAAACCACCAAGCAAGAAACTTAGCACGAAACGGCGTGGCGAGAACGAATCGCTAGTTGCTAATCGCTAGTTGCTAATTGCTGAGCCGTATTGCTTCCACCCGCTTCGCCATCTCCCACTTCAGCGCGTCGATGCCTTCGCCCGTGACCGCCGATATCGCGAACAACTCGAGCTCCTTGCGCTTGCAATACCGCTTCAGCTTTGCCAGTTTGTCTTTGTTCACCGCGTCGATCTTCGACGCCACGACAATCGTCGGCTTGCTGTCGAGTCCGCCCCCGAAATTCGCCAGCTCCTTCGTAATCAGCTCGTAGTCTTTCGCGGGATCAGGCCGCCCACTCGCATCCGAAACATCCACCAGGTGCACCAGCAGCCGCGTCCGCTCGATGTGCCGCAGAAACTGTGTACCTAGACCCGCGCCTTCGCTGGCGCCTTCAATCAAGCCAGGAATATCCGCCACCACGAAGCTGAACTCATCTGGAGCCTCGCCCACCACCACGACACCAAGGTTCGGCTGCAGCGTGGTAAATGGATAGTCCGCGATCTTCGGACGCGCCGCCGAAATCCGCGAAATCAGCGTGCTCTTGCCTGCATTGGGATACCCCACTAGCCCGACATCCGCCAGCAGCTTCAACTCCAGCCGCAGCGTGCGCTCTTCGCCGGGAAAACCCTGCTCATGCTCCCGCGGAGCCTGGTGTGTCGACGTCGTAAACCGCGCATTGCCGCGTCCGCCGCGCCCGCCGTGCGCAATCACGATGCGCTCATCGGGCCCGGCAAAGTCGTGCACAACCTCGCCCGTCAGGTCGTCATACACAATCGTGCCCACGGGAACCTTCAGCACCACATCGTCGCCTTCGCGCCCGGTACAGTTCGAGCCCTCGCCGTGCCGCCCTCGCTCCGCCTTGTATTCGGGATTGAAGCGGAAGTGCACCAGCGTGTTGTGGCGCTCGCTGGATTCCATGATGACGTCGCCGCCGCGTCCGCCGTCGCCCCCCGAAGGCCCTCCGCGCGGAACGAACTTCTCCCGCCGAAACGCCATGCAGCCGTTCCCGCCGTCGCCGGCCTTGATACGAATTTTGGCTTCATCAACAAACATGGCAATAAGTAATAAGCAAAAGGCAGCAGGCAATTAGTAGAGACACTAAAGGCCTCGCATAGGCGAGGCCCGAAACTGCGCTTTCAGCGAGTTGTCGCCGCGATCACAGCTTATTGCTTACTGCTAATTGCTGCTTTCTTCCTGCACAACCACCGACACAAACTTGCCCAACTGGCCGCGATCTTTGAATTCGATCGTGCCCGTCACCTTGGCAAACAGCGTGTCGTCTTTGCCGCGTCCAACGTTGACGCCGGCCTTCAGCGGTGTCCCGCGCTGCCGTACGATGATGGTGCCGCCCGACACGAGCTGGCCGCCGAACGCCTTGATGCCAAGCCGCTGTGCATTCGAATCGCGACCGTTCCTCGAACTGCCTAAACCTTTTTTATGTGCCATATCTGAATCTCCGGGGCCGCGCCCCAAACATGAAAATCGCTATCCCAAATCCGCTTCGCCGTCCGAACCAAACCCGCGCAGCGACCGGAACACTTCCCGCGCCGCCGACCACGCGTGCAACACCACGGCGTCAAACCGCTTCACCGCACTCAACAACACCACCATGACCTGACAGATCAGCATTAAGCTTTGAGCGTCTGTCCATCCACGCTGATGCCGGTGATCTTCACCGCGGTATACGCCTGCCGATGTCCCTGCATCTTCTTGTACTGCTTCTTGCGCTTCAGGTGGAACACCAGAATCTTGTCGCCGCGGCCATGCTCGACCACCTGGCCCGACACGAACGCCGCTGCGGGCTTGGCAATCTCGCCCTCAGTCGCGCTCACCGCCAGCACGTCGTCAAACTGCACGTTTTCACCGCTGGTCTGCGGCAGCTTCTCAATCTCGATTACGTCTCCGGGTGCGACGCGATACTGCTTTCCCCCGGCGCGGATCACCGCGTACATGGCAATCTCCTGAACTTCATTCTGTTGCGCAAACGCAACTGCGCCACAGTCGGGCTGGGACGCTAACTTATTTATGCACTTGCACTTACCCAGCGCCAGGAAGGAAACCTTTGCGGGACCAATCGTCCCACTCCGCTGGGGTGTCCTGTCAGGACACGAGTAGTACAGGCAAACCATTCAATAATATCGGATTCGCCCCATCCGGTCAACGCCCGCTCTTGCGCGACCGCACCGATTCGGCTCCCAACTAAGGCACCTCACCCGTAATACCGGAAATCCTCCCAGAATTTCGGCCACCCGTCCTTGGGAGGCCCGCAGACCCAGATGTCCGGGTGATCTTCGGTCTCCTCGTTCTTCACGCCGTAAGGATTCGGAGTATGCCCGGCGAGCCTGCAGGACTCGAAGCTCTCGTCCATGTATTTGCGGCTGAGGCCGAGGATGATGACCGTCTGCGGCGGCGGATCACCGTACCCGCGATACCAGAAGGAATTGACCCCGCTGATGGCGCGAGGCAATCCGTACTCGGGACCATAGAGGTTGACCGCCCCAGCTTCTCCGTAATTCGTGCCGATGATGCCCAGGTGCGCCCGCTCTTGCGGAGTAAGCGTATCGCGGATCCTGGCCACTTCCTGAACCAACTCCCGCCAGCCGAGTTGTTCGCGGAAGTCTCCCTGCACTTCGTTGGTGATCGCCCACCAGCGGGAGTTCAGTGGCGCCAGGGGCAACCAGAACACGGTGGTGAACACGACTTCGAACACCAGCGCCGCCCACACCGCCCAGCGAACCGCCATAGCTCTGCGGGGTTGCATGGTAGCCAGCCAGCCCTCTCCCCACACCGCTCCGGCGGCATACAACATGGGATAGGCAGGCCCCATGTAATACCAGCGCCCTCTCGCGACCGTGAACAGCAGAAGCGTGGCGACGAACATCCAGCCGATCATTCGGAACCGTTTCCCGTCACGCGAAAAACAGAAGTAGAGACCGGCCACAGCCAGAGGAAAGCGAAGGCCCGTCAGTTCCAGCTGCTGAGGAAGGAAATACGTAGTGCGGCCCTGCCGAATGTCGCGGGCGTGAATGTGGCTGAGAAAATCGAGCGAAATAAAGTTGTGTTGTGCCTGCCAAAGCACGTTCGGCAGCCAGATCAGGATGGATAGCCCCACTCCGATCCAAAGCCACTTGCTTTTGAGGTAGCGTCGCGCGTCGGTCAGCAGCACGCCCGCCACGATGCCCAGGACAAAGAAGCCCATCGTGTACTTGCACAGCATGCCGAATCCGATGCCGGCTCCGATGCCCACCCACCAGCGCGGATTTTCGCTGACGAGCAACCGGACGACGCAGTATGCCGTCGAAACCCAGGCCAGACAATCGAACGCCACGTACTGCATCTCGTATCCACCGCCGAGACAGAACGGCACCGCTGCAATTGCAGCGACGAGCTGTGCGCCCCGGCGTGCGCCCATTTCGCGCGCCATCAGTCCCGTGAGCACCACGGCGATTGCCTGCGCAACCCCGGCAAAAAACCGAAAGCCGCGGATCGAGGTACCGAAGAGTTCAAGCGAAATGCGTCCAAAAAAAGGCGTTACCGGCGGATATGCAGGATAGCCCCATGCCAGGTGCCGCGCATCCTCGAGAGTCGCCAGCTCGTCACGTTGAAATCCATAACGGTTGCCGATGATCAGGTGGAGGATGACGGTCGCGAGAGCGATGTAAATGAGGAGGGCGGTATCGCTCAAAAGCGGAGATCGTCCTTCGCGGGAAACTGGCGAAATTGAAGTGGAGACAGACATATCAGAAGCTATTTGGGCTGTGCGGAGGTCGGCTGCGATTCGTCGGCTGCGGCTTTTTCAATCTGTGCCTGGATTTCAGGCATGCGCTTCTTCATGACCCCCTGCGCCGCCTGCATCGCCTCCATCATCATGGAGTTCATATTCTTCAGCATCTTTTGTCCGGTGGGCGACTCGTAGAACTCATTGATGGCCTTGATGTCGGAGTGGGTGAAGTACTTCTGATAAACCGGGATCATGGCGTCGAGCAACTCGTCGGTGGGAATTGCTTTCAACATCGCCTGAATCCGCTCGGTCGCGTCGGCGGTCGCCTTTTGAACCTCCGCCGGGTTTGCGTTGGGATGCTGCTGCCGGTAACGGTCCGCGAAGTCCGAGGCTAACTGGCTTGCCATTGCGGAGTAGATCAGCGGCATGCGGTCGCGCGCTCCGGTGAGTTGCATCATGTCTTCGACGTCTTGCTTGCTAGCAGCGTCAATCTGGGCTTGGGCGAAGCCGAGCGAACAAGACGCGATGAGGAGAAGACATGGAACGATTGCCTTTCTCATAATTTCCTCCGCGGCGGGCGTGGCGTCGCCTGATTGTACTGCGGTTTCGCCTGCTACGATAGCGACGTGCCAGCCCTGCTCGAGGTTGAGAATGTCTCCGTGGATTTCGCTACTGCGCAGGGAACCGTTCATGCCGTGCGCGACGTGAGCTTCACCATCGCGCCGGGAGAAGTCCTTGGGCTAGTTGGAGAATCCGGGTCAGGCAAGTCGGTTTCGTCGCTGGCGATCTTGCGCCTGCTGCCTCCCCAGGCACGCGTTAGCGGCCGCATCGAGTTTCGCGGCCAAGACTTGCTTTCGCTCTCCGAAGCCGCGATGCGCGGCATTCGCGGAGCCGGCATCAGCATGATCTTTCAGGAGCCGATGACAGCGCTCAATCCCGTGATGCGCGTCGGCGACCAGGTCGCCGAGGCAGTGCTGGCGCATCCCGCGGCCGCCGACCGAACCCGCGAACAGCAAACCAACGGCAAACCGCCTCGCATTACCAAAAGTGACGCTTGGCGGCATGCGGTCGAGGCCCTGCGCACCGTCGCCATCCCCGAGCCCGAGCGCCGCGCGCGCGATTATCCTCACCAGCTCTCGGGAGGCCAGCGTCAGCGCGTGATGATCGCGATGGCCATCGTGAATCGCCCGGAATTGCTCATCGCGGATGAGCCGACCACTGCGCTCGATGTGACCATCCAGGCACAAGTGCTCGATCTCCTCAACGAGTTGCGGCAGAAGTTCGCGCTCTCCATGCTTTTTGTTTCGCACGATCTCGCGGTCGTGTCGCAGGTGTCGCATCGCATCGCCGTCATGTACGCGGACAGCCTGGTTGAGCTAGGCACTGCAGAACAGGTCTTCCGTCAGCCGGCGCATCCCTACACACGCGGTCTGCTCGCTTCCGTTCCAACCCTCCGCAGCGACCGTAGCCAGCCGTTGCGCACCATTGAGGGCACCGTGCCTGCGATCACCAACCTCCCTCCCGGATGCACATTTGAACCGCGTTGCGAATGGCGTTTACCATCTTGCTCGCAAGCGTTACCATCGTTGGTCGAAGTTGCGCCCGGGCATTTTGCGCGATGTCCGGTAGTGGCGTCGGAAATTCGGTAAGCATGCGTCTTCTATTAATCAGCGATATCCACGCCAACCTTGAGGCCCTTGAAGCTTGCATGGCCGCCGCCCCGGCTTACGATCGCCTCGTGAACCTGGGAGACGTAGTCGGCTACAACGCCAGCCCGAACGAAGTGTGCGAGCGCGTGATCGCCATGGGTGCGCCGGTAGTTCGTGGCAATCACGACCGCGCGTGTGCCGGGCTGACCGACGTCAAAGAGTTCAACCCGGTAGCGGCGATCTCTGCCTATTGGACACGTACCACCCTGCGTCCCGAGCACCTCGAGTGGCTACGCGAACTGCCGCAAGGTCCATTGCGCAGCAACGAATTTTCCGGAATAGAGTTCGTGCACGGCTCGCCGCTGGATGAAGACGAGTACCTGCTCAACACGGCTGCGGCTGATGACAATCTTGAATTGCCGGGGCACGCGCCGTTGATCTTCTTCGGCCACACCCACATCCAGGGCGGCTTCGTTGGTGAGGGTGGCGAGTCTAGGCCCTTCCGGCCTATCTACGACAGCGTGGAAGGTCCAGTGACGTCCACGATATGGCTCACTCCCGGCGAGCGCTACCTCATCAACCCCGGCTCGGTCGGGCAGCCACGCGACAGCGACTGGCGCTCGGCCTTCGCCCTATATGAATCCAATGGCGGACCGCTCGCCAGCATTACGTTTTACCGCATACCTTACGACATCGAACAAGCCCAGCAACGCATCCTCTCAGCCCAACTGCCGGAGCGTTTAGCCGCGCGCCTTAAGCTCGGGCGCTAGCCTCTCCCGTCTCGACTTGGAATAAAATATTTCTATGCCAATCCGCCCCTTTCCCGAAAAATCGAAGTTTCGCAGTAAGGAATTCATTGGTGGCGCCAACATGAGCACGCCGTTTGGATACCTGGTTGCCCACATCGATGGCGGAGCGCGCGGAAACCCCGGCCCTGCCGGATACGGTGTGATGGTCGAAGACGAAATGGGACGACCCGTAGCCGAACTCAGCGAGTATCTAGGGAAGCAGACCAACAACTATGCCGAGTACTCAGGACTGCTCGCGGCACTTACCTACGCATTGAAACACGGCTTCAAGGCGCTCAAGGTGTTCAGCGACTCCGAGCTCATGGTCAAGCAGATCATCGGTGAGTACAAGGTCAAGAACCCTACGCTCAAGGAACTCCACGATAGGGCAACCACGATGATCGATAACTTGGAGGCCTTCGAGATCAGGCACGTCCTGCGGGAGAAGAACCGCGACGCGGACCGCCTGGCCAACCTGGTGATGGATCGTGGTACGAGTCGCGCAGCTCCAGTCGCATCTGCATCAGCGGGGGCGACTGCAACACCGGCGCGGGAAGTGAATGGCGTGGTACGCAACGGCGTTGTTGAATTTCTTGGGTCACCCCTGCCCGAGAATACTTTCGTTAAGATTCGGTCAGCTAAGCCCTAATCCGATAGTTCCACCGGGGCCGCCATGGTCCGCTGGTTTGCCGTGACCCGACCACCTTGCTTGATCTGCGGCCGTTCGAAAACCTGCACGCGCTGCGCTGGATTCTCGACCGCCCACGCGACCGTCTGCGTCATTTGTTCTAACGTGACCAAATCTAATCGATTCGCGCCTTCGCGGGTTGAAGGGAACATACGCGCCAGCGCATAGAAAGGCTTCAAGATTACCGGCCAGCTTCTTCCCGGTCCCAACACGTACCATGGCCGCACAAAGCTGGCGGGGACTCCCGACTCAATGATCATGCGTTCGCCCTCGGCGCGCACCGCTTGGTACTCCTTCATCATGGGAGCAGGACGGGCCACGCTGAGATAGACAAAGTGTCGGATCCCCGCTTGTTTGGCGGCGTTCACCGCCTCCCGGCACGAAACCAGGTCGATCTTGCGAAACGCTTCCGCCTTGCTCGGACTCGGATGCGCCACTCCGACCAGGTGAACGAATGTATCCGCGGGAGCTACGTCTTCGGCATACGTTTCGGACCGCAGCGCATCTCCGTGCACGATTTCACAGCCCGGCACAATGCGCGACTCGGACCCCGGTCGCACCAGCGCACGCACACGGTGACCTCGGCGCACCAACTCCGCCGCCAGGCTGCTTCCCAGAAACCCTGTTGCGCCGGTAAGGAACACGTC
>Ga0070765_100000907_pt1 | contig 17657 bp, 20 predicted proteins | sample HubBroMetageWFT5_FD_71516 | JGI IMG/M metagenome (GOLD analysis project Ga0070765, IMG submission 71516) | Warmed and freeze-thawed soil microbial communities from the Hubbard Brook experimental Forest, New Hampshire - Hubbard Brook CCASE Soil... | ecosystem: Environmental > Terrestrial > Soil... | reverse complement strand
GCGACTCGCGACCATCCCGATCGCGCGGTCTCCGCTCAGCACGTCGTTGATCAGCTGCACGCTGCGCTGCTGCCCGACGTTCAGCGGCACCAGCATGTCGGGGAACGTGACCGTGTCGCGCAGCGGCAGGACGCCGACCTCGTGCGGCAGCTCGCGCGTCGCGCCGATGGCCACTTCCTGGGCGGGGCGCTCGGCGGTGCCGACCTCGATCATGTGCGCTCTTCCAGGTCGGCGATGTGCACGGCGCGCGCCGCGACCTCGCGCCGTACGAGCGGCAGCTCGACTCGCAGGATCCCGTCCTCGTACGTGGCCTTGGCCTCCTGCGCGCGCACGTCGGCACCCAGCTCGACCACGCGCTGGAACGGACCCCGCTCGATTTCGACCTGCTGGTAGACGTCGGTGTGCGAGCCCCCGGGCCGACGGACGCCGGAAAGAATCAGCTTGCGGCCCTCGATCTCGAGCTCGATCTCGGACGGGTCGATCCCGGCGAGCTCGGCGGTCACGATCGCCCGCGGCGGGTCGAGCGTGTAGGCCACGTCCACCGCCGGCATGAAGCCAACCCGCCTGCGCGCCACGCCGGCGCGCTCGAACACGTCGCCGAACAGCTGATCCATCTCGCGCCGCATCCGTTCGAAGTTCGCGAAAAGGTCACGCTCGGACATATGGGTGGGAGCTTAGCTTGGGCCTCGCTGCGCTCGGCGTCCGTCGGATGTCGCGCGGCAGGCCCCGTCTGCGAGGCATGGATGCCGAGCGGGGCCGTCGCCGCGTCCACCGTTCCGCCGGGCATCCATGCCCGGCGCGGGGCACGCGACCTACGCGAGTTCCGCCGGCACGTTGTAGACAGCGCCATCGTGGGCGAGCTCGACCGGGCGCCCGAAGGTGGCGGTGGCCTCGGCGCCGACCCACTCAGCGTCGAGCTCGTCGGAGAAGTGGGTGAGCACGACCCGCCGCGCGCCGGCGCGCCGCCCGTGGTCGCCCGCCTCCCCCGGTGTGAGGTGACCGCGGACTCCGGTCCGCTCGGGTCGCGGCAGCGTCGCCTCGATCACGAGCAGATCGGTACCGCCGGCGAACTCCACGAGCTGGTCGTTCGGACTGCAGTCGGCGCTGTAGGTCAACCGCCCGCCCGGCGCGCGGAGCTCGACCGCAAACGTGCGCGTGTAGTGCGGCACCTCGCAGAAGCGCACGTTGATCGGCCCGAGGCTGAGCTCGTCAGGGCCGTCGTACTCGCTAAGCGCGAAGGCGCGCTCGATCAGCGCCTCGTCGCCCCACATCGACACCAGCTGGCGGAACAGATCGCCGGCGCCCATCGGCGCGTGCAGCTGAGGCCGCGCCGGCGAGTCGGTCCCGGGCCAGCCGGCGACCGCGACCGGCTGCTGGCGCGGCGCGTACGAAAGCGCGTAGCTGAACGGGATGAGGTCGAGGAGGTGGTCGGCGTGCAGGTGGCTGATCAGGACCGCGTCGACGTTCACGTAGTCGCGGTAGCGGCGTAGCTTCGAAAACACGCCGTTGCCGCAATCGAGCAGCAGGGCATATCCGTCCTCTTCAACCAGATACCCGCTACAGGCCCCGCCGGCGTCCTGCCACGCCGGCGACTTCCCCAGAACGGTGATGCGCACGCCTCTCCTCTCTAGATCGACGCGCCACTCTAGTCGCTCGTGCAGAGACTCATCGTCGGTTCGCGGCGACCGTGCCGCTGCATGGTTTGCGGCTCAGCGATATTCGAACGGGAGCGAGTCCGCGATCGCCGCCAGTGGCGGCGCGGACGAGTCGCGCGCCGACGCGGACAGTGCCACTCCCTCGGGCCAAACGATTCCGACCGCAGGGTCGTTGTAGGCGAACCCGCCCTCGAGCTCCGGGTCGTAATAGGCGGAGGTCTTATACACGACATCGGCGACGTCGCTGAGGACGCAGAATCCATGGGCAAAGCCATCCGGGCAGTAGACCTGGTGATGCGCTGAGTCGTCGAGCATGAACCCCTCCCAGTGGCCGAACGTCGGGGAACCCCGCCGGAGGTCGACGACGACGTCGTACATCGCGCCGCGCGCACAACGGATGAGCTTGGCCATGCCGGGCTGAAAGTGCATCCCACGTACAACCCCGCCGCGCGACCGGGAGTGATTGTCCTGGACGAACTCGTCAAAGATGCCGTGCTCGGCGAGGACGCTCTGCCTGTAGGTCTCCAAGAAGAACCCGCGATCGTCGCCGCGAACGACCGGCTTGAAGAGCACCGGACCGGACAGCTTGGTACGAAGACGCTCGAGCACGTGCGTGGTCAAAACGGACGTGGAATCGCGAATTCCGGGACGGCCGAAACGGTGCTCAGTTTCGGTCCGCGTCGCGCCGGCGCGGCGCCTCGACGATCCAGCCGATCAGGATCGTGACCAGCACCACCGCAATGAATCCGGCGATCAGCGGCCAGTACATGGCCGCAAACACTACACGCCGGCGTGCAGGGCGACCTGCTCGCTGGCGGACGGGAACGCCCACGCCACCTGGAGCCGGCGGTCCTGGCGGAACACGAACCGCAGCTGGCTCGGAGGCCGCAAACCGTCCGGATGATTGGGTCTGTACGTCGCGCACGGACCCGCGTTCGAAACGGCACAGAGGAGGTTCTGGTGGAAGAAGCAATCCTCACAACTCACCTTCTTCGCACGCGTGCGTACGTCATTCACGCCCCGGTCCTCCTCGCGTAAAGCTCGACCTCGACTGCGACCATCAAAGCGGACTTCTCCCCCCTCGTGCAACGTCGAATTCCGGAAATCGCAAGAACTTCACACTTGGCTAAATACCTGCAAACAGCGGGATATTTAGAAGCCGAGCGGAAACCTCGTGCAATTTCCGTAGCTTTCCTCGCCGGATGGCGCCCAGCACTTCAACTCCCGCGCCCGCGGCGCGATGAACATCCTCGTGACCGGCATCACCGGCTTCGTCGGCTCCCGGCTGGCGCCCCGTCTCGAGCGTGACGGGCACGCCGTGCGCGGGTTCAGCCGCCGGCCCCCTGACGCGGGGTCGGACATACCGACCGTCGTCGGCGACGCCGTGTCCGGAGATGGCCTCGCCGAGGCGATGCGTGACATCGACGTCGCCTACTTCCTGATGCATTCGATGGAGGCGGTCGCCGACGTCGCATCGCGCGACGGAGACGCCGGCGCCTTCGGCGAGCGCGAGCGGGCCGCCGCCGAGAACTTCGCGCGCGAGGCCGCCGCCGCAGGAGTGAGACGAGTGATCTACCTCGGCGGTCTGGTCCCCGCCGGCGGCCCCGTATCAGCTCACCTCAGGAGCCGCCTCGCGGTCGAGGAAATCCTGCTGTCCAGCGCTCCGTGTTCGGTGGCTTTTCGCGCGTCGATCGTCATCGGAGCCGGATCCCGGTCGTTCCGGTTCCTGGTCAGGTTGGTCGAGCGGCTGCCTGTGCTCGCGGTGCCAGCTTGGCGCACCCACGTCACCACTCCGATCGATGAGCGCGACGTGACCGAGATGCTGGCGCGCGCGGCGACGAGCGAGGAAGTATGCGGCTTATCACTCGACCTGGGAGGACCCGACGTCGTTACCTACGGCGAGTTGATCGACAGAATCGGCGACCACTTGCTCCTCGCGCGACCGACCATCAGCTTCAAGCGCCTCACGTTTACACCAATTGCGAGCCGGGTGTCGGCGGTGATTGCCGGCGAACAGCACGCGCTGATCGGCCCGTTGATGGAGAGCCTCGACCAGGATCTGCTGCCCCGCGACCACAGGGCAGTCGAGTTGCTGGATGTCAGGCTCCACTCACTCGACGCCGCGATCGAGCACGCCCTCGCCGAGTGGGAGGCAACCGAGCGGCTCGCCGCTCGTTAGTGTCTGCGCGATCATGAGCACTGTCCACGCGACGATCGAGATCGACGTGCCGGTACAGCGGGTGTGGGACACGGTTATGGATCCCAATCACCTCAAGGACTGGGTCACGATTCACCGCTCGGTGAGAGACGTCTCCGATCAGCCGCTGCGCATGGGCTCAACGATGGAGCAGGTACTCCACATCCGCGGCGTCTCGTTTCACGTTCACTGGACGCTGACCGACGTCACGTCTCCCCGGCACGCCGAATGGGAAGGCCAGGGCCCCGCGCACTCGCTCGCACGGATCCGGTATGAGCTTTCAGGCGACGGAGACGGACCGACGAAGTTCGACTACACGAACGAGTTTGCCCCTCCCGGTGGGCGGCTCGGCAGCGTAGCCAGCCGGTTCATTGTCGGGGCCACATCCCAGCGTGAGGCGAACAATTCACTGGCTCGCCTCAAGGCACTGCTCGAACGCACTTGACGCACCGTCAGTAACTACCGCTATCGTATTGAGCAGTTTTATCGTTCATCCCTAGGAGGGAGAGGCATTTGGCTGGATTTGTCGACAGCACCGTGAAGGAAATAGACGACCGACTCCGCGAACTCAAGGACGAAGTCTCGAAGCTCGAGGCGGCGCGCTCCGCGCTCGTCGGGACCCGCCGTGGCCCGGGTCGCCCGCGTGCTGCACGCGCCGCGGCGTCGACGACAACCACCCGCCGCCGCACGGGCCGCCGCCCAGGTCGCCCGCGTGGTCGCAGCCGCGGTGGTACACGTGCCAACCAGGCGCTGGAGCTCGTGCGCAGCCAGCCCGGCATCACGATTCCGCAGATCGCGGAGAAGATGGGTATCGAGCCGAACTACCTGTACCGGGTCATGCCCCGGCTGCTCAGCGACGGACAGGTAAAGCGCGAGGGCCAGGGTTGGCATCCGGCCGGCTGACCGACGTCAAGTCGGTGTAAGGACCGGGAGAGCCGCCTCGCACCCCCAGCGCCGGACGGCACGGGCGAGGCGGCCTCCAAGACGTTTAGACAGTCTCCAAGATCAGATCAGGTCGAGTTGCTTAACCATCTCGCGCTCGTCCTTGAGTTCCTTGACAGTCACGTCGAGGCGCGAGCGTGAGAAGTCGTTTAGGTCGAGTCCCTGCACGACCTGGTACGAGCCACCCGAACAGGTGACGGGAACGCCCGCGATCACGCCTTCGTCGATGCCGTACGAGCCGTCGGAGGGAATGCCCATGGACACCCAGTCTCCATCGGGCGTGCCCAGCACCCAGTCATGCACGTGATCGACGGCCGCGTTGGCGGCCGAGGCAGCGCTCGACGCGCCACGCGCCTCGATCACCGCGGTCCCGCGCTTCTGAACGGTGGGAATGAAGTCGTTCTCGAGCCACTCCTGGTCGGAGACAACGTCGGCGGCGTCCCGGCCGTTGACCTTCGCGTTGAAGATGTCGGGGTACTGGGTGGGCGAATGATTTCCCCAGACCGTCATGTTCGTGACCTGCGCAACCGGGACGCCTGCCTTGGCCGCGAGCTGCGCGATGGCACGGTTGTGATCGAGCCTCATCATCGAGGTAAACCGCTCGGCCGGGATGTCGGGCGCGTTGCTTTTCGCGATCAGACAGTTGGTGTTGGCGGGGTTCCCGACCACGAGCACCTTGATATCCGACGCGGCGTGATCGTTGAGCGCCTTCCCCTGCGGCTTGAAGATCCCGCCGTTCGCCTCCAGCAGGTCACTCCGTTCCATTCCCTTGGTGCGCGGTCGCGCGCCGATCAGCAGGGCGACGCTGACGCCGTCGAATCCCTGGTTCGGGTCATCTGTGATGTCGACCCCATTGAGCAGCGGGAAGGCACAGTCGTCGAGCTCCATCGCGGTTCCCTCGACCGCCTTCAGCGCGTCCGGGATTTCGAGCAGAGACAGGTGAACGGGCGTCTCGGGACCGAGTAGCTGGCCGCTGGCGATGCGGAAAAGGATCGCGTAACCGATCTGGCCGGCGGCTCCGGTGACGGCTACACGTACGGGCGAATCAGTCACTGAGGTTCATCTCCTTGTGGGTTGTCCCGCCAAGTTATCGTGCTGCTCGTCGCGGGGCGACGGCGGTGGCGCCGCGCCTTAGCGAAGGTCGAGGTCGTACACCTGACCGAGCTTCGCCTTCAGGTAGTCGACGAACGGGCTGACCGCGATCGGGCCGCCGACGACCCGCTTGAGCAACTCGGTGGTCGTGAACTTGGCGCCGTGGCGGTGTACATGCTCGCGCAACCACTCGCGCAGCCCGTGTAGCTCGCCAGCGCCGAGTTGCGCGTCGAGATCTGGAAGGTCAGCGTGCGCGCGCTCGAACATCTGCCCGGCGATGAGGTTCCCGAGGGCATAGGTCGGGAAGTAACCGATCAGCCCGGCCGCCCAATGCACATCCTGAAGCACACCGTGCGCATCGTCGGGCACCTCCACTCCGAGGTACTCCTTGTACCGCGCGTTCCACGCCTCCGGAAGGTCGCGAATCGCGAGGCGCCCCTCGACCAGTTCCTGCTCGAGCTCGAACCGGATGATGATGTGCAGACCGTAGGTGACCTCGTCGGCCTCAACGCGAATCAGCGAGGGTGCAACCCGGTTGACGGCGTGGTAGAGCGCGTCGGGCTCGAGCCCCGCGAGACCATCGCCGAAGACCTGGGCGACTTGCGGAGCGAGCACGCCGCAGAACGGGCGTCCGCGACCGACCATGTTCTCCCACAGCCGGCTCTGGGATTCGTGGAGCGCCAGCGATTCGGCGTGACCGAGCGGCGTGCGCTGGAGCGACTGCGCGATGCCCTCCTCGTACAGGCCGTGCCCGCACTCATGCATCGCGCCGTACACCGACGTCGGCAGGAAGCCCTCGTCCCACCGCGTCGTGATGCGAACGTCGTGATTGCTGAATCCCGTGGCAAACGGGTGGACGGCATCGTCGATCCGCCAGGCGGATCGATCGAAGCCCATCTGCCGCAACAGCCAGTCGACCAGCTGCCGCTGGCGAACGACCGGGAAGTCGCCGTAGAGGAGCGAGTCGTCCACCCGGTCGTGGTGTTGCTCGACGATCGCGATCAGCGGCCGGAGCTCCGACTTCAGCTCGTCGAACAGCCGGGCCACCTCGCGGGTCCGCCCCTCGGGCTCGTAGTCGTCGAGCAGCACGTCGTAGGCGCAGTCGAAGTTGTCGAAGCAGTCGACGTAGCGGCGAATCAGCTCGAAGTTGTGCTCCAGGTACGGCAGGAAGCGGGCGAAGTCCGACTGCTCGCGGGCGGTCACCCACGCCGCATGACCGACCGATGACGCACGCGCCAGGTCGGCGGCGAGCTCGGACGGGACGCGCCGCGCCTTGTCCCACTGGCGCTGGGTGACCCGGACGAGCGAGGCGTCGTCCGAGTCGGGCGGCGCGCCGTCGAGATGCGACGCCGCGGCTTCGAGCAGCCGGCCGGTCTCCACAGAGACGAACATCTCGTGGCTGAGCCGCTGCACGGTGGCCACGGTCTCGGCACGAGCGGGCGCGCCCCGTGGAGGCATCATCGTCTGCTGGTCCCAATCCAGCAGCTGGGCGACGTTTCTCATGTCCGCCAGCGCCGCCATTCGCTCGCGTAGCTGTTCAAATGGATCTGCCATCTGTATCTCCCCGGGTCCCGTTCACGCTAGGTCGCCTTTGCGCCTATGCGACCATTGCAGCATGTGGCGCCGGTCGTCGTCGATCAAGCTCATGGACCTGTTCGGTTTCCGGATCGGCGTGGACCGCAGCTGGTTCCTGATCCTATTCCTCGTGATCTTCCTATTGTCCGGGGAGTTCCGCCAGGCCCTGCACAGCTCTGACGCTGTTGCGTATCTGACCACGGTCGTGACCGTGCTCGTGCTGTTCGGGTCGTTGATCGTGCACGAACTCGGCCACGCCCTGGTGGCCAGGCGAGAGGGGATCACGGTCCGCCGGATCGACCTGTTCCTGTTCGGCGGGCTCACCGAAATGAGCCGGGATGCCGCCACGCCGGCCGAGGACTTCAAGATCGCCGCCGCCGGCCCGCTGGCCACGTTCGGGTTCGTGTTGTTGTGCCTCGCGGTCGACCTCGCGATCGTTGGCCCTCACCGGCTGGTGCACGCCGCCGAGCTCGACAACACGGTCCAGATCACGCCGGTCCTGCTGTCGCTGAGCTGGCTGCTGTTCTGGAACATTCTCCTGCTGTTCTTCAACCTGGTACCGGCGTTCCCGCTCGACGGCGGCCGGATGACCCGAGCGGTCATCTGGCGAGTGACGGGCCAGAAGGAGCGTGGCACCCGGACCGCGGCCAAGCTCGGACAGGGCTTCTCCCTGGTGCTCGCCGGCATCGGCGTGTTCGTGACGCTCGACTATCGGAACCTGTCCGGCCTGTGGCTGATCGGGATCGCGTTCCTCATGTACCAGTCGGCTAAGGCAGCGCTCGTGCAGACCGCGATCAGCGCCCGGATCGAAGGCGTCCGAGTCGCCGACATCATGGACCGCCAGCCCGTCGCGATCCCGTCACGAACGGCGGTCACCCAAGCACTCGACGAGTTCTTCCTGCGCTACGGGTGGTCATGGTTTCCGGTGATCGACGACGACTACCGGTTTCTCGGGATCGCCCGGCAGGAGCGCCTCGCCGCCGCGCAGGACCGGGGCGAGGACTGGCTGACCGTCGACGCGGTGCTCGAGCCCGAGCAGGACGGGGGCTGGCGCGTCAACGAGGACCGGCCGATCACCGAGGTCATCTCGTCCGAGAACCTCGGCCGGCTGGGGGCGCTGATGGCCGTCGACGGCGACGGCGTGCTCCGCGGCGTGGTGACCGTCGAGCAGGTCCGCCGGGCGCTCCAGGCGGCGTTCGGGTCCCCGGGCCGGCTGGCCTAGGCGTGCGCCTCGCCTAGGCGTGCGCCGTCGCCCGGGCGTGCCCCTCGCCCAGGCGTGCGGCCTCTTCTAGGCGTGCGCGAGCTCTGAGGACTTCCGCTCGATCGCGTCGAGCAGGTCCTGGTAGGACTTCGCGAACGACTCGACGCCCTCGTCGACGAGTTGGTGGAGCACGATGTCCTCGAAGTCGACGCCGGCGTCCTGGATCTCGCGGATGACCTGATGTGCCTGATCCACATCCTTGTCGACGGTGCGCTCGGCCTTCCCGTGGTCGCGCGTTGCCACGATCGTTTGGTCGGGCATCGTGTTGACGGTGTCCGGGCCGATCAGATTGTCGACGTACAGCGTGTCCGGGTAGTCGGGGTTCTTGGTTGAGGTCGAGGCCCACAGCGGACGCTGAGCGCGCGCGCCCTTGGCCGCCAGCGCTTCCCAGCGCGGCCCGCTGAAGATCCGCTGGAAGGACTCGTACGCGATCTTGGCATTGGCCACGGCGGCCTTGCCTTGTAGATCTTCACGACCGGTTCCCTCGAGTGCCTTATCCACCTTCGTGTCCACTCGAGAGACGAAGAAGCTCGCCACCGACGCGGCCGACTCGAGCGACTCGCCCGACTCCGCCCGGCGCTCGAGCCCGCGGAGGTAGGCCTCGGCGATCGCCTCGTAGCGAGTGACCGCGAACAGGAGCGTGACGTTGACGTTCAGCCCGATCGCGGTCAATTCCTCGAATGCGCGCACGCCGGCGTCGGTGCCCGGTACCTTGATCAGCACGTTGGGGCGGTCGATCGCGGCGCGGTGGTGCTTGGCGGCCTCGATCGTCCCGTCGGCGTCGAACGCGAGCGACGCCGCGACCTCGAACGAGATATAGCCGTCGGCGCCCTTCGTCCGGTCGAAGGTCTCCCGGAGCAGGTCCGCACCGTCACGGATGTCCTTGTAGGCCAGCTGGTTGAAGATTTCCTCGACGTCGTTGGTCTCGTTCAGCTGCTCGCGGAAGGCATCGTCGTAGCGGTCGGAATGACCCATCGCCTTCTCGAAGATTGTCGGGTTCGAGGTCACGCCGCTGAGGCCGTCCTCCTCGATCAGGCGGCGCAGGTCCCCGTCGTCCAGAAGCTGCCGGCTGATGTTGTCGAGCCAGATGGACTGGCCGAGGGCCTCGATCTCGCGCAGGTGGTTGCTCATCTTCTCGCTCCGTTCGTGGGGTACTCCTCAGAGGTTAGTTACCCGTTCGCATGGCCGGGGATTTCTGGGTTATCGACCCGCCACGCCATGATCAGCGTGCTGCGAAGCCGGCCGTCGCGCCGGCGGTAGTGGTCGCGCCGAAGGCCCTCTACCTCGAACCCGGCGCCGGCATACAGCGCGATCGCCCGGGCGTTGTCGAGCCAGACCTCGAGCGAGATCTTGTGGGCGCCGCTCGTGCTGGCGTGGTCCTGGACGGCCGCGAGCAGCGCTCTCCCGCCGCCGCGGCCACGAAAGTCGGCGAGGATCGCCATCCCGATCGTCAGGACCCCCGGGGTCGTCTCCTCGACCGCCGCATGCCCAACCTGGCGGCCGTCGTCGTCCTCCAGCACAAAGAGCCCCGCCGGTTGCCCGCGCTCGACGACGTCACGGAGCCGCTCGACCCGTTGCTCGATGTCGACCGGCGGCTGCGCACCCAGGAACCCCTCGGGGGCGACGGCGGCCACGGTTCGGGCCGCGTCGGTCACATCGGCGACACCGGCCCGGCGGACGATCACACCCGGATAGTTTCCCCGTAACGTTGGGCCGATGTCGGCGAACGTCGTCGAGAACGCCTTCCGTGAGGATCGCGCGCGCGTGCTCGCCTCTCTCGTCGCCGGGCTGCGCGACTTCGAATTAGCCGAAGACGTGTTGCAAGAGGCGTTCGAGCTCGCGCTCGAACGCTGGCCGCGCGACGGCATCCCGCGGACCCCGGCGGCGTGGCTGTACACGGTGGCGCGCAACCGGGCGATCGACAGGCTGCGCCACCTCCGCACGGCCGAACAGAAGCTCGAGCAACTCGGCACGGTTGTCGAGTCCAGCTCGGTCGACGCTCCGGACCCGGTGCCGGACACACTCGCCGAACTCGGCGACGAACGCCTGGCGCTGCTGTTCACGTGCTGCCACCCCGCGCTCGCGCCAGAGGCGCGGGTCGCCCTCACACTCCAGGCGGTCGGCGGCCTCACTGGCGCCGAGATCGCGCGGGCGTTCCTCGTGCCCGACGCGACGATGTCGCAGCGCCTGGTCCGCGCCAAGCGCAAGATCCGGGACGCCGGAATCTCGTTCGAGCTGCCCGGCGACGCCGCCCTCCCCGACCGTCTCGAGGCCGTGCTGTCGGTCATTTACCTGATCTTCAACGAGGGCTACGCTGCCACCGCCGGCGCTGACCTGGTGCGGACCGAGCTGTGCGCCGAGGCCCTCCGGCTCGGCAAGCTGCTGGCTGCGCTGATGCCCGACCAGCCCGAGATCCTCGGGTTGGTCGCGTTGATGCTGTTCCACGACTCGCGCCGGGGGACGCGCACGGGCGTTCACGGCGAGCTCATTCTCCTGGCCGATCAGGACCGCTCTCGCTGGGACCAGTCCGAGATCGAGGAGGGGGTGCGCGTTCTGAACGTTGCGCTCCGCCTCCGCCGCCCCGGTCGGTACCAGGTCGAGGCGGCGATCGCCTCCCTGCACGCCTCCGCCGGCTCGGTCGACGAGGTCGATTGGCCACAGATCGCGGCGCTTTTCGAACAGCTCCTTGCGTTCGTCCCTTCGCCCGTGGTCGCGCTTAATCGAGCAGTGGCGGTCGCTGAGGCCGGCCGCCCCGAAGACGGCCTTGCGCTGGTCGACCAGATCGACGGACTCGAGCGCTACCACCTGCTGTACGCCGTCCGGGCCGATTTCCTGCGCCGGCTCGGTCGTCCTGACGAGGCGGGCGACGCCTACCGCCGAGCGCTCGAGCTGACGCGTAACCCCGCCGAGCAGGAGTTCATCGCCCGGCGGTTGGATGAGCTGGCGGCAGGCTGACGAAGCGCCTGCAGCGCAATGTACGAGTGCGTACGAGTGTGCGTTACCAATATGCATGGGAATAATCAGGGATGGGTATCTATGACTCGGCATGCCTGGGGGGTGGAGCGAGACCGTCAGTCGACTCCGAGATCATCTCGATGGTTCATGGCGTCGATCTGGCCGGTTGGGAGTCTGCGCGATCCTCGGGGTGAGTCTCGCCTTGGCGCTCGTGGCCCTCCACTCGTCCTCGAGCTCCGCCCTTACCGTCCCGACAACCGTCTCAGTCCCGACCGTGTCGGTGCCGAAGACGGTGTCGACGCCAACGGTTTCGACGCCAACCGTTTCGACGCCAACGGTTTCGACGCCAACCGTTTCGACGCCATCGCTGCCGGTACCCACCGTTTCCACGCCGTCGGTACACACACCGACGGTGCCCACGGTGACGCTCCCGACCCACACTCCGAGCCCGCCTCCGGTTCGCGTCCCCACGGTGCACACTCCGTCGCCTGCGCCCGTGAACGTGCCCACGCCGACCCGGGTGCCCTCGCTCGGCGGCGGAACCTCGTCGCAAGTCCAGTCGGGTCCCGGCGGTGGCAGCTCATCGCCATCCCGTACGTCATCGTCACCGTCCGGGACGCCGGGATCGGCCGCCTCGTCCGTGGCTTACGGGTCCGGTGCCGGCACGGGCTCGACGGTTTACGGTCGATCATCGACGGCGGCGCTGGCTCGTCACGGCGCGGGCGCCGGCGGAGGCGCGCTCGAGTCGGGTGCGGGAACTGGCGGACGCCTGCTTTCGCAAGGCAAGCTCCGCCGCCTCGTCTCGCGCCTGCAGGGCTGCCTGTCCGGACTCGGTCCTCAGGAGACCAAGGTGCTCGTCCTACGATCCGGCGTCGGCCTGAAACACGGCTACGGCCGGCGGCAGGTGGCGCGGATTCTGCACGTGACCCTAAGACAGGAGGGTGTGATCGAGCGGCGGGCGACGGCCGCCCTCACCCGGGCGTCTGCAGAGGGGACGTGCGGCAACCGGTTGGCATCGACGCGAATCGGAGTAAGTCACGCGCTGGGTGTGCTGGTCGGCATGGCCAGCCGGGCCACGGCGATGGGATACGGCCGATCGCCGGTCGCGGCCTCGAGGACCCTTCCGACACCCGGTCGCGGGTCGCAGCCAAAGGCTGGTCAGCGGCCTCGGCCTTCCGGCCCCAACCCCAAGACAGCGATGATCACGCCACCGCATGACGGCGGGCTCGATCCGTTGCCGCTCGTGCTTTTGATCGTCGCTGGGCTCGCGGCACTCGTCTGGCTGCTCCTCGGTCGGCATCGGTTGCAGCCGGAGCCCGGCGCAGCCGGCGCGCTACCACGAGCGCGTGTACTTGGCCACCGAACGCCGGCGGCCGCGCTCGGCGCAGGGCGGTTCGGGCGAGGCGCACGAGCGATGGCCGCTGCGCTGGGACTGTTCGCGCTCCGCGAGGCGGCCGTCCCCCGCCGCAACCGACGTGCGACGGGCCTAAAGCAGCGGAGCCCCCGGCCCGGCTTGCCCTCGCCTTCCCCCCGCTCAAACCATTCCCCCCCACGGGGCGGGAACGTCGCCACCGCAGGAGCCGTCGGCGCGCTCGCCGACCGCGCACGGGCGCCCGCGTCGGCCGCGGACGTCCCCGATAAGACTCGCGAGCCGTCCCCAGCGTCAGCCGGCTCGGAGGCACGACCTGCCGGCTCACCGGGGAACGGCTGGCCGTTGGCGGAGGCTGCTGCCGCGGGCGCCGCCGTCGCCGGTATCGAATCCTTCATCCGCGGCGGAGCGCTGCTCGACCGGGGCGATCTGGTCGGAGCCGAGAAGGCTTACCGCCAAGCGGAGGAGGAAGGTCATCCATCCGCCGCATCCAACGTCGGGGTGCTGCTCGAGCACCGCGGTGACATGGTCGGCGCTGAGGCGGCGTATCGCCGGGCCGACGAACGCGGGGACGCCACCGGCGCATTCAATCTCGGATCGTTGCTCGCGGAGCGCAACGACCTCGTTGGCGCAGAGACTGCTTACCGGCGCGCCGACAAACGCGGCGATGCCGCCGCAGCGTTCACCCTGGCCACCCTCATGGAGAGGCGAAACGACCTGTTTGGCGCGGAGGCTGCGTACCGGCGTGCCGACGAGCGGGGCCACACGTCCGCCCCCGCACGTCTCGGAATGCTGCTCGAGCAGCGCGGCGACATGTCGGGAGCAGAAGCCGCCTACCTCCGCGCCGATGCGGGCGGCGATCCGACCGGCTCGTTCAAGCTCGGAATGATGCTGGAGGGTCGACAGGACCACGCCGGCGCGGAGGCGGCCTACCGACGGGCGACGGACCGCGACGACGGCTATGTGGCGGAACTCGCAAACGCGGCCTTGAGCCTTCTGCACAGGGGCCGCTGAGACCCCTTCGGGCGCCGTTCCCACGTACCATGCCGACGCCTTGAATATGCCGATCGCGACGTGATGTCCCTGGTGCTTCGCGGGTCGTTCGCGTTCGGTGTCGGCATATTCAAGAGACGCTTGGGCTGAATGTGACGGCTCGGTCGCGCGGTTCGAGCGTATGACGAGAGAGCGCACGCTCGTGTCTGAGCGCGTCCACTTGCAGGTGGCGCCGCGGTGTCTCGTGTTCGGGGTCGGGGTCGGGGTCGGTCAGGGCCGTGCTCGCCGGTCAGCGAAGGAGCGCGGGTCGCTGGTGAGGAGCGTGCGAGCGATCCGACCATCGCGGAGCGTCGCTGATCGGCGAGGGAGAGCGAGGGTGCGCGGACCGCGGCGGGATAGCCCGCGGTCCGCGATTGTGGAGGGTCTGTATGGCAGTTCGTGGATCAGGCCGGCGCTGGGACCGGCTCGCCGCTGTTGACGTGCGGGTCGCCGGTGTCGGTGCTCTCGATCGTCTTGGTGTCGTCGGTCGGGCGAGTGCCGAGGGCGATCTGGACCTGTCGGGGCTTTTTCTGTTCGGGTTTGGGGATTCGGATCTCGAGCACGCCGCGGTCGAAGTGGGCCTGCACCGCGTCGGGGTCGACGCCGTCGGGGAGGGTGAGGGAGCGGGCGAAGTTGCCGAACGCGCGCTCGATCCGGTAGTAGCCCTCCTCGTGCGGTTCGTGTTGGGTTTTGCGCTCGCCGGAGATGGTGAGCACGTTGTCCTCGAGCCGGACGTTGACGTCGTCGTCGGACAGGCCGGGAAGGTCGGCGCGGAGAACGTAGTGGTCAGCGGTCTCGACGAGGTCCATCGCAGGGATCCAGCGCCTGCTGGGTGCGCCGCCGCGGCCGGTGGGGGCGGGCTGGTCGAAGAAGGTGTTGAAGAGCCGGTTCATCTCGTTTTGGATGGTGTTGAGTTCAGTGACCGGCTCCCAGCGAATCAGTGCCATGTGAACCTCCATTGAGAGAACGGATAGTGCTCATCGCCGGTAATAGATCTCAGTCAAGGACTGTCAAGTCTTTCGTGAACGCGGACGCGAAGCACGATCAGCTCACCGCGGTCGCGAAGCATGAGCTGGTCGCCGTCACCCGTCCCGGCGGGAATCACGATGCGGCCGCCGTGGGCGTCGGTGAGTGTGAGAGGGAATCGCGCGAGGTGAGCCGCCTCCCGGTCGGTCAGCTCGAGGACTGCGCGGAGACCGACCGCGGGTCGGGGCCTGGACGATCGGCGGATCGGGACCGGTCGGTGCAAGCGGTTGTCGTAGCGGGCGCGCGCCGCCGGATCACTGAGGATCTCGTAGGCGCGCGCCGCCGCGGCGAACCGCTCTGCCCCACCGGGGTCTTGGCTGACATCGGGGTGATGGCGACGGGCAACCTGTCGGTACGCGCGACGGATCTCCTCGCTCGACGCGTCTCGCGAGACATCCAGCTCGCCGTACGGGTCGACCTGGCCGCCGCCAGTCATCACCAGCGATCGCCGTCTGCATCGCAGGGCGTGGCTAGGAGCCTGCCGTCCATGGGACCCGGACGGGGGAGCGCAACAGGCTCGTGAACGGGCTCAGATTCCATCCCGCACGGGTCGATGTCGAGTGGATGCGGCTCGGCGTCGGGGTCGGCGAGCCGCTGGCCGAGGTGGACGTGAGATCGTTCAGCGTGCCCGCGAGCAGCAGCGTGAGCACGATCGCCAGGGTCGCGCAGGCTGCGGTGATCGCCGCGGCGTGGAGAAGATGAGGACGATCGAGTACATGCACCGGGATCACCTCCAGCTGTCGGATGCCTTCGTCCCGTATCAATAGGCCGGCCGCCCCGACCGTCAAGCCCTGGGGGTCCAGGGCGTGTGGTCAGTCGCGCTCGCCGCGGGTGGCCGCAGCGCGAAGCTTGCCCAAGGCGCGCTCCTCGATCTGCCGCACCCGTTCGCCGGAGAGCCCGATCCGCTCCCCGATATCTCGCAGCGACTCCTCCGATCCGTCGAGGCCGTAACGGGCGCGCAGGATCATCCGCTCGCGATCGTTGAGGCTTCCCAGCAGCGCGCGGATCTGCTCGATCTCTGAGTGATCGAGCAGCCGCTCGTAGGCGTCGCCGGTGAGCGGGTCGGCGAGCAGCTCCCCGAACACCCCCACGTTCCCTTCGGCGCCCTGAACCGCTTCGTCCATCGACTGCGGCACACGCTCGAGCGCGAGCATGTCCGCGACCTGGGCGTGGGTAAGGCCGGTGCGGTCAGCCAGCTCGTTTCCGCTCGGCTCTCGCCCATGCTCGGACACGTACTCGCCATGCGCGCGCTTGAGCTGCGAGAGCTGCCTGAGCGCCCGGTCGGAGAGGACCAGCGGCCGGGTCAGCTCAGCGATCAGCTGCTGCATCGCCTGCCTGACCCACCACGCCGCATACCCCCAGAATGGCACCCCCAGCGTTGGGTCGTAGCGCTCGAGCGCGCGGAGCAGTCCGACCACGCCTTCCTGCATCAGCTCAAGTCGGGTGATGGCCGGCGACCCGCGATACACGCGCGCGACCCCGGCGATCAGCGGCAGGAACGCCTCGACCAGTTCCTCGCGGGCGCGGCGGTCGCCGGCCTGGGCGGCATCAATCAGGCGCCGCTCAACGGCGGCCGGAAGCCGCGGGCGGTCGCTGAGGTCGCGCAGGTAACCGGCCGAGCTCGTCTCGCCGCCGGGCTCGCGGTGACGCAACCCCGCGGCTAGGTCCTCATCAAGTCCGCGTGCCGCCAGCGATTGCGCTTGGAGCAGTTCGCTCTCGTCGTGCGTGATGTGGTCCGATTCCGCGGCCATCTCGTCCAATCCGCCAACCGTGTGTAGCGCGGAGCCATTTTGGACGCTGGCCAACATGGCCGCGACGCGCTCACGACCCAGCGGTTCCGCCGGCGCGCCGCCGGCGGAACAGGATCTATCCGAGAGCATTCCTCAGGCGGCCGGCCGGAGCCGGGGCAACACGATCGCGCTATGCGCCGGCGAGCCAAGCCCCCGCCGCACCCAGCCGATCCGCCAACGACGACGAACAGACATACGAACGCTCACCTCCTCTCCGGGACACCCACGCGGCTCAGAGAGGTGAAAAAGGGTGGTGGAGGCCGGAGCCAAAGAGCCTTGACTAAAGGCGGTAGGTGCCAAACCGTCAGGCAACCCCTCTCGACCTGGGCTCCGGGCCTCCACCCAACTGATGAGCCGCTAGTTCTATGTCAATCCTCTCTGATCGCTCTAATAGGCCGCCAGCGAGCACTGTCAACCCCTATCCGAGAATTTCTGGCCACCGCCATCGGCACCACGCCGATCCGACGCAGATACGCCAGCAACGGCGCCGCCGCCCGCGCGCTCAAGTACTTCGTTTGACCAGACGCTCGCCGGTCAACGAAGAACCGCTCGACCGCCTCAGCATCAAGATCCGCGGGCGTAAAACCCTCCAGACCAAGCCGGCGGCTCGCATGAACGGAGAGACGAGCCTCGATCAACCAGCCCTAACGTGCGAGTCCGTCCGCTTTAGACTGCACCGCTCGATGGCCACCAACCGCTACGAAGATGCCCATGTCTCCGCCGACGCCGACATCGCCGAGGATGTCGAGATCGCCGCCGGCGC
>Ga0070765_100000905_pt1 | contig 17684 bp, 13 predicted proteins | sample HubBroMetageWFT5_FD_71516 | JGI IMG/M metagenome (GOLD analysis project Ga0070765, IMG submission 71516) | Warmed and freeze-thawed soil microbial communities from the Hubbard Brook experimental Forest, New Hampshire - Hubbard Brook CCASE Soil... | ecosystem: Environmental > Terrestrial > Soil... | reverse complement strand
ATTTTCCCGACGCGATGGCTCGCCACAGAAGCCATGGTACGGCTCCGAATTTGTTGAATCGCGCAATGGAACATCCATACTTGTAATAGACCACGTCCTTGAATCGCAACGTCAGAATGGCAGAGATAGGAGTTTTCTCTTTATATGCGACGCGAATCTCTAACGCTTCAGCCTGGCACTCAATGAGATTTCGAAACCACTCATACGGAGTGGGAGGAAGGTGGTGTCGGCCCCGCGTTATCACGAACAAGGCGAAGAACTGCTTCAGTAGGTCTTCAGACTGTCCGCATCTCTCAGTTAGACCGGCTAACTCTGCTCGACGAATCCGACGCTGAACCGAATCCTTGTCGAGCCCGCCTAACACTTCGTCCAAGTTTGGACGCAGGTCAAGAACATGCAGAAAGTAAGTAGTTGCAGGCGGGACTTCTTTCAAGGCGCTCGTTTCGCTAATATTCCCCTCGATTTGTCGAACTTCTAGGTATCTGCAATTTTCATGTTCCACAATGGTTCGCAGGTATTGAATCAAAAAGTCGAGGTCCTCCTGTGAGTCGCAGAGGGGTTCACAATGATCCGAAAAGGGAAGCGAAACTAGCCGACTGCCGGTGAGCCAACTATTAATACGGCAGAAGACCAGGCCATTCTTTAATTCGCCGACGGGCGATGACGTCGTGAAAACAACCGGCTCATACCCGTATGTGCATCGAAGAGCCTTGAGCCAGCCTACTGTGTGGAACACGGAAGCCTTGGGGTGCCGCCTCACAAGGTCCGCCCACCGAGAGTCTTTTATAGGGTCGAGTTGATAACAACTAAAATGGGGGACATGTTGGATATTGTCAGTAGCTAAGAAACTGTTCATCTTTGTGTTCGCTGAGAATTCCCTAGAACTTCTGAAACAGCTGATCAAACTCAGAAAATAATCAAACCGACACAGCGATACTTGAGAGCGATTGATTGTGACTTCTGTCAAAAGGATTTAGATGGCGAAGGTGCTCGACTGCAGGATCCGGATGAAGTCGTCTTTAGCAGTGGTCGTAGAAGTAAGATCATTCTGGTTTCTTTCGCCCAATTTCAATCGATAAGTCAAAAAAATTGATGATTTCCTCTCAAGCCATGAGCCACAGAGTTGGGAAGCCGAAAGCAAATCAAGAGTACCGTGTCAGCGATCGCCCTTTTCTCTTCTCCGAAGGTCGGTGTTGCCTTTTAGCCCTTTCCCGTTTTTCGCAGCGCGCCATAGAAGGGAGAATTCTAGAACTTGTCCGGTAGAGTTCCAGAGATCAACTTTATGATTGAATCGCTGAGACCCCTCGGTTGAAACCATCCAACGCGCCAGCTGCGCAGCAACAGATCCAAACAATCGGAGCGGGACCCCGAGGAGGCGCTTGCCGGAATGCTTCGCCCTAGTTTCCCGGATGTCCGACCGGCCTTTATTGAACCACCACTTCAAAAAATACTCTTGGCGTAGACGCGCCTCTTCGACCGGATGAAAGGTGATCGCCGACCGTTCGTAACGGAGCGGCTCTCCCGCAGCAAACAAGCGACGACCAAATTCCGTATCTTCATTGCTGATCATGCTCGTTCCTGCGCGCCCTAAATCAGTTCGAAAAGTGCCGTACTTATCAAACACTTCCTTTCTGAACGCCATGTTAGCTCCGAAAGGAGGTTCAGTTAACCGTCCTGGGCCCTGACTCGGGTCGAATGACGCCAACGGTCCAGAGATTAGTGGGCTGTGAGGACTAAGCCATTGGGGACATGGGACGCTCCATAGCGGCAACACTCGCCCGCCGGCTCCAGCCCATTCACCGCTAAGTAGGTTCGCAGTCAGATTTTGAAGCCAAGCCTTGTCAGCTGTCTCGTCGTCATCAATGAAGGCGAGAATCTCACCTCGGCTCTCCCGAATGCCTGTATTCCGGGCGCAAGATACACCTTGCTGTGATTCGATGAGATATCGGATGCGTTCGGGATACTTGCTTTGCAAACGCTCAACCACCTGACGAGTTTCATCGCGCGAATTGTTATCGACAACTAAGATCTCCCAGGGGAGAGATCCGGGAAGACTTTGGGCGACGAGGCTCTCAATAGTAGCCGCCAATTGTTGGGAACGATTGTAGGTACACACAATCGCCGTAATTTTGATCGGAACACTCATCAGTCAAAACTCCCGATTTTCAGAGCTGTCTGTGGAGGAGGCAGCATTTGCGAAATGGCTCGGTCTGGGCACGCGGTAGATTCGACCCAAAATGCATTCAAAAACCACCTGCAATTTGCCAGCCTTCTAATGTCGATTTCGATTGAATTATCGAGCAGTGACGCCCTCTGGAGATTGTCTTTCTCTCAATGCCTCTTTATCCGGACATTTTATGATTCATTGAGAGCCTTGCGAACGATTCGTTCTGTTGCGAGCAGTACGGAGAAGGCCTCGCAAGTAGACTCCCGGTTTTCCCAACGACAAAAACAACTTCACGTATACCTCCGCCATTCGGGGGTCGTTCCGTAAACTATCGAGATAAAATTTCTTGGCAGTCGTCAAATTTCCTGTTGAGTAGAACCTATCTCCCATAGCGGCATAGAATCGCGCGCGAATCCATTTCCTTTCCTTTGTATTATCGGTTCCTCGGCAAAGCGATTTTTCGAAGTCATTAACACTCATATTCGATGTGGACCCTCGATACTGCTTCGATCCGCCATGACGAGCATACTCGTAAGCAACTGCGCGCAAGCAGTCCTTAGACAACGCTTTGAAGCCATACTCATCCGCTCTTTTTCTCACTAACCAGGGTACCGCGATATCTGCTGCGACGCAGAGGTCGAGTTTCTCTCGTTGTGTAACCTCGCTAGTTATGCTGAGCTCGTGTTCGCGGTAACAGACCATAGGTTCGGTGAAGTAGGCGACATCGAACGAAACTGCAAAGAGGCACCATAGATACCAATCAGCAGCCCACATCATATCAATCGACGCTCCACCCCACGTCACATCCAATGGAAACCGGCTTATGTTTTCATAGCATTCCCGACGTGCCATGGCTGACGCCGCTAGGACGTTATTTCCGTAAAGAAGCCTTTTCAAGAACACGTGACCCTTAATAATTCCATCCCGATTGCGATATTTTGAGTAATCCAACACCCCAGTTTCTTGACCGTCCCTCACGCCGACGCCGGAACAAAAGGTGTATCCAACTTGAGGATTTTTTTCCATTAGCTCAACATAACGCTGTAGTATATAGGGTCGCCGCAGGTAGTCGTCAGCGGAAATAATCCACACATATTTGCCCCGGCTTACCCGAATACCCTCGTTCTGATTGCCAAGAACGCCGAGGTTCCGGTCGTTACGTACGTGTGTTACTCGGGGGTCGTGGAATGATGTTGCCACTTCTGCAGTGTTGTCGGGCGAACAGTCATCCATGATTAGTATTTCGAAGTCGCGATAGGACTGGGACAGTATGGAGCGGACACAATCCGGGAGCAGATGAGCCAACTTATAACAGAGGACGATGAAACTAACCATCGGAGCGCCCACGGAATTATCGGCACTGACCAATTGCTCAGCCGAGGTCTCTTTGGTCGTTGAAGCCATTGAAGTCCTATGTTTTCAGAGATTGCGAAGCTGAACAGTGACTTCAGCCTGCGACGTACCGCCAAAAGGCTACAATACGTGAGCCCTCTCGTCTCCGACAGATCCGTCACTAAACCGGACTTTCAAAAGTGTCAGGTCTCGTGCTCAGATCACACCAGAACCCTTGGGAATTACACTAAATCTGATCAACAACCGCCGGACGGGGCGGGGAATCTGATCCCAAGGGACGAATTTTGATAACACTCGAATCGAATAGGCACCACTGAGAGTTGCCGCGATTACCCCAAGGCACCTCGCCAGAATGGGTGGCAACGCGTAGAAACCAAGAAAAACGATCATGATTAAAGAAAGAGAAATTAGGCCTGTTCGTTTGTTAGCAGTAGACCAGCGGAATCCGCTAAGCTGGCGGACAATTGGATATAGCAGAAACCCGTAAAACGCGTAGGATCCAAAGAATGCGATTCCTGCGCCGTTCAAACCGAGAGATTTCACGCAGACCCACGCGAGGCCAAGACTGACAAGAGCCCATGCGAACTCCGTGCCGAAAAAAATACCCTGCCTTCCTTTTGCTACGATAATGAAACTCATTGGCCAGGTGATCACCTGCAGAATCGCTCCGAGGCATATCCAACGCAAGACTCCCACTGCCATAGCGAACTTCGCGCTGTATAAGAGACTAATGACCAGAGGTGCGAATGTCAGGGTGGCAATCAAACCGGGACACGCTAACAACAGACCCACACGCGTTTGTTCGTTCACTAAGCGGTTGCACACGGCGTCGTTCGCGGCGTGGGCGGTCAACCGGGGATAAAAGTCTGCTCCCATGGCCTGTAGGATGAAACCCACATATAGTCCACCGAGAGTCCAGGCAGATTGATAAAAGCCAACCGCTCCAGAACTGACTTCTCGGAGCAAAATGATTCGAACTGCATAGGCAATCCCCATAGTCATGAACCCACTCGCCATGAATGCTAGTCCCAGCTTCAGGAGAGCAGCTGATTCCTCCCAGACCTGGGAAGTAGTCATCGAGGGGATCTGCAAACGTACACTCCGGCTATACCACCAGGAAAAGACAAGGGACATTAGAGCAACTGCCACGAGGGATGGCACCACGCCCTTCTCTCGAAAGAAATAGACAAGGGGTATGCTGATAAGCGTTCCAAACAGCGCGCCCAAAACGCCCATTTTGGCGAGATCGACGATGCGTCGCATTCCTTGAATCAACGCCCCTTGACCAGCGGACACCAACTGAAAAAACACCGCGAGAGAGAGCAGAGACACGGCTCCCGCGTGTTGACTATTTCCAAAAGTCAAAGTGGACACTTGTCTGGAAAACGCGACGAGCGAGAGGACTCCCAACGTCCCGAGCAGTATCGATGTCCTTCTCAGCACGGTGGTAGTCAGAGCGATCCGTTCGGAGTCGGCTGTACCCACAGCTTCAGCGATCTGGCGGACACCACTGCTGTTAATGCCCATTCCGCAAATGCTCTGGGTAAGATTGACGATGGATCCGTAGAGGCCGAACAATCCGAATCCGGCCGGCCCAAGCAAAATCGCCATCGCTTTGGTGCGGACTATTCCGATAACGATATTTAGCGCCGAAGATCCACCCACCAAAGCCGAAGACGTGAGAATTTGGCCGTACGAATGATTCTCATGAGTCTCCGGCGGCGTCGCTTGAGGCGAGGTTTCGACCGGAAGAACCGAGACCTGATCGCCGCTCGGACCTAGTGACATACAAAAGGGTCACGCTGATTAGTTGGTTTGTTCATTTGATCTTTATTGATACGAAAGCCTGTTTGCCATCCAGTTGCGCTGTGAAATTTTTCGCGAGTACAATCGAGACAATAGTTCCTTTCAAATATATTCTTAGCTTTGGAGAAATCCGAGTCAGGCCATGCTGTTCGAGGATTTCGACTCACCCTGTTGTCTGGTTGAAGGTAGCCTAAGCAAGCTTGCGTACACTTCCCTTGTAATCTGGCCGACCTCATTCCACGAATGCCGCTTGTTCGCAAAGCTCCGTATCCGCTCTCGCCTGTTAGCCAGGTCCAAAAACAAATCGCTCGAGAAGTACTGCTCAATGACCCTTGCCAGGTCATCCGGATCTTGAGGCTTGAATATCAGCCCCGTTTCTCCCTCGATGATGTCTTCTTTTAGGGACCCTACGTCAGCGGCGAGAACCGGCAGTCCAAAACTGTATCCAAGAAACAGGACGCCGCTCTGGTAGATGTATTTATACGGCAGTGCGAGAACGTCCGCCGCTTTGAAATAGATTTCCGTCATGTCATCGGGAATGTACTCTTCTTTGAGCAGTATTCGTCCGCGTTGCACGTCCTGACGAATTGCTTCTCTGATTGCGGCCCAATATTTCTCGCAATTCTTCGGTCTGCCGGCGATGATCAATCGATAATCGTCATGGCGAGTCGCAATCTGGCGAAATGCACTGATAAGGTATTCGAGCCCTTTGTAAGGTGCGATGTTACCGAAAAAGAGAATCGTTCTGTCGCCATTACGGATGCCCAGTCGCGCCTTTGCCTCGCCTGCCGTAAGACGAGTGTCCGGAACAGCATTATTGATCCCGAAGGGGATGACAGTAAGGCGTGCGGCTTGCACTCGGAATTCCTCAATGAGTTCAATCTTCATCTTTTCTGTGTGAACGAAGATATGGTCAGCAAGGCGATACTGGATTCGCAAAGTGAGTTGGTTCAAGGATGTGTCTTTAGAGTCTCTCCTCCTCGCATTCACGTTGTGTAGAGTCAGGACGATTTGTTTTCCCAACAACCGGTAATAAAACATGAGAAGGGTTCGATCGAAGAACTCGAATTTGTTGTTCCAAAGAATGTGGAATATTCCTGGCTTGGCGGTTAAAGCGTATTGAATCAATTTGGCGTAGTATGCCAAGACCCTGAACATCTTTTTCCGTAAGCTGGCATCCGGCCGCTGATCTCCTCTCAAATTGAGGAAATTCACCCCACGTTTATTGTGGAATTCTGGACTATCCAGTTCATCGCTCCCAATCAGGTCCAGAGATGCCACTTTTGAAATGAGTTCCATCGCGAGACCGAACGCGTACGGTTTGTCCCCACCGCCTGTGAGCAGGGCCACAGAGATCTCACGAGTGGCATCAGGTGCCATCAAGGGCGGCAAAACGCCAGCACCCTGGCGTGCCGTATCGTCCTCATGAATCTGAAGACTCTGTCTCATGCTCCTGTCAATCTCTCCTCAAGAAGCTTCGACATCGTGTGACCGATGGAGATGTGCATTTCCTGAATCCCAGCCTTTGATTTGTAGGGGACCTATAGACAAAGGTCGCGTGCGGTTCTCATTTGCCCCCCGAGTCACCAGTCAGCCAGATGACGGTGACCTTGCGCTCTCGGGCCACCTTAATTGCGCGCAGTGTATTGTGGTGATTGCCGCTGGTGGAAATCGCCAGCAGCACATCGCCCGGCTGGCCATGAGCGGAAACTCTCGCGGGCAAATACACGTTGATATCCGTAATCGTTTCCGATTGCCGTAAGATCCCTGCCAGGAGTAGCTGACCGCCTGAAGCCAAGGACGAGCCAATAATGTCAACAGCGCTTGAAACAGGTGAAGCAAGCCTGGGAAGTCCCTTGGCGACCTCCAGGAGTTCGTTCCAGATTTCCGCGATCTTATCCATTCCACGCTTGTGCTCCGCCGGGCCTAACCACGTTGACCGCGTTCTTGGCATCGCTAGCGCCCGCCTCGCGAGTCTGTACCAATTGTGTCCGGCACATAGACAACTGATTTCGGAACTCATTTGCATTGCATCTACCGAAGGGAGCGCTGTGCGTTGAGCGACTCGACCAGCTTCCTGAAGGACTCAGGACTCCTAAGGCATCTAAATACACTGGGAGGCGTCATCTTCCTTTTTTCGCCTTTCTGCGCGTTTTAGATTGCTTTCTTCACCACATTTTTCAATCTGCCTGCATGAGAGCTTACGAAGTCACTCCGGGAGAGATATACGTCTCTGAATTCAGAGAGGACCCGCCTTGCTGCAACAGCTATTTCGAATCGCAACGAACGGCTCGCCTGTCCTGTATGAGGCTGCTCGTTGTAAACCACTCGGAAGCATCTTTCGCTACGAGGCTGGATCCATTCACCAAAGACAAGGTCCTCATCCTCGGTGACCCAAGCGACCGCTTTCTCATCGCACACTATTTTCGCAATCAGATCTTCTTGGCTTGTTCTTTTGCGAACTGTCACCTCAATCGTCTGATCCGAAACGTTTTCAATGATCAGTTCATTGCCATACATCTCCACCTCTTCGGCATTTATCCCGTTCCCGCGGCGGCGGCAGGCCCTTCGGATAACGTCTCCCAGCGGACGCCAGCGCAGACCACAGTTGAGAGCCGCGACTTTCTCAACCAGCTCGATCAGTCCGACACCGCCGTCCTTGAAAAAGTCATGGTGGGCCACGATCAAACAGGGCTTCCCTAGGAGAAGGTCGAAAGCAAAGTTCTCTAAACCGTGGAAAGCGTACCTTCGCGTGAAGATCGGAAAGCCGTCGTATGTCATGATGGCGACATCCCAGACATCCCTGATTCGCGTTCGGGCATTTTGGGAGTCGACCGGAACTATCTCGGTATTGACCGCGGCAAGGAAACCTGTACGTTTGAGCGCTTCGGGACAAGCGGATGAAAAAGCTCCGTGCGGAAAGACCATGATGGGATCGTGTCGGATGCCCGTTCGCGCCTCGTGATTCCGCATTCTGGTTTGAGCGAGTCGAGCCCTGCTGTGCAGGACCTCAAGTAAATCTGTTCCGAACTCGCCTGCGGTGTGGTCACAGCCATGAATTGATACTGAGAAAAGTTCAGCCTCATTTCTGAAGAACTCGCCGTCTGCAGGCGAAGTACGACGCCAATTCCAGGGAATAAAGGCGATATTTGTAGTGAACCCGTATCGGCGCATAAGATCGCGCAGCTTCGTGAAGTCGCAGAAACCGTACCGGGGTCTCAGCAGTGGATCGTCAATGATCAGGCAAGCGCCCAGTTCCTGCGGCCGCCAGGAAACATTTGGGAACATGAATCTGATGAACATAACGAGGGGCACGACCGAGCAAAAATGGTCTTTGACGTCGTAGAAACCTTGGCCTACCGGCTGATCGATGTCGACCATTTTTGAGCTTGTGCAGAAGAAAACAGAGGCGGCCTTCTGCCGGGACCGGAGGAACACCGGAGCACCACCAGCCGAGATGACTGCGGCAAACTTCGATTCTCCCGCGGAGGTAGCACTAATCAGAACCGCATCTTCACTCCTCAGTTGCGACGTTACTTTCAGAGCGGCCATTGGTCCCGCTATATCGGTCTCATCGGACACGCAGAGTGAGACATTGCCTCCAGGCGCATCCTGGAGCGAGAGATTTTCATCCCCGAACAGAGACTGAACCGCAGGTGCGCAAAGAACCCGGTTGTCGTCTGCGTAGGCATAAAAGGCGGCCGGCCCCGAATCCATAGAGTCGCCTCTTTCTCGGTGGTTCAGCGTGGTCGCGACTGAATGTACCGATCCGAATACGGCACATTCCGGAGAACTCCAGTCCATGTCCGCTAGTTCTGAGATATCAACTGCCTTGCAGGGCACGCCGAAGAAGTCGAGAATACGGCGCAGCCGAAGTTCTCTCGGGCCGGGCTTGCCTTCGTGCACGATGATTGCTAGGTTCGCCAAGAATGATTCCTATTGGTTGAGGATTGGGTTGCGCATGTCCTAGGTGGGCCTCCGCGCTACTACAAGCGAACGCATGGCGTGGCTGCGAGCCACGAGGTTAAGCAACGGGCTCGCCAGCCGGCAGCAGAGAGTGAGAGCGGCCCCGGCCGAGTGTGGAATCCAGCTGAAATGCTCCTTTGTGATGATCTCGAACCCGGCAGTCTTGAATGGAGAGACGTACTCCTCAAGCGAAGGGATATAGGTCTCGGCCGGATCCCTGACCGCGTCTTTGAAGCGACTTCTAAAGGCGGGAAATCGGTCATTCATGTCAATGTTGACGCATACTCCTCCGGGTCGCAGCAAGCTATAAATATCAGCTGCGCAGTCCGCTCCCTTACCGAGCCGATGGCAATACCGGAACGTGTTGACTCCCACGACTAAGTCGAAGGAACCGACTAGATCTTCAGGTGGTGTGGCACGGTTCGCTGCCAGGTCATCCAGCAGCCGCTCGTTGCGAGCAACATAGAAGCTCAGTTTCCCCGCTAAAGTAGGTGACAGAGACGCCTTGGCCTCCTGCAATGCAGTTTGTACCATCCTTGGCGAAAAGTCTGTACCGTACGCATAGTCCACAGGGGATCCATTTTCCTCTAGAAGAGAGACTAGACGGATAATGTTCATCCCTCCACCACAGCCGAACTCAAGTAGGCGAAGAGGCCGTGCTGGTGAGGTCCGCAGGTAGGAATCCACAGTGTTGAGATACAGCCGGCCATAATCGTTGCGCAACAGGTAATTGATCCCGAATCCTGCCGTTCCTTTGGCGTATTTGCGTATCTCACCCTGAGATTCGTATTGTTCGAGAAACTTCTTGGAAATCTGTTCGGTCTTTTGCATCGTTTTCCTCACTTCGTTTGAGTTTGTTGCGAATTGCCCTTTAAGTCGTGGAAATTCTGTTCATGCCACCGCGAGTCTCTCTTCCAGAAGCTCACAGATCGTGTGCCCAATCGTGATATGCATTTCCTGAATCCGCGCGGTCGATTTAGATGGAACGCACAGACAAAGTTCGCATGCCGTTCGCATTTGTCCACCCGATTCACCAGTCAACCCGATAACGGTAACCTTGTGCTCCCGAGCAACCTCAATAGTCCGAAGGATATTGCGGCTATTTCCGCTCGTAGAGATGGCCAGTAGAACGTCGCCCGGTCGGGCGTGGGCGGAGAGTTCGCGGGCGAACACATGGTCATAGCCGTAATCGTTTCCAATAGCGGTGAGCGCCGAACTGTTACCGTGCAGTGCGAGGGCCCTGAGAGGCCGTCTTTCACGCAAGAATCGGCCCGTTAACTCAGCCGCTATGTGCTGCGCATCTGCCGCTGACCCCCCGTTTCCTGCGATGAGTAGTAGACCGCCGGATGCGAGTGAGGAGCTAATGATGTCAACCACTCTCGACACGTCGGGCGCAAGATTGAGCAGGGCCTTTGCAATCTGCACGTGCTCGTCCCAGATAGCGATAATCCGATCGATTTGTTGCGTTTTACCGGCCAACTTTGTGCTCCAGTTTCGTGTTCTCTCGGGTCAAGCCACCCTTGTCGCCGGAGTGGCTGGCTTCGCGAGCTTCCAAGTCATACATGGCCTTATCCCAACGCCTGATCAACGAAGACTTCAACTGAGGCAGCGTCACCTGCGTCCATTTCGCGGCGTGCCATCCAAAGATAGGTTCAATCCAGGCATACTTCCGGCGGATACGGGGCACTTCCAAATGACCATCAAGTTGTGCCGCGAGATCTTGCAATTCGGCAACAATATCTGGCCGTTCCGGATAGAAATTGTCGAACCAGGTCTGCATATAATTCAAGCATGCGTTTCGAACACGCTCGCTTTGCTCCAGCGATTGCAAGTATCCGACATGCAACTTCATCGAAATGAGCATCGCATCCTTCTTCCTATTTGAGGCACCTATTCGGCTCAGCCGGTTCGAGGCAGTAACTCTGTAGAGAACCTGGGCTTCCGGTACGAAAAGGGTGCCTTTGGATGCCAGGAGTACCCGGCAAAAATATTCACCGTCATCATCACTAAGGAGCCGAGTGTCCCAAGGACCAGCGGCCCCCGCCAACTCGCGACTTGTCAGCCAAGTAGCCGTTTGCATGTGCAGATTTTCGCCCATTTTTCTCAGGAGCCATTCGACGGGAGGAAGATCGTGCCATAGAGAAGTTGGCACGAAACGAGCGCGGTGGGTCCGATAATTAAAATAGGCCCAAGGCGAGGACAGAAGTACTCGTTCATCAGGGTCCCGCAATGCTGTAAGTTGGCGTTCGATCTTGTCGGGCGCCAAAAGATCATCCGCATCCAGCCACTGGACGTAGTCGCCGCGGCTGAGCTGCAAGGCGTGGTTTCGGGTCGCCGCAGCGCCTTGATTCTGTTTGGTCACGACGGTTACTTCTTTCGAAGAGAATCGTTGCGCCACTTCGACCGTCGCATCGCCGGAACCATCGTCCACGACGATAATCTCCTTGCGTTGCCATGTTTGCGCAAGCGCGGATTGAATAGTATCGGCGATCCACTCCTCAGCGTTATAAGCTGGGATCAGGATCGAGACCAATGGCTTCATTGTTTGTTTTCAGTCCCTATAAGAATAAGTTTCACGATTTCCTACCTACGGTTCAAGGCCTAGCGCATCCTCAGTTGCTTGGATTAAGCGTGAGCTCGAAATGCCATTAAACTTGACGCCATCACATCTTAACGGGGACCACTCGCCCGGTGGTCAGGAATTGAAGGCTAGAACGTCGTCGCAGCGTCACCCCACCGCAGTTGCTCGATCTGGTGAAGAGGCAAACTGCAGTTTGACTGCGCACATACAATGCATTTCCTGTTCTGCGGGATTCGCTATCGAGGCCGCTTTGAACGTCGACACGCTATACTGACTATTCTGCGGAACCCGGTGCGAGCCACTTCCTGGCGCGAGCCCCTATCACGGGAGGCAAACGGTGCCTGCGCCGCTTTGGAACGAAGTGGCACCTGCCCTAAGACTGTCCGTCAGTACAGTAGAAATCGACGTTCTTACTGCACATCATGGATTCTTGGGGACAGAATTCGAATAATATGGAGAGCGCTTACAAAATGAAAGGACGCGTTTATTGGTTCATTGCCTTTTTTCTATTGCTCTTTCTTGTGCCCCTTGCAAAAGCACAGGGCACCTACGCGGCTGCTTTCTGCAATGTGAGTGACGTGAACGCGATCATCAACGGACCGACGCATGCTGCGGTTAACGGAGACACCACAACAAACTGTGAATTAAGCGAGGCAAAATGAAGACGTTTATAGCTCGCTTTTTATTGGTTGGGATTTTTCTTCCGCCCCTCTTTCTCGCACAATCGCTCAAGGCACAAACTGTCACCGCCCACAGTTGCAGTCTTACAGATGTGAAGAATGCTTGGGCCACCGTAACCTCCACAACGAAAACTTTTGTAATCCCAGTGGGAACCTGCGATTGGAGTGCGGGAATTAGCCTTACGGCCCCGACAGGCAGCACGAGCCTTATCATTCAGGGCGCGGGGAGCACGACTGGCTCCGATAGCTCAGGGAATCCGACAGGCTATAACGATCAGACCACCGTACAAATAAACACCACAACTTCCGGTATAGTTAATTTCAATGGGTCAACTTCACAGACATTGCTACGCATCACCGGACTCAGTTTTCAGTTTTTGAACTCAACCTCCAGTTGCTCGGTTGTGTTTGGCGGCGGCCAGACTGCGGCAATGCCCACTCCGTTTCTTCGTGTAGACCACACGCACTGGACCACAACGCTCAACGGCGTCTGCCTAGCGCAAACGTACGGTGCGGTTTGGGGCGTTTTTGATCACAACGTAACTGCTGTTCCTATCAGTACCTCCACCACGCAGAGCGTAACGAACTTATGGCGGGTAGGCGCCGCATACCCAGGTGACGGTGCTGCATCGGGTGCTTTTGTTTGGAACAAGCCAACGGCGTTCGGGAGCGACGAGTTTCTCTTTTTTGAGAACAACTTTATAACTGGCGGCTACATGAACGATTGCAGTAGCGGAGGAAAACAGGTATTTCGCTACAACACAATCGCTCACTCAGTCGAACAGGGACATGAAGGGACGGGCGACTTTCGTGGGTGCCGCGCCACAGAATACTATAAGAACAACGTCACTTGCGATTGGAGCAATGGCAGTGTAGCAAGCACCCGAAGCGGAACAATGCTCGTGTGGGGCAATGTGACTAACGGTTGCCAAGGCCAATTTATCGGTCTTAACTTAGACCGAACAAACGGGCATGGGTTCGGAAGCCCGCCAGATTGGGGATACTGCGGCACCCAAGGAGTTCACCCAGGCCCGAGTCCGTGGGACGGAAATTCTAGTTCCGTCGGGTACCCTTGTGTGGACCAGCCGGGGCGCGGACAAGGCGACCTAATCCTCGGTTCCGCCTTCGGGTATAACTACCCGATGCGGGCTAATGTGACGCTAAAAATATGCCCGACCGCAAGCACTACCGGATCAGGTGGGTCTATAAATTGTCCTGCTGGCTACACCATCGGCAACACTTCTCCAGGCGGTGGAAGTTGGCCGCGCAACGCCCTTGAGCCCGTTTACGAATGGATGGATGTTAGACAGTCTGATGTGGGTGGGGACTGCGGAAGTCCCCCCAACTGTGTTCCCAATCGTGATTTCTACCAGGAAACAAGGAATCAGACAGCGCAATCGAGTCCCACTTCGCCCTTCAATGGCACGAGCGGAAACGGACACGGAACGCTTGCAAATCGTCCGACTACTTGCACGGCTGGTCCTGGCGGGCAGTTCGGCGCTGGCCCTCCGGGGCTCGGCGGGTCTCCGGGCGTGGGATATTGGGCGACGGACACGAACACGTTCTATGTCTGCGCGGCCACGAACACGTGGTCTGCCTACTACACGTCTTATGCCTATCCGCATCCTCTTATTACCGGCGGCGGCACGAGCGGAAATGACCCAGCCCCTCCAACGAACGTGTCGGTCACCGTTCATTAAGCTGATCGAGTGGTCGGCACACACGCACGAAGCTAGCGGTCTGACTCGGCGTGGAATGGTTGTGTCTATGGTGAACATCTAATCCCTGTCTTGACGAGCTAAATAGTTCTCACCACAAATCTGTCACGCTGAAGAAGGACTGCACTGCTTGGAGAGTTCTACCCGGACACCGGGCTGTGGCTTATCGTGCGGCTATTTACGGGCAAACCAGTGCCGGGAGCCAAGACCTTTGGAGGCGGAAGAACCGGCTTCGGACCTCGTCCCATAGCCCATTGCACGATTTGCGTGATGATCTGTGCCTTTGAATCCCAACTTAAGCGTTGGAGTGCATAAAGCGTGCCTCGTTCTCTTAACTGATCAAGACGATCTCTGTTTTTTACGAGGTCGGCCAGAATCCCTTCGATTTGTGCTACCACATCGCCTTCGTTGGTCAAGGCCACCTTATAACCAATCTCCGCCTGAACAATATCTCCGGGTCCTCCGAAGTCAGCGACCACAGGTACGACGCCCAAAGCGAGAGCCTCAAAAACAACAGCCCCGCCGAACTCGCGAACCGACGGAAACACCAGCACGTCCGCTAACTGTAGCCTTTCCATGGTTTCCGCGTGGCTAAGAAAGCCGCAAAACGATACAGTTTTCTCGATTTCAAGAGTTCTCGTAAGTTGCTCAAGACGGTTTCTCTCAGGGCCATCGCCGACCACAGTGAAGCGAGCCAAATCGCTCCGCAACAGCGGGGCAGCCGCGCGAAATGCGAGATCACAAGCCTTGTAGGGCGCCAGACCACCGACGAAAATCAACTCAAGTTTATGGTTATTGTCTTTATTGCGTCGGTTAATGGCACAAAGCGACCGGCTGACGCCGTTCTCCGGGAGAAAGAAAAGCTTTTCGCGGTATTCAGCAAATTCGGCGTGAGTTTGCGACGAGCCCACCATGATCGCAGCCGCATCGCGATACGTCGACCGAGCAAAAGGCAAGAATCGGTACAGATTCCTTAGAGAGGAGATCCATTGCTTTTGATTATCGGCTTGGCTAAAACCCTGCGGCCATGGCAAACCGCCATTGATCGGGCCGATCACGAAGGGTATGGGACCGTTTCTCAGAAAGAAGGCTAAGGGACTCGGCAAGACCGCGGTTATTGGCAATAAGCGCAGCACTGCATCGAACTCGCCCGCACTAAGGCGATTCCGCATGCGTCGCCAGACAAACCATTCAAATGCAACAGCAAACGGATAGCCAAAGGCCGTCAGTGCCTGGCTGCGATAGTCATTCTTAAAAATCTGGCGCAGAGTCCAGTCATACATGCGCTCGAGCCGCGGCAGCCTGATCACCTCGATACTATGAAACGGCGCCTCCCTGCGCCGGACGGCTTCCTCATAGGGCGATCGAATGACCAGGGTCACATCATGAAGCTGGGCGAGAGCTTCAGCCTGTGAATAGCTTATGAGGGAACCGCAGATTGAGTCCGGGTTACAATCCGGCGCTAACACCAAAATGCGCAATCGGCTCATTTTGCTACCTAGAATTCGGCGATTTAGCAGAAGAGTTCCGGATTTCGACACCAGAGAGACGCAAACGGAAAGGTTGGGACTCATTCTGTGTGCTTGCGTAGCAATATGTTGGTTCGAGAAAGTGATTTTGCATCGACGATACCCTATTCTTAGCTTGGCAAGCCTTTGCAGAAAACCTCGATAGCATTTTCCGCGCACCGTTCGAGCACGGACAGAAATTCGTGTGCATTCAGCCACCGATCCAAAGCTAACCCCCGTTCGCAATCAACTGCATAGTTAAATATGCTATTGACGGCGAGGCTTTCGAGTAAAGCAACGCAGTGGAGACCCTCAGGCCGAAATTCGGGCAGATTCACTTCAAATGAGAGGTATGGAACAGGGTGCCGAAGCCCGCGTATCACGTTCAGCTCATAGCCCTCAACATCGATCTTAATGAAGAGCGGCCTCCCATGCGCGGCGATTAACTCTTCAAGTGTCGTCGTTTCGACAGGTCTACTCTGCACAAAATCTAGGCCGCAATGGCCATAACTATGCCGCGCTTTGTTTCCCTTTAACGTATCTGCCCATTTTTGGCTGAGCGTATTCACGGCCGATCCGGGACCATCTATCCACATCAACTCGATCGCATTCCTGTCGCTTACTGCTCTGCCGACAATAACGACAGGCCTTCGGGCGAAACGCAACTTTAAGAACCGCTTCTGTAAGATCACCTGATTTGTTTCATCCGGTTCTATCGCGACTACGCGTGCTCCCAACCTCAAGAATAGATCCGTTTTCAAGCCTTCATTTGCGCCAACGTCAAAAATCAGATCCCCATGGCGCAGGTCAGGCAGAAGGCGGCGGTAGAAATCGATTTGCCTGTCCCTGGATAGAATCCATTTCTTGTCAGCGACGCCTCGGTAGAGATCATGGATAGTTGATGTCTTCAGTCGATGGTACAGTCCGGCACGTTCTAATATTGCCCGGGTCCGCCGCTTGAGAAATTTCATGCTGATTCGTCTATGTAGCTGAAACTCAGGCGGGTCGGATGGCCTGGCACAGCAACAGTCTGTACATCTAAGTAAGGTCAGGCAGTTTGTCGTCGCTCCATTTTCCGAGCCACAGGTCTCATAGCAAGGGCATTTCTGGCCGGCAACTCAGGTACCTGACGATCGGGGGATGCTTCAGGAAGCGGCGATGCTCTGACACCAACACCAGCGGCAATGCGGCTCGCTTCTATAACTGCCAGCAAAAAAAAGATCCACATTGGATGCAGCATCCGAAATCCGGCCTCAGTGATGTTATAGACCATTACAGTCAAAATATAAGCCACCAAAAGACTGCCGAGTGCCGGTTCGCGGCGAAAAGTCTTGACTGCCCGGAGATAACCGCCCAGGAATATCAGCCCAATTAAACCAAGACCCATCCAGCCGAGATTAAGGTATACCTCTATGTACCCATTATGAGCCTCATTAAGCGGAAGGCCAGGCATCACTTCCGCGAGTCTCTGGTGTACAACCGGGCTAAGCCAGAAGCTTTCGAAACCCGCTCCAACCAACGGGTTGACCGCCATCGGGATGACAGCCGCCCAGATCTCCGTGCGCCCGGTAAGGGTCGAGTTCCGGCCCAATGCATGGAACATGCTGCCTGAACCGCCCAACAACATCACGGCAGCGGAAGTGACCAAGAGGAACAAGACGAGCACGTGTACTGCAGCGGGACGACGCTTCATGAACCGTAGACTCGTCGTCAACATCAGTCCGGCTCCAATAGCGAAGCACACGGTAGAGGTCGCTGAGTTTGCAAATGTCAATAGGTATACCCCAAGTGCAAGGAGGGTACCCTGTGCCAGTAAATGCCTACGACGGTTCGCAAGCATTTCGTCCGACCGGAGGAGCCCAAGGACGCGCCACACTGCTCCTAGTGTGAGGACAAATGTCATCA
>Ga0070765_100000904_pt1 | contig 17691 bp, 10 predicted proteins | sample HubBroMetageWFT5_FD_71516 | JGI IMG/M metagenome (GOLD analysis project Ga0070765, IMG submission 71516) | Warmed and freeze-thawed soil microbial communities from the Hubbard Brook experimental Forest, New Hampshire - Hubbard Brook CCASE Soil... | ecosystem: Environmental > Terrestrial > Soil... | reverse complement strand
TGATAAGTGTTAGCGTCGGTTTCGAAACTCATTTGCTGATAGAAAGTCACAACGCACGGGAAATCGATGTCGTGCTCCTCGGCGTTTTGTTGAATGTAGTTCACTCCGGTAGACGGGAAGCCGATGCTGTCGATACCGTATTGATTGGTCGAAATGCCCGTTCCGCTGCCAACAAGCCACGTACTGCCCGCTACCGATGGGGGATTGGTGATGTTCGCACCTGGCCAGAAGCAGGTGTCCGTGCCCGTGGCATAGTTTGTCTCCTGCACATTATGACCGTTATAGTTGCATGTGGAGGAAGGATTGAGCGTCATAATGAATGAACCCTCGGTGGTATAGGTGAGCCCGGCATATGTCGTAGTCTCGCTGGCGGGGATCGGATCGACACAGCCCGGCGCGGGAGGTGGATTCACCGGCTGCATCGGCTGATGGCAAGCAGGTGGAGGGGCACCACAATTTTGACCGGGTATGGGTTCCTGCGGCGCGGTAACCGCAGTTTGTACACTCCCCGCACTTATTCCGCGGGTCAAGCCTTCGCTGACGGTCGCGATATTCGTATGATTGCTGCTCCACGAGACGCCGGTGTCCTTGGTTGAATTTAAGTCTCCCAACCCGCCACTCCATTCCTCGATAAACGAAAGCTGAGTGCTACCGCCCACGGCCACAGCGAATGGACTCGCCGTGATCCAGGTGTCAATTACGCCATAGCAATTCAAGCAAAGCCAGCCGCATGTGGCTTTCTGCACGTTGTACGTGCTCGCTTCCACTGCAACGAGAATGTGCTGTGCCGGGCCGAATGGCCCGGTAATCTCCGCGCTGCCCTCATGCGCCACGACAGGGATAAGGTTTCCTTCCGCGTCCGGAAACTGGTTCTGAACGATTTCCGAAACATTGAACATGCGAGTCGCGCGAGGCTCAAGATGAATCGGGTATTTGTATTGGCCTCCGGAGAAATACACAGTGAACACCAGATCTTGTGCCTCATCGGCAGGATTCCAGAGTGTGACCATCGTGTCGTCCCCGTTAGCGGTCGTCCAGCGCGAGATCGACTTGCCCGCGCTTTCCATGGCGGCACTGGGGAAGGACTCGAAGACGTACGTGAAACTCTGGTCCACGCTGCCGGCAGTCATAAGCACCGAATCAGGGTCGCCCTTTACGTCGACAATCAGGCTAAAGCTCCCGTTGAAGTTCCTCAATCCCGCCATCGCGGCGAGCGACGATGCACCCAGGTCTAGCGTGCGATGCGGCGGCAAGGTGAGTCGCTGTAACCTCGAATTCCGGGCTGAACCAGCTTCCATCCAATAGAGATCCAGATTGACAGGAACAGGCTGATCGGAGACATTTCGGATGAGCGAGTAAGGGGTGAACGATGTTCCCGGTGGAAACTTCATCATGGGGTCTGCCGCGCCAGTCATCAGGCCCATTTCCGCAAAGCTAACTGAACTGGGCTGGCCCGCGGGCGGCGGGGCTGGCAGAAATGGAATCGTCGCAGAGTAGCCTTTGGAGACGTCTTCCAATTCTCCATTCACAAGTATTCCACCCTCCGGTCCGTTGTATCTGACTCGGATTCCGCCTGGGCCGACAGCATAGGCAAGCTTCTTAAGTTCCACCAGTTTAGTTCCGCGCGGCGACACCACAACAGCATGATGCGCAACGTTGATGTCTTCGCTATCGGTAACATCGATTGTCGCGCTAAGCGGTTGCGGTGTGGTATTGGACACTGCAACAAAGCCTGTAACGTTGCTCTCCTGCTTCCACCACATGCCCTCGACCACTCGCGTGACCGGACTTCCAGAATCCCGAATCTGCGACCTCAGTCCAGATGTGAAAATGACGCTGTGGATCGCGTCGACGCTCTGGACCGTTACACAGAGCGGGTCCCAAGGAAAGGTATATTGGACTTCCACATATCCAAATAGAGTTGACCACGGCGCGATCCCCAAGTCACGGAGGGTATCGTTAACATTGATGGCAACTGTTCCAGAGGGATCGAGTTTCACGTCAGGGAGTGTGAGGGCTTTGCCATTGCTGAGATACAACGTTGGGCTCGCGGTGATTGCATAGAGCTTTTCGATGTTCTTAAGGTAGATGGTGGACTTCATATTGGCATCGGTCATCCAAAATCCGCCGACCATCGAGCGCAATTCGGGCGCTTTATGCGGCTTTCCAGAAGGGGGAAGCAACGGCGGCACGGGTCTGTGCGGAGCCAAAACTTTGGGCTGCTGCGCAGCCAAGCTGGTTAAGAGAAGAGTGGCACAAGCGAAGGCGAGAACACTCGACCGGCGACCACGGCGGAGTAACATTTTCCTGGCCTCAAAAAGGATTTGACCACTCGGTCCCTGGGGCCCCACGGTGCTGTCGCACCGCTACTGAGCGCACTCCGCAGTTGCGCCGTCACATCAACTAGCAAACTAAGAGTTCGCAAACTCTAGGCTGATTCGATACGTCTGTCAAGAAAAACTTACGGACAGAAAAACTTACTTCTAGCTGAGCGTCGATTCTGAAGCAAGTCGGTGCCGGTATGCTGAGAAAAGGCTGCCAGGATGATCGTCGCAAATGTCAGCTCACAAGATTGAACTTAAGCCGGGTGTCGAATGGCGGCACCGAGAGAGCAGCCCCATTTCAAGAATCTTACCTTATTTGTTCCAAAAACTCTCCAATGGTTCCCGTCCTAAGCCGTTGATTCTAGGACACCGCGATTTAACACTTCCGACGTTCGGAATACATGTGTTTATGGAACAGCGGGCTACTTCTTCTCGGCAACCTCAACCGACCAGGTGCCATTCAGCATCAGGTCGTTTATAGCCCTCATCGGGACGAGGACTCGTCGTCCGACCCGCACGCGGGAATTGTTCCGTGTCTCATGTACTTCCTAATGATCGGCTCTTTGACGCCGACCAAGAATGCAGCCTGCCTGAGGCTCAAAGCGAGAGGTTCTGGTCCTTTCCTGTTCGTTACCACGGGTGCGGCGTCAACTGCCGAAGGCATCACTGGCGATGGCTGTGGTCTGATCTTGTCCTGCGCGGATCGAAGCAACTCTTTGAGGAACAGCGTGGCGAATCTTTCCAGGGATACTTCTCGATCTCCTGCCTTGAACTTGATTTCAACACTGAACATTGCGGCTCCTCCCAGATTCAGATTTAGCAGAGAATTCTAAGGCAGACGGAGAGGCCGGCTATCCCAAAGGGCCTTCGGATGAAGCCTGCATGAAGACCAGTGCGAGGAAAGGGGGAAGAATCCAATCCGTCGCTTAACCGGCTATTGCTAGCAGACAGACTCCATCGCAGCCTCCCGAGGCACACCTAAACTCGCGTCCCCACCTAGCAGGAGCACGGTGTCGCCCCGAAGGGGTTGGGGGAGGGTGCGCGCCGGACAAAACCAGAACCTAAGAACGGCGGACCATAATTTCTTGGTTTTAAGTTTTCTTTGATTTTTTCCGGATCGCCAGTCTCCAAAGTTAGTATTCTCCGCGCGGTTTTTGATCATCACCCGGTATGTACTAAGGGGTTCTGTAAAATTTCCTATTTTTACGTGGTTCTTCAACGGCTTTACCAGAAGGTAACCGGGTATTCCGGTCCGCGACGAATCGCTCGGAATGACATTTTTGGCCTTCCAAAATCTTGCATCTCAGCTTATACTTCCGGCCCAGCGGGGTTGAGTATGGATTGGAATGTTTTTGTGAGCTATTCACATGTCGATGATAAGCCATTCAGCAACAATAATTTAGGCTGGGTCGCAAGATTCTCGAAGGACCTTAAGGTAGCTATAGGGCAGCAGGTTCTTAATCGTGAAGTAAGCGTTTGGAGCGATAGGGGCATGGATGGGAACGAATACTTTGCAGATTCCATTGATCAGGCTACCGCGAATTCTACGATTTTTCTTCCGATAGTCTCACCGGCCTACATCGTCGACAAAAACGGCTGGCTGAAAAAAGAAAGGGAGCAGTTCATCAGGGCCGCCGCAGGAACCGGTGGACTCAGAATTGGTAACCGCTCCCGTATTTGCCCGATCCTCAGGCGGGTGGTGAAGTTTGACGAGCTTCCAATCGAATTAAAAGCTCTTAACCTTAAACACCGGTTCTACAACGACGAAGGACGCACGCTTCGACATACTGAGTACGAAGATGCAGTCGACGCGGTGGCGGAGACTATTCGTAAGATGTTTGGGGATCTTCACAATACGCTTGCGGACCTTCATAAACTGTCCGCTGCTGACCCATCTCGGCAGCGCTCCTCGAAAGATGTCTACCTTGCGAATGCGACTCCTGACCTCGACTACGAGCGCGCCCAGATTAAGACTGAATTGCAACGAGACGGGTACACCGTCCATCTCACGCCCACCCTCTCCAGCGACCCCGCCGCGATGCACAAGACAATACAGGAACAGATGAGCCAGTGTTCGCTCTCAATCCACCTGATTGGAGGAAACTTGGAGAACGTACCCGATCTCCTCCGTTCCGCAATTGATGGCGAATATCGGTCCGCAAGGAGCGAGTATTCGAAAGGGCTCGCTCAGATCATTTGGACTCCCAATCACATCAGCCTAGACACCTTGCTTCAGAACTCGCATGACTCTGTGCGAACCTTTTATTTGGAGTTGAAAGAAGCGGAAGGGCTGGAGTACTCACGGCAGACTTTTCAAGCATTGCTTTCCTTCATCCACGACAAATTGAAAAACATACAGAGATCAGAGAGCGTTCCTATGGTCGACGGGAACGATCTTCCTCCGGGCATAATGCGGAAAGCGTATTATGTTTGCGATCTTCCGGACCGAGAACTGCTCAAAGCGGTGGAGGAAAAATTCCGAGCTCGCAACTGGTGGGTTGAGTTTCCTCCGAAGACGAGTGACGAAGCAAAGTTCAGGAAGCTACATGAGATGCACCTCAGAGATTGCCAAGCCTACATCATCTACTACGGAGACACAGAGCCGACCTGGGTTGATATGCAGAGAGTTGACTATCGAATGGCAAATTGGCCTTATAAGTGCCGGCCGGCCCCCTTGTACTCGAAGTGGATTTACAAGGGGCCGTTAGAGAACCCGGACAAGCAGGAGTATGGTCCAAAAGAAGACTATCGGCTAGACGGGGACTTCGAGCACCCCTTCACCGACGAATTCATTGAGCGAGTGATCACAACCCGCTCCGACTCCCAGACAAAGTCATCGACTACCGCTTAAACCGACCCCGATGGGCACCCTCCCTGACGATCATATCGATTTGAAGGCGAACGCAGTCTCCGACTCGGAGGAAGAGAGGTGGTCATCTTCCCCTTTCAATCCATACGTTGGCCTTCGCCCCTTTTTTGAGAGCGACGTCGAATTATTTTTTGGACGTTCAGAGCACGTGGATGAACTTTTGACTCGATTGAAGGGTTCTCGATTTATCGCCGTGGTAGGGACCTCGGGCAGCGGAAAATCCTCCCTTGTGCGAGCAGGTCTTATACCAAGATTGAAAGCTGGTCGGATGCTGGGTAAAGGATCTAGTTGGCGAATTGCGACCTTCCGCCCTGAGGACAAGCCGATCCGCAAATTGGCGATTGCTCTTTGGCGGACACTGAACGGGCATGAGCCAGTGGAAAGCGAAATGCCACTCGTGGATGCTTTAGAAGACAAGACTAGAAGCAGTTCCTTCGGCCTCGTCGATGCGATACGAGAGGCTCAGCTGCCGCCTAATCATAACCTGCTTCTTGTCGTCGATCAGTTCGAGGAAGTATTTCGTTACGGGGAAGACCGGGACCATGATGCCAGGCACCGGCAGTCCGGCGTTGATAGCGATGGCATCCTGAGAGAACGAGAGAGTAGAGAAAATGAGGCAGAAGCTTTCGTTAGGCGACTACTTATGGTTAGTCGTGAGGCCAATTTGGCGGCCTACGTGCTTATTACGATGAGATCGGAATTTCTGGGCGATTGCGCTCGGGCAGAAGGCTTACCGGAAGCCGTTAACAATGGACTATATCTAATACCGCGCCTCACCCGCTTGCAGCTGACAGACGCGATCCGGAATCCCCTTGCGATGCGAGAAGGCTCGATCTCTGACCCGCTGGTTCAGCGTCTACTGAACGAGGTGAGTGGCGAACAAGATCAGCTTCCCGTCTTGCAGCATGCTCTTATGCGGGCTTGGCAGGGACCAAAACGAATAGACGCAGGCGACTTCGACAAGGTAGGTGGGACCGCAAATGCTTTATCCAAGCATGCTAGTAAAATTTGGAAACAACTTAGTGATCGTGGCCAGGACACGGCGGAGCGTCTATTCCGTTGTATTACGAAGCCCGGACCAGACGAAAAAGGGCTGCGGCGGCCGGTGCACCTAAGTCAAGTGGCGGAGGTTACAGGTCAGAAGCTAGAAGAGCTCAAGAGTGTCATTGAGGCATTCCGAGCACGAGGTAGCGCTTTTCTTATGCCTCCTGTTCCATCGCCTCTTCGGGCGGACTCGAAGGAAGATACGGTAATCGACATATCGCACGAGAGCCTTATCAGAAAATGGGATAAGCTGCGCGACTGGATTAAGGCGGAATCAAAATCGGGCGAGGCTTATGAACGATTACTGCAGCTCCTTGAGTATCAGGAAAGTCGACGTGAGCCGGTTGTGTTGCAGGATTGGGAGGTGCGCTACTTTGTAAAGCACAAAATAGAGGATCACTGGAACCGGAACTGGGCAAAAAGGTACGGTGGCCGCTATCGCGAGGCAGTTATCTTCCTACGAAAGAGTCAGTTAGCTCTCCGGAGGAAACTCCAGAAAGAAAAAGAGGCCGAGGCGCTCAAGATTCAAAATGGAGTACTCAGAAAGTTCGCGATCGGGCTTGGAGTATCAGTTCTCGTCATAGCCGTTGGCTGCTTGCTACTGGGAATGCGATGGCTTCGGGATCGAACAGAAAGAACAGCTGAATCTCTGGCCGGAAAATCAGAGCAAGAAGCCAGCCAATATGGCAGAGCCACGCAAGAGCTGGCTGCGCTCTATTCCATAGACTCCGCAGCGCTCGCCCACGTTCCTGCTAATAGTAACATTTCGGGTTGGGAAGCTTTCCTGAGAATAACAAAAGGGGAAAAACTGGCACCGCTTTACACGAATGCCGCTGACTTACCTTATCCAGGTGTTTTGTCCAACAAAGTAGACCGCCTTTTTATAAGTGATGAGCGATCTATCCGACCGGATCGTGCTTTGATTGTATTCGACCGACTTCCGGATAGTGACGCGCGATCGATCGCGGTCATTAACTTGAAAGACAAAACGCTTGCACAGGACGAGATGCGAGCGCTTACGGACTCTTTGCACGGCAATGTGACAGCAGTTAGCTCTTCAGGCCGTTACCTGTCAGGTGAGTGTCGGGACTCTAAGGCGAACATTGTCGAGACGAGCACGGGCAACACGTTCTCTGTCACCTGCGATCGTACCATTCGAATCATCGCTGATTCTTCGGGCTCAAATCGTTTCGCCACCGTGGAGTCGGAACGGCCCGTTTCCGACGAAATACTGGTAAGGAGTACCATCCACGTATGGGAAAAGAAACCCAACCAAGTACGAAAGAGTACAGAACGCCCGACTTTGTCAAAACCCATTTTAGATGTTCCTTCTATTCTATTGATGAATATCGCTTTGAGTCCCGACGGCCAAGACATTGCTTGGGTCTCAACGGATCAAGTCGCCACACCCGATAAAGGACAGTTGCACGTTAGGAAGATCGTTGGCGGTGGTCGGGACATAGGCGCCAACGATATAGCTCAATCGGCGCCTATTTCGTTTTCTTATGATAGCGACCTACTCGTAGCTGGGGCGAGGGATGGCAAGGTCTACCTGTATGAGCGCGCTAGGCGAGAACCAACGTGGGTGGACAAAACCTATCTTGCTGAGCACGTTGGAACGGATCTCCCACCAAGCTTCAGTGACCTTTCGTCCCCCACCAAGTCTTCCCGCAAAGACTCGAAGAGCGACGTTCGCTCGATCCAGTTTCTGATCCCAAAGCATAATAACGCCATTCCCAATGGTGTTTCGGCTTTGGCTTTCGCCAATCACTCGTACATGCTTGCATCATCAGGCGCTGACGGTTTCGTACGGGTCACGTTGATCGATAGCAAAGCTACCAGCTCCGTCATTCTTTGGAGCGACAGTTTCCTTCGCGGGGCATCGCAGCTAGTTTTCAGTCCGACCGACATGTTTCTTGGCATGGCTATGGGAGAGAACACCGCTCGTGTGAAATATTCAAAGACCGGAGTTGAGACGGCCCGCGTTACACACAAATCCAGAGTCAAATTCATTGCCTTCTCATCACATGAGGCGACATTTTCTGTGAGCGATGGTTTCGAAGGCGACGTATTGAGGTTCTCCCCGCGAAAAACAACAGAGACCGATGAGATGCCAGCATCAGCGGACCTAGATTGTGACAGCCCTAAGTTCGCTTCTCAAGACACTGATGGAAAGACGATCGCCGCATCATGCTCGTCTGATTCCTCAGACCCAACAGACTTTACAAGCGGTAAGGTGCCTGTGGCAAAAATATTTATCGTAGATAAGGAGAGGCTTGGAGAAGAAAGGGTTCAGGAGATAGGAACAGCTAAAGGTACGAATCGAAATGCGGTTTGCCAAGTTGCAGTAAGTTGGAACGGAGCAGTCGCTGCTTCCGTATGCGATTTCAAGAAATTGACTTTATTCGATATTGCTTCGTCTAGAGCGGTCAAAACAGAAATGGAACTACCGACAACGGCACCCGCCAAGAACGGCCCCCCATGTAATCCAGTTTCGCTAGCATTGAACAGCGACGGAACGAAATTGGGTGTAGGAGATTTGTGCGGCATAGTCCGCATCTTCAGTACGGACGGTCTTCGCGCGAAGTCGACGTTAGATCTGTACCATTTTGACAGCCAAATCATCAGACCATCTAAGAACGAACCGAACGCCTCACCCGTGCCTAGCAATGGAAACATGGCGATTACTTCTCTCGCCTTCAGCGAGGAAGCGACGATGATCGCAGTGGGTATGTACGACGGGTCCTTGTCGGTGATCGGATTGGATAACCGCAAGGGCACGTTTAGGTTTTCGACGCCACCGGCGGAGGGTAAGATTGGACCCATTCAATTCAGCACTTCTAAAAGTAGCGGCGTAGATTCTTCCGAGTTGATTTTCGGGGCTGGACCGACCACAACGGTTTTGAGAGCGAACGATGGTGAACAATTGATCAGTTTCTCCGGCAAGTCCACGGTCAAAGCTGTTGCCCTTACCCCCGACTTAGACTTCGCAGCGAGCGGAGGCGATGATGGATCCATCGCCGTCTTTGATCTTGCGAACAGCCCAGGTCGCTTACAGTCCTGGTTCCTGAAATTAGCGACACATCACGACCCGCTCCCTGCTCCGAACACCACTTTGTCAGCAATGCCAGGTTGGATCCGACCACCGACAACCAGTTCCCCCTCTCCTCAGAGCGTTTACGCTCTCCGATTCCTAAATGCTGAAACCCTCATTGTCGCGTCTAATCAGCCTCGCGCACTTGAGCCCGTCGACCGAGGCAATACAGATCCGATTCTATCGTTCACGGTGCGGAAGCTTAATTTGTCAGATGTGCCGCATCTGAAATCTTTATGCAAGGAAATCAGAGAGGATCTTTTGCTCCCGAGCGACATTGACTACACGAGGGTGTGTACCAATACCGTTATGAACCTTAAGTAAGTAATCAAGTAATCGCGCCGTTTGAGGCTGCTGATAACATTCATCAGAAGCATACCCGGATCACAATGAAGAAATGAAGAGGATGTGCAATTCGCGATGGTTTATTCAATGTGCCTTCTAGCTAGGCTTCGGTCATTCTCGTAATCGTTTCTTGCCGTGGAATGGCCTTCTCAACTGCCGGAATGTATAGAGATGCACCACTAAGCTCATCCGCCGTGGCTTCACAAAGATTCCCCAACCACAACTTCCGGACGCTTGCCGAATGATTTTCATGGCCAGTTGAACGAACGAGTGAGATCGGGTGTGATTGAGGGTAGAACCGACACAAGAAGTCGGATAGGTCCACCAGAGTTCGGCCATCATGTCGCTCAGAGTAATGCGTCCGTAGCGAGCCGAATGCGCCGATCTGCAGTAACAGAAGTGGGAAATCGATCCTAGGCGACATTTGACAGGCAAAGAGCCACGAGGCTTCATACACCTGAACTCCAGGGGCCATGTCGAGCTGAAGGTCACAAAAGATCGTATCGATCGATGAGATACCCGGTACAACTTCGATTCCAAGATTCGATTCTTTAGCATAGTTAATCAAATTCTGCGCCACTCGATCATACGCCATGGGATTTCCGTAAGTTACGTAACCTATAGTTCGACCCTTAGTGACTTCTTTCATAATCGACTCTGCTACGCGGTCATAGTTTTCAGTCCGCAGGCTTCCCTCGGTGTACCACTTGAGCACATTGACAACTGCGATTCCCCGTGCACGATCAGGTGGGAGCCACAACAGCGGCGGTTCTTGAACGACTGAATACAGATGTGTACAACGTGCCAGAGCTCGCGCGGCTTGAACCGTAATGTGATCGGGAATCATAACCCCGAGCCCGATTAGTAACAGTTGAGCTTGAGATGGCGGATGCATAACAGTTGGCACGTGTCTGCCTGAAGGGCGCCGGCTATCTTGGGATCTTCTACTCTCACTCCGCGGAGTTTTGCGGAGACTGAGAACTGAGGGGTCGAACACCGATGGCTAATAAGAAGATCTCGATTTGGATCACGCACAGGCATGAGATTACGGACTGCTCGCTATCCTCCGCTTGACCCGATGTTGAGCTTGTTCTCCAGTCGACTAAGCACAACATCTACTGGAAGTTGAATTGAGCTGCGGCAATACATCGTGGTTGTTGAGGACAAGCTCTTGTTCTCAAAATATTTGTTCGACGGTGCTCCGCCACCACACACGGAAAAGTACTCACATGTCCGCGAGCACTCTCGCACTCCTTGCATCACGTCGTTGACCGCGCGTTGAAATTGCTGTGATGCTCGAACTGTTGCCAAATCGTGCATCTGCACCTGTCCGAAAATAAAATCTCCATAGTATTCATCGTGAACACCTAGAAGCTCGGGTGAAAATGTAGAGAGCCGACCTTGGCAGTCGACCGACAGAATTCGGAACGGGACGATTTGATCGTTTTGTGTCGCTAGCTCCTGCAATGTTCGCTTCTCTTGTGGCATCAGAATAGCTCTTGTTGCTCTCTCGAATTCACGAATTTGGAAAGCTGCTCCGCATGACTCGTATAGTTCGTAGAGCTGCTTCCAGAAGTTCTCGATTTTGCCCATCGTGAGATCACCAGCCAAACTTGAAAAGATGTGATCCCCTTCTAGTTCTTCCACATTGAAGCCTAATTCCCGAACTCCCAAGCCTTCAAAGAAGCGGAAGATCGCTTCGGCGTGGTCTAGGCCAGCCGCAGTCACCACCGCAATCACGTGGAACGGAATCTCATGTTCCTTTAGCTTTTCTACGCCACGCATCGTTTGTTCATGCGTCGGCTCACCATACCTTGTCTTGCGATGATGGTCGTGCAGAAATGCTGGACCGTCAATACTGAGACCGATCCGCATGTTTTGGGTTTTCATAAATTCGCACCAAGAATCACTGATGAGCGTCCCATTCGTCTGGAACGAATGCGATACCTCGCATCGGCCCCTAACCTCCTCCTCGATAGCTGCAAATGCTTCCATGTAATAGCTAACCGGTAAGACAAGAGGCTCCCCAGCATGCCACACGATACTCAGACGCTGACTGACGAGACCACCATCCAAGACGAAGCGCACGGCTCCTTTCATGACGTCGTGAGTCATCCGCCGGGTATTGTTCCGGTTCCCTAGGTAGCAATAATCGCAGTCGATGTTGCAAAACGGCGTCGGCTGCAGCACTAAGATTTCGAGGGCTGGTGCAAGCGGGCCTGAGTAAGGCTTGGGATCCAAGAGCGACGCAATCCGAGTCAACAATCGCATCGGTAGTTGTTACATTTCGAGCATGACTTTCTAGTAATTTCGCCAGTTACCCCAGTTGTTCCAATTATTCCAGTTAGCCCAGTTAGCCCAGTTATTCCAGTTATTCCAGTTGCCCCAGTTCCCCCACTGGGCGCGCAGTGTAATGGCCGGGTGTTGAGTAGGAGGTAAATGTTGCAATGCTTTCTGCACGGCCGCGATTCGTTTGGGGACAGAGGGCCGATTGGTCTCTGTGGTCCGTCCAAACAATAACCCTCCGAAAACCACTACTGTTGATAGGGTCTTGAGAAGGCGATTTCCGAACCTTCGCGCTTTGACAAACATGCCGAAAAACCCCACTTCGAAAGTGCCGACATTCTAGGCTCGGGTTTGCAGTACTGTCAATTACGAAGTTGCTGGGTTTGTTCAGTGCGGACTTGTTTTCTTGGCCGGAACCATCTTCTCGGGTTCTTGGTTCGGCTTGGCGCCTGTTTCGTCTCCGCTCGTCATCCAGCCCTGGTTCTCCTGCGTCAGAGCTGATTCACACTGCTCGACCAACTCCTCGAAGGACGACCACCGCACCCGAATACTCTCCAGCCTCTCTGCCGTAGCTCGATAAGTGATTATGAGCTGCTCATATCGCTGCGCAAGTAAATAAGATCCTAAAGCGCTGAGCATGGTCGTAGTCACTGCCACCCAGGCAGCAGGGCTCCTGTCGTTCATACTTACGGCAATAGCGCCAATCCCGGCGCTTACGAGCGCGAGAATGAATTGAACAGCGGCGAAAGCGGACTGCCTAGTGGAGTAAGTGGCGGCCCGCTCTCGGTACCACTTCACTTGCGAATCGAGGCGACTTTGGATGTATCCATCGGGGTCGAGTGGCGGCAAATCCGAAGTTACCGCCTCTCCAGGTTCAACGGCAAAACCCTGTAGAGAGCGCGCTTTCTCAATGATTGCGTCGCGCCGATCTATGAGAATCTGATCCCGGTTCTCGGCGCGATACGGCCCTGTGGACGTGCGGTAGCGGTATAGCTCTCTCTTCAGTGCTTCGGATACTGATCGCCCGACGAGCCACGCTTGCATCCGCGACTGTGGCAAATATTGCGCCCGGATAACAGCGATGCTTGCGAGTCCGACCGCTCCGATATAACCAATGATTTTGGCTGGAGTGTAGGATTTGGTGGGATGCAGTTGAGCAGCAAGCGTCTCAAGAAGCGCTCCCGCTACCGCGAGGACAAGAATACAACCCCGCGCCCAATTGATTTGAGATTTCAGGCTGTTAGCCGTTAGCGACCAGCGCCGTTGATCTCTGGCAACTGTTTGTAAGGCCGCTGGCATTGAATCTTCTCCAAATTGGTGAGCTCACATCCAATTTGGTGAGCTCACATCCCAAAGGCAGGCAATTGTACCAAAGCTGTCTCATCGATGTAGCGCATTTAAACTCGCTCCAGCTTGAACCCGAATCCCTGCCCAGTGTGGACTTTTTCAGCCCCCGTTGTGGCCCCCGTTCTCGTATCGGCTAACACGTATTATCAAGTACTTGGCAGTCCCCGGTAGCCTCGTTAAGTTGTTGAAAGTATTGGATCGGGGAAAAGTGTGAAGATGGCACTCTACGGGTTGAGTACCTCAAAATTGCGGAAATATGCTTTTGACAAACTCGTCTCAACATAATACACTTGTTCTTGTGGGACAGTAGCTCAGTTGGGAGAGCGCTGCGCTGTCATTCCGAGCGGCTCAGGGAATGCAGAGGTCGTGGGTTCGATACCCACCTGTTCCACCATCTCAAGTTTAAGAGCCGCTCCCAAGCCCGCCTTACATGGCGGGCTTTTGGTTTTTAGGCGAGTTAGTAAAAACGTGTCAAGCTAATTCTTCTGAACATTTTCCATGTGCTGTATACGAACAAATGGCGAAACTACGCATCTGCATTTTGCAACTCGTGCTAAGTTCGTGGGTGCAGGCCCCGTCGTTCAACTGGATAGGACACACTTCTACCGAAAGGCGAGATGCGGGTTCGAATCCCGCCGGGGCTACCAGCCAAGGGGTATGTCTCCGACGTACCCTTGACTCCCTTTCCTAGCGCGATTTATAGTCGAACCCGGTAGAAGTGTGGCGATCCCGTTCTTCCGACCAGAACTCGGAACCTGTCGGGATTGTCCTCGCCTTGGGAGAGGGGTGCTGAGAAATCAGCATCCCTTTCTTTTTGGTTTTGGCGGTCTCTGGCTCTCGCCCTTGCTTGGCGGTTTCACCTTGAGTACGTCCCGGATAACTTCCTTGAACGGAAGCGGGATATGAGGGATGGGCTTGGAGTTGGTTGTTCTTTTCGGTTCCTTTATCACGCCTTGCCTCCAAACCTGAATTTAAGCGCTTTTAGCATTGCTGGCAACCCGATGCAGGCAATTCCAAAGGCGTGGCAAACATTCGGAATTTTTGGTCTCTTGCCGCTTTTGTCTAATCTGGATTCATGCGAAACGACAGTTCCGCCGTCAGCCATCGCGTGAGCGATGATCCAAGGATCAGCCCCGCCTAAGAACTGGGCAACTGCTGTAGGACGCTCTGTGTAAGTCTTCACAACGTGATCTCCAACGACTCCTAACGCGGCCTGTACGTCTTTATCAGGGTGCGAAAATAAGCTGGAGGTTCTACGCGGCGAAGCCCATTTTATAAGAGGATCATCCTTGTCTTGGAATCTCATGATCTCTCCGTAAACTTGCGTTGATGAGGAAAGAGTCCCCTCATCCGCTTGCTCCTCTAAGAATATCCAGAACTCTGCTGCTATCTCGAACGAGTACAGTCCGTCCTTGGCTTGGATCAATACGTCGCTGTCTAGCCAGTATTTCCCCACTTACCCAAGCCGATCCGCGACCTTCTTTAACGTCGCTGTTTTGATGCCTAGTAATCGAGAGGCATCGAGATAGGAAAGACGGTGCTCCCCGAGCGCGCGAACGACTCCGAGAATTAAAGTTCTGCTATTGCGTGCTGCGAAAGTGTTGTAGAAATTTCCATCGCTTTCGTCGTCATCACGATCTTTCGGCTTCCAAAGGCCCTTGTACAGTTCCAAATAGTCGAGGTATTCATCTTCTGTAATCTTGTCCAATTCGTAGGCTTGTCGGGCAACCACGTAACGACTCACGCGATAAATCCGAACTAATCGCCTGACGTTTTGATCCAGATTTTTCTTCTTGTCCCACATTTGGGCGACGGCGACACTCGGAACCAGTAATTCTGCGGCTACTCGATTACAGAACTTCTCGATGATGTTGAGTTCGTCAGTAGAGCGTTTTTGCGGGTTGGGATTGGACACGCCACTTTCCCCGAGCCAAATATGAACAAGCTCATGGGCCAGCGTAAAAGTCTGGGCAGACTTAGCATCTTTTGCATTGATGAAAACCAGCGGAGCTACAGAATCCACAACGGCGAAGCCGCGAAACTCATGTACAGAAAGCGGTCGTTGGTTGCTCATTGCTACGCCGCTCCGCATTACCAGGATTCCGATTTCTTCTACGTTCCTGATAAATTCGGTCTTGAATTTCTCCCAACTATTACAACGGTCGCGCATCTGCTGATTCAAGCCAAGCCGCTTTCTCATCGCGTCTGCGGTTTCTGTGACGCTACCTCCAACACGCGCGGTGCCGATGAATTTAAGCTTCACGTCATAGCTCTCACGGAGGTAATCGCTGTACCATTGCTGTTTCAGTAGTGTGTTCTGTACTACGTCCGTGAGATCAAGACTCGGATGTTCTGGTCTTTGCCCTGTCTCAGTCCTTAGATCAGGAAGCAGTATTTCGTCCGCTGGGGGTGTGGAGAGAAACAGATAACCGAACGGAATCCGCAGCCGTTTCGCAATATGCCCTGCTTTGGTAAAAGTGGGTTTTTGCAGCCCCTTCTCCCACGCCTCAACATTCGTCGCATTGACATTGAGATCGTTTGCCAACTGGCCAACGGAAAGACCGGCGCGCTTTCGCGCCCACTCGATAATCTCGCGGTTAATATAGGCTGGGGTACTCATAGGGTGCCTCCCTGTGGTATTGTTTTGGTAGGCACACTACAAGTGGTAAGTCCGTGGGAGTGGACTGGTGGGCCGAGACATTCAAGATGTAACGTAAAGCCCGCTGGCAGGCGGGCTTTACGCTTTAGGGACGATGAAATCTAAGGCTCCTTGCCCCCTAGTTTGGCAGCCGAGAGTCCCGGAGCATTAACCGCTTTCCGCCAGTGCTCTTGAGCGCCAACAACGTGCGATCCCCGTCCTTCTCCTTGCGGGAGTTGTAACGGAAGTCAAACTCGCTAAGATAACGGTGTAGGTGCTGCTTGCCGACGTGATGGTACACCCCATTGATCCCGCGTTTCAACGGTGGCAAAATAGCCTTCAATCGTATTCGTCGTAATGCAGACACCATCCTCATAACGGGCATATTCCTTTGCGACGTGGTTCACCTGATCGTGCTTACGAGCGATCAATGCACCCTTGAGCACAGTAGAGCTATCGGTCATCACGTGGGCTTCTTCTGCGATCATCTGATTGACAATCGGCTTTAGATTCTCAGCCGTGACTCGCTCCACATGCCGAGATTGAACCCTTCCGCCCCGCTGCAATACAGATACAACCGCTGCTTTATTCGAAGTCACGGACGGCTATTTTGGTTTTCTCGCCACGAACTTTCATGTATGGCCGTTTCCTGTAGGCTCCGACGCGCAACTTGCCGCCCACGTTTCCACTTTTATCTTTTCGCGGTAACGGTCGCCGAACCGCTCACGTGGCAGTTTTATGGGGCCAATCTGGGGCCAATAAGCATTCACCAGCTATCTAAATGCTCTGAAAGTACCCGAAAAGTCTCTGTAAGTCGTTGATGTTCCGTTGGTTCGAAGCGTGTCAAGGTAGCGCTCTAACCAACTGAGCTACGCGCCTACACTGTCGCTATTCTAATGTCGTCGGCTCGTTCTCGCAATGCTGGCCCACTTTCAGATCAATCTCGCTATAGCGGTTGCCAACTCTCCTTGTGGAGACGACAATTGTCCCATGACAAAATTCTCTCCGGGTGAGGACGACCGTCCCCTCGCGCAGAAGTCCGCCGCTAGCCCCTTCTCGCCTGGATCGATGGTCGTCGTGACCCTGGCCAATCCCCGCGACAAGTTTTGGGGCACGATTCTCGCGCTGGCTCCCGAAGGTCTTAGCATTGGCGGCTTCGAATTGGCCTCGTTTGAAGACTTAGTTGTAATGGTAAAAGATGGCGAGTCGTTTACTGCCGCAGTGGTATTCTTCCCGATGCATCGGATCGAGCGCATTGAACTCGACCTGCCGGACGGAAGTTTGCCATCGCTTTCTCAGCGGTTCGTCGCCAAGACCGGGCTCGATCCCGCTTCCCTTTTACGCCCCCGTATTGACGGGACCAGAAATCACCGCACCGATTCGTCGCGTGTTCATGCAACCGAGGATCGGGCGTGAAAATTTCTCAGATTTTCACAGCGCCGAACCAACTCACCCTGCTGCGGATGGTTTTTGTTCCGTTCATTGTGATCGAGTTGGTCGATGGGCGTTATCTGCGGGCTTTGATTCTGTTTGTAGTCGCCGGATTCAGCGACGGGCTGGATGGTTTGCTGGCTCGCAAACTGCATCAGCAGACTTTGCTCGGTCAATATCTCGATCCCATCGCGGACAAGCTTTTGTTGAGCACGATGTTTCTGGTGCTCTCCATTCTGCACAAGATTCCGTGGAAGTTTACGGTGCTGGTCTTCAGCCGCGATATTTCCATTCTGGCCGCCAGCGCTGTGCT
>Ga0070765_100000901_pt1 | contig 17746 bp, 16 predicted proteins | sample HubBroMetageWFT5_FD_71516 | JGI IMG/M metagenome (GOLD analysis project Ga0070765, IMG submission 71516) | Warmed and freeze-thawed soil microbial communities from the Hubbard Brook experimental Forest, New Hampshire - Hubbard Brook CCASE Soil... | ecosystem: Environmental > Terrestrial > Soil... | reverse complement strand
CCTGAGTTTATTTGCGCTCGCGCGCGATTTGAAACGCCTTTCGAATTACCTGTGCCGCGCTCGGCGTCAGCGCATATTTTTCCAATTCCGCTTCCGCCACCCACGCAATTTCCGTCACATCGCCGCCCGCCCGTGCTTCGCCGTGCGTCGTTTCGCAGTAATGATCCAGCACCACGTAGTGGTACACCGCTTTTCCCGCGCCATCGAATTCTATTTTCTCGAATACTTCGATCACGCCGTGAACAATCGCCTCTACTCCCGTTTCTTCCGCCAGCTCGCGCCGCACTCCTTCCACCACCGTCTCGCCCACTTCCAGCATTCCTCCGGGAATGGACCACTCGCCCTGCAGCGGCGGGTTCCCGCGCCGCACCACCAGCGCGCGGTCCCCGTGAATCACCACGCCGCCCACCCCCACCACCGGCCGCTCCGGATATTCCCGCTGGACCATCTCGTAGTGTCCCTCTGGAGGAACTTTTTCAATCGCCTCTGGCGAAAAGCTTGACACCGGCGTTATATAATACGCCCGGCTGTGATCATTCGCCCAGGTAAGGAGAGAACGCCGTGACGAAATGCCCGGAATGCGATGCCGATATTGACATGGACGAAGACGAAGTCGAAGAAGGCGAAATCGTCAGTTGCGGGGAATGCGATGCGGAGCTCGAAGTCACGCAGATTCACCCCGTCCATCTGATCGCCATCTCCGATGACGATGATGAGGACGAAGAGGAAGAGGACGAAGAGGAATCCATCGTCGAAAAAGAAAAGGTTAAGGAAGAAGACGATGAAGAAGAAGTGGAATGATTTTCCATCCTGACCTTCCTCTGCATCTTTTGCCTGCCGCCGGCCATCTCAAGAGGTGCCCCTCCCGGCATCCGGCCATGACGCAGATCGTTTCCGTTTTCGTTGCTTAATCGAGTTCGCCCGTCGCTGGGGCAAAGAGGAACACGTGAAGATCTATCGGGCCCTTTCCATCATCACCTTTGTGTTGCTCCCGCTGATGTTCGCTCTCCCCGGCCAATCGCAGGACAGTCAAGACAAACAAAACAAAAAGGACGCGCAATTGCGCACCCTCCACGGCACCGTCGTGGACAAAGATGAAAACCCGGTCGCTTCCAGTGTCGTCTATCTGATGAACGTGAAGACCCAGGCGGTAAAAACCTATATCGCGGACGATACGGCCAACTATCGCTTCAGCGGCCTGGATCCCAACGCCGATTACGAAATCCACGCCGAGCACAACGAACTCATCACTTCCACGCACACAATTTCGAGCTTCGATTCTCGCCGCGATATCGAAGTAACTCTTCGCCTCGTTCGCAAAAGGCCTGCCAAGTAGGCGCTATCTTTTCCGAAGTCTGTCCTACTCGCTCGATGGAGTCATCACGCGAATGGCCCCGGGAAGCGCTTCGAACTCCGCCGGAGTTTCGCCCAGCAATTCCCCGTCGCCGTGAATTTTTGCGGGTGGATCCGTTTCCACCCGCACGCGCCGGCAGCGATACCTCCGCACTTCTTTGAAATTTTTCAAATCGCCCGAGGTCAGCACGATTGGTATCGCGCGCAACAAGCGCAGCCATCCCAGCTCGCCCACAATCACCGCATCCAGCATCCCGTCGTCCATTTTCGCATCCGGTGCGATCCTCACTCCTGCGCCATACGCCGCCCCATTCGCGATGGCTGCAAATAGCGCGCGCCCCGACCATCGCTCCCCATTCAGTTCCGCGCGCAGTTCGATAGGCTTGCCCTGCGAAAATGCCCACAGCGCTCCCGCAAGGTATCGCATCACTCCCGGCAATTTGGAAAAGCGCGTGTTGGCCAAATGCGCCGCTTCGGCGTCGAGCCCCATCCCTCCGGCGCCGATAAAATGCGCGTTGCGGCCGTCGCGAAAAGTGACGCGCACAAGATCCACAACTCTCACCTTCGCGCGCGCAAACCCCTCGGCCGAGCGCATCGCATCCATTGGAATACCCAGCGATCTTGCAATGTCATTGCCATTGCCTGCGGGAAAGAATCCCGCGGACGTCTCCGTCCCGCGCAGTCCCTCCACTACGTGATGAAACGCGCCGTCTCCGCCCAGCGCCGCAACACACCGGTACCCTTCCGCCGCCGCTTGCGCAGCCTGATTGCAAATATCTTCCGAGCTTTTCGATTGAATGAATCGTGCGTTGATTCCCTGCGCCGCAAGGCAGGCCGCAATGCCAGCTTCAATCCGCCCCGCCCTTCCGCCTCCCGATGCAGGATTGACGATAACCAGTGTATCCGGCCTCATCCGCGGCTATTTCGCGGTCGCGTCATGTATCGTCTCGCTGTGCACCGATGTCGCGTCCGTCAGAAACTCCGCCACTCGCGGCCCCACCGAGACGCAACCTGGGCTCAAATGTCCGCACGCCGAATCCATCAAAATCAGCGGCGCATGGATCAGCCCCGCGAAAGCAATCGCCGGAGCGGGATTCACCATGTGATCTTCTGGCGACACGATGACGAGCATCTTCGCGCGGATTCTCCCCGCCGCGCTTTCCGCCGTTCCCCCAAATTCCGCTGGAATGTCCATGCGGTTGATTGCCTGCCGCTGGCGAATGTAATTGGCTGCCGTGCCTCCGTCATGTGGAGAATCCTTATTGATCTCGGCGAGCAGCGCATCGAAATCCTTCGCGCCAGTTTCATGCACGCGATACGCGGGTGAAGATAGGTTCATGTTGCTGATTTCCTCCGCGATGGTTAACCCGCGGATCGGTCCGGTCGGCTTTCCACCATTCCACGCCGGATCAAGTTCAATCACCTCGATCTCCGATGTCCACAGCAGCTTGTCGTACGAAGTCGCTTGCGTCGTCCCCACAATCGGAATCGCGTCATCCATAAAATCCGGATACGCCACCGCCCATTCAAACGTCTGCATCCCTCCCATCGAAATTCCCGTCACCGCGCGCACGTGCTCCACATGCAGCACCTCGGTAGCCAGCCGGTGTTCCGCTTCCACCATGTCGCGAATCGTGAACTCCGGAAATTCCATCAGCGGCTGCGATTTGCTGTTCGAAGGTGAACTCGTCACCCCGTCTCCGATCGCGTCAATCAGCACCACGCAGTATTTGTTCGTATCCAGGTACGACAGCGGGCTCGCGTATTGCACAAGGTCTTTGGTCGTGCCGCCCAGCCATGTTGGAAAAAGTATCGCGTTCGTTTTCTCTGTGTTCAGTTTTCCCAGCGTCCGGTAGCCCATCTGAAAGTCGTGAATCACCGCCCCGCTTTGCAAATGAAAATCTCCCAGGCTGGCAAACTGTTGCGCGCCATCGCCCGTCGCGCCTGTCGCGCCCGCCTGCGATTGCGCCCGTGTGTGGCCGGGGCCGCAAAGGAATAGCACCGATGCCGCAAACAAAACTCGAAATGTGGTCGTCATGGCGCGGATTCTACCCCAACTCGCCCGAATATTCTGCCCGCGCCGCAGTTCGCGATTCCGCCAAACGTTATTTGTGTTATAAGCGGTGCTCTAGGAGAATTCCATGCGGACCATGCGTTTCCTTTTTGTTTTTTCGTCGGCTCTTTTCATTCTGTGCGCCATTCACGCCCAGGATTCCTCTCCCGACTATCGCAATCCCGGCCTGCCGATCGAAAAGCGCGTCGCCGATTTGCTGAAACGCATGACCATCGAAGAAAAAATCGACCAAATCGCCGGCAGCCGCCACAACCATCTTTACGACACCACAGGCACCTTCAACTCCGACCGGCCCGACGATGTCTTCAAAAAACTCTACGCCGAAAATAACGATTCCAATTTCACCCCCAAACAAAGAGCGATTCTTCGCAACGCCATCCAGCGCTATCAAATGGAAAAAACCCGCCTTGGTATCCCAGCTCTGAATATGGGCGAAGCGCTCCACGGATTCATGGAGTACGACAGCACCAGCTTTCCCCAGGTCCTCGGTCTGGCCAGCACTTGGGATCCCAAACTCGTCCACGAAGTCTTCACCGCCGCTGGCGACGAAATGTCTGCCGCTGGAGTGAATCAGGCCTTCACGCCCGTCCTCGACCTCGCGCGCGATCCTCGCTGGGGCCGCACCGAAGAAACGTACGGCGAAGACCCCTATCTCGTCACCCGCATGGGAGTGGCCGCCATCGAAGGACTTCAGGGAATGGATTTCATGATTGACCGTCACCACGTTCTGGCCACCGCCAAGCATTTCGTCCACGGTCAAATGGAAGGCGGCCGCAATACGGGTCCCTCGAATATTTCCGAACGCATTCTCCGCGAATCGTTTCTCGTTCCTTTTCAGGCCGCCGTCCAGGAAGCGCAGGTCGGCAGCGTAATGGCCTCCTACAATGAAATTGACGGCATCCCCGTCCATATCAACCACTGGCTGCTCGATTCAGTCCTCCGCCAGGAATGGGGCTTTCGCGGTTACATCACATCGGACGGCAATGGCCTGCAGATGCTCTATGAAACGCATCACGTCGCTGCGGACAAAGCGGGGGCCGCTCGCGAAGCCCTTGCCGCCGGACTGGATTTTGATCTCTCCGACGGTTCCGTCTTTCGCACCCTTGCGGATCAGGTGAAGCAAGGCACCGTTCCCCAGGCCCAGTTGGATTTGGCCGTTGCGCGGATTCTCGCCACGAAATTCCGTCTTGGCCTTTTCGACCATCCCTACGTGGATCCGGATTTCGCCGAAAAAATCACCAACAGCTCTGAGCACCAGGCGCTCGCCCTGAAAGCCGCGCAGGAGGCGATTGTCCTTCTGAAAAATGAAAACAACACTTTGCCGCTCGATTTGGGAAAAATCAAAACTCTCGCCGTCATCGGTCCCAACGCAGCCGATGTTCATCAGGGTGGTTACAGCCGCGATCCCGGCCCGGGCCACAGCGTTAGCCTCCTCGACGGAATCATCAAACGCGCCGGCCCGAATGTGAAAGTCGTCTATGCAGAGGGCTGCCAGATCACCGTCGGCAAACATGGCTGGTCCGAATGGTATACGAAGGAAGTAAAGCTAGCTGACCCTGCCGCGCAAGCCGCCAGTATTCGCGCCGCAGCCGATGTCGCGCGAAAGGCCGATGCCGCCATTGTCATCGTGGGAGAAAACGAGGGCACGAATCGCGAAGCCTGGGCTGAAAATCATGTCGGCGACCGCGACTCGCTTGATCTCTTGGGCGCACAGGATGACTTGATCAAGGCCATCGTCGAAACCGGAACGCCCACAGTTGTCTTCTTGCTCAACGGCCGCCCGCTATCCATCAACTACGCCGCAGCCCACGTTCCGGCAATTCTCGAGGGTTGGTACCTCGGCGAAATGGGCGGTACAGCTGCCGCCAACGTCCTCTTTGGCGACGTGAATCCCGGAGGAAAGATCCCCGTCACGTTTCCGCGTTCCGTCGGCCAGCTTCCCGATTACTATGACCACAAGCCTTCCCGCAATCGAAGTTATGCCTTCGTGGAAAACAAGCCGCTGTATGCCTTCGGCTCCGGGCTCAGCTACACCAAGTTTAAATTCGATAACCTCCACGTTGAACCCGCCTCGATTGCTCCCGGCGGCACAGCCGCCGTATCCGTGGACATCCAAAACACCGGCGATCGCGCCGGCGACGAGGTCGCTCAGTTCTATATTCACCAGCGCATCGCTTCCGTCACCCAGCCGATGATGAAACTCCGCGCCTTCGAAAGGGTATCCCTCAAGCCAGGAGAAAAAACCACCGTGAAATTTACTGTGAATCAGGACACGCTCTCTATTCTTGATTCAGCCATGCACCCGGTCGTTGAGCCAGGAACATTCGACTTGATGATCGGCCCTGCCTCCGACCGGACGCAGTCCGTCCCACTCGAAATTCAGAATAAGTAGCCGCTTTTGCTTGCAATACGAAGCGTACTTTTCGGTTCTGGGGGGGTTGGTGCCGGCGGGGGGAATCGAACCCACGGCCTAGGGATTATGAGACCCTCGCTCTACCACTGAGCTACGCCGGCACAGACGCAGTCAGTCATGCTAAGGGCACAGTCCACAGAGTGTCAAGAACCGTAAAGTACCTCGCATCGTTTTGGCCCATAAAAAGGCCGTTTTAGGCCTTAATCCCCCCTCTCCCTCCTGGAACTCACCATTGAAAAACAGTACTTTCGGCCTATAGACCCCATACGTTTCCGACGGCTACTTTCATCTGGACAATTCGGAAAGGCTCTGGCTCAGCCGGAGGGGTACGGGTGTGTACCGATTAGGCACACGTCCGTAAATTTCCCCCTTGACGGCAACTGGCCGCTTATAGACTCCACCGCGTAGTTTCCCTACTCGGAGGAGTCATGACTAAGCGGTTAGTTTTGGTTGTTGTGGTGATGTTCGCGCTGACCGGCGTAATTCTGGCCAGCACGGGCTCACCTGTTCCGCCAGCTGGACCCTGGGCAAGCACTGGGTCACCTGTTCCGCCTGCAGGACCATGGGCGAGCACGGGCTCACCAGTTCCGCCTGCAGGACCTTGGTCAAGCACGGGCTCACCAGTTCCGCCCGCAGGACCTTGGTCCTAAATAGCTCAGGCGTCTCGTATCGGGTCAGTTGCCTCTAGGGGTGGCTGATCTGCGGGACTAACATCTGGCGGGGTCAAGCCCTCGAATTGTAATAATGATGCTTGGCCCGGTCGATTATAGCGTGTGGTTAGGCAGCTTCCTCTTGGAAGCTTTCGTGGTGGTGTATGCATTTTTCAGAAAAGAGTTCGTCCGCTACTTAACCCTTAATCTGTATATGCTTTCCGCCGCAGTTGTCACCTGCGGTTCCTACATCTGCATCAAGACGTTTGGCTACGTCTCCGCATCCTATTTTTACTACTACTACTACACAGACAGCCTGCTCTACGTCCTGATGTACTTCGTCCTGATTCAATTTTACGAGCGCATTTTCGTTGAAATGAAGGTCAGCCGTTACTTCAGGGTCGTCGCCACGGTCCTGCTCGCCGCGATTGCCTTGTTCTCCTATTCCGTAGCTCACCAGATCAAAGGCCACCTCACTCAACAGTTTGTTGTCCAGCTCGAGCAGAACCTGAATTTCGTGGGTGTCGTTCTCGTCTATGTGCTCTGGGGCGCGATGCTCAAGATGCACGAAACGCGCACTCGCCTGATCCAGCTTGTCCTCGCCTTGGGCGTGTATTACAGCGCGACGGCGGGGGTCTACGCGCTTCAAAATCTGTTTCCTGCTTTGCCGGGCCACATCTTTCTTTGGATTCCCCCCATCATGGGCCTCTGGCTCCCCCTGGCATGGGCCTACACATTCACCAAGGTTTCAGAGGACGCCCGCCTCGCGCCTGCGCGCCTTCAGGTGAGAGTGCGATGATGCCCGCTGCCATTTGCGTGATTTCGGTCTCCGCCTTTCTTCAGTTTTTTGTTTTGCACTGCCGCTCGCTTCTTGCTTCCTGCCGCAATGTGGAATTGTCGGCTCACGTCCGCGAAGTGACGGGCGTGGCCACTGCGGTATTCGCCGCGGACGATTTCTATCGCCTTCTCCAGCTCGTCCGTTTGTGCCCGGAGCGCAGAGATGACCGCTCGGAAATTCTCGCCGTGGGAACTTACTTCGGCTTCCTCGGCGTCCTTCGCCGTCTGGCGCGTCTTTCTGTTCCGCGCGTTGCGGCTTGGGCCGAGCAGGAGCGCCGCAACTGCTCTTATTTCGCTGCGGTTGTCCTCGATCGGCGCATCTCCTGCAGCCGCGCTTTGTTGACGCAACAAGCTGCCGAAAACATCTGATCGCCCGCTGCAAAGCAGCCAGGGCGCTCGACCCTTCCCCGTTCGGCTGCTACCATGGACGAATCCCTTCTGTGCGGTCAGGAAGGCTGCGGCGCTTGAAATCAGCAATCGAACAACGCTTCGTTAAGTCCATCCAACAATCCGGGATTCTCCTGCCCGGCGGCCGCGTGGGTGTCGCTGTCTCGGGCGGCGCTGACTCAGTCGCGCTCTTTCGTCTTTTTGAAAAAGTCCGCGGCGAACTCGGTCTTACTTTGCTTGTCGTCCATTTCAATCATTCCCTGCGTGCCGCGGAGTCAGACGAGGACGCGCGGTTTGTCTCCCATCTTGCGGAATCTTTCGGTTGCGATTTCATTTGTGCGAAGGAAGATGTCGCCGCCCACGCCGCTCGCGATCGTGGCAATCTCGAAGAAGTCGGGCGCCGCCTCCGGTCTTCCTTTTTCGCCCGCCTCGTTGGCGAATCCCGCGCCACCCGCATCGCCGTGGCTCACACGGCGGACGACCAGGCAGAAACCGTTCTGGCGCACATGATTCGAGGCACAGGTCCCGCCGGCCTTGCGGGGATTTATCCCCAGGCTGGCCCGATCGTGCGCCCGCTGCTTGGTATGCGTCGCCAGGATCTGCGCCAATATCTCCAATCGCTCGGCCAGCCTTGGCGCGAGGATTCCTCCAATCAGGATACGCAGCGCATGCGCGCGCGCATTCGCGCCCAGCTTTTGCCCCGGCTCGAAGCCGATTTCTCCCCTCAAATCGTTTCGCACCTCTGCGAACTCGGCCGCCTCTCTCGCGAGGAAGAGGTTTCTTGGGCTGCGCTGGTGGAAGAGCGAATGCGCTCCTTCGTCGAAGTGCGCGGCAAGAAACTTGCGATTCGACTTCCCGATTTGCTCGCGTTTCCCGGCCTGCTCCCTCATACGGCATCCCTCGAGTCGGCGTCTGATGCTCCGGATTCCTCTCCTCTGCGCCCGCTCACCGAACGCCTGATTCGCCGTCTCTATGAACGAGTGCGCGGCGACCGCCGGGAACTTTCCGCCGCAAACGTCGAGCAGGTGATTCGCCTGTGCACCAGTTCTTCCAGCGGCCACCGCGTTCAGCTTCCAGGGGCGATTGCCGTCGAGCGCGATTTCAACACGCTGATTTTCTCGCGCGCCTCCGTGCCGCTGCATTCAGGGCGCGCCGGAAAAACCCCTTCGCAAACGTGTGCGTACCAATACGTTGTCGAGCTTTCTGATTCCGGCACGGCCGCTGTTTCCGTTCCAGAACTTGGTACTTGCTTCCGCCTAAAAGTGATTGACTGGCCTTTAGCGCCGCGCGACACTAAAAGGGACGGACAGGCGCTTGATGCCGACCTTCTCCGCGGCCCTCTGGTCTTGCGGAGCTGGCGGCACGGCGACGCCTATCGTCCGTCCGGTCGGCGTCATTCGAGGAAACTCAAGCAAATGTTTCTGGCAGGGCGCGTGCCCTCCGGTGAGCGTTCTCGATGGCCCGTGCTCGAAAGCGGCGGCTCTGTCGTTTGGGCGCGTGGCATGGCTCCGGCGGCGGACTTTTGCGCCACGGATCAAACCCGTGCAGGCCTTTTGATTGAGGAAGACGGAATTTGAGGTGGCGATGAAGGTCGCCTTCACACGGCAACGGCTCCGCAACCGCGTGAGCCAGTTGGGCCGCGCGATTTCGAAAGATTATGCCGGCCGCACCGTGGACGTTGTTGTCGTGCTCGAGAATTCGTTTCTTTTCGCCGCCGATCTTGTGCGCGAAATTTCGAGTCCGGTTGTTTGCCATTTTGTGCGTTCGGAAACGCGCGATGTTCTGATGGGCGGCTTTGATCGCCGCGAGATTTTCTTTAGCGCGGCTCCGGTTCTTCTTGGCCGCGATGTGCTGCTGGTGGACGCCGTCCTGAATACCGGTGTCACCCAGGATTTTTTGCTCAAGCGCCTCGAAGAAGGCGGCCCGCGCTCGCTGCGCCTGGTCGTTCTCTTCGATAAGCCCGAGGGACGCAAAGTAAATTTGCAGGCTGCATACACTGGCTTCGCAGCTGCATCTAAAGAATGGGTAGGTTATGGCCTGAGCGGCCGCCGGGGGTTGTTTCGCAATCTCCCCTACGTTGCTCAGGCGGGAAAAGGATCGGCGGTGGGTGTCCGGCGGACCGCCGCTCGTAAAAAGTCTCCTAGCCGGAGGGTGAGGTAATCAGGTGAACTCTACAGTACGCACTATTCTTTTTTGGCTATTAATGATCCTTCTTGCTGTCGTCCTGTGGAAGATGGCCTCCACCGGCGGGCAGTCGGCCCATGAAGTGGAATTGGGTTATACCGGTTTCATTGCCAAGGTGCAGTCCGCTGAAGTCAAGGACGTGACGATTTATCTTTCCCAGAACAGCGCGGAAGTCCAAGGCACCACCCGCGATGGCGGCAAGTTCAAGGGCGTCATCATCGCCAACGCGGCGATTCCGGATATCGCCAAGCTCCTGGATTCGAAGAACATTTACTACAACTACCGCGAAGTGAAAGACGCCAACTGGATCAGCTTCCTCGTCAATCTCGCTCCCTTCGTCCTCTTGATTGCTTTCTGGATCTTCATGATGCGCCAGATGCAGGCCGGCGGAAATAAAGCGCTCAGCTTCGGCAAATCCCGCGCGCGCCTTCTCACCGCACAGCAGAAGAAAGCCACCTTCAAGGACGTCGCTGGCATTGACGAAGCCAAGGAAGAGCTCTACGAAATTATCGATTTCCTGAAAGACCCCCAGAAATTCCAGAAGCTCGGTGGACGCATTCCCAAGGGCGTGCTCCTCGTCGGACCTCCGGGAACGGGCAAGACCCTGCTCGCCCGCGCAATCGCCGGCGAAGCCAACGTTCCCTTCTTCTCCATTTCCGGTTCGGATTTCGTGGAAATGTTCGTCGGCGTTGGCGCCAGCCGCGTTCGCGATCTTTTCGAACAGGGCAAAAAGAACGCGCCCTGCATCATCTTCATCGACGAAATTGACGCCGTCGGCCGCCATCGCGGTGCCGGCCTCGGCGGCGGCCACGACGAGCGCGAACAAACTCTCAACGCCCTGCTCGTCGAAATGGACGGCTTCGAATCCAATGAAGGCGTCATCCTCATCGCCGCGACTAACCGTCCCGACGTTCTCGACCCCGCTCTCCTCCGCCCCGGCCGTTTCGACCGTCGCGTCGTTGTCCCTCGCCCAGACGTAAAGGGCCGCGAGGAAATTCTCCGCGTCCACACTCGCAAAGTTCCTCTCAGTGACGATGTCGATTTGTCCGTCATCGCGCGCGGCACCCCCGGATTCTCGGGCGCCGATGTCGCCAATCTCGTCAACGAATCCGCTCTCTGGGCTGCTCGCCAGAATCGCAAAGTTGTCATGATGATTGATTTCGAGATGTCCAAGGACAAAGTCCTCATGGGCGTCGAACGCCGCTCCATGATTTTGTCCGACGAGGAAAAGAAAAACACCGCCTTCCACGAAGCCGGTCACGCCCTTGTCGCCGCCATGACTCCCGGCGCCGACCCCTTGCACAAAGTCACCATCATTCCGCGCGGCATGGCTCTTGGCGTCACCATGCAGTTGCCGATTGACGACAAGCACACCTACACCAAGGAATTCCTCGAATCCCAGCTGGCTGTCCTGATGGGTGGCCGCGCCGCCGAGGAAATTTTCCTCAACCACATCACCACCGGTGCTGGCAACGATATCGAACGCGCCACCGAAATCGCCCGCCAGATGGTTTGCGAATGGGGGATGAGCCCTCTCGGCCCGCTCACGTTCGGCAAGAAAGAAGAAGCCATCTTCCTCGGCCGCGAAATCGCGCAGCACCGCGATTATTCCGAAGACACCGCCATCAAAATTGACGCCGAAGTCCGCGGCATCGTCAACCTCGGCTATTCCCGCGCGCGCAACATCCTGGAAACGAACCGCGAAGCCCTGCAACGCGTCGCCCAGGCTTTGCTCGACCGCGAAGTCCTCGATGCACTCGAGCTCAAGCTTCTGATGGACGGCAAGCCGCTGCCTGAAAAGATTCCGCCGCCTCCGCCCGCAGCGCCGCCTGTGCCCAGCAAGGAACCTCAACTCTCGCTTCGCCCCGAGCCGCGCCCGATTCCCGGCCTCACCAAGGGCGAAAAACCGGCTCCAGCTTAATCCGCGCCTCGCGCTCAAATCGCGGGTCACTCCGAGCGGAGTGGCCCCTCGATTTTTCCCGCTCCTATCCAATTTTCTGGAAAGTTTTTCTGCGGCCTACGAAGTTCTCACAAACGGCGCCATATTAAACCGCGCGCTATACACGGTCCGCTGCGCCGGCGGAGCCACCACCATATTCACCGTGTGTTGCAGCCGTCCCGGCTGGCACGGTTTCATCATGCAGACCACCGCTCCCAGCCCGTGGCTCGCCGAATAATCCGAAGGCAGCGCCGAATTCGTCAGCAGGATCACGGGAATATGCCGCAGCCGGTCGTTTTTCTTCACGATCGCGCAAAGATCCTGCCCTGAAATTTCTCCCCCTTCGGCATCGGCCAGAATCACGTCCGGCGTTTCGTATCGCAACACGTCGAGCGCCTGATCCGGCGTGGCCACAAACACCACGCTGTAGCCGTCCTGTTCCAGCAGTTCCTGCACCGCTCGCGCCGTCTCCGCGTCCGGTTCCACGCCCAGCACCCTCACTTGATTCGCAAACGGCGTTCCAATCCAGATCGGGTCGCTATCGTTGTTGCTCACTTCATCGAATTTCACGGCCAGCCCGTAATGCATATTCCGCAGCAGCGCGCTGCGAATCACCGTCGCCCGGCGCGGCTTGTTGATTGCCGTGGGCGTGTCCCAGTAAGGAAACGTCACCTGCAGTGGCTCTCCCACAAAGTATCCAGTGCGCGTGGTTGATAGCAGCAGGCCGTCTCGCGTCACGTCCACGCTGTGCACCACGTCTTCAAAGGCCTGTATCGTCCCGATCCCGCCTCTCACGTGCACCGGAAAATCGATCCTCGCGCGCGTGCGCGTGCGCCGCTCTTTGCCCACCGGCTCATGCGGCACACTTGCGGAAATGCTCCCCACAAACGCTTCGATTTGCTCCCCCAGCTCGGCCGCAGCCCCTGCGCCGGCCCCGGCACCAGCACTAGCCCCGGTATTAGCCCCGGCACTAGCAACATTCAGATACGCCGCGCCCGTCACTCTTTTCGTTTGCGCTCGCGCTTCCGTTGCTGGCATCAGTGGCACCCTCGCCTGCTTTGGTTCCACGATTGTCAAAACCGTCTTCGCATGGGGCATTGGTAAGTTATCGGCCCGCCGCCGCAATCGCTTTAGCGCGAAACCCCGTCTTCCGTCGAGCCCATTTAGGCGTAAAATGTCCCTATGGCGAAGCGACCCCCGGACACCTTCGAAGCCGAATGTCCCTGCTGCCGCGCGAAGCTCACTCTCGACCGCGAAATCGGCGTCGTCCTCGCCCACACTCCGCCTCCCCGCCCGCCCTCCTCCGTGGATCTCGACGACACCGCGCGCATGCTCCGCGCCCATGAAGACGCCGTCGAGGCAAAATTCCGCGCCTCTGTCGAAGCCGAGAAAACTAAAGAAGACGTCCTCGCGCGCAAATTCGCCGAAGGCCTGAAAAAAGCCAAGGACGCGCCGCTCGAAAAACCTCTTCGCGATTTCGATCTCGATTAGCCTGCCATGCCGCCGGAAAAATTCCGCCACTCAACCGCAAAAGGCACGGCGGCTCCCAGCGGCTTCCGCAATCGCTCACTCTTTCTTTTATTCACAGGCGCGGCGCTTCTTATAATTTTGGGCGCAGCGGGAGATTCGAAACCCCGGCAGGATCACCCCCGGCAGAAACTCGCCAAGCCTCGCCAGCTCGACAAATCAATCCAGTGGCGCCGCAATCCGAAAACCGGCGAGCTCGAATTGGTGCAACTCGCCGCGCCCGCGCCAGACGAAGACGCCGCGCCGGTCCCGCCCGCCCCACGTGTCATCCGCGGCCCCGTCACTCTGCTAGTTCCCATCACGTGCAGCGTCTTCGCATCCGATGGCACGCCCTTGCGTGATCTCCAGCCAAAGAATTTTCGCGTTTACGATGATGGCGTCGAGCGGCCCCTCTTGATTTTCGATAGACCCTCCCAAGATCCTGCCCGCGTGGCTCTCGTCATTGACGCGAGCCCCAGCGTGTTGCGCGATTCCGGCGAAATGAAGCAGGCCGCCGGCGCCTTGATCGAAGGCCTCGCGCCTGCCGACGAACTCGCCGTCGTGGATTTCTCCGCCCACACCTACTTGCAATCCGGCTTTACCGATGTGCGCGAACTCCTCCGCCGCGCCCTCGACCGCGTGGACGTGCGCGAACTTCTTGGTGACACCGGAGGCTCGAATATTTACGAAGCCGTCTATCTCACCGCGCACGAGCTTTTTGTGACGCCCTTCGACCGGAAGGCCATTGTGCTTCTCACTGACGGTCAGGATAGCGGCCTCGGCCTCACGCTCGACCCGGATAGCGCGATGCCGCGCACGGGGGCGGCCGATAATCGCCTCACCTTTGACGACGTCACGCGCGAACTCGCCGCCAAAGACATTCAGATATTCGTCATCTCCACCGAAAATCGCCCGAAGCCCCTTACTCCTGCCATGTTCGCCGCGCACCGTGGCGCCACTTTCCTCACCGGTGACGCGCGCAAATCCGGCATCCCGCCCTACACGCTCTATCTCGCCGAAATCGTCCGCCGCTCCGGCGGCGAAATTTATTTTCTCCACGAGTCCGGTTCGCTCGCCGCCGCCTTCAGCCAGATCGCCCAGCGCGTCGGCCTGGAATACACGCTCGGCATTTCTCCCGCGCCCAATTCACCTCGCATTGAAGAGCCTCATTTCGGCTGGCACCAGTTGCGTGTCGTAACCGAAGGGGTCGGCGATTCCTCCGTAGTCCACCGCTCCGCCTACTACGTCCCCGCCCAATAACTTTTTCCTTTCCCGCGAATCGTGATTCAATAGCCCTCGATGCAGCGCCGCAAAATATTTCGTCTTCGCCTCCCCTCGCGCAGGCTCGTCCTCGGCGAACGCACCATCCTCATGGGCGTCCTCAACGTCACTCCCGACAGCTTTTCCGACGGCGGCCATTACCTCGATCCGGATGCCGCTGCTCTCCACGCCCTCGAAATCGAGCACGCTGGCGCCGACATTCTCGACATCGGCGGCGAATCCACCCGCCCCGGTTCCGAGGGCGTCACCGCCGAAGAAGAACTCCGCCGCGTTCTCCCCGTCCTCGAAAAACTTCGCGGCCGCCTGAAAATTCCCATTTCGATCGACACCGCTAAATCCTCAGTCGCCGAAGCCGCCGCCAACGCCGGCGCCGAAATCCTCAATGACGTAACCGCGCTCCGTAACGACCCGCGCATCGCCGAAGTCGCCCGCCGCAGCAAGCTTCCCCTGATTCTCATGCACATGCGTGGCGAGCCGCGCACCATGCAGAAAGCGCCCTTCTCCCGCAACATTCTCCGCGACGTCGCTCTCGGTCTGAGTCGCGCCGTGGCGCTGGCGCGTCGCGCCGGTGTGCCCAAATCGCAACTCATTCTCGATCCCGGCCTCGGCTTCGGCAAAAGCTACGAACAAAATTTCGAGCTGCTCGCGCGCATCTCCGAGCTCGCGCTTCTCGGATTTCCTCTGCTCATCGGCGCCTCGCGCAAATCCTTTGTAGGCCGCGCCCTGGGCGGCGCGGAAAAATCCGAACGTATCTGGGGCACGGCGGCAACCGTCGCCGCGGCCATCCTCGGTGGCGCGCATATCGTCCGCGTCCACGACGTCGCCGAAATGGCTCAAGTCGCCCGCGTCGCCGACGCCATCCTCCACCGCGGCGCAAACCCGCCGGTGGTATCATTCACCGCCCAATCCGCCGCGAGAAAATAACATCCAATTCCTTGGCCCATTCCGCCGCCTCGCTCCCGCCCAACGCAACGCGTTCTTCGCCGCCTTCCTCGGCTGGGCTCTCGACGCCTTCGATTTTTTCATCGTTATCTTCTGCGTCAGCGCCATCGCCACGGAATTCAACGTCAAAATCTCCGCCGTCACTCAAGCCGTATTCCTTACTCTCGCCATGCGGCCCGTCGGCGCCTTCCTCTTCGGAATCATGGCGGAGCGCTTCGGCCGCCGCGTCACGCTGATGATTGACATCATCGCTTTCTCTGTTTTCGAAGTGGCCTCCGCCTTCGCGCCCTCTCTCAAGGCGTTTCTCATCCTGCGCGCGCTTTTCGGAATTGCCATGGGTGGCGAATGGGGCGTGGGTTCCGCGCTGGCTTTCGAAACTTTGCCCAGCGAAAGCCGCGGCTTTTTTTCCGGCATCCTGCAGGAAGGCTACACCACCGGCTATCTGCTCGCAGCGCTCGCTTATGGAACGCTTTTCACTTTCATCGGCTGGCGCGGAATGTTCCTTTTAGGCGCGCTCCCGGCGTTGCTTGTCCTTTTCATTCGCTCGAAAGTCGGGGAATCTCCCGCATGGTTGAAAGACCGCGCAACAAAAGCGCAGCGGGCGCGGACAGGCCCGGGCATCCTGACGTATGCGGGGACTTTTCTATTCCTCGCTCTCCTGATGGCTTCGTTCAACTCCTTCAGCCACGGCACCGAAGATCTTTATCCAACATTTCTCCAGAAGAACCTCGGATTTTCGCCGCACACGGTGGGCCTGATCGGAGTCATCGCCGCGATCGGCGGTTTAATCGGGGGCACGCTTTTCGGCGCGCTTTCGGAACGCTGGGGCCGCCGCCGCACAATCGTCATCGCCTCGCTTCTCACGATTCCCGTCATCCCTCTCTGGGTCTACTCCCATTCCGTAGCCATGCTGGCGGTAGGCAGCTTTTTAATGCGCTTCATGGTTCAGGGCGCCTGGGGCGTCATCCCCGCGCACTTGAACGAGCTCTCGCCTCCCGCCGTCCGCGGCACATTTCCAGGTCTCGCTTACCAGTTGGGAAATTTGATCTCTTCGAAAAATATCGTGCTGCAGGCGAGACTTGTGGAAGGCAACTTCAAAGGAAGCTATCCGCCCATGTTCATGTGGACCGTGGTGATCGTAGCCACCTTCGTCGTGTCCCTGACGTCCAGCGGCGAAGAAAAAAAGGGCACCGACCTCTCCAGCACTTCGTAATATTTTTCCGTCTCTACCCCTGCGCTAACTCCGCTGTCTGAAACGGCAGCCTTCTCAATCTCTTCCCCGTCGCCGCAAATATCGCGTTCCCTACCGCCGGCGCCACCGACGGCACCGACGGCTCTCCCATCCCTCCCGGCGCCTCATGGCTCGGCACGATGTGCACTTCCACGCGCGGCATATCCTGAATCCGCAACATCGGATAATTATTGAAATTGCTCTGCTTCACGCGCCCATCCTCGATCACGATGTCGCTATACAGCGCCGCCGTCAATCCGAACGCCACTCCGCCCTCCACTTGCGCCGCCACCATATCCGGATTGATCACCTGCCCGCAATCCACCACGGTCATGATGCGGTCCACATGCACGCTGCCGTCTTTCCCGACCGTCACTTCCGCCACGTGCGCCAGATAACTTCCGAATCCGTAAAGCGCCGCAATCCCGCGTCCGCGCCCGGCCGGCAGCGGCGATCCCCACCCGGCTTTTTCCGCCGCCAGATCGAGCACGTGTTTCAGCCGCGCCACGTCCACCGGCGCATCGCCTTCGTTGTCGCTCTCCCCGGCCGGCTTCTCTTTCACGGTAATTAATTCGTGCCGCAGCACGATCGGATCTCTTCCCGTTTCGTGGGCGATTTCGTCCACGAAAGTTTGCATCGCAAAATGGTTCCAATACATGTCCACCGAGCGCCAGTAGCCGCGCAGCATCTTCGTGTGCAGAAAACTCTGCTGCAGCAGATAGTTCGGCACGGTTCCGTTCGGCAGTCCCGTCCCCGCAATCTCGGTCCCGCCCGCATCCGGAATGTCTCCGCCCAGATACGTAGTGTCCGTCCCTGGCGCGGCGATGTGATGCGACCATGAAACCACGTGGTTCTGCGCGTCCAGCCCCGCGCGCATTTTGTGGCAACTCATCGGCCGGTAGTAATCGTGGCGAATATCGTCTTCGCGCGACCAGATCACTTTCACGGG
>Ga0070765_100000900_pt1 | contig 17756 bp, 18 predicted proteins | sample HubBroMetageWFT5_FD_71516 | JGI IMG/M metagenome (GOLD analysis project Ga0070765, IMG submission 71516) | Warmed and freeze-thawed soil microbial communities from the Hubbard Brook experimental Forest, New Hampshire - Hubbard Brook CCASE Soil... | ecosystem: Environmental > Terrestrial > Soil... | reverse complement strand
TCAGGAGCCTTGGAGTTTTTCTCTGTTGCGATTGGCTTGGAACCGAGATTCTCGGGAAGTAGCGCTGACACGTCTCCGGCTGAGAACCCTGATTTCACCAAGCTATCGGTGGCTACCTCCGCAGCTGCCACCGTTATGTAGATGCCGAATACCGCTTTCTTTCTGTTTTCCATGTTTGAATCTCCTGTTCTTTTTTTATATTGAGAGCGTTGCGACTACTGTTTCGGTGGCGCAACGGTTAAATTGTTCGCGACGTTCGAATCGCCGGCAATTTGTCTCGCCTTCGCTTCGATTGCTGATTGTTCGTCTTCGGAACGTACAGGACCCTTGAGTGTCACCATTCTGTCCGTGGTAATGATCTTGACGTTGTGAGCGTAGGTTGAGAGCGACTTGTCACCCACTAAGGCGCTCCGAATCTTCTTTGTTGTTTCGCGGTCGGCAGGATTCATCTTCTGCTGATCCGCTGTCGTTGCGTTCTTGTTGGTGTCACCTTGGTTGGTCTTGGTGTTGTCGGGGGCGGGTTGCTTCTCTTGTTGTGCGGACACGGAAAACACAGGACCGGCCATTAACAATAAAACACCAAAAACTAAAAGCGCCTTTCTCATCGTCCTGGTCCTTTAGCGATTTCTGGCTTCCGGAACTCTCTCACTTGGATCGACAGCGTCTGAATAAATTGCCTCAGCCGCGGGCTGTATTAATCGAGATCAAATCCCAACAATTTATGGGAAGCGGGGAAATACTGCCTTCACTAATAAGACGCCTCGTCTTGAGGAAGTGCCATACACAGTAGCAGGTACATTGGGAATCAGGAAGTTCGTACCAGCCTAAGAGTTGATCTCAGCGTTGGCATCGCCTGCCTTTTAAGAGTTACTGGATCGGTGGAATGAGTGACCTTCACGAGGGACTGTTTTTTCTTCTACGCTATCATCGCTGCGCATCGCAGGTTGTTCCAGTTCGGGATCTTCGGCGCCAGGCAGTTTTCCCGGACATTTTGGGTTAGTACACGGCCTCAATTCGGCGAAGCCAACGCCATTGTCCACCATCCTATCCAGTGGATGTCCACAGTGCGGGCAAGTCGGATGTTCAACGCTCATAGCTCATTCTTCCAAGGGTAAACACAGGCCGCTAAAGACCCCGACGATCATGCGTCTCTATTACCTACCGCGAATTCGTGCGTAACATTCAATCTCGGGTATCAGCACTTCCAAAGTAATTTCGTCATCGTTCGGTGGGGCGATATAAGAACCATGCCAGAATCCCAACGACCACTGTAACCGCCACAGCAACAACAATCGTGATCTCTGCTCGCATTTGTTAAACTCACGATTCGACCTTCCGATTGACGCAAGCTTCGACGATGTGCTTTCGCGTCCGCCAAGGCGGCAGGACGACGAAGATGAGATGATCAGCGTGATGCACGCTCTTAGATCTCCACGCGTGTTCCGATGCGAGCCTCTAGTACAGCCGCGGTCGCACCACTACTTGCTAGATCCGGCCTTCACCCTGAGCGCTGATTCGTCGTTCAATTGTCGTCGCGTTCCCCTCGGTTCTGAATCGAGCTCCTTGAAAGCGGGGGCCTCCACGATTTGCCAATCGCCGCCGCTATTCCACGGTCCACGTGCGTTGGGTTCACCTCGGTCACCGGTGCCCGTCGAATCATCAAAGTACTGATTCACGAGCGCGGGCGTAGGAGGAATACTGCCGATTGAGAAGCGGTCCTTACCTAGGCTCTCCAGCGCTGCGGTGAAGGCCTTCATGTGTGTGATTTCGCGAGTCATCAGGAACTGCAGCGCACGGATTGTCCCAATATCCTCCGTGAAGTTGATGAGGCGCTCGTAGACGATTTTGGCGCGGGCTTCGGCGGCGATGTTACTGCGAAGGTCGACATCGAGTTCGCCGGTAATTTTGAGATAGTCTGCCGTCCAAGCATCTCCCATAGAGTTATGAAGTGCGACTCCGCCACCTCCCGCAATGGCGATGAGAGGATCTACTTCGGCGGCTTTACGATTGTTCTTGAGCGGGCGTAGGTGAAAACGTGCGAGCGCGCCAACGACTTCGAGGTGGCTTAGTTCTTCGGTACCGATGTCCATAAGCATGTCTTTCCGCTCAGGATCGTCACAGTTCATGCCCTGAACGGAATACTGCATGGCCGCGGCGAGTTCGCCATTCGCTCCGCCAAATTGTTCGAGAAGCATATTGCCGAAGGCCGGATCTGGCGTACCTACTTCCACCCTGTACATTAGTTCTTTAATGTGGTGATACATGTATTCTCCCTAGGCCTTCGCCTTTTTGGCTTTCAATGTGGAAGTTTTCAATACGGACTCGCCGCTTGCTGAAGCGGCTCGGGTTTTGCTTTCGCCCATAACCGGACCCGACGACTTGGACGAGGACGACGATGTCTCTCCGGGCTCGCCCCACGGCATCTTTGTGCCATTACCGAATTCAACGGAGGTCAATTGCTGCAGCAAAGGTTTGGTGATTGCGGTAAGGAGAAAATCGGCGGATTCTTCTTCGCCCAAGGTCTGCGAAAGAAGTCCCGCAACCTCAAGTTCGCCTAGCTGTCGAGCGAGGCATTTGGCTGTGCCGTACCCCGAGATTTCGTAGTGTTCCACTTTTTGTGCTGCGCCGATTAAGGCGACGTCAGCGGCGAGGTGGTCTTGATTCCGACCGTCACCGATTATTTCCGCACCTTCTTCAAGTAAGCCCTTCATTCCCTTGCAAGGCTTGGAGTCCGCGTCTCCGCCGAGCAGACTGAGCGCGGATTTGACGCGCTCCACTTGACCTTGGGTTTGCGCCAAATGCTTCTGGAATGCTTCTTTCAGCTTGGCATCATGAGCAGCCTCAACCATCTTAGGCAGCGCTGCCACGATTTGGCTCTCTGCGTTCAGCAAATCCTGCAATCCCTCAACGAGAAGATTTTTCAACTCTGACATTATTAGTTCCTCCGTTCCATGCCCTCTTCTGCTTTAGACAGTTTAGTTTTTCGCAACGATCCAACCAATCGGACTAAGGGTGTAGCCCTGGAACTCGAATCGTGTAGGCGGCGCAAAATATGATCTTGAGTGACCGGTACGGAGTAAAGCGGCGCGTTACCGCGAGTCTTGCCGCGATATACAGTCCCTAGGGCATGTCTATTCGCGAGTCGAGAGCCTATCGTATCTATTCGCGACTAATGAATAGTTGACGAACTTCGGTAAATGTCACAAAGGAGCTATCCAAATGAATGATCAATTCAATGACAACGCGGTTGGCCGGTACGGCGAAGGCGCAGGCACTGCCGCACGAATGCAGGAGGAAGTGGAAGACAGGGCCTCGGAAGTGAAACAAAAGGTAGCAGATTTTGGGCGCAAAGCAGCCGATCGGATCGATTCGCAGCGTCAGCCGATTGCAGATACCCTCAATCGCACGGCATCCACTTTGCACCAGCAGGGAGATAGCGCTGCCAATGCCGCGCACGCGACCGCAGATAAGCTACAGGTTGCCGCCGACTACGTCCGCGGGAACGATTTAAAGGCGATGATGGGCGACGTCCAAGACTTGGCAAAACGCTATCCCGGGCAGTCTCTTGCCGCGGCGGCTGTCGTTGGCTTCCTCCTCGGCCGGCTGTTCCGTAGCACGGACTAGACCAGCAATGCCTGAGACTCGCATGACCGTAAACAGCGAACGCACTCTGCCTGAAGTCATAAACCATATTGCCGGTAACATCCAAGAGATCATCGGTTCTGAATTTCAGTTGGCAAAGACTGAGATAAAGGACGGGATCTCTAAAACAAGCACACCCGCCGCGACTCTCGGTGTGGGGCTTGTCATTTCCTTTTTCGCCCTCGGTTTTCTCCTGCTGGCGGCCGTCTATGCCCTTTCGATCGTGATGGCGGCTTGGCTGGCAGCTCTGTTCGTGGGCGCAACGCTGGCCATCGCAAGCATCGCTTTAATCAGTTCAGGAGTGAGGAAGCTGAAGAGAATAAATGTCCTATTAGAAAAAACTGCTGACAGTTTGAAGGAGGATATGCAATGGGCGAGAAATCAGATCAGATAGAACAGCACATCCAAGAGCAACGCGCTGAGCTCGGCGACAACATCGCTCAGCTACAAAGAAAAGTTAAGGGTACTTTCGATTGGCGGGTTCAATTCGAGCACCGGCCCATGACCATGATTGGGATTGCGCTCGGCGGAGGCGTGTTGCTGTCGTCCCTTTTGGGGCGCCGGTCCCATTCCAAGCACTGGCGACAGATCTCGGATGAGGGCCGGACGGCACCACCGAACGATATTCAGTTTCCCGATACTCAAAACGGTGCTCGGCGTGCTCACATCAAGCACCAAACGTCAGACGGTTGGCGGGATATTAAGGTTGCATTGGCCGGGGTGGCGGGAGCGAAATTTGGAACTATTTTGGACTCATTCCTACCTGGCTTCAGCAAAGAATACGATAAAGCTCGACAGTCGGGTGAAGCGCCTCAGTCAGATCAGCCTGTGTAGCCGAATGCGTCACGCGAACGTAGAGGCCTGCCGGGAAATGACGGACGATCCGCTAGCAACCTTTTTGCATGATCATCTCGCTGGTTGCGCCCATGCCGTCGATCTCCTGAAAGCGATTCGAGACCAACAGACTAGCAAGCCATTAGGACATTTTGCAGACTACTTTTTGCGCGAAATAGAAGCCGATGGCGACGCACTCCGAAAGCTCGCAGATTCGGCCGGTGTGGGCTCCAGCAATCTGAAAGAGATGGGACTTGGGTAGAAGAAAAAATAAGTCGGTTGAAGCTGCGGGATTTTGACCGTGACAGCTCGGAACGTTTGAGGCATTGGAATTTCTTCGACTCGGGATTCACGGAAAAGCGGTCCTATGGAGTGTGCTTGCGATAATTGCTGCGACCGATCGGCGGCTTAGTAGAATCGACTTTCGATCTTTATCAGGACGAGCTGAGGCACAAGAAATGGCCGTAGAGGAATGGCGTTTGAAAGTGGCCGAAACGGTTTTCGGGACGTCTTCAGTCTGATCTGAGATTAAGCAGAGGCTTTTAGGTGCCATAAGGCCTCAACTTTGCAATGGAATGAGGATCGCACGAAATCAAGGGGGTGGTAACTCGTGTTTGGATACGGAATAGTCGGTACGATTCTGATCATTTGCTTGGTAGTTTGGCTGCTTAGAAGGGCTTGAATCGAGCCGACACCTCTTCGATCCTAACTTCGGGTCATGATTACCTCTCCCATTTTGGTGGGGAGCGGAATGCCCAATCGTTGTCCGATGCTTAGGTCATGATCATTGTGATTTCTCCCGTTCGTCGTCGTCGATATTGCGGCTCGTAGGCGCGGTCTAGGCATTGAAGCTTAATTGTCTTGGTTTGGTATCTTTGCAAGACCCGCTAAGGATTGCTTTACAACTGCCGATGGGCCCTCAGTTGTTTGCGGGCGCAAGAGGGGGCGCCCGGAATGCGAAGCGGGCAAGGTAGAGGCTTTACGCGGAACTATTCGTCGTCGGAACGGTGCTTGTTCCTTGCTCAGAGTCGAGCCGCTTGAAAAATGCCAAATGATTCCAACTTGATTCTGTTGACGGGCGCGACCGGTTATGTGGGCGGACGATTGCTTTACGCTCTCGAAACCGCCGGCTACCGAGTCCGTTGCATCACACGCCACCCAAAGGCCCTCAATCAACGGGTAGCAAAGAAAACGGAAATTCTGAAGGGTGATGTTCTCGAGGCGCCGTCTCTCCCGGTCGGCATGGTTGGCGTTCATACAGCTTATTACCTTGTGCATTCGATGGCTTCGCCGAATTCTTTCGAAAAGGAAGACGCGCAAGGAGCAAGTGCTTTCGCAGCCGCGGCCCTCGACGCGGGAGTAAAGCGCATCATCTACCTCGGTGGACTCGGCAGCGGCACTGGCCTGTCAGCACATCTGAGAAGCCGCCAAGAAGTCGGCCGTATCCTCAGGGAATCAGGGGTGCCAACTATCGAGTTCAGAGCCTCGATCGTCATTGGGTCGGGCAGCGCCTCCTTTGAGATGATGCGGGCCCTCGTCGAGAAACTGCCGGTGATGACTACTCCACGCTGGGTCAAGACGCGCACACAGCCAATCGCAATCGAGGATGTGATTGCTTATCTAATTGAAGCACTCGACCTTGAAATCAACGGCAACAGGATTTTTGAGATCGGCGGATATAACCAAGTGAGCTACTTGGATCTTATGAAGGAGTACTCGCATCAGCGTGGGTTAAAACGTTGGATGATACCCGTGCCGGTGCTATCTCCGCGACTGTCGAGCCTCTGGTTGGGTCTGGTGACACCGGTCTACGCGCGCGTCGGCCGCGAGTTAGTGGACAGCTTACGCAACGAGACGATTGTAAGGGACCCATCAGCGGGGGATGTGTTCGCGATTCGCCCGCGTGGTTACCGGGAGGCTCTCAAACGAGCACTTGCCAATGAGGATCGGGAGTTTGCCGAAACGCGCTGGTCGGACGCATTCTCCTCCCTCCGCATTTCACCGCGGTCGGGTGGGATCAACTTTGGTCGCCGCATTGTGAATTCGCGGTCAGTGCGCGTGCCCTTTCCGCCAGCCATCGCCTTTCGGGCGATCGAGCGGCTAGGAGGTAAGACTGGCTGGTACTTTGGAAATTGGCTCTGGCGAATTCGTGGGCTGTTGGACTTGCTATTCGGCGGTGCGGGTTCGCGTCGCAGCCGACGTGATCCTGATCGGCTCTTCGCAGGTGATACTGTCGACTTCTGGCGTGTCGAAGAAATTCGGCGCGACCACCTGCTCCGATTGGCAGCAGAAATGCGTTTGCCTGGGAGGGCATGGCTGCAATTTGAGATAGAAGCGAATGGGTCGGGATCGGTCGTTCGTCAGACGGCTATCTTTGATCCGGTGGGAGTACTTGGGCAGACCTACTGGTACCTCTTATATCCGATGCACCGATTTGTTTTCGCCGGGATGCTGGGAGGAATTGTGCGTGCTATCGGGGAATCGTCTGGACACCTTCGATCATAGCGTCGGCGTAATCCTCAACGGAAATCTTGCTAATCATATCAGAATGCGGCCGAAAGCACCTGGATGTAGGAGACGAACATCACGAAGAGAAGGCGCCCCCCGGGGCATGGGAGGCGACGGGTGTTGCGAACAGGCTTATCCCCACTTTTATCCCGCTTGATTTTGTATAGGCTCAATTTCTAACGATTTATTGCAGCTTGGCGTATTCTGATTTGGCTTCCTTCAGAATAGGAATGTCTGGGTCGGTCTTCTGTCGAACGAATTTGCATTTGCGAAGATGCTGCCAGAGATGGGTATCGTTCCTGACGCAGGGCATAAAGGGTAATTCACTGGCGAAGAATGAGTGGGGTTGCACGGAAACTAAAATCTCGTGCACCCCACGTTTATTTTCTCGTCAAAGTAAGCCGCTCATGAATTGCGGCTCTTAGCAAAACCCTGTTCCTAAAACACGTCATTACGTTCATAAATTTTCATGCATACCAGACCGCGATAGCAATCAGCGTGCTCGGCGCTGCAATTGTTGTCAGCATGCTTGTGCCGCGCTGGAAATGTGGGGGGCATCTAATACTGCGGCGGTCAAGGGCAAGTGAAACAGAGATAGAGATGCTCATTGACCAAGCGTGCGCTAGGATCCTAGGAGATTCGTTCGCTAACTACGCCAGGCAGGCAGAATTTACCAGAGGTACCCCTCAACAGAGACTGCTTTTCAGGGGCTCTGCTGAACTCATGGAAGACCACATTCGCAACCATATGCCGCGAAACACCAAGTCATCCGAGAAACTGCTGATGACCTGGCATCATGCGTACCTATCTGAAATAGTGGCTGGAATAAAGTGGATCGCACCATTGATGTGAACCCACGCCGAAATCGGAGATTTCATCCGAAGTGCGGGGGGATCCGGCCTGTCCGTGGTGAGAGAGCGTGCTCCTTGGATTGGTGTTAGCGTGCCGAGTCTTTCCTCTCATCTGCGACGAAAACGTAGCCGATTCGTTAAACTAACGTGACGTAAGTAATCCAAGTTCGAATTTCAAAAGATATGACCCGTATGAATTCCAGTCTGCTACGGTTCTGACTGCTTCACCGGGGGGGCCGTGAAAGCCCAAACCCATTACGAGCAGATTCCGCTCAAGATCGTAAAAAAGATCCAAAGAGAAAACCATAAGCGAAAACCATTGAAGCGCCCAATACGACTTCGACGAAGGGCTTGAAAGCTTATGAATACTCTGTTCTCTTGAATTTGGTATCCGCTAGACGCATCACTACTACGAAGGGGATTGATGAGCAGCTCTTGTGAATTATGGAACATAATGCGAAGTAAAGAACCAGCTGGCCAGGGCGAGCGGCGATTCTTTACGTCACCTCCTTCACAAAGTGGTAGCACTGGGCCGCCCGAGCCGAACCCACGGAACTAGCGAATTTCGACGATAACGAGGGACACGTCATCGGCCAGGGGGCCGTGGCTCCACGCGGCCGCGCCCTCGAGGATGGCCCGTTTCATTTCGGGAAGTGCTCGTGCGGCCGACTGGCGGACTAACTCTTGAAGGCCTCAACGCCGAAGCATGTCTTGGGACCTGTTAAACACTTCGACGAGCCCATCGGTGTAAAGAACCATACGGTCGCCGGGCGCGAGCTCGATTTCCGTCATCGACTCGGACGGCGCAATCTCGGGCAGATAACCGAGAATTCCGTTTTGAGAATCGAGCAGACGCAACGTGCCCTTCGAGATGAGTATTGCTGGCGGTTGGCAAGCTGCCGCAAAGGTCATGCGGCGGCCGCACTGACTAAAACGGGCTGCGGTCATGGTGAAAAAAAACGTTCTGCGGGATGCGATCATGTACGAAGTCGTGAAGGCACTCCAACAAACGGCTGGGCTCAGTCATTAGAATGGGGTTTCAACGTGCCGATAATCTACTATCCGTCGGAGCCAACAAAAGAAAGCGCCGGTTGCTTTTAGATAGCGGGATTCGTTAGGATGCGCTGAGATTTCATTTGCATCTTCATGACCAAGAAAACAAAGATTTCCGACGCTAAATTAACTCCTCTGCGGAAAGCCCCCAGCGGAATACAGGGCCTTGACGAGATTACTCACGGCGGCCTGCCACGCGGCCGTACAACCATCGTTTGCGGTGGCCCCGGCTGCGGTAAGACGATGCTTGGGATTGAGTTTCTGGTGCGAGGCGCGCTGGAGTTTAATGAACCCGGCGTGATTATGGCTTTCGAGGAGACGCCTCAGGATATGGCTAGAAATGTGGCATCCCTGGGCTTCGATATACAAGACTTGGCGGATAAGAAGAAGCTTTTCCTGGATTATGTCTATGTTGAGCCAAGTCAAATTCAAGAAACGGGCGAGTACGACCTTGAGGGACTGTTTATCAGGCTGCAAAATGCCGTCAATACTGTTGGCGCGAAACGGATAATGCTCGATACGGTCGAGGCGCTCTTCGGTGGGTTTTCAAACCCCGGTGTGTTGCGGGCTGAGTTTCGCAGGCTCTTTCGCTGGTTGAAGGATCATCGGCTAACCACCATTGTCACCGCGGAGCGAGGCGAGGGCACTCTGACTCGCCAAGGCTTAGAAGAGTACGTCTCTGATTGTGTGATTCTGTTGGACCATCGCATAAATGATCAGATTTCAGCGCGGCGCTTGCGGATCGTAAAGTATAGAGGCACCAGGCACGGCGCTGACGAATATCCGTTCTTGATCGACGAACGCGGCATGTCTATTTTGCCGCTGACCGTTCTCCAGTTGCAGCACGATGCATCTACGGAGCGCATTTCTTCCGGCGTTCCCGACTTGGACGATATGTTGGAGGGGAAAGGCTATTTTCGAGGCTCTTCAATCTTGTTTAGTGGAACAGCAGGTAGCGGCAAGACTACCTTGGCTGCCTCCTTTATCGACGCGGCTTGCAGGAGGGGGGAACGCTGCCTGTACATCGGCTTCGAGGAGTCGCGGAGCCAGGTCGAACGGAATATGCAATCTATTGGCATCGATCTCAAAAAATGGACGAAAAAGGCTCTATTGTTCCACGATGCGTGGCGTCCCACTCAGTTCGGGATCGAAATGCATCTGCTTCGCATCCACAGGCTCATCGAAAGGCTGAAACCTAAGTGTGTTGTCATCGACCCCATCACGAACCTAATTACCGGGAGCAGCGAAAGGGAAGTCTACTCAATGCTTGTGCGCCTAATAGACTTTCTGAAGGGCGCAGGCATTACGGCTGTCTTTGTTAGCCTCACAGACGGCGGTGACGATCTGGAGGAGACGAACGTTGGTGTCTCCTCTCTCACGGATACTTGGATTCTTCTCCGAGACGTCGAATTAAACGGCGAACGAAACCGTTGCCTGTACGTTCTCAAATCACGGGGCATGGCTCACTCCAATCAGGTTCGCGAATTTGTTATGACGAATCAGGGTATCCGGCTGATCCCGGCCTACATCGGTGCTGGCGGGGTGCTGACCGGTTCATCGCGCCTGTCACAGGAAGCGAGAGAACGAGCCGAGGCGGTCAAGCGCATTCAAGAAAACCGACGGAGACAGGAGGAGCTGAATCGGAAGCGTACAGCCCTACAGGCACAGATCTCTTCGCTTCAAGCAGAAGTCGCAGCGGTAGAGCAAGAATCTCATCTTGGCGTCCTCGAAAACAAGGAACGCGAGCGAGAATTAAGCGATGAACGGGACAGGATGGCCGCAAGTCGCCATTATAAGTAATACGACGCTTAGATGAGAAATATCGGTTAACTTTGCCATGAAATCCAAATCTAAGCCCAGATCGTCGAAAGAGTTTATAGAGTTGCGGCTATACGTTGCAGGCCAAACTCCGAAGTCCTTGGCTGCAATTTCCAATCTCAAGAGGATTTGTGACGAGCACGTGGGTTCTCAATATCGAGTGGAGGTAGTTGATCTCCTCAAGAACCCGAAGCTAGCCAGAGACCATCAGATCCTTGCGATACCCACCCTTGTTCGCAGTCTCCCCGTGCCCATCCACAAGATCATAGGAGACCTATCGGATACCGAGCGCGTCCTCGTCGGGCTCGATGTCCGACGGTTGAAGACCAAGAGTGCAAGGCTTAGTTATTCGTAACTTCCACGCTTCTAGGTAATAGCCGCGTCTGAATGGTCTTGCGAAGCTTGTTCCACTACAGGATGACCCCGATATCGAGCCCAAATATTAACAGGTAGAATCCTCGGCAAATGAAACGCACTGAGAAATCGCATAAAAGAATGCAGTCTCGGAAGAAAGTCCGCCGCAGGTCGGCCCCCGTACTACCCAGGTTTCCGCAGACCGAGTCCGAAGATCTTATTCATGCGATTCGGCGCGGCAAGATCGACGCGCTGGTCATGGAGGGCACTGATGGTGAGCGGGTATTAACCCTGCAAGACCAAGGCGTAGATCACGCTTATCGGGTCCTTGTTGAGACAATTCGAGACGGTGTTGCCACAGTGGATTCCAGCGGCGTGGTTCTCTACGCTAACAGCCGTTTCGCCGCAATCCTTCGGGTTTCGCCCGAGAACTTTATCGGCGCCTCTTTGCAAACCTTGGTTTCTCCGTCCGAATGGAAAGTGTTACACCGCTTAATTGCGGACGGGCTTGCAAACAGTAAAGAGGGCGACATTACGTTGGATTCGGCGGAAGGACGTCCTAGGGTCGTAAGACTCGCGCTGAACCCTGTTCGGAATTCTAATCCGCCGAGCCTTTGTGTAATCGCAACCGAGCTTACAGAGCTGGTCGAAGCGAATGACGCTCTGAGAATTCATCAAGAATCAGTTCGACAACTCTCGGCTCGCTTGCTGTCGCTTCAAGACGAAGAGCGTCGCCATATCTCCCGCGATTTACATGACATTTCGGGGCAAAAACTCGCGGTTCAGGCCATGGCTTTAGCGCAACTCTTAAGTCGCGAATCGCCTAATTTGAGCGAGGAATCTCGTCGAATCCTGTCGGACTGCACGACCCTGAACAAACAAGTCGGCGAAGAGATTCGCACTCTTTCGTACTTGCTTCATCCTCCTCTGCTGGATGAGTTGGGATTGGCATCCGCCGCAAAATGGTACGCTGAGGGATTCGAGCGACGCACTGGCATTCAACTCGATGTGGAAATAGCCAGTTTCGTCCGGATGCCCCCTGATGTAGAGGTAACGTTATTTCGCATCATCCAGGAAAGCCTTACTAACGTTCACCGTTACTCGGGCAGCCGGAAAGCCTTTGTTCGGCTCGAGGTTGTCGCGAACAAGCTACACCTGAAGATCGGTGACTTTGGCAAAGGCATAAATCCTGACCTACTGAACTCAACGGGTGGGAAAGTGTTTTCTCTAGGAGTTGGCATCCAAGGCATGAAGGAAAGAATGCGGCAGCTTCATGGCACTCTAGAAATTACATCTCTTCCAAACAAGGGAACTTTAGTCACCGCCACAATCCCGCTCTCCGAACTGAAGCTTACGAATTCCGGCGAATCCGCTAGAGGTGAGTCTGCACCGCGCGATCTCGCTAAGACGACATCGGCGGCCGGGAAATCACGAAAACGAATACTCATTGCAGATGATCACGAAATGCTTCGTCGCGGGCTCCGGGCCCTCTTGGAAAAGGAAACCCGTTGGGAAGTCTGCGGGGAAGCGACAAACGGGCAAGAGGCAGTGGAGATGGTCCTTGGACTTCACCCAGATTTGGTCATCCTAGACATTAATATGCCGGTTCTAAATGGTCTTGCAGCTGTTCGTCAAATGATTCGCGACAGGCCCCAGACCAAGATATTGATCTTCACAGTCCACGATTCGGACCAAACAAAGAAGGAAATTCGAGCTGCTGGGGCCCACGGGCTGTTATCCAAGAGCAACGCAAGTCAAGATCTCCTTCGAATGGTAAACGAGCTTCTCGGCGGTTTGCAATCCCAATCCGCCACTAACGCGGTTTGAAAAGGGGGATGGATTCGAAGAAGGTGGCGGAACTCGCGGAGGCGATTGCCAAGTCTGGAGCACAGGGCTACTGGAAGCGTACGCTCCACGCCTCTGCAGCGCGATCGCACACAAGACTTTGAACTCTGGAATCTTGCTCCGGGGGGCCGAAAACCCCGGACTGGAGGGAAGTATCTTACACCTATGAAAACGAGCTGTCCGCGCCAGGAACAAGACCACGAACTAAGAACAAGGCACAAAGCGTGGAGTAGAATCAAAGTTCAGGCTAACTGATAATGTCGGCGCGCTTAATCGACCCTTTCAACTTGTTGCGCGCTGTTACATCAATTTTATTCGCTTGACTGTCGGCCTGCACAGGCACATCGTTGGCGCATCCTCGTTTCTTCGCTGTGAGTTGTGGCTATGTCCGCTAAATATGTCATCTTCAAACTCCGATCTGACGGATCTTTCGCTTGGATTGAAGCTGTCGAGGACATGTTGGCAGCGGAGCAACGTTTGAACATTTTGTCCGGGGAAAAACCTGGCGATTACCATCTCTGGGATTCTTCAACCCACAAGTTCGTGAACCCTCTTGCAAAGTCTGCTTCGTCTAGATGATCAGGCATGCCGGACGTTACAAAATGATTGTCACCCCTGAAAACGAAACTGAGGTAGGCTCTGCCCAACTCAATGCCCTATGAGACCTTCGAGCTGCGGTTCGAAGACTGCGGCCACACCATGAAGATTCCACTACAGCACAACTCCGATCATGACCGATGCTTCGTATGCCACCCCGCACTACGCGAGATTCCGGCTTCCGGCAAATGCTAGGCATGTCTCACTGCGGCGGCAAAAAAGAGCCGGGGAGCCGGCGTATAGATCCTACGGTCCAGCCGAAGCACCGACTTCGGTGGCATTTGCGAACGTGATCCGGCGATTCGCTGAATACCAAGCCCTGCGCCTCCATTCCGAGGTCTATTACCATTGCCATATAAGAGCAACACCGTATTTATGGCGTTTTCGGCCTCGTCATAATTGTCAATATGAAGTTTACTTTACGAGAATTCGCACGGAAGATCCGTGAACATCTCAAAACCGCAAAACATACGTCCGAGTTGACAAAACATTTAGAGAAGTTAGCAGCCGACGCCTATGCCGTTTCGAATATGCCCGGTTGGGACGATCAGGAGATCGCACGAAAAGGGCTTAAATCGCTCACGACGCCGGCAGCCGAGTTGCCTTCTGATATTGAAATGCCTCTGCCACGAAAAAAGAAATAGCTATTTCCCTTAGGTCTGACCGTTTCTATTCTCCACACCATCACGATTTTAGGAACATTTCTTATGCTCACGAGGCTGCGTGGAAGGCGCCGCAAACGGGCAAGAAACAGGAAGGCAACTGCAGCTGCTCAGCCCAAAAAGAAAACCGAAAAGCAGCCAATCTGGGACAGATAAGCTGAAAACGGCTCGCGGGCGACCGAAACGTCGCCCCCGTGCCTGCTTTTCACATTGTCGATTCCTATTTCTGTTGTTGGGACTTTTGGTGAGCCGCCTTCGAGGCTTCGTGGGCCTTCCCGGAATGCTCATGGGCCGTCGCCGGGTGTTTCTTTCAGTTATTTCCGTTTTCTGGGCCACGGGGACAGAATTTAGCAGAGGAACGCCTCAACAGAGACTGCTTATCAGGGGCTTTGCTCTCTTGAAACGGCGATGGGCGGTGCCAAGTCGTGACCTGAAAGTGAGTAAATGCCCAGAAACCGGATCGTGGCGATAGCATCCACAGAAATGGGAATCCACATCTCATTCACCGCAGCGTATTGGACGGTAATGTGGAGGTCTTTGATCCAGAACGATGGAGTTTTGAGCGGGACTCCAATGATTTGCCTGATGCGGTATGTCTTAGCATCTACCCAAATGTCGCCAAGGAGCAGACCCTTTTCCTTGCGCTTGGGAATGATGTGCAGCACATACTCTGGAACCACTCCAAAGTCTTGTTCGCGCAGGAAAACGAAATCATAGTTGGATCGGCTGATGTCTCCTCGGTGACCTTCCTTGGCAGAAACAACTTCCTGCTCCAAAATCGCGCTTACGATCTTTTGACCTCTAGGGCTACCCTGCGCATCGGTGATTTTGAATGTTTTGATGTCCGGAGGAGTAAACCAGATTTGGGTCCTAACATCCGAGATGGGCTTCGGATCGTCGCCCTCGAATACCTTATATTCCCGCGTCACTTCGTGGGGCCGAGAGAGGGCTGGGTTCTCTTCCGCGGTTCGTTCCAAAGAATCGAGAATCGAGTTTAGATTTGGCGGGTCTGCTTTTGCTTCCTGTCCGTGTAATGAATCAGGAAAAAACCAAGTCGCCGCGACTAGAGAAAGCAGAACAATAAGACTATCTCGCTTGTATACCATCCAAGATATTACGTGCCTTTGCTCCGTGGCCCCTCTCACTACCCATCTCCAACGTCGCCTTGAGTTTCAATCCGTTCCCGTCGGCATTATTGATAATGCTGTCGAATCTAGTCGGTCTCAACCTTGCAGTTTCTCGACCAGCTTGCGCTCGCTGGTGACACCATACAGGTAGGCGTAGGTTTCGGCGATCTTCGAAACGCGGGTGAGTCAGCCCTGTGATTTTACGAATGCCCGGCAGAGACAGCCGCCGGTCAACCTCCCGGAAACCGGCTCGGCTCACATCCAGCCGAGTTAAAGCCGAGTGCAGTCGCGCAGTAGATACCTTATCTCGTGATTTCTGCTGCGCGCCCTAAGCCTGTGTTTTCCTAGTGGTTGTGATCATGGTCATCCCAATCACGATCGGTGTGCCAGCGATGATCGTCCTCGCTCCACCAGCGATGATTAGTGGCGTAGCAGCGTTCCCGCTCCTCATGCAGTTCGTGTCGCCAGTGCTCGGCCTGGCTGCTTTGGGAGCCATGATGCTCAATGGCCTCGTGGAGCTTGTGGTCAATTTTCACCATGCGCTCCTGGCAGTCGTCTGCGCGCACGACCGGAGCAGCGGTAGTGAAGGCGAAAAATCCTACGAACATAGCAGCCGCGAGCGAAACCTTGCTATAGAACGGAGTGATTCGCATTAGATGTCCTCTCTTTGTTTTGAGGGCAGGGCTCAGATGCTTACCGATTCTAGAAAACCGGCCGTGGTTGAGACATCCGCACAGAAGTGTAGAAATTTGTTGGCGATACGGTAGGTCGTATTTTGATTAGCCTGTTTCTTTATGCAGGTTTTGCCTTATTGTTTGCCCACCTCCGGTAGCCTAAGGTTTGTTTTGGGTTGGGCAAGATGTTGAAAGCCTTCCTTCTTATCCTGGTTCTCAGCGTGTTAGCGTTTGCGTTCCTCGAACTGCTGTTCCGACCCACCCCAATCGAACGGAGCAAGCCATCTGAAGGTTCAGCCGAGAAAAAGGCTCGCGCAGTTCGCGCCGGCGGCAGATACTCGTAGAAGGACTCTTTACCTTCTACGCCGCGTCGAATGCGTCTTGCTTCTTGCGGCACGGCGGACAGTCCGCTTAGTTTTAGCAGATTTCGTTCGCACGGTGCGTTTGAGTCTACGGCGCACTGGTTTTACAGTTGCTCTGGTAGCTTTCTTTGCCGCCTGGCCTAGTGCGGCGACTTGCCCGAGCGTTGAACCGATCTTCTCTGCAACTGTTACTAAAACTTGCTTTTCTTTGTCGACGAAGCTCGCTCTTTTCATTTGCTCTCCAAATGGTAGTTTTTTGCCTTCCTACGCCCCAGCTTTCTTGGCTTGTTTGAATGCATCGGTACCTTGGTCAACAGCGTCTTGCACCTGTTCTTTTGCCGTTTCAACAAACTTCTCTGAGCGCCGGGTAAGATTCTTAGTCCGGTCCCGTAGCTGGTCGATGGAGTCGCCGACCGCATCTGTGATGTTGTCGCGCAATTCGTCTCCGGCTTGCGGGGCCAATAGAAGAACAGCCGCTGCGCCAATTCCGATTCCAACGAGAAACCCCAGAATCGTTCCTGCCTTATTGTCTCTAGCCATGGACGGGCTCCTTTATCGCACTAGCGAAATGTTGGTTGTCACATAAATTGGGAGGAAGCCTCGACAAGAGGCGTTCCTCCCTTCGGTTGAAGTGACTAACGCGTTGTGCCTGCTGTTTTTGAAGCAACGTCGCGGTCCGTCGCCTTGCCATCGGCAGAAGCTTCTCCTGTGGATGTGACATCTTCCGCATGAGTATTCTTCATGATTTCCTTGGCTCGCTTGATCTCGTCCGAGGTATCGCAGTGCACGGAAAGAAGAATGCCACCCTTCTTCAAACGCCCTTCGTAACGTTTCGCTTCGAACTCGGGTATCCCCATTCCGATTAAAGCGCCTGTGAACCCTCCCACCGCACCACCGACTCCGACGCCCGCGAGAGCTGCCATGATCGGTCCCGCGGCGATGAGTGGTCCCACGCCCGGAATTGCGAGAGCGCCGATGCCGGCAAGCAATCCCAGCGTCCCGCCGAGAACTGCCCCTGAGCCTGCTCCCGTTGCAGCTCCTTCAGGAGCCTTGGAGTTTTTCTCTGTTGCGATTGGCTTGGAGCCGAGATTCTCGGGAAGTAGCGCCGATACGTCGGCGGCTGAGAATCCTGCTTTTACCAAACTATCCGTGGCTAGATCCGCGGCTGCCACCGTTGTGTAGATGCCGAATACTGCCGTTTTCTTGTTTTCCATACTTTTAAGTCTCCTGTTCCTTATAGTTTTAAGATTCAGAGCCTAGCGCCTACTGTTTCGGTGGCGCGACGGTTAAATTGCTCGTGACGTTAGAATCGCCCGCAATTTGTCTCGCCTTCGCTTCGATTGCTGATTTTTCCTCTTCGGAACGTACGGGACCTTTGAGAGTCACCATTCCGTCCGTGGTTATAATCTTGATGTTGTGAGCGTAGGTT
>Ga0070765_100000899_pt1 | contig 17759 bp, 19 predicted proteins | sample HubBroMetageWFT5_FD_71516 | JGI IMG/M metagenome (GOLD analysis project Ga0070765, IMG submission 71516) | Warmed and freeze-thawed soil microbial communities from the Hubbard Brook experimental Forest, New Hampshire - Hubbard Brook CCASE Soil... | ecosystem: Environmental > Terrestrial > Soil... | reverse complement strand
GACCCAGACGTTCTGGCCCTTGAGCAGCTCTTTGAGGTCGCCGCCCCAATCGTCGCTGCCGAGCGAGACGACGCTCGCGGCGAGCGTCGAGCCCTTGGCGTAGGCCGAGGCGAGCGCCGCCGCGCAGCGGGTCTTGCCGGCGCCGCCGGCGCCGACGAACGCGACCGCGGCTCCGGTGGCGGGCAGGGGAGCGGGAGCGGGGATGGTTGCCGCGAGCGTGGCCCGGACGGCGTCACGCAGGCTGCCCTGAGCGAGCGGCGAGCGGTGCGCCGCCGCGGCGACGATCAGCTGCTGCGCCCAGGCCTCGCTGATGCCCTGGGACGTGAGCTCCTGGGCGACGGCGGTGGCCGCGTCGGGCTGGACCGCTCCGGCTTGCTTGGCGACCCAGGGGGTGGCGGCCGGCGGCACGGGAGCCGGCGCGGGGGCCGGGGCTTCAAAGACAGGGGCCGGGGTCTCAAAGACAGGCGCCGGCGCGGGGGCGGGCGTCTCGAACACGGGCGCCTCGGCGACGATCGGCTCCGGAGCGACGGGCTCGGGAACGACCGACGCGGGGGCGACGAGCTCGGGAGCAACCGGCTCAGCGACGACCTGCGGCTCGGGGACGATCGGCTCGGCGACGAGCGGAGCATCTGGAGCCTCGGTCTGCGCCGGCAGCCCACCGGCGGTCACAAGCTTGACCAGCTCGTCGATGTCGACGTGCGCCGCCGCCTGCTCGAGTCGGGTGACGAACGATTCTGCGGCGCCCTCGATGGGGGGTGCCTGGGGGGCGGGCGGGGCGAACGCCTCGGGCGCCGGGGCGGCGAACGCGTCGGGAGCCGGGGCGGCGAGCGCCTCGGGAGCCGGGGCGGCGAACGCCTCGAGCTCGGGCGTCGCAGGCACCACGGGGTCGGCGGCCACCGGCGGTGGCGGGAGTGGCTGCTCGGCGGCCGGCAGAGCGGGGAAGTCGTCGGGAAGCGGAGCGATCGGCTCCGTCCGGAACGAGTTGGCCTCCTCGTCGGTCAGCTCCCAGCCGTTGACCGGCTCATCCTCGTCGTAGATGTCGACGCGCGGGGCCTCGGCCCGGGGCGCTGCCTGGGCGTCGATCTCGACGCACTTCTGGGCGAAGAAGCCGCCGACGCCGCCCATCAGGCCCTCGCGCTGGCGAAGGATGATCGCGTCGGGGCCAAGCTCGGTGCGGATCTGCGGGATCAGGTCCTCGAGCTTGCGGCCGCGGTAGGTGCGCACGCCACTCAGCTCACGCTCGTGGCCGTTGGTGTGGGGCTCGGTCAGGGTGCTCATGCGCTAACTACTCCTATGGTTTCGACGCTGATGCCTGGGGCGACTTCGTTGTAAGAACAGACGGGGAGGTGGGGCACGGACGACTCCATGAGGCGTCGGACGTGGCGGCGCACGCGCGCCGAGCAGAGCAGCACCGGTCGCATTCCGCCACGCGCGGAAGCCTGGTCGGACTGGCTCTTGACGGCGGTGAGCACGGCCTGGGCCCGGGTCGGCTCCATCGCCAGGTACTCGCCGTCGCTGGTTTGGGTGATCGACGTCGCCAGCTCCTGCTCGACCGTCGGGTCGAGCGTGATCACGCGCAGCGTCTGCATCGGGTCGAGATGCGGCGCGGTGATCGCGCGGCCCAGCGCCTGACGCGCGTACTCGGCCAAGAGGCTCGGGTCGCGCGTGATCCGGGCCTTGTCGCCGACCGATTCGACGATTGCGCCAAGGTCGCGGATCGAAACGCCCTCGGAGAGGAGCGACTGCAAAACACGCTGGATCTCGCCAAGCGAGAGAACATCGGGCACAACCTCCGTAACGACAGCTTCGTTGATTTCCTTTAGCTGATCGAGAAGCTGGCGTACGTCTTGCCGCGTGAGTAGCTGAGCGGCGTGCTTGCGGATCGTCTCGGTCAGATGGGTGACGATCACCGATTCACCGTCGACGACGGTGTATCCGAGGGCTTCGGCCTCGGCGTGCTGTCCCTCCGGAATCCAGATCGCCGGCAGCCCGAAGGCCGGTTCGGTGGTCGGTATTCCCGGCAGGGTCCCGACCGCGTCGCCGGGGTCCATCGCCAGGTGATGGCCGGCCATGACCTGACCGCGGGCCACGACCGTGCCGCGGACCTTGACCACGTATTCGTGTGAATCGAGGTCGACCTCGTCGTGGATCCTGACCGGTGGGATCACCATCCCGAGCTCGCTCGCGATCTGGCGGCGGATCATCGAGACGCGGCGAACGAGTGATCCGCCGGTCCGGCGGTCGACGAGCGGCACGAGGCCGAAGCCGATGCCGAGTTCGAGCGGGTCGATCGGGAGCTCCTTGAGAACCTCCTCGCGCGGGGCGGCGGGCTTGTCGGCCTGCGTCTCGGCCGGCAGCGCGGCGATGGCCGCGGCGGCGGCGAGCTCATCGGGCATGCCGTTGCGGACCGACCAGCCAATCGCGGTCATGATCCCGCCGATGAACAGGAAGGGCAGTTTCGGTAGTCCCGGGATCAGCGCGAATGCGCAGACGACGCAGCCGGCGACCAACGGCGCCTTCTTCTGGCGCAGGATCTGGTTGGCGAGGTCGGAGCCGAGGTCCTTTTCGGACGCCGACCGGGTGACGAGGATGCCGGTCGCGACCGAGATCAGCAGCGCCGGGATCTGGGCGGCGAGACCGTCGCCGACGGTCAGCAGCGAGTAAGTGTGCGTCGCGTCGCCGAACGCGATGTGGTGCTGGACCACGCCGACGACGATGCCGCCGATGAGGTTGATCCCGGTGATAATCAACGCCGCCATCGCGTCGCCCTTGACGAACTTAGAGGCGCCGTCCATCGCTCCGTAGAAGTCGGCCTCGCGCGCGATCTCGCCGCGGCGGTGGCGCGCCTCCTGGTCGGTGATGAGCCCGGCGTTCAGGTCGGCGTCGATCGCCATCTGCTTACCGGGCATGGCGTCGAGGGTGAAGCGGGCGGCGACCTCGGCGACGCGGCCGGCGCCGTTGGTGACGACCACGAACTGGATCACGACCAGGATCAGGAAGATCACGAGGCCGATAACGACGTCTCCGCCGACGACGAATTGGCCGAAGTCGTGGACGACGCTGCCGGCGCTGCCCTTGGTGAGGATCAGGCGGGTGACCGACACGTTGATCGCGAGCCGGAACATCGTGGTCAGCAGCAGGAGGCTCGGGAAGGCCGAGAACTCGAGCGGCTTCTGCAGGTACATCGTCGCCACCACGACCGCCAGCGCCGCCGAGATGTTGATCGTGATGAACAGGTCGAGCAGCATCGAGGGGAGCGGGACGATCAGCATCGTCACGACCACCACGACGGCCACCGCTGCGACCAGATCGGTGTGCTTCAGGAGCTTCCGGATCGTGTTCTCGTTCATGCCGCGGCCTTCCTACGCCCGGCCATCCGGTAGACGAACGCCAGCACCTGGGCCACGGCGGCGTACAACTCGGCCGGGATCATCTGGCCGATCTCGACGCTCTTGTGGAGCGAGCGCGCCAGCGGCGGATCGGGCACGATCGGGACGCCTGATTCCTCGGCGATCCGCCGGATCTGCTTGGCCACGAGGTCCTGGCCCTTGGCGACCACGATCGGCGCCGGGTGGCTGCCGTCGTAGCTGAGCACGACCGCGAAATGCGTCGGGTTGGTGACGACGACGTCGGCCTGGGGGATCGCGGCCATCATCCGGGCACGGGCGGCCTGCAGCTGACGCCTGCGGATCGCCGAGCGCACCTCCGGCGGGGCATTTGCCGAGCGGGACTCCTCCTTGATCTCGTGCTTGGACATCTTCAGCTGCTTGCCGTGGCGGTAGCGCTGGTAGAGGAAGTCGAGGATCCCGATCAGCAGGTAGGCGATCGCGGCGCGCTCGGCGATGCCCATGATGCTCGAGTTGATCAGCATTCCGAGCGCGGCCGGCGGGGTGTCGATGCTCGCGCCGATGTTCGTGAGCTGCGGCACCAGCGCCATCGCGACCACGACGCCGACCGCGGCCACCTTGGAGATCGACTTGATCCCCTCGGTGACGATGCGGATCCCGAACAGGTTCTTGAAGCCCAAGATCGGGTTGATCTTCTTGAAGTCGGGCTTGATCGCTTGCTTGGTCGGCTTGAAGGAGACCTGGGCGACGTTCACGATGATGCCCGCGGCCAGGCACAGGGCGGCGATCGGGGCGACGGTGCCGAGGATCGCGTGGAGGAACGCCTGGAACAGCCCGTGGAGTCCCGCGGCGGTGGTGGCGTCGCCCGGATGCGCGATCTGGGCGAAGGTCGAGCGCATCGAGCCGGAGACGCCGGAAACGACCGCGGGGCCGACGGCCACGATCCCGATCAGGCCGGCGACGAGCACGGCGGCGCCGTTGAGGTCGGTGCTCTTGGCGACCTGGCCCTTCTTACGAGCCTCGGTCTTGCGCTTGGGTGTCGGTTTCTCTGTCTTGTCGTGATCGGCCATGGCTGCGGTGGGGATCTAGAGGGCGTTGAGCGCGGTGGCGACCGAGGTGTAAATCTGGTTCGACATCCAGCCGCCCAGGAACGGCAGCGTCGCCATGACCGCCAGCAGCGAGACGCCGACCTTGAGCGGGAACGCGACCGAGAACACGTTCATCTGCGGGACGACGCGCGAGACCATGCCGAACGCGACGTCGGTGATCAGCAGCGTCAGCACGACGGGAGCGGCCACCTCGAGCGCGGACGTGAAGATCGAGGCAAACGACAGCTCGGCGGCGTTGGCGAGCGAGCTGAACTGCGGCGCCTTGGTGAGGGGGACCAGCGCGAACGTGCGCGCGAGTCCACGCAGCATCCAGGCGTCGCCGCCGATCGCGATGAACAGCATCACGCCGATCAGCGAGTACAGCTCGGCGAACGCGCCGCCCGGGTTACCGTTGATCGGGTCGACCGTGGCGCCGAACGAGAACCCGGAGACGATGTCGGCGAGCCCGCCGGCGGTCTGCACCGCGGCCAGCAGGGCCGCGATCGCGAACGCGAACAGGATGCCGACGAGCACCTGGACCATGAGCAGGCCCGCGACCTGAAGCGGTTGGGTCGGGATCGTCTCGCCGTGCATGGCCAGACCGGTCAACCCGATCGAGATCGCGACGGCGATGATGCCCTTGACCTGGGCCGGAATCTGCTTGGCCGAGAACAGCGGCGCGAGCACAAACAGTGGGGTGACCCGTCCAAGCACGAGGAAGAAGGCAGTGATCGACTGGCCACCGCCCAGCGCCTGCAGGAAGTTGTGGAGAGTCAGCTGGTTCATCCGATCAGCGACGGGATCGACATGTAGAGGTTCTGGGCGTAGCTGACGAGCTGGTCGAGCATCCACGGCCCGAGCACGACGATCAGCACGGCCACGCCCACGATCTTGGGGATGAACGAGAGGCTCTGCTCCTGGATCGACGTGACCGCTTGGAAGATGCTGACGAGCAGCCCGATGATGAGTCCGAGCAGCAGGATCGGGCCGGCGATCTCGAGGGCAAGCGTCATCGCCTGAGTGGCGAGACTGACGACTGTGTCTTCATTCATGTCAGTGGAAGCTCGCCACCAGCGAGTGCGTGATCAGGTCCCAGCCATCGACCAGGACGAACAGCAGGATCTTGAACGGCAGGGATATGAATGAAGGAGGCAACATGATCATCCCCATGGACATCAGCGTCGAGGAGACGATCAGGTCGATCAGGAGGAACGGCAGGAAGATCAGGAACCCGATATCGAAGGCCGTCTTCAGCTCGCTCATGATGAACGCCGGGATCAGGACATAGGTCGGGATCTGGGCGCGCGTCTGCGGCTGCGTCTTCAGATGCGCGAGGTTCACAAACAGCGTTAGGTCCTGAGTGCGCGTCTGCTTGAACATGAACTGGCGCAAGGGCTCCTCCGCGCGCGAGATCGCCTGCGAGGTCGAGACCTCGTGCTTGGAGTACGGGTCCCAGGCGTCCTTCTTGATCGCGCTGATCGTCGGCGACATGACGAACAGAGTCAGGAACAGCGCGATCCCGACCAGCACCTGGTTGGGCGGCGTGTTCTGGGTCCCGAGCGCGCTGCGGACGAAGCTGAGAACGATCAGGATCCGTGTGAACCCCGTGACCGTGAACAGGATCGCGGGCAGGATCGAGAGCCCGCCCATGAGGAGCAGGATCTGGAGGGCGTTGCTCGAGTCGACCTTCACGAGCGAGCCGTGATCCGCCGCAGGACGTCGAGCACACGGTCCGAGGGCTTCTCCGCCCGGTCGGCCACTTCGGGCTTCTCCGGCGGAACCTCGATACCGAGCGCGATCGCCTCTGCCTCGGAGTAGCTGCGGATGGGGGTGACGCCGTTCTCGGCGACTCCGACCACCAGCACCTCACGGCCGGCGCGCACGACCGCGACCGAACGGCCGCTGCCCAGCGGCAGGCTCGCGACCTGGGTCAGGCTGGTACCCGTCGGACGCGTCTTGCTCTTCTTGGCCTGCTTCATGATCCACGCGATTCCGTAGATCACGGCGATGACAATGAACAGACCCACGATCGTGCGGACGATGCTCCCCCCGCCACTGCTACTCGTGGCGGCGTGGCTCGTTGCCGTGCTGCCGCTCAGGCGCAGCGGCGTGTTCTCGCCCGTGGACTGGGCGAGCGCCTTGGCGCTCTCCACCGTCGACGTCGTAGACGTCGTCGTGGTATGCGAGGCTGCGCCGAACGCAACCGCGGCATGCGTGATCGTCAGGGCGCCGGCAAGGGAGGCGCCACGAATGAACGTGAGCAACTTCATCGAGGGAAAGGACTCCGAGGGAGAGTCCTCCCGGTAATCGGCCGGTACCCCTGGGGCCTTGAATAGGGCCGCTGAGTCGCGGCGCGTGGAATGGGGTAGGAGCCCGATAGTGCCTGAAGTCGAACTCAACTGGTCGGCCGCGGAGGTCAAGAGCTCGAAGCTCTCGGTTCCGCTCGAGGGCGACATTCCCAAGGGCTGGAAGAAGAGCTTCGAGGCAACCGTGGTCCTGCTCGGCCACGGCGACTGGGGTGAGATTCAGCTCAAGCGGGACAGCGTCCGGGTCAGCGATGTCGAGCCCGGGGGCGAGGACAAGCTCCGCTTCCACCTCGAGTCCGTCGTCGCCCAGGCCAACGCCGATCACGCGCCCGGGGAGTCAGAGGAAGAGGAAGAGGCCCCGGACGCGGACGAGTCCGAGTCCGAGGCCACCGATGATGACGATGGTCCCGACGCCGAGATGACCCGGCGCTTCCGATCGTTCTGATTCGTTCGACGCGCTAGGCGGCGGCCGCTAAGCGGCGGCGGCTAAGCGGCGAGCGCCTTGCCGACAGCCTCGAGCAGTTGCGCGGGCTGGAACGGCTTCACGACGAAGTCCTTCGCGCCCTTCTGAATTGACTCGATCACCTTGCTCTCCTGGCCGAGCGCCGAGCACATCAGCACACGGGCACGGGGGTCGAGCGCGATGATCTCGGCGAGTGCCTCGAGGCCGTCCTTTTCCGGCATGGTGATGTCAAGCGTGGTCAGCTCGGGGGCAAGCGCCTGGAACTGCTTGACAGCCTCAACGCCGTTGCCCGCCTCTCCAACCACCTCGTGGCCGCCGGAAGCGAGCGCGTCGCTCACCACCTTGCGCATAAACGCGGCGTCGTCGACAACGAGTACACGGGCCATCACTTCACGGCTCCTTCCACTTCGGATTGCGTCACTTCTGGGGTTTCTGGTTCGGCTGTGGATGTTGGGTCCCGGTCCTCGATCCTGTCTTCGGACTCGATATCGGACGATTCCGCGGCGGGCTCGACGACTTCGGGGGCAGGCTCGACGAGTTCGCGAGGCTGGGCCTGCGCCGAGCGGGCCAGGTCGAGCATGCTCAGGCCCTGGCTGTCGAGCCCGTCGAGTGACACGGCCCATTCGCCGTCGTCGGTGACCAGCAGCTGGCCGCGGGCGAAGCGCATCCCGTTGACGTACAGGTCGACGGGCGCGTCGGCGGTCCGATCGAGGTCCACGACCGCGCCGACGGGCAGTCCCAGGGCCGACCCCAGAGGCATGCGGGTGCGGCCGAGCTCAGCCCAGACTCGAAGGCTGATTCCGCCGAGCGCCTCCTCGAGCGCGAGGCTGTGCGGGCTCGAGTCGACGGCCGAACGGGCCGCGCGCGCGGCCGAGCCGGTGCCCACCGTGGAATCGGTCCGCTCGGCGCTCTCCTCGTCGATCGCGCGGACCATGCGGACCACGAACGCCCTGGGGACGAGCTGGATCAGGCGGCAGGACTCGCCGGCGATCATGAACGTGGTCGAGGTGGCATGCGGCGCCGTGCCGTAGATGTCGGCGGCGCCGGCCGGGTCGCCGAGGACGCGCGTGTCGGGCGTCGAGATCTCGATTCCCTGTCCGAGCACGACGCCGATCGCGGCCGCGGCCGCGGCCATCGTCTGGTTGGCCGCCTCGGAGAGGGCGGACAGCTCGAGCTCGGACAGCGGCGACGGGTCCGCGCCCTCGGCCACTTCTTCCGCCGCTGCGCCCATCGCGGCGGCCAGAGCGCGCGCTCCGGCCGGCGTCATGACGAACACGTTGGCGCCCGTGACGCCGTCCACGTAGGAGACGCTCGTGGCGATCGAGCCGCGGGCGACGTTGGCGAACGGGGAGACGCCGTCGGCGAGCACGGTGACCTCTCCGCGCTCGACCGTTCCCGGGACGAACATCTCGAGCACCTTGGCGATCGCCTCGCCGGTGGAGGCTCCTAGGCGAATCAGCGCCTCGCGCGGGGTGATCTCCTGCTGGGTCATCCCAACCTCCTCTCGGTGCCCGACACCTGGATGGCGCGCCGCGGGCCGTTACTTCCCGGCTGGGCACGGGCGAGCTTGACGTTCTCGGCGAACACGGTGACGCCCTCCTCGGCCTGGGTCCCGAGGCGGATCACACTGCCGGGGCCCAGCGAGAGGATCTCGTCGATCGGGAGGTCGATCGCGGCGACCTCCGCTCGGAGCGTCACCGGGACCGCGGCCACGGCCCGGCCGATCTCGGCGGCGCCGGCCGACTCGGCCTCCGGCTCACGAGTCTCCTTGCCGGACAGACGTTCACCGACGGCGTCGATCGCCAGCCACGGGATCAGCAGCGCCATCGAGGCGGAGTGCTTGTTGACGCGGCTCTCGATCACGACCACGAACGTGGGCTCCGAGACCGCGGCGATCTGACTCGTGTCGTTGTGCGTCTCGATCTCGATCACCGACAGGCTGATCCCGGCCAGGTCCTGCCAAACCAGCGACAACTGGTGGACCATCGACTCGAGCAGCCGCTGCGTGAGCACCGTGTCGATCTCGCTGAAGCGTCGCTCCCGGGGGGGCTTGTCGGGCGAGCCGCCGAGCAGGAGGTCGAGGCACATCAGCACGAAGGACTGCTCGACCGTGAACAGCATCCTGGTGCCGAGCGGCTGGACGTCGAGCGTGACGAACAAGGACCCGGCGGGCAGCTGCGACTGCGCGCCCGACCATGTCGCCTGCGTGCTGTTGATCGCCTCGAGCTCGACCGGGCTGCGCAGCTCGGTCGAGAGCCTCGTCACCGACGTCTGGCAGAAGGTGTCGATCGCGCGTGCGATCCGGCGCTGATGGTCTGAGGTGAACTTGGTCGGGGTCGAGAAGTCGACTGTGCGCAACCGCTGGCCCCGGCGGTGCGGCGCGGTGTTCGGCTGGTCGGGGAGCTCGCCCCGCTTGGCCGCCTCGACGAGTGCGGCCACTTTGTCGCGATCGAGGATCTCGCTCATCGGTGCGCTCCTTCCAGAGTGGCGGAGGCGCGCGGGAGGTGCGCGCCGCCGGCCGAGCCGTCGAGCAGGATGGTGAGCTCGCCGCCGGCCTCCTTTACGGTGATCGTGCCGTCGCCGACGCTGACCCGCATCGTCCGTCCGCGACTGCCGCCGGTCTCGGCGGCGTGGACTGCCAGGCCCGACGTGGCGAGGCCCTTCCGGACCGCATCGGCGTTGCGGGCGCCGATGTCGAGCTCTCCGAGTTCGAACATCCTGGCGCCCCCGGCGAGCGCGGCCTCCAGTCGGCGGCGGCTGGCTCCGGCGCGGCAGACGCGATCGATCAGCTCGGGAACCGCCAGGTCGGCGAACTTGCCGGGCTGGCGATCGGTCTCACTCGATTCGGGCAGCACGATATGGGCGAGGCCGGCGACGCCCGCGGACCGGTCGACCAGCGCCAGACCGATGCACGAGCCGAGCCCGCGAGCCACTAGCTCGTCACCGGCGCGCTTGGAGACCACGATCTCACCCATTCGTACGGAACCCATCGCTACGCGGCGAGACCCAGCGGCGTCAGCAGATCTGAGACGCCACCGTCGCTCGGCAGCAGGACGAAGGAAATCGAGCACGGCTCATCGGCGACGTCGAGCTCGGAGTCGAGGACCAGCACAAGATCGGCGGACTCGGTCTGGGTCAGCGCGAGCGATGAGACGATCGCACCGAGCATGTCGGTCGACAGATGCGGCGGGCAGGGGCAGAGATTCAGCCCGGTCATCGACGCCAGTGCATTCAGGCATGAAGTCCCGAGGATGTTGCCGATCTCGCGCAGCGCCGAGTCGCCGATGTCACTGCCGGCCTCGACGCCGAGCAGCCGGCAGAGCGCGTCGGCGCCCTCAGTCGAGATCAGGAGCAGGACGAGGCCGTCGATGTCGCCCTCGAGCGGAATCACGACGCCCGTGATCGACTCGTCGGGGCTACCGCACGCGTCCACGGCATCGACCAGCGGCAGCGCGAGCACGCGCGGCACGGTCAGCCCAACCTCTCGCCCCAGCATCTGCGAGAGCGCGGTCGCGGCGTTGCCCGAGGCGATGTTCGCCAGCTCCCGCAAAGCATCTAGCTGCAGTTCGGTGTAGCGAGGGGTCAATGGTCCGGTCTCCTGTGTTCGTGTTCGGTGTTCTATGCGGCGAGGCTGATCGTGGCCGCCACGCTGTTCTCGGCGGCGAGGGCATCGCAGTCGACGATCAGCGCGATCCGGCCGTCGGCGAGCGCGGCGCCTCCGGACACGGGCTCGCCGTCGGAGACGATCTCCGGCAGCGGCCGTGTGACCAGTTCGCGCTGGCCGACCAGGTCGTCGACCGCGAGCGCGAGGCGGCGGTCCTGAGTACGGATGATCACGACGAATTCGTGGTCGGCGACAGCTTCGTGGCCGAACACCTCGGCGCTATCGAGGAGCGGCAGCACACCGTCGGCGAGCACTAGCATCGGCTTGCCGGCGACCGAGCGAACCGTCTGCTCGGACAGCCGCAGCGTGCGCTCGATGCGATCGATCGGGATCGCGAACGGCGCGCCCGAGACGTCGACCTGGAGAGCGGAAACGATCGCCAGCGTGAGGGGAAGGCGGATCTGGGCGAGCGTGCCGGCGCCGGGAGTCGAGTCGATCACGACCTCCCCGCCGAGCTGGCGGATCTTCTCCCGCACGGCGTCCATCCCGACCCCGCGGCCGGAGATGTCGCTGGTCGCCTCCGCCGTCGAGAAACCCGAGGTGAACAGCAGCTCTACCGCCCCGCGGATGTCGATCGCCGCGGCGGCGTCCTCGTCGATCATCCCGAGCGATAGGGCCTTGCGGGCGATCGCGTGCGGGTCGATCCCGTTGCCGTCGTCGCGGACCTCGATCACGACGCTGCCTCCCGCGTGGCGCGCGGCGATCTGGACCGTGCCCTGGCGGGGCTTGCCGGCGGCGAGTCTGTCCTCAGGCCCCTCCAGTCCGTGGTCGACGGCGTTGCGGACGAGGTGGACGAGCGGATCGCCGAGGGCGTCGACCACTGTCCGGTCGAGCTCGGTCTCGCTCCCGACGAGCTCGAGCTTGACCTCCTTCTGGAGCTTGGTCGACAGGTCGCGGATCAGCCGCGGGAAGCGCAGGAACACGACATCGACGGGGATCATGCGGACCTGCATGACCATCGCCTGGAGCGATTGGGAGCTCCGGGTCAGCTCCTGTACCGCGTGCTGGAGCCCCTCGATCTCGAGGTTCGCGGTCAGAGCCTCGACCGCGGTGCGGTGGATGACGAGTTCGCCCATCGAATGCATGAGCGCGTCGAGGCGCTCGGCGTCGACGCGCACGGTCCGGGTCTGGGTCGTCTTGACCGTCGCCTCGGCCGGGGCGGGCGCGCGCTTGGCGGGCTCGACGGCGTGCGGCGCGGGCGGTCCCCCGGATGTGGCCGCGGCTGGGCCCCCACCGGCGGGGACGGCGGTCACCTCCACGGTGAGGACCTCCGACACGGCGCCGACGTTCGCGGCGATCGTCTCGTTCTCGTGATCGCTCGCTACCCACGCGTCGATCTGACTTCCCTGGAACTGCTCGACGCCGTCGGGCGGGGGCGAGCTCGCGAGAATCTCGCCGTGGTCGGCGAGCGCTACCAACACCATGTGTGCGCGGACGGCCGGCATCAGAACCTCTGGGCTCAGCGCGACACGCACGCGGAGCACGCGCGCGCCCGCCTCCTGCGCGGCGATCACGGCGGCATGGTCGAGCGGGTCCGCGATCCCGACACGAGCCATCTCCTGCTCCGGCGTACGCGGTCGGACGAGCGAGCGCAGCCGCGCGACCACCGGGGCCGGATCGAGCGACTCCTGCCCGTCGACCTCGATCGCCTCGACCGCCGCGGACAGGGCGTCCAGGCACGCGAACACGGTGTCGATGGCTTCGGCCGGCAGCCCGTTGGTCCGCTGGCGCAGAAGCTCGAACACGTCCTCCATCTCGTGCGTGAGCTCGGCGATCCGGCTGAAACCCATCGTCGCGCTCATGCCCTTGAGCGAGTGGGCGATCCGGAAGATCTCCTCCACGGTCGGACGATCCTTGGGGTTCTCCTCCAGCCGGACGATCGCGAGATTCAGTTGCTCGAGGTGCTCGCGCGACTCGGCGACGAACATCGGCATGTACTCGGATGTATCCATCACGACTTTCGGTAGATGAACGGGTGGATCGTCGACAGACCGAGCCCGGCGGCATCCGAGATCCGCTCGGTTCCTCCGATCACCAGCACGCCCCCGGGTCGCAGGGCGTGGGCGAGCCTCGCGTGGAGCTCGTCTCGGATCTGATCTGCGAAGTAGATGACGGTGTTGCGACACATGATCAGTTCATAGCTCGACGCCGGGGGCTGGAGCTTGAGTAGGTCGCCTACCTCGAAGCGGGTCATGCCCCGCAGTTCGTGTTTGGCCTGCCAGCCCGTGGCGGTCGGCTCGAACCAGCGCTCCATCGCTGAGCGAGGTGCCGTGCGGGCGTCCTCGGGGCTGAACGCGCCCACCTTGGCGCGCGCAACCATGCGCTGATCGATATCGGTCCCGAGGATCCGGACCGTGGCGCCGGGGATCGCCTGGCGGCAGACCGCGGCGAGGGTGTAGGCCTCGGCGCCGTACGAGCATCCGGCACTCCACGCCCGGAGCCGTCCGTGCACCGCCAGCTCCTCGAGCAGGCCGGCCTCGAGGCGCGCCCACTGGTCGGGATGACGCCACAACTGCGAGACGTTGATCGTGACGCGATCGAGCAGTTCATCGAGCTGCTGCTCGTCGGTGCGCAACCGTGTCAGCGAGTCGGTCAGCCGGGCGTATCCGTGGCGCGCGAAGAACGAGCGCAGGCGCCGCTCCATCTGCGGGCGCTTGTACTGCGACAGATCGATCCCGCACAGGAGGCGCAGGCCCTCGCAGAAGGCGACGTAGTCGTCGGCGGCGGCGAGGTCGCTCTTCGGGCCCTCGAGCGCGGCGTCGTGGCCGCGGTGGCGGGGGATTGGGGCCCGCCCGAACGTGCGAGTCTGGCGCTCCGTCATGCCCCGGCCTCGTTCGCGATCGCCTCGGCCAGGCTGCCGAGGTCGAGAACGTCGTCGGCGAGACCGGCGTCGACGATCGCGCGCGGCATCCCGAACACGGTGCAGCTCTCCTCGGACTCGACGAGGATGCGACCGCCACGACGGTGCACCTCGCGCGCGCCCGACAGCCCGTCGCTGCCCATGCCGGTCAGCACGACCAGCAGCATCCGCTCGCCGTAGACGCGCGCGGCGTCCTCGATCAGGAGATCGGCGCGTGGGCGCAAGCCGCCGACCGCGGGCTCGTCGGTCAAGGTCGTGCGGCCGTCAGGAGAGAGCCGCAGATGGCGGCCACCGGGGGCCAGCAGGGCGGCGCCGGCGTCGAGCGCCTCTCCGCCCGCGGCTTCGCGCACGCTCAGGGCGCTGCTCGCGTCGAGGCGGGCGGCGAGCGAGCCGGTGAAGCCGGCGGGCATGTGCTGGACGATCAGGGTGCCGGCGCCCAGCGGGGCCGGGAGCTCGGGGACGAGCGACGCGAGCGCGCGAGGGCCGCCGGTCGAGGTGGCGATCATGACGAGCTTTGCGCTGTGAGCGGCCGTGGGTCGCCGCGTCGGGATGACCCGGGCACCGTCGTGCGCGGGCCCCGCTGGCCGGCTCGGGATGTGCGCCCCACCGTTGTGGGCGGAGCGGCGCGTGCGGCGCGAGGCGGCGGCGAGCTTGACCTTGGCGCCGAGATTCTCGATGAACGCCTCGAGGCTCTCGGTCGCGGTCGGCTTCGACACCAGGTCAAAGGCGCCTTCGGCGAGCGCGTCGACCGCGCGCGCACCGTGGGCGGCTGAGAACGCCGAGACCACGACCACGGGGATGTTGCTGTCCGAACGTTCCCGCAGCGCTCTGAGGACGCCGAGGCCGTCGAGGCCCGGCATCGTCAGGTCGAGCGTCATCGCGTCAGGACGCTCACGAGCGCACACGGCGAGCGCTTCGTCGCCGTCGCCCGCGCTCCCCACCACGTCGATCCCAGCGCGTGTCAGCGAGCGCGTGACGATGTTGCGCATCAACGCGCTGTCGTCGACGACGACGACCCGCGCCGGGGTGGTGGTGGTCATGCCTCAGCTTTCTCGGTGTGTGGGAATGCCTCAGGCGGCGAGCGCGAGGTCCGGCGGCGTGAAGATCGCGCTCGGCTTGAGCAAGACCACGAGGCGGTCGTCGATCTTGGCGATCGAGTCGATCAGGGTCGTGTCCGCACCCGGCGCGTCCTGCAACTGCTCGTCCTGGACCGTCAGGACCTCTTCGACGCCGGCGACGATCACGCCGGCGGTCTCCGATCCCGCTTCGACGATCACGATCTTGCTGTGCTCGGTGAGCTCGGACGGGACGCCCAGCCTCGCCGCGAGGTCATAGACGGGAACGATCCGGCCGCGCAGGCTGATCACCCCACGAACCCAGTCGGCGCGCGAGGCGACCGAACGGGGCTCGGTGTAGCGGATGATCTCGTGGACTTGCTGGATCGGAAGCGCGTAGTGCTCGGGCCCGAGGGTGAACACGACGAGCTGGCGTGGATTGTTTGCGTCTGGCATTGCTTCTTGCTCCTTGCACGTTCAGACGAGCCGGGGTGGCGAAACCGTTCCCATCAGTGGGTTCGGTAACCGGGTACTCGTCACTTGCCCGGAGTAGCTTTAGCTTCCGACGTGGCGATGCGGCGAGTGGTCTCTTTCGTATTTGCGAAAGCGGCCACTAAGCGTCGGCGGCCGCGGCGGGGTCGTCCGTCGGCGCGGGCACGTCAAGCGGCGCCTGGCCGATCACCTCGGTCACGCGGAGCCCGAACTGCTCGTCGATCACGACCACTTCGCCCCGGGCGATCGCCGTGCCGTTGACGAGCAGATCGACGGGCTCGCCGGCCATCCGGTTGAGCGTGATGATCGAGCCCTGGCGGAGCTCGAGCGTCTCGCCGACGGTCATCCGGGTGCGCCCCATCTCGACGCTGAGGTCAACCGGCACGGCGCTCAGGCGGCGCAGGTCCGCGACGCCGTTGAGGCTCGCCGGAGCCGGCTCGCCGGCACCCGACGGAAGCTGTTCGAGTTCGTAGCTCATCGCTGCTCCTACTGGACTGCCACGTCGGTGAAGAAGACGTGGTCGACCTTGACGTCGGTCTCGGTCTTGATGTCGGTCAGGATCTGCTGCTCGAGGCCGTTTCGCCCCGTCTGGTCGACCAGCGCGCTCGAGCCCTGGTTGGTGACCTCGTTGGTGATGATCGACCGGATCACGGCCTCCTCAGGCAGCGTGCCGACCGTGGCGCCGGCGGCCGGGGTGTTATCGGCGGTGACGCCGTCGCTTTGGCCCGGCGCCAGTTCGAGCGCCACGGTAAGCGTGGCGTAGTGCCCGTCCTTGAGGTTGAGCGTGAACTGCTTGGGGAGGATGTAGATCTCTCCTGCGATCTTCGGCTTGACGACCTTGGGCGGCATCAGCTTGCCCTTGGCGACGTAGCCGCCGCCGAGCAGGATGATCGGGAGAATGATCAGGATCTTCTTTTTCATGGGCTCGGGTTCGGGATCGGGGGCGGGATCAGGATGGGGGGACGGGGTTCAGGCGCATCAGCACGATCTCGACACGGCGGTTCTGGGCGCGTCCGGCGGCCGTTGCGTTGCTTGCGATCGGGTGCAGGTCGGCATAACCGACCGCTCCAAGCCGGTAGCGGTTGACGCCCCGGCCTATCAGGAAGCGCACGACATTCGTGGCCCTCGCGGTCGACAACTCCCAGTTACTCGGGAACTGTGCGGTCGCGATCGGCTGATTGTCAGTGTGTCCTTCCACGGTGATCGGATGAGTCGGGTCAAGGTTGAGCAGCTGGGCCACCTCGGCCAGCAGCTGGTCGGCGCCGGGCTGAAGGGTGGCCGAGCCCGAGACGAACAGGAGGTTGTCGGTGAGCACGCGGACGACGAGGCCGCGGCGCTCGATCACGCTCTGGACCTTGTTGCCGAAACCGTGGGCCTTGGCGTAAGCGTCGAGCTTCGCCTTGAGCTGGGCGAAGTTCTGTTGCTCTGCGATCGAGGCGCTCATGCTGCTGAGCGCCGCCTGGAGCTGCGCGCTCGTCATCGGCTTGGCGGCGGCGGTGTTGGCCGAGCCCGTGCTGCTGCTCGACCGCGAGGTCGGCGTCGGCACCAGCGGCACGATCGAGGGCACCTCGGCGGTCGCCGGCGTGTGGGCGCTCGTCGACTCCGAGCCTGAAGAGAGGATTGCCCGTCCTCCGGGCAGGATCGAACCCGAGAAGGCCGCCTTCAGTGACTGCTGGAGGACCTGGTACTTGGAGATGTTCACCGACGAGATCGAGAACAGCACCATGAACAGTGCGAACAGCAGGGTGAGCATGTCGGCGTAGGTCAGGAGCCAGCGCTCCTCGTTCTCGTGCTCGACCGCTCCTCCGCGGCGCCCGCGCTTGCCGTGGGCGGCCATGGCTAGGCTGCTTCCGCTTCGCGCTCGGGCATCGGCGTGACGTTGTCGGCCTCGCCGGCGCCGTCACGTTCGGCCGGGGGGACGAACGAGGTGAGCTTGTCGGCCACCACACGCGGGTTGTCGCCCGCCTGCACCGAGAGGATGCCCTCGACGGTCAGCGTCCGGAGCTCGATCTCCTCGGCCGACAGCGCCTTCAGACGGTTGGCCACCGGGAGGTAGATCACGTTGGCCGAGCCGACGCCCATCAATGTCGCGATAAAGGCAGAGGAGATCGAAGGGCCGAGCGTCGCCGGCGCGGATAGGTTCTGGAGCACGTGGACGAGCCCCATGACCGTGCCGATGATCCCGATCGTCGGCGCGAACCCGCCGGCCTTCTCGAACGGCGCGACGCCGGCATGGTGACGGGCGCTCATCGCGTCGATCTCGGCGTCGAGGATGTCGCGCACGAGCTCGGGGTCGGTGCCGTCGACGACCAGCTGCAGGCCCTTCTTGGTGAAGGCGTCGTCGATCTCGGAGATCTGGGCGTCGAGCGCCAGCAGCCCCTCGCGCCGCGCCTGCTCGGCGAGCGATACGAGCAGGTTGACCCGTCCCTGGACGTCGAGCGGCTCGGCGTTGATCACGCGCTTGTACAGCGACGGGATCTTTTT
>Ga0070765_100000898_pt1 | contig 17764 bp, 11 predicted proteins | sample HubBroMetageWFT5_FD_71516 | JGI IMG/M metagenome (GOLD analysis project Ga0070765, IMG submission 71516) | Warmed and freeze-thawed soil microbial communities from the Hubbard Brook experimental Forest, New Hampshire - Hubbard Brook CCASE Soil... | ecosystem: Environmental > Terrestrial > Soil... | reverse complement strand
CGCGCGCAGATGTCTTGCTTGCCGCGGCTGCGGCCCAAGTGCTTTTACGACATCGTGGTGCAGGTGGCGATTATCCGGCCGGGGCCGATTGTGGGGAAGATGGTGCATCCTTATTTGAAGCGGCGCACGGGGCGCGAGCCGGTGGTGTATCCGCATCCGTCGCTTGAGCCGGTGCTGGCGCGGACTTTGGGAGTGCCGCTTTTTCAGGAGCAATTGCTGCGCATGGCCATGATTGCGGCGGGATTTTCTGGCGGCGAGGCGGAAGAATTGCGGCGCGCCTTTGGATTCAAACGCTCGGAAGCGCGCATGAAAGATATCGAAATAAAATTGCGCGCCGGGATGGAGCGCAAGAATATTGCTCCCGAAGCGCAGGAGCAGATCGTGAAATCCATCACTTCGTTTGCGCTTTATGGATTTCCCGAATCGCATGCCGCAAGTTTTGCTTTGCTGGCGTATGCCAGCGCTTATCTGAAATGCCGCTACCTCGCCGCTTTCACCGCGGCCATGCTGAATAATCAGCCGATGGGATTTTATTCTCCCGCGACAATCGTAAAAGATGCGCAACGGCACGGGCTGCGAGTGAAACCGATTGATGTGGCGCATTCCGATTGGAAATGCACGCTCGAGCGGGAGGGTAAGAGCTGGAACTTGCGGCTTGGCTTTCGCTATGCCAAAGGCGTGCGCGAGGAAACGGCCAACCAGATCGTCGCCGCGCGGGCCATGCGCCCAATTTCTTCGGTCGAGGATTTGAAACGCCGCGTGCCGGAGATTCAAAAGGCGGAGCTGGTTACGCTGGCGGAAATCGGCGCGCTCAATTTCGCCGCTCCCGAAAATGGCTCGGGGAAAATACACACGGCGAAAAAGCAGCGCCGATTCCATCGCCGCGACGCGCTTTGGCAAGTCGAGCGAGTGGCGCGGCCGCCGGGACCGTTGCTGGAAGATGCATCACTCGAACAGACGGGCGAAATTGCCGACGCTTCAGACGCCGCAGCGGAACTCATGCTCGCGGCCGGTGCTGCCGGGGAATCGCCGCTGTCGCCGATGAACGATTCCGAGCGACTCATCGCCGATTTTCGCGGCACAGGAATGACTGTTGGGCCGCATCCGATGGCTTATTGCCGCGCGGCGATGAATCAACTGGGCGTGCGCCGCGCCAGCGAACTCGAACATCTGCGCCATGGCACGCACGTGCGCGTAGCCGGCGCCATAATTTGCCGCCAACGCCCTGGCACCGCGAAAGGATTCGTGTTCTTGAGCATTGAAGATGAAACCGGGATTGCCAACGCCATCATCACGCCCGATCTCTTTGCCGAAAATCGCGTGATGGTGGTGAACAATCCGTTTCTACTCGTCGAAGGCAAGCTGCAGCATCAGGACAATGTGATTTCCGTGAAGGTCGAAACTGTCGAGCCGTTGCGACTGCCGTCCCCGGCAGCCGCTTCGCATGATTTTCATTAGGCAGATTCAAAAAAAGCGGATGCCGAAGTATTAGGCTCCCTCGATTGAAACCGTCTTGATATTCATGAACTCGCGAATGCCAAAAATTGCCAGTTCCCGTCCGTGGCCAGAGCGCTTCACTCCTCCGAACGGCAGGCGCGGGTCCGACGCCACCATCCGATTGATGAAAACCATTCCGGAATCGAGGCCATTGATGAATTTCTCGCGCTCGGCGGCATCGTTGGTCCAGGCGCTGGCGCCTAATCCAAACGGGCTGGCGTTGGCGATCCGAATTGCGTCGTCCACATTCTTGGCGCGGAATAGCGACGCGACCGGGCCGAACAATTCGCCACAGGCTGCCGGTGATCCTTCGGGAATATTCGTGAGCACCGTCGGCTCGTAGTAGTTTCCCGGCTGCCTTATGCGTTTGCCGCCTGTGAGTAGGCGGGCGCCAGCTTGAATTGTTTTCTGCACATCGGCGTCGAGTTCCTTTAATCCATCGGCGGTGGCTAGCGGGCCTACGTCGGTCGATTCGTCAAACGGATCGCCGACTTTCAACGATTCCATCTTTTTTACGAACATGCGCTCGAATTCGTCAGCGATTTCTTCGGCGACGATAAATCTTTTCGCCGCGATGCACGACTGGCCGTTATTCAGCACGCGCGCCTTCACCCCTACGGCAACCGCCTGTTCGAGATTCGCGCTCTTCATCACGATGAATGGGTCGCTTCCGCCCAGCTCCAACACAACTTTCTTGATATCTGTGGCGGCCGCAATGCCCACTTGCACGCCGGCACCTTCGCTTCCGGTGAGCGTCGCGGCTTTCACTCGGGGATCGGCGAGAATTTTCGCCACTTTGCTCGAACCGATCAGCAAAGTTTGAAACACCCCTTCCGCAAAGCCCGCACGCCGCAACACATCCTCGATGAGCAACGCCGATTGCGGCACATTCGATGCGTGCTTCAATAATCCGACATTTCCCGCCATCAGCGACGGCCCGATGAAACGAAAAACTTGCCAGAACGGATAATTCCACGGCATCACGGCAAGAATTGGACCCAATGGCAGGTAGCGTACGAAACTATTGGTTCCAGGAACATTCGCCGCTTCGTCGGCCAGAAAAGTTTCAGCATTCTCCGCGTAATACTTGCAGACCCACGCGCATTTGGCGGCTTCATCGACGGCCGAGCGATAGGTCTTGCCCATCTCGGTGGTCATCACCCGACCGAGTTTCTCTTTTTCAGATTCCAGTATTTCCGCCGCTTTCAGCATTCGCGCGGCGCGGTCGGCGAAACTCATCTTTCGAAATTCCGCGAAAGCGCGGACCGCGAGTTTCAGCTTTTCTTCGAGCTGCGCGTCCGAAAGCTCGTCGAATTTCTTCAAAGTTTCGCCAGTTGCCGGATTGATGGTCGCGATCGCCATTGTGGTTCCCCTCGCCTTTCGATTGGACAAAGCCACTAACGCTTATTGGATTATCACAGTATGGACGAAAAAAGAGAAAGAGCTTTAGCCACTCGATCGGGGATCGGGAGCTGGCACACCAATTGAGCGGATTCAAGTGATTCAGGCCGAGCCCAAAACCAGCAGTGCGGCCAACCCATCGGTGGCGCGGATGTCCGGTATAATCGAACGGTCTCGGGATTCAGCGAAGGAGGAATCATGGCGGAACCATCGTATGAGGAACTTAAATCGCGCGTGGCGGAATTGGAGAAGCAAGGCGGCGGACGGCGCTCGGGAGCGCTCGAGTTTCGGGTCGGCGAAAAAGGCGGCGTGAGCGTTTACGGGCTTGGCCGTTTCCCCGTCACACTCTATTACGAGCAGTGGACTCGATTGCTGGATGCCGGCGATAAGCTGCGGGCCTTTCTGGAAGAGGCCAAAACTGACGGCAAATTGAAATTGAAAGAACGGTAGATCGCCGGGCAGTCCTTCGCGCGCGTTGCGTCAGAGCAAGATCGGTTTGATGCCGGTCAGCTCGCAAAAATCTCGCAACGCTGGATAGAGATCGGCGCCGTAACCGAGGCAAGCGTACTCGTTGGTCCAATTTTGAATCAGCGCGTCGATGTCGCCGTGTGCGGTGACGAATCCGTGCGGCCAGAACGGGATGCCACATTCGTTCAGCCGGCTTTCGATTTCGCGAGCCGGCGGCTCGAAAATGCTGCAGCGCGCGATGGACATCTGAAATACGCCATTCACTCGTCCTAGCCTCGCGAGAACGCCCTCTCCCACTTTGCAAATGAGTTTAACGGAAACGCCGCCGGCTTTTCCTTCGGTCGGAATTCCGTGCGTGGCAAATCCAGCGGGGCCGAGCTTGCTTGCCAGCGACGGAGGGCAGGCGCCATCTCCAATAATTTTTATTTCTTTCGACTGTTTGTCGATGTGCTGGAGATCGCCATAGTAGACGCGCTCTTTGCTTAATTGCGTGAGCAGGAATACCGTCAGCGCAGTATTCAGATCGCCGAGCGTCGAGGTGCCGTGGCCATCTTCGAGCATCATGCTTTGCGCGAAACAGGTGGCTGCGTAGTCGTCGCCCAAACCGGGGAACGATTGGATCGTGTAGAAATCGAATTTTTCCGCCGCGACCGCTTCTTTTAGGGCCAGATAAAGCCGGATGGACTTCTCATTGACGATAGTTTTTTCCGGCGCGGCGCCGAAAAGCTTTTTCAGCCGTGGCGCGAGCCTCGAGATTTTTTGCGGCGAGATACGCTCGGCTGCCTGAATTAACTGCGCTGTGTCTCGCGAATCGATGTCCACTCCAAACATGCGCATCCATTGCGACGGATCGGCAGCGCCGCAGGTCTGGCCCATGCCCCGGCCGCCAAACGCACCAACTGTGGACATATTTAAAATGTTCTTCAGATGCGCGGCGCGCGCATAGCTGGCGATGCTTTCCATTGTGTCGCGATCACCGGCGGCGCCATACACAAATTTGTGCGGCACTCCAATTTCGAGCAAACCGCCATGCATCACCAGGCCGCCGACCGGCCGCCAGCCTTGCGAGCCGTCATGCGCCCAAAGCAACACGGCTTTGCCGGATGCGGCAAAATCGCGAACGGCGCCCACCAGATGCGCGGCCCATACCCAGGTGCCCGAAAAAAGAATTACAGCATCCACCGCGTCATTCGCTTTCATCGCCTTGAGCGCGGCCTTCGCTTCTTCCTTGGTGGCCACGATCACATCGTGCGCAACGACCTTTAGGCCCGCGGCGATTAATGCCTTCTTGGAATTTCGGACGATCGCGGCGTCGATGAACGGCTTGCCCATCGGATCTTTCAGGCCGTCTTTGTGAACGCCGTACACGATAAATCCCACGGTTGGCTGAATCATTGTTTCTCCGTTCCCCGTTGCGCGCCAGAATTCGCGGCACGAAATTTTTTCAGAGTGGCAAAGAGCTGTCGATATTGCTTCAACTGGCCCGCGTACGACGCCCCGAGAGCCGCATCGGGCTCGATGACTTCTTTTTCCCGGACCACCGATTTCACCACGTCCGTAATTCCTGCGTACACACCGACGGCGACGCCGGCGAGGATCGCGGCGCCCTGGCATACGGCCTCGTCGCACTGCATCACGTGCAAGCGGCGACCGGTGACCGCGGCGCGCAGTTTCAGCCCCAGTGGCGAACGCGTGCCGCCGCCCGAGGCATATAGATCGCTGAACTCGCCGCATGCAGCGGCGAGAATTTCGGTGAGCTGCGCAAGTTCGCACGCTATGCCCTCGAGGATGCCCTGGTAGATCTGGCTCCTGGTGCTATCGGCGCTCAGGCCAAAAATCACCGCACGAGCGCGCGGATCAAAATCGGGATTGCCGCTACCAAAAAGATGCGGCGTAATGCATAGTCCCGACGGAATCGCGCGGCACCCCGCTTCGAGCTGCGAATATTGATCGGCGGCATTTGCTTCAATCACCGAATCCTTTGTCTGCGCGGATGCACCGTAGATCAAATCGCGGAACCACTGCACCATGATTCCCGATGGAAAATATGCGAGGCTGAGAAATTTGCCCGGAACCACATGAGAGTAGGAATTCAGACGCGCGGCAAACGCTTTTTCTCCAAGCTTGGGCGCATCCGACGCGGCGACGAGACATTCGTAGGTTCCCATGGAATCAGAAACGCGGCCGGATTCGATGACGCCCACGCCCAAAGCGCCACACGCTTGATCGTGGCCGCCGACGACCACCGGAGTTCCTTGCGAAATTCCGAGCGCGTCCGCCGCTTTACGGCTGAGATTTCCGGCAATCGTTCCCGCTGGAGCGGGTAGCGGAAGCTGCCTAGCTTTTATCCCGACAGCATCCAAGATTTCGTCCGACCAAGCGTTTTTATTCACATCTAAGGCGAGAAACCGCGATGCCAGCGAATAACCGATATGCGGCGGAAGTCCGAGTTTCGTGTGAATAAAATCCGTGACGCTCAGAAAGCGGTCGGCCTGGAGGTAGAGCTCGGGACGGTGTTCGCGCAGCCATAATATTTTTGGCACCGGATACATCGGATGAGCAATCAGTCCCGTAATTTCGAAAATCCGGCGAGACCCGAGTGCATCTTCACACTGCTGGGCCTCCTTGGTCGCGCGATTGTCGATATTCAGGATGGCCGGACCAATTGCTTCCCCATTGGCATTCACCGGCACAAATGTTTCGCCGTGAGAACTGAGGCAGAGGGCCTGCACGGCATCTTTTCCGAGATCACGAGTCGCTTCGCGCGAGGTTTGACACACGGCTGTCCAGAATTTTGCGGAATCCATTTCCGCACATCCCGGCTGCGGAAAATCGGGAGAATAAGCGCAAAGGCTGCGCCCGATGACTGCGCCAGCGGCGGTAAATACGACTGCCTTGCATTGGCTCGATCCGATGTCGATAGCGAGGAGACTCATTCCGCGCGCCGGATTACTCTTTTGTCGCTTCGATCAACAAGTGCTCGTGAAACTGCGCTGCAAGCTGCGGACGGGCGGCGTCGACCGTTCCAAGCTCCGCGCCATTTTCATAATCAGTCACTCGATATTTTCCTGGCGCCAGTCCACGCAGCTCGATCGTTCCGTGCCAATCATTCGCACCATTGGGCGCGAAGAATGCATAGTACATTTTGCCGGCCTTTTCGATCACATACGCTTCGGGGACATCGTAGCCATAGACGTAGAGATCGCGAAAATCGCCGCGCGACAACTTCAAACGGTTATAGATGCCGATCCATTTCTTCCACTCGGTCTCTTTATCAGAATTGAGATAGACATTCTTCAGTTTCGGCCCGTAGTCCGGCCAGGTAAATTTGGTGCCGAGGACGCCGCCGACTCCGACCGTGGAAGCAAAATCGCGGCCCAGATCCTGCTCGCGATCGGAATTCATGCCGGTAATTTTAGTTAGTTCCACGTGATCGCCGTAAACTGCCGCGTATGGACCGAGCAGAGCCTTGTACATTTTGATGCGCTGCCTGACTTGCACCGAACCTACTGGATCGGCGGTGACTGCTTGATCGATGAACGGAAGCCAGGCCATGTTGGGCGGAGTTCCGCACGGACAGCTTTGCGTGACGCTTTCGGGCTTGAGCGCGCGCGTCGTTTCGAAAATCACTTTGTAAACTTCACCCATCGCTTGCGTGGAGTCGTAGGGCGATTTGTGATGATGCTTCGGGTTGTAACACGGCGGCACGGCAAAAGAAAAATCCAGCTTGTGGCCGTCAAAACCCCAGTCGCTGATCATTCGTTTTGTAAGCTGCCGATAATATTCCTGAACTTCGGGCAAAGCAGGGCACAATCCGGCAAGCCCGGTCGTCATGCGCGCGTGCTTTCCGTCTTTGTCGACCATCAGCCAATCGGGATGTTCCTTTGCAACGTCTGCAAGTTTGTAGGGGCGATTGTCCAGCATGTCGATCCCCTGGCCATCTTCGACCACGATGGGAATCCACCAAAGCGTGACGCGGAGGCCGGCGGCGTGAAACGCATCGACAATCTTTTTTATTCCGTCGACGCCGAGACTGGCGCGCGGCTGCCAATCTCCGCGGTTGGCGAACCAGCCGGCATCGAGCGTGGTCCACTTCAATCCCAATTCTTGCAATTTCGGAATGGTGCCGATCATTTGCGCGGGCGTGAATTTTAGCTCATAGCCCCAGCCGCACCAGTTTGCTTCGTAGTCCGCGTCATTTGGTTTTGGGATTTTCCAACCTTGCGCGCCTAACGCGTCGGAGTACATACGGAGCGGCTGGTAGTAGTCTCCGTGGAATACGGCAAAAAAGCTGACCGGCGTCGAGTAGACTTCGCCCGGCGCTAGCGCGCTTTCGGGCTTCAACTCAATCGAGGCAACGACGCGTTCATTCGCTGTCACCCGAACTGGGATGGCAAGCGCAAGCGGCAACGTTTCCAGGTGGCCGATTGCTTCGCCCATTTCTCCGGTCCAAAAAGCCTCCACCGGAATGCCGCCGCCTGTGCCGGGATCTCCCGGCATGACTTGCTCCATGGGATTTGCGCGCGAGAAATCTTTGGAGATCAAGAGTACATTTTCTTTGCCCCATTTTTCGCTTGAACCATGGAACGACCACATCGCGAATGGCGGAACCCGCGGATCGATCAACGAAGCATTCAGTTCGTGGCGCTGGCTGATCACGGTCTCAAACTTTGCAGGCGTCGTGCCGTCATTCTTGTAGGCCGCGGTGGCCAGAGCGAGCAATGGAAAATTGTCGTAACACTCGATTGAGACGGTCTTCTCAATTTCCGGTCTCGATTTGCTGGTGCCCTTGATTTCGATTCTTTTGCCCAGCGGGCCGAGGCGGTGGGACGCTTCGGAAATCTGCGCGTGACTAAAGTCTAATTGGAAATCGCTGACCTCTTTGCCGTCGATTACGACGGTATCGGCGGACTGACTTACACCCGACCCTTGAGGCTCGTCCATCGTAAGTTCCGCGCCATTTCTTTTCAGGTATCCGCGCAGATATCCGGAAGAAAGAATTTGAAATTTTGCCGACGGAGTTTCGATCGAAACACTGTCGGATTGGGTGCTGATCGAAATGGCGGATAACTGAGGAGAGGCCGGAGGCGGCAGGTTGGACGGCTTCCGGCATGCCGAGATTGCAAATAGCGTTAAGACGCCGGCCAAAAATTGCCGCCGTCTTGGACCGCGGGGATAAATACTATGGCTGGATAGGCCGGCGGCGCTCTGTATCGCGGACCCGCGGCCATCGCTGTTTCCGCTCATCTTCCGGCAGGAGATTTCTCGCTCTCGTTCAGCGTCGCGCGCGCATTTCGCAGAAACACATCCATATCGTCCGCTTGAAATACGTTTCGGCCGAAGAATACTCCCGCCGCACCGGAGGCCGCTACACCGCGAATCAACGCGAGGGATTCCGCGTCCGAAGAATTCCGGCTGCCCCCAAGGACGAGAATTGGAATGGGGCAATTCTCGACAACGTCGCGCATGGACTGCGGATCGCCCGCATAATCCGTTTTTATCAGATCGGCGCCAAGCTCCGCGGCCATTCTGGTGTGCAACTTCACCCATTTAGGATCGGCGGGATTCTTAACGTTTTTGCCGCGCGCAAGCGATTCAATGATGAGCGGCATGCCGATGCGCTCACATTCGCGCGCGACCTCTGCATTGCGCGCGATTTCTTTCGCTTCAAATGCCGGATCGCCGGTGCCGACCGCGAGATAAGTCACCACCGCATCCGCGCCGCAACGCATTGCGTCTTCCGGCCGCGCCACAAGGCGACTTTGAAGATCGCCCGGCGTATCGCTACTGTGCGCGTTCCACAGAGTGGTCCAATCGATGCGGGCAATAATTCCCGGCATAGACGAGCCCAGCAAAGAATCCACGCATCGCTGCAAAAGGCCAAGGTTCAACAACACCGCATCGACCCCGGCGTTCGCGAATCGCCGAATTTGATTGGCGGGATTTTCCGTGCCGGGAATTGGACCGAGGCCAAGCGCATGATCGAAGGCCACAACCAAAGATTTGCGGCCGGGTCGGATTATGCGATTGAGCCGGAGTTTTTTGCCACAGTCACTCACGAAGGACGCCTTTCGCCGCGCTGGCAGACAACATCTTAGTGGACGCGAGAAGAATCCGCAGCCCCAAACGCCGTTCGCCGCGACGGCTTGGCATTTCCCGGCTTTAGAAATAAAACTTTAATGCAAATTGGATAAACCGCGGGTCACGCGCCCCTTGTGCGAATCCGAATTGAGGAGTGCCGAACTCGACCGGCTGAGGTTCCTCGCTGATCTCGCCGACAGGCTCAAAAACCGGATTCACGTGGTTCCAGATATTGAAGAACTCGGCGCGGAATTCGAAACGCTTTTGCTCGCGCACGGGAAACATCTTGAAAATGGAGAGGTCCCAGTTCTGAAATCCCGGGCCGCGCACGATGTTCCGGCCCGCGTCTCCGAAGGTGAACGGAATCGTGTTGTCGGAGAACGCGCAAGTGTTGAAGACGGTCCCGGGTAGGCAGGGTTTTCCGTTGGGATTGCCGGTGACATTCGGACGCACTTCGAAAAAGCCGACGCCTCCACCGCCATCGCTGGCGGAAAAATTGCTCACCGCGTCGGTGACCGTGAACCAGTTGCCGGTCGAAGCCGTTGTGATTCCCGCGATCTGCCAATTACCGATGATCTGATTCATCACGCCGGTCGCATTGCCGCCAAATCTCTTTCCGTTCCCGAATGGCAGTTGATAGACGTAACTGACGACGAAGCGGTGCCGCACGTCGAAATCGGAATTGCCATATTCCTGTGCTGGGTCAAGCTGATTGCGAAAATCGCCGTTGTTGAGCGAGCCCAAAGCAGCACTGGATGCATCATCCAGCGCGTGCGCGTACGTGTAGGAAGCCTCGAACTGCAAGCCGTGCGAAAAGTTTTTCTCCAGGCGGACTTGCATGGAATTGTAATTCGAGTAACCGTCCGTCCGCAGCAGGTCGATACCCGTATCGAAAACATCGTTGCAAGTCGGCGGGAATGTCGAATCATCGCATTGTTGCGCCGGGCGCCGGGCATCGGTGGGGCAATCTAGCACCATGTTTGGCGGAGTGGTGCAGAAAGTGGCGTTCGGCTGGGCTTGGTTTCCATTATAAAAATTGTAGAGCTTCTGGCCGTGAGATCCGGCGTATGAGATTTCGAGCACCGTTTGGCTCGGCAACTGATACTGAAATCCGAGGTGCCACTGTTGGTTGTACGGCGTGCGAATTTTCGGGCTCACCGAAAACAGAATCGGAGTGTTGGGATCGGTGAGGGAGTTCGCCGGAAATCCTTGCTGCAGGAAACTCAATCCCTGGAGAGAACAGTCAACGCCGGCCGGATTTGCCGACGACTCGAAGCACGGCTGATTGAATGATTGCGTTACGAAAAACGGCGGGTTGAAACCGGGGCTGGGATTCGAGTACGGTCCATTCTCTTGCCCGCCGTAGAAAATGCCGTAGCCAGTTCGCAGCACGAGTTTGCTGGTGATCTGGTAGGCAAGTCCGATGCGCGGAGCAAAATTATTTAGATCGGGCGAAATCAGGCCGGTGCTTCCAGTTCGTACGACCGGGATATTCGCTGCGAGGAACGGAGTTAGTTGAGCATTCTGTCCTTTGGGCACCAGAATTGAGTCGTCCGAAAAATCAAACGTGCCCTGCTGATTCCCCGAGGCTTTGATGGTGGTAAACAACTCATAGCGCAATCCGAGATTCAGCGTCAGATTGTGAGTCACCCGAAAATCGTCTTGCGCGTACACCGCATAGATTTGCCGGTGATAATCAACGTTGTGTGTGTTCGTAATCTGCGCGCCGTCGGTAATTCCCAGCAGAAAAGTAGCGAAGGCCTCGCCGCCCGTATCCGGCGCGGACGGGTTATCGGTAAAGTCGCTGGCAAAATTTAAATTGCCGCGCGGAGACGATGGCTCGAAAAGTGTGAACTGCTCTCTGCGGATTTCAGTCCCGAACTTCGCGGAATGCCGGCCGTGAATCCAGGTGAAATTGTCAGACAGCACGTAACTATTCTGCTTTTCAATCGCGGGAAGGAAGCCGGAGCTGCCGATCGTAGCGGTTCCGTCATTGATGCTAATTTGCGGTAGGCCACCGAGATTGGGACCAAACGGAACGCCCGGAAAATTCAGCTCCGAGGAAACATTTACATTGGAATTGAGCTGAAAGCGGTGCGAATTGATGCGGTTATATCCCAGGCGGAATTCATTGGCCACGTTGGAAGTAAAAATGTGCGTCTCGCTGATGGCCACGCTGTGAAACGTGTCATCTTCGATTCCATCCGAGAACGCCCCGCCGTCCAAATCATTCTGAAATGGCGCAGGCGTGAAACTGGGCTGATGCTCATAGCTGAAACGGCCGAAAAGGCTGTCGTGATCCGTCAATTTGTGATCGATGCGGATGTCGTAGTTATTGCGGCTCGCGGTGCGCCGCGGGTCAGCAATGAAATTGGCGCCGTTCAAATCGATGTTGGGCGCGGGGAAGAGAGCCGAAAGACGCGCGGCGAGTGGATCGATCAATCCCGAGGGAAAGATGTTTGTGGGATTCTTGGCGCCATCCACGCCGATGGGAAATCCGCAGACGCCGCTTGGATTCAGAGTTGAAGCTTGCGTGAGGCGCGTGTTAAAGATTTCGCCGAGAAATGTCGGATGACCGTTGCAATCTACAGCAGGGGTATTCGTGGCCATGCCGTTCATATCCACAGACATCGCGGGCGTGTTGGTCAGAAAACTGGAAAAATTACCGCCGATTTCGTCCGGTGTTGGAACGAGCGATAGTTGCGGCAAGGCCTGCGCGATGCGGAGGCCTTCGTAATCCACGAAGAAAAAAGTGCGATCCTTGATGATCGGGCCGCCAAGAGTGGCGCCGAACTGATTCTGACGGTAGGGTTGCCGGCTGGTGTCGAACGCGTTGCGCGCATCGAGCACATCATTTCTGAAGAATTCGTAAACGTCGCCATGAAAGCTGTTGGTCCCGGACTTGATCACGGCGTTGAGAATCGCGCCATTCCCACGGCCGAACTCGGCGCTGTAGGCGTTGGTCTGAACTTTGAATTCCTCAATGGCATCGACCGAAGGCTGGATCACATAAGCCTGGCCGGTGAGAACGTCACCGAGATTCGAATTGTTGTCCACGCCATCCAGCAAATAATTATTCTGCAGCGCTCGCGCGCCATTCGAGCTGAATCCATAACTGGTTTCCACGCGCGAGCCCGGCTCGCTGGGAACGACTCCCGCGCCCAGCAGCGCGAGTTGCGCATAGTTTCGTCCGTTGAGTGGCAACGTGACTGCTCGATCTCCACTGATTACTTGCCCGAGATCCGAAGTCTCGGTTTCGAGTAGCGGCGATCGCGCCGTCACTGTGACGGTCTCATCCACTCGCCCAACTTGCAGCGTCACGTCGACCGTCGGATGCTCCTGGACTTCCACCACCACTGGGCCCGCCAGAGCCGTTTTGAAGCCAGCCTTTGCAACTGAAATCTTATAGCGGCCAACTTTCAGAGGGCTGGCGGTATAGTCACCCACTCCATTCGAAACTGTCTCGATCACCGTCCCGCGCTCCACATCCGTCACAGTGATCTTCGCGCCGACGACCACTTTGCCCGAGGCATCTTTCACCGTTCCGTCGATCGCTCCGGTATCCTTCTGCGCCCAAGCGCTCGCGCTGCAAAAAAGTAGGGACAGAATTAGTAGGGCAAGAATCTGCGCAGTCGGCCGACGGTGCGACACTCTAGTGGCAGCAACTTTCTGCGCCGGGCGAGCAAGCGCCCGATGGATTGCATGAGGTTGCAAAAACCCGATTCCGGATTTGATCACTGGAGACCCTCCATCAGAACGTTGGATCCTCATGTCTGCTCAACACGACCTGCGCGACCCGCGGCCTCAAGCGCCCTGGAGATATAAGGATAACGAACCCACCCGCCCCAGCTAATTAGTCCTGTTGTGCACGTTTGTCAAACGAATTTTATCTAAATTGACGTATTTTGTAGTTTTGGGAGCATTTTCACCCCGATTTGTGGCACAATCCGCCTGCTTTCGCGAATTGCACTCTAGCGGAGCAGCTTCGATGAGCCTGTTGGCCGAAGAGCGAAGATTTCGCATCAGCGAGATTCTGTCGCGCGAGCGCAGCGTCACGGCCGCGGATTTGATCCGCATGCTCGGCGTCACGGCCGCGACAATTCGGCGTGATCTCGCTGCCCTCGAAAAAGAAGGAGTCTTGGTGCGCTCGCACGGCGGCGCGGTTTCGCGCACCTCGAGCACCAACTTCCAACCTTCGTACGAAGCGCTTGGCCGCAGCAATCGCGCCGAAAAACAGGCCATCGCGCGGGAAGCGGAACGATTGATTCTCGACGGCGAAACCGTTTTTCTGGAAGGCAGCACGACGGTTTACGAATTAGCGCGCCGGCTACTGCATCGGAATCGCCTCACGGTGATCACAAATTCTCCGCCGATCGTCGAACAGTTTCAGCGCAGCCAGCATGTCTCTGTGATATCCACGGGCGGCGAATTACAGAAGGATGTCTTTTATCTTTCTGGTGTTTGGGCGCAGCGCGCGCTCTCGGAAATTCGCGTTGATAAGGCGGTGCTTGGCGTGAGCGCGATCGATCCCAATTATGGGATTTCCACGGCAAGCCAGGCGGAAGCGCAAATTAAGAAACTAATCCTGAAAGCAGCGCGAGTGAGCATCGCGCTCGCCGATCACAGCAAATTCGGAAATCAAGGATTTGCATATGTGGGACCGACGACCGATATCGACGTTCTCGTAACGGATTCAGCGACCGATCCGCAATATCTCGGCCCGATTCGCGAAGCGGGCGTGGAGCTGATTCTCGCAGACGCGCGGGAGCTTGCCGGAGACGCAAATGGAAACGAAGCGGCCAAAACGCGCACGCGTTCGAGCACGGCGAAGCATTAGCAGCGAGGCATGAGGGTGACGCTGAAGAAATTCATTTCTCTCGTCTTTATTGTTGGCGGAGCAGCCGTTGTGGCTTCGGTCGCGGTCCGGCTCGCGAGTGCTCGAATCCATGCCACTGCGCGATCGCCGGAGTCATCGGCACCGAACGAAGACCTGCGCGCCTTCGCAGCGCTCGAGCCCATCGATACCCACGTACATGCTTTCAAGAGCGATCCTCAATTCACCGATTTGATCGCGCGCCTTCGATTGCACCTGCTCGATATCTGCGTGGCCGATAATCACGGCATTTACGGGGAGCTGGCCACCGAACTCGCTCGTGCTCAAGGATTCGTCGGAATCAGCCAGGGCCATGCCAAATTGTGCGTCACCTTCGATCCGTACAGTTTTCAGCAGAATGGTTACGGCCAGAACATCATCAAGCAACTACGGCAGGCATTTGCAGACGGCGCCATCGCGGTGAAAATCTGGAAAAACATTGGAATGGAAATAAAAACTGCAGACGGACGCTACGCGATGCCCGACGATCCAATCTTCCAGCCGATCTATCGGGCCATCGCCGCGGAAAATAAAACGCTGATCGCGCACGTCGCAGAGCCAACGTCGTGCTGGCAGCCGCCGAATCGGGACAGTCCGGACTATGACTATTACAAGGAAAACCCGCAGTGGTACATGTATCTCCATCCCGATCATCCGCGCAAGGAAGTGATTCTCGCGGCACGCGATCATCTGCTGGCCGAAAATCCAAAACTTCGCGTGGTCGGCGCGCACCTTGGCAGCATGGAAACCGATGTGGATGAAATTGCGAAGCGCTTCGATCGCTATCCGAATTTCGCGGTGGATACCGCGGCGCGCATGGAATATTTAATGATTCAGCCGAGGGAAAAAGTCCGGAATTTTTTGATCAAATATCAGGATCGCGTGGTCTACGGCACCGATCTGGAATTTCTGAATGATGAATCAACGGCTGATGCGTTGAAAGACTGGCAGGAAACTTACGCGCGGGATTGGAAGTTTCTCGCCACCGACCAAATGCTGCCGTACAAAGGCCGCCAAATCGAAGGACTGAATTTACCTGCGGCGGTTGTCCGGCGCATTTTTCACGATAATGCCGTCCACTGGATTCCTGGAATCGCGCCCGCTTCAAAATAAAATCGCCGCAGGGTGAAATTGCGCTCCATTTCTCGGCGCGCAATTCTAAAATGCGTGTCTCTGCACTTCGATTTGCGGGATGAGCGATTCTACGGTTGCGCGATCGATTCTAGCCGGCGCATCTGCAAGGCAATTGGCAGCGCCGCACGCCACGGCGAGCCGCAGCGCATCTTCGCCAATCATTCCGCGAGCCGCGGCACAGGCAAAGCCCCCCAAGGTTGAGTCGCCGGAGCCCACCGCCGAGATTACTTTCATGCGAGGCGGCCGCGCGGACCACACCGGTCCGTGCTTGCTCTCCACCCAGACGAGCCCGTCCGCGCCCAGAGTGATCGCGGCGCTTCCCGCGCCGTTCTCGATTATTTCCATGGCGCCATGGACGGCCTCGTGGCCGTCTTTTATCGGCCGCCCGAGCAGCGCCTCCGCTTCGGCGCGATTTATTTTCAGGAACTCTGGACTGGCTGTCGCGCTCGCGCGTAAACCGTCGCCGCTGCTATCGACGAAAACTCTCGAGCCGGCCGCGCGTGCGGCATCGATGAGAGAGGTATAAAATTCCGGGCCGCCGCCCGATGGCGGACTTCCGGAAATGACCAGCACCGCCCCAGCGGATGCATTGCGAATTCGCTGCAGACATTTCTGGATGAATTCGTTGCGCTCTTGTGCCGTCGTCGCGCCGCCAGGCTCGAGAATCTCGGTAACGGTTCCTGCAGAGTCGATGACTTCAAGATTTACGCGGGTGCTCGCCACCACCGGAATCGAAAGTACTTCCATGTCCAGACCTTCGAGCTGCCGGGCACATTCCTGACCGATCGCTCCGCCGAGAAATCCGATCCACGCGGGTCTGGCTCCTAAAGCGCGCGCGGCCATGGCGACGTGCGCTGCCTTACCACCCGCGAAACCTTGTGCACTTTGAGCGCGATTGATTTCGCCGATGGCCAAGCTCTTCATATGCACGCGCCGATCCATGGCCGGGTTAGCGCTCGCGCAGATGATCGTGGCATCAGGCATAAAACCTTGCTCCGACGTCTCCTTTATGCCAAGCTATCACGCCGAGTTCAAAATAGTAAGAAAAAGTAAGGAAACGGAACCCGGCTCGAAATCCATGCTTGCAGAAGAGCGGCGGCGCAAAATCCTGGAGCTGACGCAGCGCGATGGCCGCGTGGTGGTCAAAGACCTCGCGCGCCGTTTCTCCACTTCGCTCATCACCATTCGCAAAGATTTGGAATCGCTGCACCAGATGGGCCGCCTCCAACGCGCTCACGGCGGCGCGCTTCCCCTCGACGCCTCCGCGCTCCGCGACCCGACCCTTGGCGAAAAAGAGCAATTGCACCGGCGCGAAAAACTAAAAATCGCGGCAGCGGCAGCTAATTTCGTTTGCCCGGGCCACGTGGTCATTCTCGATTCCGGCACCACAACGACGGCGGTCGCGCGCGCCATCAAACACATCCGAGATCTTACGGTGATCACCAATGCCGTGAACATCGCCGCCGAATTGGCCGGAACGGACGTCGAGGTGATTCTAACGGGCGGCGCGTTGAGAAGGAATTCGTTTTCACTGGTAGGACCGCTCGCGGAAGATTCACTGCGGCACGTCACCGCCGATCTTTTGTTTCTCGCGGTGGATGGATTCGATGTCGATTACGGACTCACGACGCCGAACTTGCTCGAGGCGCGGGCCAATCGCGTGATGATGGAAAATGCGAAAACGACTATCATCGTTTGCGATTCCAGCAAGTTCGGGCGCCGCAGCCTTTCTTTTATTGCGCCGACGTCGGCGGTTCATCACACCATCACCGACAAGAAAATCGGCGGCAAGCACTTGCGGGCGCTGCGGGCTGCGGGCATCAAAGTGATGACAGTTTGACGATTTTTATGGACCTCAATCGGGAGGCAAGTTGGTGAACGAGAACTCCGCCGCCGGCGTAAATACAATCGCTGAAATTCTTTCGGAGCCTGCAACTTGGAAATCGTGCCTCGAGGCTCTCGACAAGACCGGCGAACTCAAATCGCTCAATGAAAAGCTGCTCAAGAATGTCGAATACGTGTTCGTCGGATGCGGATCCAGTTTCTATCTGGCGCAGGCGGCGGCGGCCAGTTGGTCGATCTTAACCGGTGAGAAAGCCCGCGCGATTCCCGCATCCGAAATCATGCTTTTTCCGCAATTGTTTCCGCTTCCCTGCCAACCGGTGCTGATCAGCCGCTCGGGCTATACGTCGGAAGTTTTGCAGGTGGCCGAATACTTGGAACGCAAACTCAAGCTGCGCACTTTGGCGATCACCTGCGGAAAAGATACGCCTTTCGAGAAAATCGCGTCGCACCGCATCAAGCTGCTCG
>Ga0070765_100000892_pt1 | contig 17816 bp, 12 predicted proteins | sample HubBroMetageWFT5_FD_71516 | JGI IMG/M metagenome (GOLD analysis project Ga0070765, IMG submission 71516) | Warmed and freeze-thawed soil microbial communities from the Hubbard Brook experimental Forest, New Hampshire - Hubbard Brook CCASE Soil... | ecosystem: Environmental > Terrestrial > Soil... | reverse complement strand
AAATCAGCGGCAGCGATTTCCTCGGCTCGCACATCTGGATCACGGGCGGAAATCTCGAAAAATATCACGCGTTCGTTTTGGCGCCCCAGGTGACGGACACGAAGGGTTGGTCGCGCCCACATGCCAACACGCCTCCGGTTGCCATCCGCCTGGCGCTCGAAATTCTCGATAAAGTCGAAAAGGACTATGCGATCGATACCAGCCGCGTCTACGTGGCGGGCGAATCCATGGGTGGCGAAGGAGTGTGGCGCGCGCTTTCAATCGATCCGGAAAGATTTGCAGCGGCGATTGCGCTGTGCGGATACGGTGAAACGTGGCAGGTTGCGCGCGTCGCAAAAGTTCCCGTGTGGGTTTTTCAGGGAGACGCCGACCCGCTTGTTCCCGTGGAACGCGCCCGCCAATGGGTCGCCGATTTGCGCAAGGCCGGCGGCGTGCCGAAATATTCCGAGTATCCCGGCATCGCGCACAATGTCTGGGACGTCGCCTTCTCCGAACCCGGCCTCGTCGATTGGCTGATGTCGCAGGAGCGCGCGAAAGCGAATTAGTTTTCGCGGGAATTATTCGTTGACGTGGAGCGAGCGGCCGTTTTTCGCGAGAAGAATTTGTATGCCGAGGTATCCGAGGAATACCGGCTGTCCGCTTGCAGGACTGCTGAAGCTCCGCCCCGCCATAAAGAGCAGCACGAAACCCTTGTGAAAATAGTAGCGCCCTCCGGCGTCCCACGTTGTGTCGTGCGGTAAAAATCCCATTCCCCGGTCGTTGTAGATCTCACCGATGACTTCGACTCTTTTGTTCACCTGGTGGCCCGCGGAAAATCCGAGAATCCTCTCGTTGTGGCCTCGAAGCGGAAAGTAATAACCAGCTTCGAAATCGAGCTCGAGCGGCCCTACGTTCCGTTGTATCTGAACGGGCAAGAGGATGCGCGACGTGCTCTCCGCAATTCCATTCTTCACCGAAGCAGAAGGGCCGGTGATTTCCCACTGCGGAAACAGGGAAACGTTCCAGCCATGATAATTGTCGATGAATCGGTATTTCACTCCGGGGAAAGCGTTGGACCATCCCGTTGCCAATTTCTGCCCCGGGGCTGTTTGCAGCTCGAAGGGCACTTCCACCGTCAACTGGATGCGCTTGCCGACGCCATAATTAAAATCGAGCTGCGGCAGCTGATACACATTCAGGCCGTGACGCAGGACAGGCATCGTACCGATATTGATTTCCCACTCTTCAGGACCGGGCGTGCCCGGATCGTTCGTAATCAGAGGAGGCCCAGCTTGCGCATGGGACAAGCGCGCGCCGGGAAGCAGTTGGAGAAACAGAAATATCCAAATGTATCTCGGGGCCAGGCGGAAAGTGCTTGTGGGAAAAGCGCATGCGAGCCGCATTCGCTGATCAATTGCAGCCGCAACCACCGCCGCAACAACCGCCACCGCCCGAGCTGGGCCCCGACGAAGATCCACCCGAAGCCTTGCCGCCGTTTGCCGGTGCGGCGAAAACGGAGAGCTGAATCGTCCGCTTCGTGCTGGCGCATTTCGGGCACTCAATCGCCTGGCTCTTGCTCATGACAATGCGCTCATAGTGTTCACCGCAATCGTCGCAAAGGTATTCGTAAATCGGCATCGAAGTCCCACCTTGTTCGTTTCCTACGAATCAACCTCAACCCCTGCAATTTTAGCAGAACCGCGCCCGAGCCGCTGCCTGCGCGCCGAATCTTTGCGTCAAGGCCGCCGATAGACCGCACGAAACCGCCGGACCGGCGGCTCTTCGGAATCGTAGAAGTCCTCGAACGATTCCTCGGAGAGCCCGAGCCGTGTGAGAGCTGCCAAATCGCCGCTCGTGAGCGGCCACGGCACTCCTCCTTCCGGATCTGTTTCCTCGCGCCCCCGCGCGATCACCAGCAACAAGCCGCCCGGCCTCACCAACTCCGCGGATTTTTCGATGGCCGTCCGCCGCAACTCGCGCGGAAGCGCCTGAAACGTGTTGGCCTCAAAAATAAAATCGAAGTGCCGCGACCATGCCGCAGGCGGTGCAAGTAAATCCGCGGCAACATATTCGACGGAACTTTTCGGGAATCGTTTCCGGCAAGCCTGAATCGCTGTGGGAGAAATATCGAAAGCGGTCGTCTTGAATCCCCACGCCGCAAACTGCTCGGCATCGTCGCCCGTCCCGGTACCGATGACGAGCGCTGATTTGCCCGCCCCATCACGCGGATGCGCCTTCCAAAAATCCATCAGGAGAGGGTTCGGCGCGCCATCCGCCCAGGGAATCACCGTTTCGCCGCTCTCCGCTTCGCGGTACAGCGCCTCAAACCATCCCGTTGGATCGCCCTTTTCGATGTATTCAGCGGCAAGCTCGCGTGCGCGCGCTCTGTTGTCCATGCCCTATTTTAGCTCGGCAAGCACTCCGGATGTGTAAATTCCGAGCCGACTTCCTGGGAGCGATGCAGCAAATCCTTATGCTCGTCGAGCGAACGCATCATATAGCCGAAAATAAGTCCCAGGACGATCAGCAGGCACAGGATCAGCCCGATTTTTTTCCAACGATCCTTCCCATCATTTCCGCTGTGGCTTATTTCGGCGGCTGACGAAAATCCGAGGCTCAAATGGTCGCTCATGATGTCTCCTTCTTAAATAAAAGACACCGTCTGCCGGGGTTTGTTTCGCGCGCAGCCTTCGTTTGCGAAATTGCGGCGCCAAAAAAAAAGCCCCGGCCGAAGCCGGGGCTTTTTGTCAAATCCGCGAGGACGAAAAACTAGTCGCCGGCAACGGCGGCAATGTCCGCGTCAGTCTTTTCGACCTTTGGCCCGCCATGCCCATTGCCATTACCGTTTCCATTCGCCGGAGCAATCTGGACTGGCTTAACGGTAGCTCCCGGAACGGCCATCTGGATTTGCTGAATCGACCCAATCTGTACCACGGTCTCCTGGGGCTTCTTCAGCACGAGCTCTTCGTAAATCCTGCGAACTTTGGCGGCTTCCTCAGTCGCCTTGCGTCGGCGTGCGCGGTCTTCTTCGGCCGCGGTCAGTGGAATGTCGTGCTCCAGATGTCGCACACGCGCGGCATCTTCGGCGTCAATCTTGAGCGAGTGCTCGTATTCCGTCAGATTGACTTTCTTGCCCTTCGCAAAAATGTCATGTTTCCCGTGCGTCTTGTACCATTCCGCGACGGTCGCATTCTTGTACATGTTCTCGATGATTTTCCGCCAGCCGACGCCCGTGTTGTAGGCGCAGAAGGAAATCTCGCCCTGCTGCGTCGCGTACGGGATGATGCACATTTCCGTACGCCGGAAATCGTAGTTGAAGAGATCCTGGAACCACATCCCGGCAATAAACAGGAAATTCCAGGGATCTTCCTTGCGGCGCCGCATGGCGTCTTCGAAAGTGCGGTCGGGATTCGTCTTTCCGTATTTTTTGTCGGCATTCTTGGAAAGCGCCCATGTCTTGTCAAACTTCATCCAGAGATCTTTGAGTCTCAAGCTCGGGGGCGCCTGGAAAGGCTTGTAATTCTTTAGCAGCGCCAGCGCCATCATGAAATTCGAGAAGCCCTTGCCGCGCGCTGCATCCGTGATGGACGTAACATCTTTCGTCAGGCTCGGCGCATCCAGAAAACGCGGCACTGGCGCCCATTCCTTCGTGTTTTTGTTGATCATCAACGCGGTGCCCACGCCGCAATTGGGATGGCAGCCGCAGGAAAGCGAGCCCCACTGCGAATCCGGTCCGTGCGACAAGTCCGAAAAACCAGCAAACGTCGCGATATATGAAATCGGGAACCAGTCGCGCGTGGGCTCCACTTTGCCCACCTGGGCGCTCACGTCTTGCGCGAGATGCGAAAGCGTGTAGCGCTGGCGGATGCGGCGTTCCGGCGTGATGTCTTCGTCGCGTCCGGTAAACGAAACTGGCTGGAACGACACGAACGAAATTTTCTTGGGATTATCCATCGCGAACTTCACGATGGGCCCTACCTGATCGTTGTTCACGTTGTTGACGATCGTCGTCACCAGCACGATTTCGATGCCCGCTGCATGCATGTTTTCAATCGCGCGGAGTTTCACGTCAAACAGATTGCCCACCTGGCGGTGGCTGTTCGCATCGTTTCCGATACCGTCGAATTGCAGGTAGGCGTAACGCAATCCGGCCTCAAACGCCTTCTTGCAGAAATCCGTGTTCTTCGCGAACTCGATTCCATTGGTCGCCGCCTGCACGCTGTTGTATCCCACCTTGCGCGCATATCGCACCGCGTCCAGGAAGTAGGGATGCATCGTTGGCTCGCCGCCCGAGAACTGCACGGACATCTGCCGGCGCGGCTTGATCTTCGTGGCGTTCTCGAGAATTTCTTGAATTTCTTCCCAGCTGAGTTCGTGGACGTATCCGACCTGGTTCGCATCCATGAAGCAGGGGTCGCACATCATGTTGCAGCGGTTCGTCAGGTCCACGGTCAACACCGATCCGCGCCCGTGGCGAACCGTGCTCGAACCGTGACGATGCAAATCTTCATCGTTGTGCGCTGGGATATCGCGGCCCGGGAAATTCCCCTCAATCCATTCCAGGAACTTCGAATCCACGGCCATCAGGTCTTCATACTTTCCGTGGGTGGCGCATTCCTTCACCATCCAGACCTGGCCGTCGCGCTCCACAATCTGCGCCTTAATTTCGCCGACCTTCTCGTGTACCAGGTCGGTCCAATCCTTCGTGCCGTTAATAATTGCCTCGCGAGCTTCCTTCACGCAATCCGGACACAGCGAGTCCGTGGTGCGGGGCCAGCCCAGAGTCGGCTTCGATTTTTCCCATGATTTCAGCAGCGGCTTATCGGACCACTTCGGAGTGAAGGAGGGATTTGGTTTGTACTTGTTGAAAAACTGGATCGTGTCGAAAGTAATCCCCGCCGTCTTGCACAACGCCCAGTCAAATGATTTCCAAATCTGATTGCCCACTGTTTTAGGCATAACTCACCACCTCTCCTTGGGTGCTCCTCAGCCACAACTTCCGAACCGCCCTTGGAATGCCCCCGAAAGCCTGACCCCAATAGGACGAACGACACCTGTAACGCGTTACAGTACCAGAGTTTGCCCTGTTTTGAAGGGCTCGTCTACGACTGTGCGCCCAAAGGTACAAATAGCATCCTGAACGGCAGCTACGAGCAGCAAATGGGAACACCCCGGACCACCCGGGCTATAGCCATAAGGTGCCAGAATGACCACTCGCGGCACACGCCCGTCCCGATTCGGCATACCTGCCCCTGAAACTCCCTCCCCAGAGCCCGGCTGCTAACAACATTCAGTGGGTGATATTTACCTGGCTTTCAGGTTAAATTCTTGCCTTGTTCACATTCGTGCCCTAAAAATCGGAAGGGCTTTTGTTTATTGAAGTTATCCACAGGTACATCTTGACGGAATCGGCGTCCAAAGGTAGAAAGCGTGTGGAATTTAGTCCATGGGGGTGGGCATTCATGAGATTCTCGAAAATCGGTTGTGTGTCTTTTTTCCTCGCCTTGATTCTTTTCGCTGCTGTTCCAGCTCATGCGCAGCAGACGCTGGGCTCAATCAACGGCACCATCACAGACCAGAGCGGTGCCGTCCTGCAGAGTGCGGACATCAAGATTCGCAATACGTCCACAAACCTCGAAGTCAACGCCGTCACTAAAGAAGACGGTTCCTTCAGCGTCGTGGATCTGCCGATTGGTATGTATGAGGTGACGATTTCGAAGCAAGCCTTCAAGAAGGCTGTCTATTCCTCCATCCTGGTGGAAGGAAATCGCGCCGCAACGGTAAACGCTAAGCTGCAGCCCGGCGAGATCACCACTCAGGTAACCGTCAACGCAACTCCGCTGATGAACCAGACGGACACCACGAATGGCTACGTCGTCGACCAATTCACAATCGAAGAGACGCCGCTAGGCACCGGCAGCTTCACGCAACTCGCTATCCTCAGCCCCGGAGTGCACGCCGATTTCCTCGGCGGCGCGGGCTCGAATGCCGGCCTCGGCAACCAGGCGATTTTCGCGAATGGCAATCGTGACACCAGCAACAGCTTCTCGTTGAACGGCACGAGCACGAACAATTTGTTTAACGGCAATTCCACCAGCCAGGTCGGTGAGAATCGTTTCGTCCTGAACACGGGAGAGAATTTCGGCGCCGGCGGCGGCATTCAGACCAGCACATCCGTCTACGGTGCAATAGGCCAGGCCCTCCCCACTCCCCCTCCCGACGCGATCCAGGAAATCACCGTCAACGCCTCGATGTACGATGCCACCCAGGGCAACAACAGCGGCGCCCACATCAGCGTGATTACAAAGTCCGGGACGAACGATATCCATGGTGCGGCGTGGGAGCAGTTTCAGAACAGCGCCATGAATGCCACACCGTACTTCTACAACGAAGCAGGTACCCCGAGACCCCTTCAAATTCGAAACCAGTTTGGCGGCACCATTGGCGGGCCGATCCTGAAGGACAAACTCTTCTATTTTGCTTCCTATCAGGGCGTTCGCATCGCCGATGCCGAATCATCCACGAAGGATGTGGACGTACCGCAAACTTTGACTGACGATCGCAGCGCGCAGGGTATCGTCAACGCTATCAACGCGGCGTATTACCCGCCGAGTTCTTCTTCTGGAGCACCTGGCTGCGGTCCCAGCCAGACTTCAACACCGTGCTTCCAGGCAAGCCAGATCAATCAGGCGGCGATGAACCTTTTGAACGCTAAACTTCCCAATGGACAATACCTGATACCAAGCGCGCAGTTCACAAGCACAACCACACCCACTGCGAGTACGCTCGGCTTCGATGCCATCGTTCAAGGTCCGAACACTCATTCAAACTTTGATCAGGGGATCGCGAGTGTGGATTACGCGGTGAACTCCAAGGACCATCTATCCGCTAGATATTACATTCAGAACGATCCGACCAATAACCCGTTTGGCGCCGTGGGTTCGCTGCTGGGTTTCTCTCAGCAGCTTCTCGCTGGCAGCGACGTATTTTCCCTCACGAACACGTTGCTACTCTCCCCGAACCTCACCTGGTCACAAAGTTTTGGTTTTACGCGCCTTCGGGCTTACGCGCAGTCGGGTCAAGACTTTACGCCGTCGGAAGAAGATATCAGCCTGCTTGGCTCTGCGACGTTCCCGCAATTCACTATCAGTTCGGATGATCCAGGGCTTGGTCATGAGCTGCAGTTCGGCCCTAGCACCAGCTTTGGCGATGCGGGAATGTACCAGAATCAGTGGGAGTATGGCTCCACTCTTAACTGGGTGAAAGGCAAGCACACCATCAGCACCGGCTTTCAGTTGGATCACACACAGCTCAACGTCATCAACAACAACACGAACACCGATACCGTCAATTTCAAATCCTTCCTTAGTTTTGTGGAAGGAGACGTTCGTTCGGGTGACGCCTTCTCGGGCTCGGCCAATCGCTACTACAGGTCTGACACCATCGGCGCGTTCGTAAATGATAATTTCAAAATTCGCAGCAACCTGACTCTGACCGCCGGTCTGCGCTGGGATTTCGACGGTCCCCTTTCGGAGAAATACGGCAAGCTCACCGGCTTCAACCCGAGTCTCTATTCCTACGATGCAGACAGCGATACCATCACTAACTCCGGCCTCGAAATCGCATCCAACAATCCAAGTTTCGGAACCGCAGGTGCCGGCAATTCTTTGCTCAAGAGGCATCAATATGGTTTCGCTCCGCGCATTGGCGTCGCTTGGTCGCCGATGGAAAAACTGACTCTGCGCGCGGGTTATGGCATTTACTACGACCGAGGAGAACTCTTCAGCTACTTCTCCCCCAGCGCCGGCGCCGGGTTTAACGGCCCCTTCGGTGTGACTCTGGCGCCGCCCTTCGTAGAGCCGGTCGCAGCTGCAGGAGGCGCAAGTCTTTCACAGCCCTTCGGCACAACCCCACCCCCGCCACCTCCTGGAAGCGCCGCCGCTTTTACCGCCTCGCTTCCGGGTATCGCGCAAACAGAGTGCGGTTATCCCGGATGCTGGCCGGCCGGAAACCTCTTTGGCCCCTTCTTGTTTGGCGGCTACGACATCAACAACAAGCTGCCCTATACACAGAACTGGACTCTAGACCTTCAATACCAACTGTCCAACAACTGGCTCTTCGAAGTTGGTTACGTCGGAAATCGCGGTTTGCATGAAATACTTCCCATTCCGTTCAACCAGCCGATTATCGCTACCGCTGCCAATCCGGTAAACGGTCAAACTTCATCCTATGGTGGTACGAGCCCGCTTTCTGCCGCGAATTGTTACTCGGGGTGTCTCGACGATGAGCCCATCTACACCAACGAGTACTCCGGCAACGCGCCCGTCCGCGTGCCCTATATCGGGTACGACATGAATTCCGTCGAATACGTCGCCGGAGGCGTCTCCAATTACAATGCGCTCCAGGTTCAAGCGCACAAACGCTTCTCCTCCGGGCTCCAATTCACAGCTTCCTATACCTGGTCTCACTCTCTCGACGAACAGAGCGGATTGGGTCTTTTCTTTACCGGAAACAATCCGCTGACTCCGCGAGCCAACTATGCATCGTCGGATTTCGATCAGACCCACGTGTTTCTCGTGAATTACAGCTACACGTTTCCGACGCTGGTCAAAAGCAAGCTCGCGGGTCAATTCGTCAACGGTTGGGTGATTGGCGGCCAGACGGTGGCACAGAGCGGACAGCCTTACAGCGTGTACGACTACTCGGGCTCCGTCGGCAGCTTGTACTTCGGGACGGACGACGAAATCGGAAACCCTATCGTACCTCTGCTGCCAGGCGTCACTCCCAAGCAAGCCGAACTTCAGGGCACGACGGGCGTCAACGCGAACAATCCTGTACTCAATGCGGCCGATTTTGGACCGCAGTTCGTTGCTCCCGGCACCAATGGCGTGCCCGCGTGCGACGCATCAGGATGCGATCCGTACGAATCCCTATACGGAACTTCCGGTCGCAACTTGTTTCGAGGTCCCTTCCAGGTTCGCTTCGATATGAGCCTGGCCAAGGTGTTTCAGCTTAACGAACGCTTCCGGCTGCGCTTTGAAGCTGACGCGTTCAACATGTTCAACCATCCCGATTTCGACACGCCGAACAACGATGTGATTTTCTTTCCCGGCTATGTAGCTCCGCCCACCATCCCTCCCCAGGGTGAATTAGGGCAAATCCAGCATACGATTGGCAGCCCGCGGTTCCTGCAGTTGTCGTTGCACCTGAGCTTCTAGTCTTCGAAGAAAGTGCAAGAGGGCGTCCTGGTTCGCTGGGACGCCCTTTTTTTGCGCAGATTTCTTCCCACGCGGGGAAGAAGTACTCCGAGGATTAATCCAGATTAAGAGGTGTGCGAAGCAGCGCAATCGCAAAATGCGCCAGCAAGGGGGCATCGTCGTCCAGCTGGATCCAGCGAACGACGCAGTGGTCTTTCAGATATTGCGAAACTTTTGCTTCGTTGATGCCCAAATGCTCGGCGAGTTTCGCCTTCAGCCCGCTTTCGGAATAGCCGCCGCGCGCGCCGCCGCGCGTGGGTTTTCCAGTGCGCCCTCCGCGCCCTAAATTTCCCAGTCCGATCCGCAGCGTCTGGCATGCTTCGATGTAATACGAGGTAGTCTGGTCGGAATCGGAGAGCAAAAACACGCCGGGCCCGGCCGGGGCTTCGTCGGCTTGCTCCAATCTGTGCAGCGGGCTGGAAAGCAGCCGCCGCAGCGTGGATTCCAGCACGGTCATCCGCGAAGCCAACGCCGGATCACCCGCGCGTCCATGGGCAGCCCGCTCGGAGGGAAGCTGCAGCACCGGCATTTCAACGCGTTCCGCACGCTCGGGACGCCGCGACGCGGGAGTTTCGCGCAGAGGCGCAGCAGCGGCCCGCTCGAAAGTTTGTTGCCGCGGAGCTTCCTGCTGGACTGGCGGTGGCCGATGCGGCGCAACCGCAGGCGTGCTCGTTTCCGCGAAAGCCTGCTTCGGAAGTCCTGGCGAGTCACCCGGACCTTTGCGGCGGCGGCCGCGCCCTCCGCGGCGCCCGCGTCTCCGTTTCTTTCGCAGGCCGTCTGCGCCAACTTCCGAGGCGGCCGTGGCAGCGCCAGATTCACCTTCGGATTCGGCGGCGGCCTCCTCGGTAATTTCACCAGGGGCAAGCTGCTGCTCGGCCTCTTCGCCGGCCTCGTGCGCGTCGGCATGCGATTCCGCGGATTGTTCCGCGCCGGCTGCTGCCGCATCCGTGCCAGCGGCGGGGAGTTCCGCTCCGAGTCGCGTCAGCGCTTCTTCCGCTTTCTTTTTCCATTCGGAGCGACGGAAACGTTGCGCGGCAATCGTGTACCATTTCACGGCTTCGGCCTGGACAAGGGCTTTCTCTTCGAGCAACGCGAGTTCCCACGCAACCATCGCGTCGCGCGTGCGCTGGTAAAGTTCAGTGAGCTTCGCGTGCGCGTCCGGGGCGTTTTTCGCCTTGCGTATGCGCGCCTGGATTTGCCGCCAATCGGCCATGGCGGAGCATTGTAGCAGCCGCGCGGCGGATAGGCTAATAGAGGATGGTTTTCGCCGGCTTGAAAGAGTGTAGCCTGTTGCCATGAGCGAAACCGTGACGCCTGCCGAACGGACGCGCTGGATTTGCGAGCAGGCGCGCGTGGCCGGATTTGATTTGTGCGGCGTCGCGCCGGTTGGAGAGCTGGCGGAACTCGCTCACCTGCCGGAATGGCTCGCCAGCAATTACGCGGGAGAAATGAATTACCTGCGCGACCCGCGCCGCGGCGATCCGCGGCTCGTTCTGGATGGCGCGCGCAGCTTGATCGTGGTCGCGCTGAATTACAACGCGCCGCAGCTCCATTCGACGGAAGTCTTTGCCAGGGAGCCGAGCGGCGAAGCGCCGCGTGGGTGGATTTCGCGATACGCCTGGGGGGACGACTACCACGAAACGCTGCGTGAAAAGCTCGAAGTGCTCGCCGCCGCGATGCGCGCGCAATTTCACGAGCCGTTCGACGCGCGCGCCTACGTGGACACCGGAGCGATTCTCGAGCGCGTCGCCGCCAAATATGCGGGTCTCGGCTGGCTCGCGAAAAATACCTGCCTGATCAACCAGCAGCTTGGCTCATGGTTATTTCTGGGCGTCCTCATTACCACGCTGGAGCTTGAGCCAACACTTGTCGAAGAAAAATCGCCGCCGCGCGACCTGTGCGGCAGTTGCACGCGTTGCCTGGACGCTTGTCCGACGCAGGCGTTTCCCATGCCTTACGTTCTTGATGCACGGCGGTGCATTTCGTATCTCACAATCGAGTTGCGCGGCGCGATCCCGGAAGAGTTTTTACAGCCGATGGGAGCGCACGTCTTCGGCTGCGATATTTGCCAGGACGTTTGCCCCTGGAACCGCAAGGCGCCCGTAACGCAGCTGGCGGCATTTCAGCCACGGAGAATGACGGCGGAAAGTGGAAAAGAGAAAATAGAAAATGGGCCGTCGCTATTTGAGCCGGAACTTGAATGGCTCGCGTCGCTCGATCAGCGGGAATTCAGCGAATTATTTCGCGGCAGCGCGGTCAAGCGCGCCAAGTGGCGCGGGCTTGTGCGCAACGCCTGCGTCGCGCTCGGCAACTCCGAGCTCGACCGTGGCTCCCCCGCCTACGCGCGCGTCGTTGCGTTGCTCGAACGATTGGCGTCCTCCGAAGACGCGCTCATCTCCAAACATGCGCGCTGGGCGCTCGACCAGCGGCGCGATCCGCGCAAGGCGGCGAACCCGCAATCCCCGCAGGGGGCTGCGCGCCCGCAGGAATAGCTTGACAATCTGTTGGCTTCATACTATTTTGCTCTAGGCCTTGAGCGATACTGCCTCAAACCAATTCCTTGGGCGGTGTACCGCGCATGAAAACAACCGAACAGCGAGACCTTTTTCCGGGCGCTCTGGAAATGATGATTCTCCGCACTTTGAAACGCCAGCCCCTGCATGGCTACGCACTCGTGCAGCACATCAAGCGGACTTCCGATGACTTGCTGCAGATCGAGGAAGGTTCGCTCTACCCGGCGCTGCAGCGCATGTTGAAGGAAGGATGGGTAAAGGCGGAGTGGGGCGTTTCGGCGACGAATCGCCGCGTTAGGATTTATAAACTCACACCCGCGGGCGGGAAGCATCTGGAACGCGAAGTTTCCAACTTTGAGCGGATGCTCGAGGGAATCACGCGCGTGCTTGCGCCGGTGAAACCATGAACTGGATGAAGCAATTGTTTTCGCGGCGGCAGCTCAACGAGGATCTCTCGGAAGAAATTCGCGAACATTTGGAAGAAAAGGTGGAGGAACTGGTGGCCGGGGGAATGTCGCGTGAGGATGCGGCCGCAGCGGCACGCCGCGAGTTCGGAAATGTGACGCGGATCGAGGAGCGTGGCCGCCAGGTGTGGGAGTGGTCCGCCATCGATAACTTTTTCATCGATATCCGTTACGGTTTGCGCGTGCTGCGCAAATCTCCCGGCTTTACTGCGGTCGCAGTCCTGACGCTGGCTCTGGGCATCGGTCCCAATACCGCCATATTCAGCCTGATTAATTCTGTCCTGTTGCAGCCCCTTCCTTTTCCGCAATCGGACCGCATCGTTATGTTATGGGAACGTCCGCCGGAGGAAGTGGCGACGCGGACCGCGTCGCTCGGCTCGCGCCGCGAGCAAAACCCCGTCAGCCCGTTGAATTTTCTGGATTGGCGAGACCGAACGAGTTCGTTTCAGGGGATGGCTGCTATGGCGTCATTCCCTATGGGCTTGAGCGGTTTCGGAGAGCCGCGCGAGGTAGACACGCTGAGAGTCTCTGCTTCGTTTTTCCAAATCCTAGGCGTCGGTGCTTTGATGGGCAGGCCTTTCAATGCGAATGAAGATGTTCCAAACGGACCAAACGTCGTCGTTCTCAGCTACCGCTTGTGGAAAGGGCAATTCGGAGGTGATCGCGAGGTGGTTGGCCGCACGATTCGCCTGCTGGATGAGCCTTACACGATCATTGGAGTCATGCCGGAAAAATTTGATCTTCCTTTCAATCACGCCGAACTCTGGGTGCCGATCCACATTGCGCGCAGCGCCTCTCCCGATGAGGGGCGCTACCTGAATGTAATTGCGAAGTTGAAGCCGGGGGTTCCCATCAGGCAGGCGCAAGCGGAACTTGCAAGTGTCGCTAAACAAATCTCGCACGAGCGGCCATTCACGAATCGCGATTGGAGCGCCGGGATTGTGCCGCTCTACGAGCAAACCACGGGCGAGGTCAGCACCGCGCTCTTGCTGTTGTTCGGGGCAGTCACGTTTGTACTGCTGATCGCCACGGGAAACGTCGCCAACCTTCTGCTGATGCGCGGCACACAACGACATCACGAAATCGCCGTGCGGGCCGCTTTGGGCGCAAGCAGGGTGAGGATTGCGAGCCAGCTACTGGCGGAGAGCCTGTTGCTGTCGGTTGGCGGAGGGTTGTTGGGAATCGCCCTTGCGATCATGGGCCTGCAGGCGATCGTCGGCTCACTCCCGGCCCTGGCGCTGCCCCGGGTGGAAGATGCGCATGTGGATGCGCGCGTCCTGGCCTTCAGCATCGCGCTTACTCTGATAACTACATTTCTGTTTGGTCTCGTTCCCGCGGTGTCTTTTTCGCGCGCCGACCCTCGCGATGCCCTCGAAGAAAGCAGCAAGCGCACCACGGGTCGAGGCAGCCGGCGGATGCGTGCTTTACTCGTCGTCGCGGAGGTGGCGCTCTCGCTGGTGCTGCTGGTGGGCGCGAGCCTGCTGGCACGCAGTTTCCTGAACGAAACAAGGGTAGACCGCGGCTTCCGCGTTGACCATATTCTGACGATGCGCATGTTCTTCGCGCCGGCTCGATATAATAACGTCGCCAAGCGCGCGAGATATGTGGATCAAATTCTCGACCGCGTTCGCAGCTTGCCGGGCGTGGAGGCTGCCAGCTCGGCACATTTTCTGCCCATGGTTGGCGAAGTTTCCGGGTCTTGTTTCGACCGTCTGGACCAGCCCGAGCCACCAGCGGGCACGGAACCCGGTGCGGATTTCTTGATTGTGAGCCCGCAATATTTCCACGTGATGGGAATTCCTTTTGTAAAGGGCCGCGACTTCAACGTTCAGGATACGACTTTGACCGAACCGGGAATCGTCGTGAACCAAGCGTTCGCGAATAAATTTTTTCCGGGCGAAGATCTCATCGGCAAGCGGCTGGGGCTGTGCTGGAACGTGCGGCATGGCGAGATCATAGGCATTACGGCGAATTCCCGGCAGACCGACCTGACCACGGCTCCCAAGCCAACCATCTTTCTGGATCAGGCGCAAACGCCCATGTACTTCGGCGCGCTGGTGGTTCGCACGCCGTTGCAGCCCGATACCATTGCGATTAGCGTGCAGGACGCAATTCATGCGGTGGATCCGGATCAGGCGATTTCTCATGTCGAGTCGCTCGAAGACGTGGTTTCTGAATCCGTGGCGCGCCCGCGAATGGAATCGGCGCTGCTGCTCATCTTTGCCGGCGTCGCTCTGATGCTGGCCGCGATCGGGCTGTATGGCGTGCTTTCCTATTCGGTCACGCAGCGCACGCGGGAAATCGGAATCCGCATGGCCCTTGGCGCGGACTCTTCGCAGCTTTTAAAGGATGTGATTCGCGACGGGCTGCGGCTCATACTCCCCGGAATTGTTTTGGGCCTGGCGGCATCGCTCGCGCTCACGCGTTTGATCGGATCGCTGCTATTCAATATTGAACCCACCGATCCTCTCACGCTCGCCGCGGTTTCCGGCATCCTGCTGTTCATTGGCCTCTTCGCTTCATGGCTGCCGGCGCGTCGAGCGATGCGCGTTGATCCGATGATCGCATTGCGCTATGAATAGTCCTGCCTGAACCAGAGAATTCGGCCAGGCGGGAGGTTTTCGCATGATTTCTCTCCACGCGGCAATTTTTTGGCACGGGCTCGCGCCACAGTTCAGCTTCCCGCAGGGCGGTCCTTTAAATGAGCAGATGGCTTTGCGATGGATTCACCTTGTGGCGGGAATGATTTGGATTGGGCTGCTCTATTTTTTCAATCTCGTGGGGTTTGCGACGATGAAGCAGCTGGACGCGACGGTGCGCGGGAAAGTGTATCCGGTGATGATGGCGCGCGCGATGAACTGGTTTCGCTGGTCGGCGCTGGTGACTGTGTTGGTGGGGTTGCGCTACTACGCGATCATTCTTTCCACCGACGCGAAGAATGCTGGAAATCCGTCGCTCGTGGGACGCTGGTTTGGATCGTGGCTGCTCGTGTGGCTGGTGGCGTACGCGCTGATTTATCCTTTTCAGCTTCCCAGCAAAGGAATTCTGGACAGCGCCTGGGTGCGCGCAATCGCCATCGGGGCGATTGTGATCGGCGCATCCTGGGTGGTGCTGGATTTGAATTCCAACGCGCAATCGTCAAATGCGCATCTGGCGATCAGCGTGGGCGGCGGAATTGGGTTCCTGATGCTGCTGAATACGTGGGGCGTGGTGTGGCGCGCGCAGAAAAAACTGATTGTGTGGACGCGCGCGAGCGCCGAACAAGGCATCCCGATGCCGCCCGAAGCGGCGCGGCTGGCGCGTTGGGGATTTCTGGCATCGCGCGTGGGATTCTGGCTTTCGTTTCCGATGCTCTTCCTGATGGGCGCTGCGGAGCACTATCCGTTTCTGAGCAGTCTCACGAATTGAAGCCGGCTGCCCGGCGCCTGAGCCCGCGCATGGGTTTCAGCTGGTCGCGCCGCGGGCTGGATTTGCCCGCCGACCCGCGGCGCGAACAGAATTTTCCAAAACAACTTGCGGACCGATTAGCCAGAGTTACCGCGTGGTGCCCTGTTCCTCGATGAATTGGAAGGCATCTTCAGCGGCGCGATCGGTGGAGTGGGAGCTGGACTCCTGTTTGGTGAATTGAAATCGGCGGCGCGGCGAAAATTTCGCCGGATCGAAGGCGCCCCGTTTCATGCGAAACACCCAAACGTACTGGTGATGCGCCTTGTCCGCGTAGGCTTCGGGCATCAGAGCAGAATCCACCATGGTCAACGGGCTGAAATCCGAGAAGCCGTTCTTGTCTACGTGAACAGCATCGGGCAGCGTGGAGTTAAAGATTTCAATGTCGTGAGTGAAGATCATCACGAAGTCCACCTGGGAAGGACCAGCCGCAGGGCAAATCCCCGGATATTTCTGCTGCCGATTTTGCGCGATCCAGCGGTACTGAGCAGGCGCAAGCCCGTAAGCGGAGAAGAAGACGCGGCACGAGGGATCCGCGCTCTGGTCCACGGGGAGAGAATCAGGCTCGTCCTCTGATTCGGAATCCGCGACGGGACGCATGGAGGCGGCCGCAGGCTGCTTCATGCTGGTGTTTGCGGTAATCGCGACTGGACTTTTTTCTACGGCTGATTCAATCCTGGGAGATGTGTTCGCCGAATTCGAGGAAAGGTAAGCGACCTGAGCATTCGACTTCGCGCCCGCCGGCGGGACTAATGATGCCGTGGTTGCAGTGGTGACCGGAGGCGCAGGAGGTTGCGATGGCGCCGGCACGGGTTTTTTCACGGCGGGCTTCGCCGTCCTCTTCGGCGCGACGGAAACAGGCTTCACGTTTGCCGTGGGGGCTGCACCGCCGGTGGAGGACGCAGATTCGGACGCGGGCAACGGCTCGATGGTCATGACTGCAGTTGCTTCGTGAGTTGCCGCCATTGGCTTCGCGGTTGCGTTTGCAGATATTGCCGGCGGAGCGGCAGGCGTGATTGCAGCGGAGGGTGGCGCGGCAGCCGCTTTGCGGGCGCGGACCAGGCTTGCGAGCCCCTCGACTGGAATGGTTTGCGGGTCCTGATAGGGAGGGACACCCGGTAGTGCGGCATCAGGGACGTAGCCTTCCTTGCCGTCAGCTGTGCGGATTTTGACGTAGCCCTTCGCGCGACCCACAACTTCCACCGGGTCGCCGCACTTCAGCCGCAGCTCGACTGTGAAACTTGTGAGCGAGTCATACACCCACACGCGATCGTCGTTTGCGGCGCATTGAACGGGCGTGGTTTCGGCAGCCATTAAGGACGGCGCCAACCAGAGTCCGGCAACCAGAAGAACGGGAACCGCGGGAATAATGCGCGTTCGGATGTTCATTTCGCCTCCCAAGCCTGAAATAATTTTCGTTCCGCGCTGGGTTTGGATGTTCGGCGCTTCGGAGAGCGAAAGGAACAACCGCCCAAGGCAGTGCCCCCGCCTATCGCCCAGGAATGAAGGCCGAACAATTTCTAAGGCGACTATGCTCGCGCCGGGAGATGCGAACAACTGTCCGCTGGTACAAGAATGGTGCAGGGCGAAAGGTACGAAAGTGCGAAGTGACTAAATGTGGCGGCTGGCTTTACGACCGCCAGTGAAGCGTTACAGGCTCGTCAAGAGGGTTGCGCATCGGCGCGCCGGTGCGTTGGGATTCCAGGTGCGCAGCCTTCAATTCGAAATACCAGCGCGCCTGGCGGTCCGCATCGTCCACGAGCATCATGCGATCTTCATATTTCAAACCGAGCGCCTGCTTGCGAATTACTTCCGTATCCTGGCGAATGAATCGCGGGCCGAAGACGTGAATGATGAACGAGACGATCGGAAACCATGGAAGAATATTCCAGGCGGCGATGAAATCGAGGCGGCAGAGATTGTTTCGTACCGGTGTGACCGTCGTGCGGCTGGAAAGCCAGTAGCGGCCGGCGCGAATCTGTTCGAACCGCTGGTTGGGCAGAACGAAATCAATCATCGTGGTGGCCGGCTCGCCGGTTATGAGTTTCAGGATTTTGTAGGGCGCGCTGTTTGCAGAGGGTGCGTGGGCGCTCATGCGAAAGCCCTGCGGAATCGGCTCAAACTGCTTTGATTTTTCGCGGATGCTGTGGCGCGAACGC
>Ga0070765_100000890_pt1 | contig 17841 bp, 21 predicted proteins | sample HubBroMetageWFT5_FD_71516 | JGI IMG/M metagenome (GOLD analysis project Ga0070765, IMG submission 71516) | Warmed and freeze-thawed soil microbial communities from the Hubbard Brook experimental Forest, New Hampshire - Hubbard Brook CCASE Soil... | ecosystem: Environmental > Terrestrial > Soil... | reverse complement strand
GCCGGGCCATCTCGCAGCCGAGGCTACCCCCCTCGGCGAGAGTGAGGGGCGGGACGGCAAAGCCGTTCCGACCCCGTGCCCGGCGCAGCCCATCCCCTCCCCACCCCATCACACTGTCAACCGATGAGCACGCCGACCACGCACAGCCTGACCGTCGAGGGCGTCGGTCCGGTTGAGGTCACGGTCACGGATGCCGGGAGCGGACACCCAATTCTCATCCTGCATGGCGGTGCCGGTCCCCAGTCGGTTTCCGCGTTTGCTGACCTGCTGGTCACAACACATGGCGCTCGGGTGATCGCGCCCACGCATCCGGGATTTGGAGGCACGCCGCGGCCTGACAGCCTTGTCAGCATGGCCTCGCTCGCGCGCGTCTACGTCGCGCTGCTGGACCAGTTGGACCTCAAAGGCGTCACCGTGATCGGCAACTCCATCGGCGGATGGATCGCCGCCGAGATGGCCCTGCTGGGGTCGCCGCGGATCAGCAGCTTGATCTTCGTGGACGCGGTAGGAATCGAGGTCGAGGGTCACCCCATCGCCGACTTCTTCTCACTGACACTGGACCAGGTGGCTGAGTTCAGCTACCACCATCCGGACCGTTTCCGAATCGACCCGACGACCATGACCGAGGCGCAGCGCACGGTCATGGCGGGCAATCGCGCGAGCCTCGCCATATATGGCGGCCAGTCGATGATCGACCCGAGCCTGCGCGGGCGTCTCGCCAACATCACGGTGCCGACGCTGGTCGTCTGGGGAGACAGCGATCGCATCGCCGACCCGGAGTACGGTCGCGCCTGGGCGGCCGCCATCCCCGGCGCGACCTTCATCCTCCTCACCGCAAGCGGCCACGTGCCACAGATCGAGACACCGAAACAGCTCCTGACACCGGTGTGGGACTTCGCCGCCGCACACGCTGGACGCGAGTCAGCCGCCACTGGTCTATGACTTTCTCGTGGTCTCGGGTGGGGAGGGGATGGGCTGCGCCGGGCCATCTCGCAGCCGAGGCTACCCCCCTCGGCGAGAGTGAGGGGCGGGACGGCAAAGCCGTTCCGACCCCGTGCCCGGCGCAGCCCATCCCCTCCCCACCCGACGAGACGCGCGACGTCACTTACGAGGTGGCGCCATAGTGCAGATGGACCATCCCGTTTGCGAATCGGCGTTCGTCGAGTAGCTCGAGTCCCACCAGCACGCCGCCGGGCAGGGAACGGACGCCGCCCCCGACGATGACCGGTGCGATGAACAGGTGGTATTCGTCGACGAGGCCCGCGGCGATCGCCTGAGCGGCGAGGTGCGGCCCACCGACGCTGATGTCGTGGTGTGCGCCGGCCTTCAGGCGCCGTACCGCCTCGGCGTCGAAGTCTCCTTCGATCGTGGTCCTGGCGCTGGAGGCCATCGCAAGCGTCTTCGAGTACACGATCTTCTCGGCCGCCTGCTAGATTTCCGCGAACTCCCGCGCGACGGGGGATTGATCCTCGAGCGTATCGGCACTCTCCCAGAAGACCATCACCTCGTACATCCGCCGGCCGTAGAGGTACGTGCCGATGGGGCGTTCCAGGTCGTTGACGAAACGGTGCACCTCTTCGTCGGGCGCGGCCCAGTCGAAATTTCCTTTCGCGTCCGCCACGTAGCCGTCGAGTGACGCGATCGTCGCGTAGATGAGCCGCGACACGGTCAGGCAGCGACTCCGTCGATGGTCACCTCGAACAGCGGGCTCGTCGCCACCATGTTGTCGACGTCGTCGCGGTTCCAGATTCGCGCGATGTGGGGCATCACCTCGCGACGCTCTGCCTCGTCGGTGATCACCCGAGCGGTGGCGGCGAGGTCGGCATGGACGCCGCGCTTGAGGTGAAAGATGAAGTGGGGATTGGCCGTGAGATTGGCGATGTAGCTTCGCTTGAACCCCGGCATGCCGCTCACATACAGCCGGCCGCCGACGTTGTGGAAGACGATCTCGATGCGATGGGGGTTGCCCGTCTTGCGACCGGTCGTGGTGATGTCGATGACACCGCCGCGGCTGAGCGCGTCGCGGATGGGTTGGTCGAGAGGTTCCGTTGTCATGTGCTTCCCCGGAGTGGTCCGTCCTGCTGGTGCGTGAGCTCTCAGCCTAAACGGACCGCTCCGGGAGCCGCACGGTCACCCTGCGCTGAGCACCGGGGCCATCTGGGCGACGCGGATGTGGTTACCGAAGGGATCGCGCAAGCCGAAATCGATGCCGTATGGCTGTTCCGTCGGCTCCTGGGTGAACTCGACCCCCTTGGCGCGGAGCTCCTCATACGTCGTGTGAGCGTCCGCTGTCGTGAAGAAGAGGTGCCCGCCGGTCCGGCCCTTGGTCAACAGCGAACGGACCTCCTCGGCCGTGGCCGGGTCCATCGCGGGCGGTCCGGGCTTCTCGAGCATGATCTGGCGATCGGGGTCTCCCGGGATGCTGACGGTCAGGAATCGCATGAAACCGAGATCCTGATCCGTGTTGATTTCCAGGCCGAGCTTGCCGACGTAGAAGTCGACGGCCTGGTCCTGATCGAGCACGTAGATCTGCGAGATTCTGAGGCTACTGAGCATGTTGTTGGTTCCCTTGTCTTACGGGGTGGACGTGCGCCAACGCTAACGGTCTTACCGGTGGCCGTCTTCTCCAAAACTGCTCGGTCTCGTCCACGCCATGGCGAAGCACGTTGGTACGGCAATGACCTCACCCCGGCTCCGGTACGCCGTGGGCGATTCGCCGACGATGAGGTGAAATGTCTTGCTGAAGGTGCCCAGGCTGGAAAAGCCGACGTCGAAGCAGATGTCGGTGATGCTGCGGTCGGTGCAGCGCAGCAGGAAGAGCGCTCGCTCGACGCGCCGGCGCTGCAGGTAACGGTGGGGGGTCTCCCCGAATGCACCGCGAAACGCCCGGATGAAGTGAGCCTCGGAGACGTATGCGATGCGCGCGAGCGTCGCAATGTCGAGAGGCTTGCCGTAGGTGAGATCCATGGCGTCGCGCGCGCGCAGCAGCCGTCGATTCGACTCCTCGACTGCCCGGGTCATCGAGAGCCTGACGCCTTCCCCGGAAGCGATCGTGCGTACCCGACTCCCTCCTCCACCCAGCGTTGCAGCTGTGCTCTGCTTCGAACCCCATCGGCTTCGACGCGCAACCACCCCGGCATCTCCCGTCCGCGCATCACGGCAACCTGAGCGTGCGGCCGGCCGGCAAGTTCGACGCCCTTCGCGGGGTCGACGCGCACCAGGACGCCGCCCTGTCCGCTGGCGCTGATGGCCATGTTGCCGCCGATCAGGAACGCGAGACCGCCGAACATCCGCTTTTCGGTCAGCCCGGCCTCACCGCCGATGATCTCGCGGATGCGAGCTGCCAGCTCCTCATCAAAGCTCACGCGCTCATTCTCGCCCGTTGCTGTCCACGTCGGATGGCGCACGAAACTCGAACACGCTCCCCACCGAGGGTTGGAGGAACGCGCCCGGCAGGGCATTCGCCAGTGCGTGCATCGCACGCCACCCGGTGCAATGCGCCGGCACGATTCGATCGATCCCAAGGGTGGTGAGGTCGTTGACCGTCTCCGGGATCAGCGGTTCGAACAGTCCACCGGTGAGATGGAATCCACCGATCAGCCCGGCCACCCGGGTGATGCCGGTCAGCATCTGCGCATTGCGAACGACGTTCACGACACCCGCGTGTGAGCAGCCGGAGACGATCACCAGCCCCAGGTCACGAACATTGACGACCAGGTTCTGGTCGTCCCATGTCCAGGGATCAGGTTCCCACTCCCCATCAGCGCCGGACCGCGCCATCTGAATCGGAAACCCCTCCTCGTAGGCGGTCACGCGGGCGACCTGGCCGGAGACCAGGACGGTGTCATCGATGAGCAGCGTCGGGCCGCGCTCCTCGATAACGGTGACTCCCTCGCGCTCCAGGTCGTTGGGACTGGGGGGCGGCAGATGCAGCTCCGCGCCGGTTGGCATGACGATCTTCCGGTCCCTCCATGCGTCGGGGTGGATGATGAGCGGCAGACGCAGTGGGCCGTGCCGCCGGAAGAGTCCCTCCAGGCCGCCGTGATGATCGACGTGTCCATGAGAGATGGTGATGGCGCGCAGGTTGGTCACGTCGACCTGCATGACATCGAGGTTGTTCTGGAGCGCCAACGGCGAGAGTCCACCGTCGTAGAGGACCGCGTGACGATTCCCGTTCACGGTCACGGTTATCAGCGCCGAGAAGCCATGTTCGGCCAGCAGTGAGTCGTGATCCGACCAGTCGTATGCCAGCGCGAATCGCCGAACGCCGTCCTGCCCCGACATGAGGAGGTCGAGCGACAGATCCATGACCAGCGTCACGTCGACGGCATCAACAGGGGCGAGTTCGACAGTCACGACGGCTCGCGAATCGTACATTTGACTCCAGGTCGCATGGTCTTCCAGTGCCCCTCACGACGTCCTCGCGAACCACTCCCGGCGCAGTTCGTGACTGCCGTCGTCGCATCCGACCTCGTAGTACACGGCGGTGCGATCGCCTTCGTCGACCACTGAGGTGTAGCGCAGCGCCGGGTACGCGCCGGATGCCTGTGCAACCGGCGCATCGCCGACGACCCGGAGTTGTCCCGGCCGTCCTTCCGCGATGCCGGTGCGCTCCTCCCAGTTCTCGCCGGCATTGGCGCGACCGTCGTAGAACGCGACCATGGTCCCGCCGCGCTCGATGACGGCGGTGACCCGTGTGCCCCGCTGGTCCCATCGACCCGGCTGTGGCTCCAGCGCCGGTCCGTGCACGGTCCACTCGATTCCGTCATCGCTGGTGGCGAAGTCGGTCCACATCCGGTCGGTCGCATCCGGGTCGTCGAGTGGATGACAGCAGATCCACGCACGCCATCCGCGTTCGTCCCGGATGATCACCGGATCCTTCACCGCCACATGCTCGTCGCCGGGCATGACCACCCGGCGTCGGGCGGTGACGAACGTGTCGGGCGAGGCTGCCCGCAGCAGCTCGACCCGCCAGTGGCGCGTGCCCCTCGTGGCGCAGCTCAGGTAGAGACGCCACCGCCCCTCGACGTCGGCCACGAGCGCGGGCCGCTCGAGCGATTCCGCATCCATCGATGCCTTGTCGATGCGGCAGAGCTCCGTGAGCGTGCCGTCGCCCGACACCCGGGCGACGATCACGTCACCGCCTCGACCGTCATCGACGGGACGCCTCCTCCGATACGCGACGTAGTGCACGCCGTCGCGCACCAGCGCGCTCGGAGCTCCGACCCAATTGCCTGGTCCGCGGTCAGCCGGCACGGCGATCGTCTCCGCCTCGACGTTGCGCGGAAGCGGCAGACCCGCCGGCGGCGGGCCGACGCCGGGGACGGGCGGTTCGGACCTCACCGCGCCATGGTGCGCGTCGACGCGCGGTCCCGTGTGGCGGTCGCAATCGGACTGCAATCAAGCGGATGCACGATGCGGGCACGTCGTATAACACCAGGAGCGACACCATGACAGACCCCATCGGCAGGTTCACCCGGGCGATCGAGACCGCATCCGTGAGCGGAGCGGGCGTGTTCGCGGATGACGCCGTTCTTGATGCAACCGTCCCCCACTGGCGGTTCACCGTGAACGGCGCCGCGAACATCGAGACCGAGCTCGGTCGCTGGTTCGCCGACCCGGCGCGCTTCGAGGAGATCCACCGGACCGAACTCCCCGACGGCGAGCTCCTGGAGTTCGTGGTCACCTGGGAGGAGGACGGCGAGCCCCATATGGCCCACCAGACGCACCACATCCAGGTCCGCGACGGTCTGATCATCAGCGACCGTGCGTGGTGCGGCGGCAGGTGGGGTGCTGCACTGCAGGCGGAGATGGCCGAGGCTGCGCGACTGTGACCGCTCTCATGCCGGCGCACAGCCCGATTCCGGTCGCGGAGTCACTCGACCTGCTGCTTCAGGGATGTGAGCGACGCGAACCCTGGAGCACGGCCGACGGCCTGTCCGGCAGCCGATTCGAACGAGTCGTCATCGACGGGACTCCAATGGTCGTGAAGTACATCTCCGTCGACGACGACTGGATCATGCGCGCCACCGGCGACCTCGGGCGGCGTCAGCTGACCTTGCTCTCATCCGGTGTGCTGACGGCGCTCCCGGCTTGCATCGACCACGCGATCGTGGGATGTGCTCCCCTCGCGACAGGCGACGGACATCAGGGTCTTGCGCTCCTGTTGCGTGATGTGTCAACAGCGCTGATCCCCTCCGGGAGCGATCCGATCTCCCTTGATACGCACCGCCAATTCATCGAGCACATGGCGGCACTTCACGCTGCCTACTGGGGATTTCGCGATCACGCGGGGCTGTTCCCCTTTGCCCATCACTACGTCTTCCTGACCCCCGCGATGGCTGCGCTCGAAGCCGCGACCCATCGCGCCGGCCCCGTGCCCCTCGCGGTGGCCGCGGGCTGGCGAATAATCGACGAGCGCCATCCACTCGAGGCGAGGCGGCTTCGCGCGCTGACGGAGGATCCGTGGCCGCTGGTCACCGCCCTCCTTGCCGGACCGCAGACGCTCATCCATGGCGATTGGAAGCTCGGGAATCTCGGCCGCGATGGCTCGCGAACCATCCTGCTCGACTGGGATCGCACCGGCGAAGGGTCGCCGCTGGTCGACCTCGCCTGGTACCTGGCGGTGAACTGCGCCCGACTTCCCGAGACCAAGGAGGACACGATCGGCGCGTACCGAGCCGCGCTCGAGTCAGCGGGCATCGACACCGGGTCATGGTGGGACGCGCAACTTGCCGCTGCACTGACGGGAGCCTTCCTGCAACTGTGCTGGGACAAGGCGGGGGACGACGCCGAGTTCGAATGGTGGAGCCACCGCCTCGCCCATTGGCTGCCGTAGCCATCGAGCCGAGCAACGCGTACGAGGGCGTCGCAGCGGCATGGGCTCGGGGGCCGGCCGCTCTCTACGACAGGCTGGCGACGCTCACCATCGAGAGCGTTGCGTACGAGCTTGCGGGTAGTCTCGTGCTCGACGTCGGCGCCGGTACCGGAGCGCTCTGCCGTGCGCTTCGAACGGTGGGCGCAATCCCGGTCGCTGTCGACATGTCGCGTGACATGCTCGGCGTGATCGGTGACGCGGCCGCGCTCCCGATTGTTGCCAACATGGGCGCGCTGCCAGTCTGCGATGGTGGATTCGACGATGCCGTGAGCGGGTTCGCGATCTCTCACGTCGACGACCCGGAGCACGCGCTGGCGGAGATGCGCCGCGTGGTGCGACCCCGCGGCCGGGTGATCGCCGCCGTCTTCGGTGCAGCACCGGCCGGCGCGTCGAAGGACGTCATCGATGAGGTGGCTCTGGAATATGGCTACAGCCCGCCGAGTTGGTACATCGCGCTCAAGACCCGCACCGAGCCACGATCGAACACACCCGCCCTTCTGAGTGGTTGCGCCGAGTCCGCCGGCCTGGAGGACATCGAGATCACCGACGTCATCGTGGACTCCGGGCTCGACCGGCCGGAGTCCATCGCCGCATATCGCACCGGACTGGCGCACATGGCGCCCTTCGTTGCGTCGCTGCCCGATTCGCGGCGCGTCGAGTTCATCAACCGAGCCGTGGGCGCGGTACGCGAGCGAGGTCAGCCGGTGCGGCTGCGCCTCCTCGTGCTCTCGAGTCGCGTTCCCGCGTAATTCAGAAACGCCGCGCGGGCGGGCGAATCGAGTTGGGCGGCGAGCCGGTCGCGGTGCGCAGCCGCAAGCTCGAAGCACATCTCGGACTCGATCCAGGAGCCAAGATCCGACATCAGCCACCACGCCTCGACCCCGGCGACGGCGGACAGCGACGAGCTCAGCTCCGCAAGTGCGTCGTCGGGCGGCGGTTCGGCTTCGAGCGCCGCGCGTGCCTGCAGGCGAATCACCTCGCCCAGCTGCGCGTAGCGCGGCGCATAGCGGTCCGTGGCTGTCGCCACAAGTCGCTCTCCCATGGTGAGCGCCGTATCCGGATCGCCGCGCAGCAGCGCGAGCCGTCCCTCAAGGACGTCCAGACGCAATTCGTGGCGCCACCTGTACGCGTACTGCTCCTCCATCAGGCTCCGCCCAGCTTCAATGGCATGGGTCGCCGCGGGGAGGTCGCGCTCGGCGATCGCGTCGTCGCAGGGGTCGAGGACCGCATATACCTCCAGCTCGCGGGATCCCGACTCGCGAGCGCCTTCGAGTGCCGCTGCGTTGCGTTCTCGGGCCAGGGCGATCTCTCCGACGTTGCGCAGGACCCAGGCCCCGAGGTTCACGCCAAGCGCCGCGTACCGTGTGAGGCCTCGTCGCCGGCCCTCTGCCGTCGCGCGCTCGAGGACACCAAGGGCCTCAGCGGCACGACCGCAGGTCGCCAGCGCGTACCCGTGGGCAAGGTACGCGTGCACCGGCGTGTAGATCGTTGATGCGGCGTCGACCGCCGCGGCCGGGCTCGCCTCGATGGCGCTGATCGCGAGCCCCGCTTCACCCATGTGCACCTTGAGGAAGGCGTACACCGAGGTCGGTGGCCGCAGCCGGTGCTTGCGGGACGCGGCCATCGCATCATCCATCACGTCGTCCGCACCTGCGACATCGCCGATCGCGTGCAACGCCCGAGCGCGGATCACCTGTCCCTGCAAGCGCTGCGCCGGGTCGGTCGCCTGCTCGATGAGCGCCTCCCCGAGCGTTGCCGCGCGCTGGAAATCCTTGCAGTAGTACGCGACCGAGCCGGCGACCTCGAGCGCTCGAGAATCGGCGGCGCTCTCGACCGCGATCATCGCATCCGATTGCGCGGCGTCGAACCGGTTGAGCCGCAGCTGGACGATGGCGCGCTGCACGCGGGCGTCGGGCGTGTCATCGGCGCCGATGGCTTCATTGGCAAGATCGAGCGCGGTCGCATAGTCGAAGCGGTCGGCAGCGATGCGGCTCGCTGCGGTGAGCGCCGACGACGCGAGCGTCCTCGCGCCGCTCAGCCTTGCGTGGTGCGCGACGAGCAGGGGATCCGCAGCCTGCCTCGACGACAGCACGCGTGCGGCTTCGCGGTGGAGGAGCGAGCGCCGAGGCGACGCCGTGGACGCATCCAGGACCTCGCGCACCACCGCGTGGCGGAAGGCGTACTCGCCGTCGCGGGCCTCGAGCAACCCCAGGCGCACTCCCACATCGAGGTCTTCGAGCAGGCGGATGGGATCGGTTCGGAGCACTGCCGCGAGGACGTCGATGTCGACGGACGCCCCGAGGACGGCTGCGCTCGTCAGCGTCCGCGCCGCCGAGCCGGCCTCCGCGCAGCGGTCAAGGACCGCCGCCTGGATGGACTCCGGCGGCGCAGCGCGCTCGTCGCTCGACGCGAGCTGGGTGAGAAACAGCGCGTTGCCACCGCTGCGCTCGTGGAGCCGGCGTGCATGCTCGTCCCCGACGATCTGTCGCGCCGCTTCGAGGGACAGCGGCGCCAGCGGGAGACGCATCGCCTGAGGCGGTACCTCTCCTTCATCGGTGCGGCGGGTGAGGAGCACGAGGAGCTGAAGATCCGGGCTGGTGATCAGGTCGTTGATCCAGGCCCACGTGAGCGGATCGGCACGCTGGATGTCGTCGACGAAGAGCACAGCCGGTGACGAGCACGCTCGGCGCACGACCCGTCGCAGTGCCGCGAACGCAACCGACAGCCCCGTGAGCGACGATGTCTGCGTCTGGGTGAGATCGCCGAACGGCTCGGTCTCGATCGACGTCCAGTCGAGCATCGCTTCGAGCAGCGACGCGTCGCCGCCAAGCAGCTCCCGGCCCATCTCCGCGCCGACCTTGCGGAGATGGTTGCGGATCATCTGCAGGACGGGCTGGAGCGGCAACGACCGGCTCAACTGGTCGCAGCGCACGGAGAGCACGACTGTCCCTGCGTCGAGGCGATCGACCCACGCCGCAGCCACGGTGGTCTTGCCGATTCCAGGCTCACCCTCGATGACCACTGCCGCCGGCGAGCCGGTCTGCACGCCGAGAAACGCTTCATCGAGCATGCGCAACTCGTCGTCTCGTCCGGGGAGGCTCGATCCGCCGCCCGGCCTGAGCTGACGCGACTGCGGAGACGCGACCACGATCCCGGGAACGGAGAGCCCCTTGAGCAGCGCGACGTGGGCGGCATCGGTCTGCTCCGATGGCGAGGTGCCCAGCTCGTCGGCGAGCCGGGCACGCATGTGCTCGTACATCGCCAGCGCCGATGAGGACCTGCCCTGGGCAGCGAGTGCCGCCATCACCAGTCGCAGCGACTCCTCGTCGTACGGGTCCTCGTCCAGCGCCTGCTCAGCGGCCTCGACGCCGGTGCCGATGTCCCCGGCGGCGAGCGCGGCCCGGGCGACGAGGTGGCGGGCTCGCGCGCCGAGCCGCTCGACGGCGCGACGCTCCTCGGCCGGCCACGCCTCGTCGTCGAGCGCGGGATGAGCGAGCAGTGCCCGGGCGGCGGTGGCCGCGGCCAAAGCGGGCGCGGGCTCGTTCTCCTGCAGACGGCGTTCCGCCTCGGATTCGAGCTCCGACGCGGCGGCGATATCCACCCAGTCGGCGTGCAGCGTGTACCCAGCATCGCTGTGGGTGATCCGCGCAGCTCCGAGGACACTCCGCAGCCGGCTCATGATCACCGCCATCTGAGCGGGCGGATCTCGCGGCTGATCGTCGACCCAGAGGACGTCGGCGAGGCGCTCGATGCTCACCGGACGTCCCCGCGCAATGCCGAGCACGCGCAGCGCGAGCCGCGCCTTGCGGCTGCCGAGCTCGTGTTCGGCGAACCCCTCAACCGAAAGGCCATCGATGACGCGGACTCGCACCGCGTCCGGCGGCGAGACCGGGCGCACCGACGGCGGCGCCTCGGCGCGGACCACGGCACCTAGGATACGTGCCGCGGGTCCGCGCGAGGGCAGCATCTACGGCGCCGTATCAGGCCTTTCCGTAGTTGCTCGCGCCGTTCCAGTCGATGAGCACAACCGGTTCGTCGCCGATCACCCATGCATCGTGGCCCGAGGGCAACGCGGTGATGTCGCCGGTGCGCGCGTCAAACTCGCTGCCGTCCGCCATCTGGATGCGCAGCACGCCCGACGCGTGATACTGGAAGTGCGGCGCCTCGCAGAGCTCGGTCCCCGCGATCGGCTTGACGTGTACGGACCACCGCCACCCGGGCTCGAGGGTCAGCCGCCCGACCGTGCCACCGCCGATATTGACGAGATCCACGCGCCCCTTGTCGAAAACCCGCTCCTCGTCGGGGCTGCCGAGAGTCTTGTGTTCCGCCGAGACTGTCGTTGGCATTGCATGCCTCCTGTGAATGCGCTCGGCGCCGTCAAGGGCGCCTCAGGAGGCCATGCTGGATATCCGCGCTTGCAGTATCACTGCAGGCCGGGTTGCATCCACGACGCCGCGCGAGGACGGCGTCTCAGACTGACGCATTACCCGGCTGCGTCGCGCTCGGCGAGCCCGCCGCCCCGTGGCGGAGGCCGTCGAAAAGGAGACCCACCAGGCGCTCCGACGCCGCCGACCTCTCCTGGTCGGTCGACATGCAGATGCCGCCCACCGCGCGCAGCAGATCCCCTCCGTCAACGTCGGCGCGGATCGTCCCGGCAGCGACGCCGGCTTCGAGCAGCTTGCTGGCGGCGGCGGTAGCCCGCCCGCGCGTCTGGTCGGAGAAGTTGGGGTTGGTGCTGAGCAGCGGCTTCAACAGGGAGAGCATGCCCCGCTTGGTGGCCACGTGGACCACGAACAGCTGCATCCACGCCGCCAGCGCCTGTTCGGGCGGCATGGACTCGAGGAACTGGTCCGCCCGCTCGCAGAGCACGTCGATCTCGTGTCGATACACCGCCTCGACCAGAGATTCACGCGTGGGGAAGTGCCGGTAGAGGGTCCCGATGCCGACGCCGGCGTTGCGGGCGATGTCTTCAAGGGGGACATCAGCGCCCCGGGCCGCGAAGGCCTCGGCGGCGGCCACGATCAGCAGATCGCGGTTGCGGATCGCGTCGGCCCGGGGGCGGCGATCTGTCGAAACCGAATCAGCGGGCTCGATCGCCTCGCTCTCAGCCACTACGACGTCACGTGCCACCACTGGATCACCATGCCTTAACTTGCAAAACGGAGGGACCCTCCGTATACTACCGGAGGAAGCGTCCGTTTCCTCAGTCTACGCCACGGAGGTCCCCAATGCAATCCACCGCCACTCGCCTCGCCCCGCCCGGCAGGGCAACCCGGCGTCAGCCCCGCCGCGGCCTGGTGCTCGCCATCATCCTTGCCGTCCAGCTGATGGTCGTGCTCGATGCCACCATCGTGAACATCGCGCTCCCCGACATCGCGGGTGCGCTCCACTTCTCGCCGGCGAACCTGTCGTGGGTCATCACCGCCTATACGCTGGCTTTTGGGGGTTTCCTGCTCCTCGGCGCCCGCGCCGGTGACCTGCTCGGTCGCCGTCGAGTGTTCATCGCCGGCATCGCGGTCTTCACCGCGGCCTCCTTCCTCGGCGGTGTGGCCCCATGGAGCGGCTGGCTCCTCGCTGCACGTGCGCTCCAGGGGATCGGCGGAGCGCTGGCTGCGCCGTCAGCGCTTGCGTTGCTCATGACCATGTTTCAGGACGGACAGGAGCGCGTCCGCGCCATCGGCTGGTACACCGCCGTGTCGATCGGCGGCGGTGCCATCGGACTGATCCTCGGGGGACTGCTGACCCAGTGGGCCTCGTGGCGGTGGGTGCTCTTCGTCAACGTGCCGATCGGCATGGTGGTCATCGTGCTGGCACGACGCCTGCTCACCGAAACGCCCAGCCGCAACGGTCACTTCGATATCCGCGGTGCGCTGGCCTCGACGATTGGCGTTACCGCGCTGGCGTACGCGTTCGTGCGCGCGGCCACCTCAGGGTGGGGTGACATGCTGACCGTCGGCGCGTTCGCCGTGGGCGCCGCACTGCTGGTGACGTTCGTTATGCTCGAGCGCCGGGCAGCGGAGCCGATCACCCCGTTGCGGCTCTTCGCTGACCGCAGCCGGAGCGCCTCATATGTCGCGCGGCTCTTCCTCACCGCCGGCATGTTCGGGATGTTCTTCTTCCTCACCCAGTTCCTGCAGGAGGTGCTGCACTACAGTCCGCTCAAGAGCGGTCTGGCGTTCCTGCCCTTCACGGTTGCGCTGTTCGCGACGTCGCAGCTGAGTGCGCGAGCGCTCGTGCAGCGCTTCGGCGCCAAGACGGTGATGGTGTTCGGATTTTCCGTGTCGACGCTCGGCATCCTGCTGCTGACGCAGCTCTCGGCGTCGAGCAGCTACCTCTCGCTGTTCGCGCCACTGATGCTGTTTGGCGCCGGCAACGGACTCGCGTTCGTGCCGCTCACCTCGACGTCGCTGAGTGGAGTCCGTCAGGAGGATGCCGGCGCGGCATCGGGGCTCGTCAACGTGATGCAGCAACTCGGCGGTGCGCTGGGACTCGCTGTGCTCGTCTCGGTGTTCGGAACGGCTGCACGCGGGGCCGCCGTGCAGTCGGTTGCCGCCGCGCAGCACGCGTTCGTGGTTGGCGCCGATCACGCCTTCATCGCGGCGACGGTGTTCGTGTGCGCGACGGTGCTGGTGCTGGTGGTGGCGATCCGCGGGCGGCGTGCAGCCGCCCGCGCCGCCGTCGTGCCCGCGTGGGTGCGCGATCTGGACACGACCGCTACGGCTGTTGAGGGTTGATCCGGTCGATGAAGATGGTTGATCGGTAGTACGCGAGCTCCGCGATCGACTCGCGAATGTCGTCGAGCGCTCGATGCACCTCCTGCTTGGGAGGTGCATCGGCGAGGACATCGGGGTACCACCGCCGGCAGAGTTCCTTGACGCTCGACACGTCGATGGAACGGTAGTGCAGGAAGCCCTCGATCTCCGGTAGCTGCGCCGCGAGAAATCGCCGGTCGGTTCCGATCGAGTTGCCACACAGCGGCACGGAGCGCTGCGCGCTGATGTGAGCGCGGAGGAATTGGAGCGTCTGGTCGCCGGCCTCGGCGAGGGAGATGGGCGATGACTGGATCGCATCCAGCAGCCCGGACCGAGTGTGCATGGTTCGCACCACGTCGTCCATTCCTTCGAGCTCCTCGGGTGCGGCGTGCACGACGATGTCCGGCCCCTCTGCGATGAGGTTGAGCTGATCGTCTGTCAGCAGCGTCGCGATCTCGACGATCACATGGCGTGCGGGGTCGAGACCGGTCATCTCCAGGTCCATCCAGGCGAGCACGTTCCCGATCCTAGCGCGCGTGCGGAGTCGCATCGTCAATCCTGCCCGGGCGACTCCGCCATGTAGACTGCTGTGGACGAGCTGCGTGCGATTGGCCCCGATGTCATGCGCAGACCAGCGTCCAGAGTGAGGGCAGGAATGAGAGAGGCGACCCCCGGACCGCAACGCCACGGGTCGAAACTGACCGCTCGATGCGCGCGGCGCCTCGCTTCTGTGCTGGCGGCGATGGGATGCAGCGTGGCGTTCATGAGTGCAGCCCAGGCGGCACCCGCGCCTCAGCCATCAGCGACGCCTGCGCTGGCGAACCACGCCTACCGCGACGGGCTGGTGCCGATGCTCTCCAGTGCGCAGGGCAGCCCCACCATCAAGGCGGCTTGCTCGTCGAGCTGCGTGCACTTTCGAGGCGGCGTTTCGGGTGTCGGCGTGACCACGGGCAAGGAGCAGGTGTACCTCGTCTTCTGGGGAGACCAATGGGGGACCCAGGGAACCAACTCCAGTGGCTACGCGACCTACACGGGTGACCCGACGGGCATCGCTCCGGACCTGCAGGCGTTCTTCAAAGGTCTGGGCACGGGTGGCGAGCTGTGGAGCGGGATAGCGACGCAGTATTGCCAGGGCGCGGCGGTAGGTGCCACGAGATGCACATCCGCGATGGCGCACGTGGCGTACCCGACCGGCGGTGCGCTCGCGGGCCTGTGGGAGGACACCTCGACGGCGTCGCCGGCTCAGTCGACCGGCCACCAGCTGGCCGTCGAGGCCGAGCATGCCGCGAAACACTTCGGTCTCACGACGACCGCGGCCAACCGCGACGCGCAATACGTCATCGTGTCGCCCACCGGGACCAACCCCGATAACTACCAGGGCGGCGGATTCTGCGCCTGGCACGATTATTCCGGGGACACCGCGCTGGACGGGGGCGGCGCGGCCTCGGGTGCGCTCATCGCCTTCACCAACCTCCCGTACATCCCAGACGCCGGCGCCAACTGCGGTGCCGGATTCGTGAACCCGGGCAACCAGCGCGACGGGGTAACGATTGTCGAGGGGCACGAGTACAACGAGACGATCACCGACCAGTTCCCGACGGGAGGCTGGACTGCCAACGACGGCGAGGAGATCGGCGACCTCTGTGCCTGGCTGCAAACCGGTGGCGGCCGCGCCCAGAACATCACCCTGACGACGGGGAAATTCGCGGTTCAGGGGATGTGGTCGAACAGCGCCGGCAAGGGCGCCGGCGCCTGCGCGATCAAGCACGCGATCAGCACCTGACCGGTATGTGACCTCCATGACCAGCGCCGAGACAGTCGTCACCTACCGGAGCCCGCTCCACAAGATGACCCAGACGACGCCGACATGTCTCTGGAACGACTCGGCGTCCATCGATGAGCTCACCTACGCGATCGAGCACGGGGCGGTCGGGGCAACCTGCAACCCGGTGATCGCCATGGCGGTGCTTGCGGGTGACGCGGCCACATGGCGGCCGCGCACTGAAGCCCTGGTGCGCGAGCTCCCCACAGCGACCGAGGACACCATCGCCTGGAAGCTCGTCGAGGAACTCTCGATCCGTGCCGCGCGGCTCCTCGAGCCGATCTTCGAGACTCAGGGCGGCCGCAACGGTCGTCTCTCGATCCAGACGGATCCGCGGTTCTTCCGCGACGGTGACGCGATCGTCGCTCAGGCACTCAGGTTCAGCCGTCTCGCTGCAAACATGATCGTGAAGATTCCCGTGACCCGTGCAGGGATTCCCGCCATCGAGGAGGCGACCTACCAGGGAGTCAGCATCAACGCGACGGTCTGCTTCACGCTTCCACAGTGCGTCGCGGTCGCCGAGGCGGTCGAGCGCGGGCTGCGTCGTCGTGAGCATGACGGCAGGGACATCGGGTCGATGGGCCCGGTCTGCACGATCATGGTTGGCCGCCTCGACGACTGGCTCAGGGTGGTGATGGAGCGAGAGCGCATCACGATCGATCCCGGGTACCTCGAATGGGCCGGTGTGGCGGTGTTCAAGAAGACGTATGCGCTCTTTCGCGAGCGCGGGTACCGGATCCGGCTGCTCTCCGCGGCGTTTCGCAACCACATGCACTGGAGTGAAATCATCGGTGCCGATGCGGTCGTCTCGCCGACCTCCGCATGGCAGAAGCGCATCAACGCGAGCGACATCGACGTGATTCCGCGCATCGGCATGCCCGTGGATGCAAAGGTGGTGGACGGACTGCTCGCGCACTTCGAGGACTTCCGCCGCGCGTACACGGAGAACGGGCTGAGTGTCGAGGAGTTCGATGGTTTCGGCGCGACGCGACAGACGCTGCGCCAGTTCTGCGCAGCGTGCGGCGACCTCAACACCTACGTGCGCGATGTGATGATCCCCGACCCCGCTCGGGGGTAGGCGTCATCAAGCTCACGTCGTTGATCCGTGCCGGCGAGCAGACCGAGCACATCTCGCTCGATCTGATAGCGGCGCAATCCGGAGAGCCGGTCGAGCTCGGTGATGGCAGCGAACGGCTGGCGGTCATCCTGTCCGGGCATGCCGCGGTCACCATCGACGGTCGGGATTTCGGCACCGTGGGCGGACGAGCCGACGTCTTCGAGGGCGCGGGCGATGCCGTCTATCTCCCCCCGGCGTCGTCGGCAATGTTGGTGCCGGCCGGAGACGGCGATGGCTCCGGGTCAACGATCGCCGTCGTCTCCTCCCGCGCCGGCTCGCTGCCACCGGGCCCCGCGCGCCTGATCCCGGGCGCAACCCAGCGCGAGGTGGTGGTCGGACGCGACAGTTGGGGCCGGACGGTCCGGACCATCCTCGGACCGGATGATCCCGCGTCGCGACTCATCGTCGGGGAGACGGTGCACGCCGGCACGGGGACGTGGTCGTCATTCCCGCCCCATCGGCATGATCGGGAGTCGGCAGAGGAGGCGCGGCTCGAGGAGGTCTACTACTACCGCCTGCATCCGGCCAGCGGCTTTGCCGTCCAGGTTCGCTACGACACCGACGCCGGGGAGCAAGACCTGCGAATCGTCCATGACGGCGACACCGCGGCGATCACCTCCGGGTTCCATCCGGTGGTGGCGGCGCCAGGTCATAGTCTCTATTACCTCTGGATCCTCGCCGGGGAGGAGCGCGCCATGCGCGTCTACATCGATCCCCGCTACCGCTGGGTGATGGAGCAGGCGGCGGGGCGCTGACTCGTTTCTCCGCAGATCATTTCGTAACGAGATGCCTCTTCGACCGGTTCACGACTTTTACAAAGCCCGTCCACGACGGAGCTGATAATCGGTACGGGGTTGGCGGAGCCCGTTATGGAGCCACGATGACCACGACAACACGCTTCGCCCTACTGCTGCTCCTCGGCAGCGCACTCGCCGCCTGCGGGAGCACGCCCGCTGCGAGCCCCACGGCCACCCCCCTGCTGACGCCTGTCCCGACGCCCAGTCCCACCGCGACGCCGGCTCCGACCGCGACGCCAACTCCAGTGCCCACTGCGACTCCCGTTCCGGCGGCAGTCCTCACGACCCGGTGCGACGTGGTTGGAACCGCTCAAGGCGGCAGCGTTTCGTGGAAGGGCACTGTCGCCACCTGGGAACTGCTCATCTCCCCAGGGGGCATCGTTGTGAACCCCACCAACACCAGCGGTGAGTTCGGTCCGCTCACCGCGGGCACCTATACGTACGAGTTCAAGGATGGCGGCGGAAACGATGTCCAG
>Ga0070765_100000889_pt1 | contig 17847 bp, 13 predicted proteins | sample HubBroMetageWFT5_FD_71516 | JGI IMG/M metagenome (GOLD analysis project Ga0070765, IMG submission 71516) | Warmed and freeze-thawed soil microbial communities from the Hubbard Brook experimental Forest, New Hampshire - Hubbard Brook CCASE Soil... | ecosystem: Environmental > Terrestrial > Soil... | reverse complement strand
CTGTGCGTTGCTCTTCAGGAATTCTCGGAGTACTTGCGCCGAGTCCTCAAAACGCCCCATCGCCGTGAGGCACTGTGCGAGCAGCAACTCCGCTTGAGGGCTCGTTCCGTGCGACGCGGTATGCGCCCGTTCCGCCATCTTCAATGCCTGATCGTACTGATCGTGAAAATAGTAGGCCTTCGCCAGTGCCCAATCCGTTTCCCAGGACGCGTTTGGCTCCAACTCAACGGACTTCTCGAGGACGGGAATCGCCTTCTCATATTTCTGCCCGTTGCACAGCGCCATGCCCAATGCCGAAAGCACGCGCGCCTGATTCGGCTCGACCTGATTCGATATTTGCAGTACCGACTCCGCCTTTGCCCAATTCCGCCGCCTCAGGTACAGCATGCCTTGGGCGTAGAGTACATCCGGATTCGCCGGTGCCAGATTCGCTGCCCTGCTCAGTTCCTTCTCGGCTTCATCAAGCTTGCCGTCGCGCAGCGCCTGCGTTCCCTTGGTCAGCGCTTTCTGGGCTTCCGGAGCGAGAATCGGCTTGCCGGGAACGCCCGTAGTTTCGTTCGAAGCCAGCTCCCGCTGCAGGTTGATGTCAATCTCGAATTTGCCGGCGACGGTGACGGATATATCTTTTTGCGCGGATTTGTAGCCGGCCGCCTCCACGACAATCGTGAACTCGCCGAGGCTCCGGGGAATAAAGAAGGCGCGGCCGCGGGAAGTGGAGGACTGGTCGGCCGGCATTCCATTCTTATACAGCTTTACGGTGGCGGGTACGGTGATGTTTGCGCCGGAAGCGTCTCGCACGTTGACCGAGATTTCCGCTCGATCGCCCCGGACCATCGTGCCTTGGTCACCGCTGTCTTGGCACCGCACGTTGGAGGAGCACACGGACAGCAGGGCTGACAATGGAACGACTGCGAGAACGAGACGTGACCTTGTGTTGTGGCTCATCAGTCTTGCCGTGCGGCGAGGACCGCAGAGTAGTCTCGGGGAGTCGGTGCGTCAAGCCTTTTGGAGCCAGCGAAGCCTCTTTTGGAGGAGGTAAGGAAAACTGCTAAATTGCGTTGAGATGATTCACCGCACGACATCGCCCCTCAAACGCCTTGGGGGAATGGCAACTCTGCTCCTGGCTCCCGCGCTTCTCGGCGGATCTTTTCCCGCACAGGCACCCACGCCTGAAGCAGCCGTCGCGCTGCAGCAGCAGGGGCGTCTGCCAGAGGCGGAGTCCGCCTGGAAAGCGTGGCTGAAGCTCCACCCAAAAGACGCACCTGCGTTCGCCAGCCTGGGTATCGTCCTGTCCCGCGAAGAGAAATACGCGGAAGCCGCCGCAGCCTACCGGAAAGCCCTGGCACTGGATCCGAAACTTCCGGGCGTGCAGCTTAATCTGGGACTCGCGGACTTCAAGCGCGGCGATTTCAAAGCGGCCATCGAGCCGTTGAAGTCTGCGGTGGCGACTGACCCGCAAAACCTGCAGGCAACCGCGCTGCTGGGCTTGAGCTACTACGGCGTCGGGGATTTTCCGCAAGCCATCCAATGCCTCGAGCGCTCATCCCACGCCGATCCCTCGAATCGGGAACTTCACCGCGTTCTTGCGCAGAGCTGCCTCTACGCGAAAAACTACGATTGCGCGCTCGGGGAATTCACCGCCATCCTCAAACAAGACCCCGATTCTTCGGCGGCCCACATGTTAATGGGCGAGGCCCTGGATGGGTTGGGAAAAACTCCAGAGGCCATTGCGGAATTCGAGGCTGCCGCCAAAGCGGACCCTAAGGCCACGGAAGTCCACTTCGGACTCGGTTTTCTCTACTGGAAGATGCGCGAGTATGAAGATGCAGCAAAAGCGTTCGAGGCGGAGTTAGCCTTAGATCCAGGCAATGCCCAGGCGATGGCTTACCTGGGCGATATCGAATTGAAGCGGGAAAACACCGAGAAAAGTCTGCAGCTCCTGAAAGAAGCGGTACGCCTGCGGCAAGACATACGCATCGCCTATCTCGACCTCGGTGTAATCTACACGTCCCAAAAGAAAAATCCGGAGGCGCTGGATGCCCTCAGGGGCGCTGAGAAACTCGATCCCGAGCGGCCTGATGTCCACTATCGGCTCGGACGCCTTTATCAGCTTATGGGTGACTCCGCCGAAGCTCAGAAAGAATTCGCACGCGTGAAGGAGCTCCACGAAAAATCCGAAGAAGATGTGGCCAGGAAAATGTCCGGCGCAAAGCCGGCGCCCTAAATGTAATTCCCGGTCCACCGAGGGATGACGGAACCCTCAGCGTGTCCCAGTTAGAATATCCACCGTCAATTGATCCAACCGCTCATACGGGAGCCGCTTCTTAAGGATCGCATCCTTGTCGAACTGCCTCGCCAGAAGAGCGTCGCCGGATTCTTTTGAGTATTTCTTCGTATTCGGCGGACAATTCGTGCACGCCGAAATCTCCTTGAGGATCGTCTGTATTTCTTCGTCGGCGTTCCACCGCGCGGCTTTGTCTTTCAGGATCAAGTAAGTTCTCATGCAGCCACGCGCAAAGTCCTTCACGCCTTCGTAGTCCTCGGTACGGTACGCATGCGCATCGAAATGCCGCGGCCCCGCATAGCGCACGTCCTCCAGAAACTTCACCAGCCAGAAAGACGCCTTCAAACTGGCGGATCCGAAGCGCAAATCCTGGTCGTAACGCCCCGGCGACTGATCGTTCAGGTCAATGTGAAAGAGTTTCCCCGCTTCCCACGCCTGCGCCACACCGTGCGTGAAGTTTAGGCCGGCCATCTGTTCGTGGGCGAACTCCGGGTTCACTCCCACCATTTCCGGATGATCGAGCGTGGCAATCAGCCCAAGATAATGGCCGGTTGTCGGCATATAAATGTCGCCTCGAGGCTCGTTCGGTTTTGCCTCCAGCGCAAACTTGTAGCCATACCCCCGATCCTCGCTATATCCACAAAGGAAGTTGATCGCTTCGCGCAGCCGCTTGATGGCATCATCGGGACGCCGGCATGCATCGGTCTCCGTGCCCTCGCGGCCGCCCCACAGCACAAAAATCTTTGCACCCAGTTCGGCGCCCAGGTCCATGGCGCGCATCGTCTTTTGCAGCGCGTACGCGCGAACCTCCGGATCATTCGCCGTAAACCCGCCGTCGCGAAATATTGGATGGAAAAAGAGCGATACCGTGGCCATCGGCACCACCAGACCATGACACTCGCATGCCTTCTTGAATTCCTTGACGATGGAGTCCCGCTCGGCCGGAGTGGAATCGATCGGCACAAGATCGTCATCGTGAAGATTCACGCCCCACGCGCCAGCTTCGGCGAGGAGCGCCACAATCTCGGTCGGCGGCATCGGCGGCCGCACAAAGTCGCCGAATGGATCGCGTCCTCGATTGCCTACCGTCCAAAGCCCGAAGGTAAACTTATCCTCGGGGCGTGGCAAAAAACCGTTAGAGTCAGATTCCATGATGGTGTACCTCCCTCGCGAGGTCACAACGATGGAGCGCGGGTTTTGCTCCTCCTGCAAAGAAATGCAAACATTCCGCCAAGCCCGGCACCACGGGCTTAGCGGACCACGTTAATCGATTTTCTACGCTATCTGGAAGCGGGGCCCAGCTACGCATCGTCGCTCACTAGGTCGCAAACAACGGCGGACCCGGCAAGCACGGAAAGGCCACGAGACCGGATACACGCAAAAAACGAAGTCGTGTACGTTAACGTTCGTCATATAGTACCATATGCCCGCTTGGCCGCAAGTTTTTGATTCCTATTATCGGAGATTTTAATGACCTTCGTTTCCCCTCGGTTACGCTTTTGCGTGCTGTTCGCCGGCCTGCTTGTGGTGCTCGGCCTGCTCTCCTCAGGTTCCCGCAGCTTTGCTCAACAGACTCCGCCCTATCGCGATCCGATGCTGCCTGTCGAACAACGCATTGATGATCTCCTCTCTCGAATGACCGTGGAAGAAAAGGTGGCTCAGCTCGAAAGCGCCTGGGAGAATCGTCAATTTCACAAAGACCCACAGACAATGATGGTGGACGACAAGGGAGATTTTTTGCCGGAGCGCGCAGCGGCGCTCTTCAAGAATGGACTCGGTGAACTATCGCGTCCCAGCGAACCGACAGTCGCCCGCGGCCCCCGGCAAATGGCTGAATTCACGAATACAGTGCAGAAGTGGTTCCTGGGGAACACTCGCCTCGGCATCCCGGTGCTGTTCCACCAGGAGTGCCTCCACGGCCTTGTCGCACCCGGCGCGACCTCGTACCCACAGGCCATCGCTTTGGCCTCGTCATGGGACCCTGCTCTGGTGCAGGAAGTATTGTCCGCGACCGCCGCCGAAGCCCGTTCGCGAGGCACAAATCGCTGCCTCGCCCCGGTTCTCGATTTGGCTCGTGATCCACGATGGGGGCGCACGGAAGAAACCTACGGCGAAGACCCTTACCTTGTCGCTCGCATCGGTGTCGCAGCAATCCGTGGATTCCAGGGCAACGGCCCAAACCTCGACAAGTCGCACGTCTTCGCTACCGCAAAGCACTTCGCTGTGCACGGACAGCCTGAGGGCGGCACCAACGTTGCCCCAGGCAACTATTCCGAGCGCGTCGTTCGCGAATATTTCCTGAGACCTTTCTACTACGCAGTGACGCAAGCCAACGTGCAGTCGGTGATGCCCTCCTACAACGAATTGGATGGCATTCCGAACCACAGCAACCGCCATCTCCTGACGGACGTTCTGCGCCACGAATGGGGTTTCAATGGCGTCGTGGTTTCGGACTACTTCGGCATCATGGAATTGATACGAATCCATCACATTGTGGATTCACCGGAAGCGGCGGCGCGCATGGCCCTTGACGCTGGCGTGGATCTGGAACTTCCATTCATTGCTGCTTACGGAACGCTCGTGGACCAGGTGAAACATGGCACAGTGGCGGAATCCGCCATCGATCGCTCCGTCCGCCGTGTGCTGCGCCAGAAATATCAGGCGGGCTTGTTCGACGATCCTTATGTGGACGCATCCTACGCCGAGAAGATTGCGAATAGTCCGGAGCACCAGCAGCTCGCATTGAAGGCCGCGCACGAGTCCATCACGCTTCTCAAGAACGAAAATCATCTGCTGCCGCTGGACAAGTCGAAATACAAGCGCATCGCCGTGATCGGGCCGAATGCGGCTGAAGCTCACTTGGGAGGTTACAGCAACGATCCTGGAAGAAGCGTCAGCGTCCTGCAGGGGATTAAAGACAAAGTCGGGAAGAACGCGGAGGTTCTTTATTCCCAGGGCTGCAAAATCACGGAAACCCTACCCGACTGGGACGCAGATAAAGTCGTTATTGGCGATCCCGCTCTCAACGCCAAACGCACCGAAGAAGCGTTGAAAGTCGCTAAAACTGCGGACCTGATTATTCTGGCGCTGGGAGAAAACGAACAGACCTCGCGGGAAGCCTGGGCCCCAGAACATCTCGGCGATCGCGATAGTCTCGATCTGCTCGGTAATCAGGACGATTTGGTAAAAGCCATGCTCTCGGCCGGCAAACCCGTAGTCGTAATCTTGTTCCACGGAAGGCCCAATTCCATCAACTACGTCGCGGCGAATGTCCCCGCAATTCTGGATGGCTGGTATTTGGGCCAGGAAGGCGGTACTGGCGTCGCGGATGTGCTTTTCGGCGACTACAATCCGGCCGGCCGGATGCCCATCACAGTTCCGCGCTCCGTGGGCCAACTCCCTGACTATTACTATCAGAAGCCTTCGGCGAAACGCGGATACCTTGGCTCGACGACGCTGCCTCTCTATCCATTTGGATGGGGCCTCAGCTACACCACGTTCCAATATTCCAATCTCCGGCTCTCCGCGGACCACATCGGTCCGCAAGGCTCGACGAAAGCAATCGTGGACGTGAAAAACACTGGCGCGCTGTCCGGCGAAGAAGTCGTTCAGATGTACATCCGCGACGAAGTCAGTTCCGTTACTCGGCCGGTAAAGGAACTTCGCGGCTTCCGCCGTATTTCCATCGCGCCGGGAGAAACGAAAACAGTAGAGTTCCAGCTTGGACCGGAAGAACTTTCCTTCCTTAACCGTGATATGTTCCGCGTCGTCGAGCCCGGCACCTTTGACATCATGGCCGGCGGGAATTCGGTGGACTTGATCCACGCGAAACTCACCGTCGACGCAGAGTGAGTGGCCCGCTCTGCTAGACTTCGCGGAGCTAATTTGATGAGACCGATCATCCACAACTCAGCGGCCGCATTTCTGAGCGTACTTGTAATACTCGCGTTCTGCGGTTTCGTGCCGGTAGCGAAAGCAATTGGCCAGGATTCCTATGTCGAAAATGTTCATGCAGCAGGAGACTTTGCGCTCGTTGAGGCCCGAACTGCCGCGCCGGGTGCCTCGCAAACTGCCGCGCCGATTTACATAGATCCCGCGGATTTTGCGGGAGTGCTTCGCGCCGCCGAGGCCTTGCAAGCGGATATCCGGCGCGTCACCGGCCAAAAGCCAACCCTCCTTCGCGCTTCGGGCCAACTTCCGGCGCATGTCGTCCTGATCGGCTCTTTGGGAAAAAGCGAAATCGTCAATCGGCTCGTGCAAAGCAACAAGATCGATGTTTCGGCTATCGCCGGCAAATGGGAATCGTTCATTCTCCAGGTCGTCGAACATCCGCTGCCCGGGGTCGAATCCGCGCTGGTGATTGCGGGCTCTGACAAGCGCGGCACGATTTACGGAGTCTACGACCTCTCCGAGCAGATCGGTGTTTCTCCCTGGTATTGGTGGGCGGACGTGCCCGTCCGCCATCGCGATGCGTTGTTCGTCAAGCCGGGCGCATTTATCCAGGGCCCGCCCAAAGTGAAATATCGCGGCATTTTTCTCAACGACGAGGCGCCCTCCCTCACCGGATGGGTCAAAGAAAAGTACGGCTACTACAATCACGAATTTTACGAAAAAGTCTTCGAACTCATTTTGCGCTTGAAAGGGAATTATCTTTGGCCGGCCATGTGGGGTAGCGCTTTCAGCGAAGACGATCCGCTGAATCCCGAGCTTGCCGATGAATATGGCATCGTCATGGGCACCACACATCACGAACCGATGCTTCGCGCGCAGCAGGAATGGAAGCGCCATGGCACTGGCCCGTGGGACTATTCAAAAAACGCCGCGGTCTTAAACGATTTCTGGGCCGGAGGCATCGAGCGCAACAAATCCTACGAGAGTATCGTCACGCTCGGCATGCGCGGCGACGGCGATCTGCCGATGTCGGAAAGTGCGAATGTGGCCTTGCTCGAACAGATCGTCGCGCAGCAGCGCAAGATCCTGGCTGAGCACTGGAACGAGGATCTCTCGAAGATTCCCCAGGACTGGGCGCTCTACAAAGAAGTACAAACCTATTACGAGAAGGGCATGCGAGTTCCCGACGACGTGACGCTTCTCTGGAGCGACGACAACTGGGGAAATATCCGCCGCCTGCCCACTCCGCAGGAACGCTCGCGCAGTGGCGGAGCCGGCATCTACTATCACTTCGACTACGTTGGCGATCCCCGCTCGTACAAGTGGATCAACACCAATCCGCTGCCCAAAATCTGGGAACAGATGAACCTTGCCTACCGTTACGGCGCCGACCGCATCTGGATTGTGAACGTCGGCGATCTGAAACCCATGGAATTTCCCATCGAGTTTTTCCTGAGCCTGGCCTGGAATCCGAACCGCTGGCCAAAAGATAAAATTTCAGAGTTCACCAATCTTTGGGCCGCGCGGGAATTCGGACCCCAGTACAGCTCTGCGATTTCGGATTTGCTTTCGAAATATGCCAAATACAATGGCAGGCGAAAACCCGAATTGCTGGAACCGGGTATGTACAGCGTGACGAATTTTCAGGAAGCCGACCGCATCCGGGCCGAGTGGGATTCGCTCGCACGGCGCGCGGAACAGTTGGAAAGGGAATTACCTCCAGAGTCACGCGACGCTTTTTTCGAATTAGTGCTTCATCCGGTGGAAGCCTCTGCCATCGTGAACAAGCTGTACATTACCGTGGCGAAAAACCGCCTCTATGCCAGCCAGGGCCGAGCCAGCACAAACGAGCTTGCCGTGCAGGCGCGAGCGCTGTTCCAAGCCGACGCGGATCTTTCTGCGCGATATAATCACGATCTCGCCGGCGGCAAGTGGAATCACATGATGGATCAAACCCACATCGGATACACCGGCTGGAACCAACCCGATACCAACGTGATGCCGGAAGTGCGTGAGCTGAACCTTCCTGCAGCTCCTCAAATGGCCGTAGCGATTGAAGGCTCAAGCCTTTCGTGGCCAGCAGCATCGGTTGAACCAGTTCTTCCTGCGCCAGTCCTGCCGACGATGGATGCGTTCAATCAGCAACGCACCTTCCTGGACATCTTCAATCGCGGCTCGACGCCGTTCGAATTCACACTGAAGTCCAACCAGCCTTGGCTGAAAGTCAGCGAACCGCACGGCACAGTGGAAAAAGAAACCCGAATCTGGATTAGCGTCGATTGGAACATCGCGCCAAAGGGTCTATCCTCAGCCGCAATAACCGTTTCTGGAAATGCAGGTCCTGCCGTGACCGTGAACGCGAAGGCCTTAAATCCAGAATCGCCAACGCGCGAAAGCCTCACAGGATTTGTGGAGAGCCAGGGTTTTGTCTCCATCGAAGCTGCCCACTACTCTGCCAATATCAGCGCGGGTTCCGCACGCTGGGAAGAGATTCCGGATTTGGGCGCCACGCTTTCCGGAATGAGCGCCTTTCCCGTAACCTCCCCGAGTGCCGAAACGCCACCGCAAAATTCGCCCCACTTGGACTACCGTACGTACATGTTTGATTCTGGCGAAGCCCAAGTGCAAGCGACTCTTTCGCCTTCCCTGAATTTCGTGCCGGGCCGCGGACTTCGGTATGCGATTTCCATCGATGACGATCCGCCTCAAGTCGTGGATTCCCTCGCGGATAATACCGAAAAAAGTTGGTCCACTGCCGTCAAAGACAGCGTTCGCAAAGTTACCTCACACGTGGCCGTGCGAAGCCCCGGCTATCACGTCCTCAAGTTCTGGTATGTCGATCCCGGCGTCGTGCTGCAAAAGCTCGTGATCAGTTTCAAGGACGTTCCACCGACGTATCTGGGTCCTCCGGAGAGCTACGCCGCAGGCATGCCTCGTCCCAAGCAGAATTAAGAGGAAAGCCTGTTCCGATCGTTATTTTTCGGTATTGTCAGCGTACTAACATCAAACGGCTGCTCTCGTTGAACGGAAGGCGTGAATGGAAAATACGCGCGGCACCTTCTTCTCAGTCGCAGCAGGCCTGCTATTGCTATTCATGGCGGTATTGGCCGGTGGCGCGGCTTTGCGCGAGTCCGTCACCATTGATGAAGTCGCTCACATCGGTGCTGGCGTAAGTTATCTGCAAAAGTTGGATTTGCGCCTGAATGAGGAACACCCCCCTCTGCCAAAAGTGCTGGCGGCGCTACCGCTAGTCTTGCGTGGAACGCACGCTGACTATTCCCATATTTCGTGGACGATCAGTGAAAAGTTTTTTCCCGCGTACATCGGGCAGTGGGTCTTTGGCGAATGGCTGCTGACAAAATGGAACGACCCGGTGACGACGCTAGCGTGGGCCCGCCTTCCTATGCTGCTTCTGACGCTGGTGCTGGGCTGGGTTATATACGCCTACGCGCGTCGCCTTGGGGGAAACTGGGGCGGGCTGATCTGCATGAGCATTTTCGTGAGCACGCCTGCCTTTCTTGCCTTTTGCCCTATTGTCCATACCGATATGGCGGTCACTCTGTTTACCTTGCTGACGTTGTGGCGTTTTGCGGAAATAGGTCAAAACCCCAGCCGCAAAAACGCCGCGATATTTGCACTAGCCTTAGCGGGCGCCCTTCTTTCCAAGTTCACAGCGGGCATTTTATTTTTTGCGTTTGCGGCTTTTGCTCTGAGCACGAGGTGGCGCCCTGTACCCGGCCAGCCCGTTGTCAAAGCGGAAGCACGCGCCTGGCGCCGGCTCCGCTGGCGCGCCACTCTTCAAGGCGTTCTCTGGGCGGCTCTCATTGTCTACGTGTTTTATTTCGTGCTTTCCCTGAACCAATCCACCGACGTTCTCGATCGTCTCGGCCATGGGGCGGCGGCTGTACCTTTTCGCAGGCTCCTGATGCCGCCTTGGTTGTACTTACGCGGCGTGTTGTTGGTCCTGGTCACCGCGAGCAGGCCGACGTTCATCCTGGGTCATGCTTATCCCCACGGGGTGTGGTTCTATTTTCCGGTTCTGTTCGTACTGAAATCCCCGCTGGGATTTCTGGGACTGCTCACGCTTGCGCTGGCGGTTGGCCTGTGGAAGAAGCGGCGCGATAAAGAAACCGCTTCAGCAATTCCTACAGCGTTAGCGATTCATTGGCGCGTCCTCTGGGTGTCGTTGATCGTCTTTACCGGTTTTTGTCTATTGAGCCGCCTCGATTTCAGCATCCGGCATTTCAGCATCCCATTGGTTTTGCTCATCCTCTGCTTGGCTCCATTGCCACGGGTGATTGCAAGTCTCCGGCTGTCCGCTCCGATTTCAGGCCGGTTTACTGCCGCTGTGACGGCAATGCTGACTCTGAGTTGCCTTTTCAATGCTGTGCGCGCCTATCCCTACTTCTTTCCTTACGTCAATTCCTTCAGCCTCGGGCACCCCGCCTATACTCTTGTTAACGATTCCAACGTCGACTGGAATCAGTCACTCCCGGAAGTGAAGCACTTTGCCGATCAGCACGGTCTGCAAAGGGTTCCCCTGGACGATTACGGCCTCAATGATCCCACCGTCACCGTACCGCAGGCAGAAGTGTGGGATTGCCAGCGACCCACAGCGGCGGATGATGGACGCTGGGCAGTGGTCTCCGCAAACATGATTATGGACGGTCACAATTGCACCTGGCTGATGCAATACCTGTATCAACCGCTGGCGGGTGGCAGTATGTATGCAGTTCAACTACCAGAGCACATCCCACCGGCCGGCAACGTGGGCGGCCCTCCACTCCCTTCCACATTTCGTCAATTTGCGGGCGCGCCTTTCGACCTGCGTTCCTTTTTCCTCGAGGCCAACCACCACCCAGAAAATCTTCCGCATGCTATCGAACAGATGCAGGCAAGATTCAGTTCTGCAAACAAACCACAATCGCAGTCTCCAGCCCCCAATAACGCCAAGTGAGTGCATGTCAGGACGGTGAATGGCCGATAAGCTTGTCCACCCACTCAATGAACCATTTCATATTGGGTGCGTCGGTATGCCCTCCATCATGTTGCCGCCAGGCGAGCTGCCCGTCGAGCAGCCCCTGGTTCACCGGCGGCATCTTCGCGGTCCGATAATCTTGCTCAATTCCGATTCCTTTTGCGCCCAGCAGCGTAAAGACGCGACCGGCATCCACCGTCGCCATAAAGCTGCCTCGCTGGTCCAGCCATTTCGCGTCTCCCTTTTCGGGGATTCCGTAACTGATAAACGTGAATCTCGGCGCGCACAACGCGATCAGTTCATTCGAATCAACAGGAATATCGCCAGCGTTCATACTGCCAAACCCAGATTCTGACGCGCCATATTTCATGAAATTCCCGGCCATCCAGTAATATTCGCCACCCGTAAGGTTCTCCACCGCTTCGCCCCAGTTGCGCCGCAATAGTGTTGCTCCTCCTTTCCCTGACGATCCCACCAGCGCCATAGCGAATCGCTGATTGAAAGCCATCGTGACCAGTGTCGCTTTTCCGTATCGTGATACGCCCTCGATTCCAATGTGTTTCGCGTCCACCGTCGCGTCCGTCTCCAGATAATCGAGTCCGCGTCCTGCTCCCCACGCCCACGCGCGCAGCGCACCCCAATCTTCGGGTTTACGGGGCTGCCCCTTATTCACCAGTCCAATGATTCCCCGCGTGATGCCTGCGCCATCGTCCGCCTGTATGCTTGCCGGGTCCAGCAGCGCGAGTCCCCATCCCGCAGCCACCAATTGCCACGTGGTCGGCAAATCTCCGTCTTCATTCAACTGTGGAGGCTGAAACGGCGTCTCCCTCACCGGGTTCCACGCCGGGTATTTCGCGAACAGCTCCTTCAACGAAGGATCATGCTCCACGAGTACCGCCTTCCACGCTCTGTTAATACGGTCCATCTCCTCGCCGCGAGGTTCGTTAGGATTTGGAAAACCCGCGCGCCCAAACATCATCAGCACCGGCACAGGCCCTTTCGCATTCGCTGGCGTTACCAGCGTCATGTGAATCTTCACGCTGATCGCCGGATACGCAGAGTTGTCAACCTCTCCAATCAGGTCCTTGGCAATCACCGGCGTGAAGCCGATCATCTCGTGATCCACGGTTGTCACTGTCCACGATACCTTCGGAACATTCGCGGGGACTCGGCCATACACATATTTCGAAAACATCTCGATCAGTTCTGGACGACGCAAGTTCCACCACATCTCGGGCGTAGTCACTCTCTGGCCGTTGCTCAAGACAAGTGGATCGGGAATATTCGGAAATGGATTGGCCTTTGACTCATCGTAGTTCGCGTGGTTGGGTGCCTTGTCGTTTCCACTGTAGCCCGGTCGAACTTCCTTAATCCCCAGTTGATCCATCATGTTCTGTCGATCTTGGTCGGCAGAAAAGCTAACCGGCGGCGATGTCGTGGAACTTTGCGCGGAAGTTTGCTCGATTGCAACTGACGAAGCGCCCAAAATCACGATCAAGCAGGCGCATACAACCGAAGATTTAGGCGAAAAGGGCACGTGAACGCTCCAAAGTGATCTGTCAAAGTGATATGATTCCGCCGTTTTCGAAAAACCATTTACTTCTGGCACCCATGCTAAACCTTTCATAATGAAGCCTGCACGCAGTTTCTTCGCCACAACCGCGATTGGATTCTTGATTTGTCTAGCCTTCACTCCGCTCGAACTGCCCTTGGCGGCTTCCTCCGCTCAGGAAATCTGGGTGGCCACCTGGGGTTCTTCTCAGCAGATCCCAGAGCCCCAGAATGAATTGACGAACGATGACCTGCGCGATGCCACCGTGCGCCAAATCTTCCACCTGTCCGTCGGCGGCTCCGCATTGCGCGTTCACGTGTCGAACGCGTTTGGAACCGAGGCGCTGCACTTTACCTCTGTCCACGTAGCGCGTCCACTCTCGACATCGTCTCCGGCCATCGATCCCGCAAGTGACCAGCCGCTGACGTTTGCCGGCAAACTCGACGTACTCGTTCCGCCAGGCGCGGAGTTCCTCTCCGATCCTGTGATTTTCAAAGTTGCGCCACTTTCGGATCTCGCCGTGACGTTTCATCTCGATACTCCGCCCGCGCGCCAGACGAGTCATCCCGGATCACGCGCCACAACCTACTACGTCCGCGGCGACTCCGTCGCCGCGGCAACTCTACTTGAGACCAAGCACGTTGATCACTGGTTCCAGATTTCAGCGATCGATGTGCAAGTCCCACCCGGATCAGCTGCGCTAGTCGTTCTCGGTGACTCCATCACCGATGGACACGGCGCCACAACCAACGGCAACGACCGTTGGACGGATATTCTCGCTGCGAGATTCCAAGGCTCGCTCCAAACAAGAAATGTCGGTGTTTCTAATCAGGGTATCGGCGGAAATCACTTGTTGACCGATGGGCTCGGGCCCAACGCCTTGTCACGTTTCGATCGCGACGTCCTTGCGCCCGCGGGTGTTCGCTGGCTCATTGTTTTTGAAGGTGTAAACGATCTAGGCGGACTGGCGAGGAATGGCGAAGTGCCGCCAGCCGACCATGCCGCGCTCGTTGAGCGTGTTCTCTCCGCCTACCGGCAGCTTGTCGAACGCGCGCACGCCCATGGCCTCCAGGTGTTCGGCGCTACCATCACGCCTTATGTGGGTTCAGATTATTACCATCCGGACCCGTCGAGCGAAGCCGATCGCCAAGTCGTGAATCAATGGATTCGCGCCGCAGGCCATTTCGACGCCGTAATCGATTTCGACGCAGTGGTTCGCGATCCCAATCATCCCGACCAACTGTTGCCCACCTTCGATTGCGGCGATCATCTGCATCCCTCGCCTGCCGGATACAAAGCCATGGGCGAAGCCGTCCCCCTCACCCTCTTTGCAAAGTAGCCCGCTTATTTAGAATCCCTTTGGCAGATCTATCTCAAGGCAGCCGAGAGTGAACGCAAACGGGAATGCCCCCGGATCGCTGGTTCGATACTCCCCGTCAAAGAACACCAGCGCTCTCTCTTCTGCGTTCCCTTGAAATTGAAACGAGGGTTTCCAAGGTCCGGAGTGCCACCCACGGTCTTCAGCTGTCATGATCTGTACCGGCTGGCTCCAGTCAGACAGCACGCCCGAGGGTTTGTTGGCCCGGCACCACCACAACCCGGTCTCGCGCGTTGGCGTTCCTTCCCCAACCCACACGCACGCGAAGATGGCGTCGAATCCATCCCCTCGCTGACGAACACAGAAATCAAACATCTTCATTTCGGGAGGCGCAAAGATCGCGCGCTTGTTCCATTCGATCCCGTCTTCGCTTTCCGCGTAACCGTGCACCAGATAATCCGCCTGGTTTGATCCGGCGACATACCACATCTTCCATTTGCCATCGTGATAGAGCAGGTTTGGTTCGTAAACGCTGCCACACTCCCAGTCTTCATTCGCAGTGAAGACTGGTTCAGGCTGATCGATCCAACTCTTTCCATCCCACTGCAGAAAGCCGATCGTGTATGGTCCCCACAGGTTCTCCGCCGCGCCGGCATAGTAGATGCGTTCCACCCATTCGCCTTTGCGCGGGTCCCAGCCCCTGACGTACGAAGGGCAGTGCCGTCCGCCGTCGCCGTCCCATGCCCCGCTAGATTTCCGTCCTGCGATTGGCGCGAGTTCTCCCGCCGCTCGCCGAGTGAGGTTCCAGCCCGTAGCGGAGAGCGGCGCCCCTACGGCGAGTGACGCGCTGTAAATCTCTGTAGCTCCGTATCCATCCGCCTGACCCGCAAGGAACATCCACCATTGCTCGCCTCGCTGCACAACGGTCGGGTCCAGCACTTCCGCCCCACCTGAGCCTGTAGACACGTCGCGAGGGTCGAAGATCTTTCGTTCCGTTCCCATTCCAACTTTCCTGGCGTCGACCATTCGCGCTCCTACGGTTCCACGAATATTATTCCACCCTGCGGCGCAGAGTGGCCGGTAACTCCAGCATTCAGATCATATTGTTGAATGGATCGCAGTGTTTGAGTAACGAAGACAGTACACCGAAAAGGGAGACTGCAAAAGTATTCTTAATCCAGCTCGGCTAGTCTGGCCCGAACCAAATCCTTCATTAATGCTCTATCGATTTCCCAATCTATAGGAATCTGAAAGCAAGTCTTAAAGAAGACAAACTTCCTCAACCTTGCCTTAAAGTGTTCGATTACGCGAGGGCTCCACGGCGAAAATGTCAGATGATTTGTGTAGGCACAAATGCCAACCACATATTTCCCATTCCGGCGGATGGTGGGTACGTTCCAGGAAATTTGGGACTTTTATTCCGGAAATTCGGCAAGAATCAAATCAATTACAGATCTGAGAGTACGTTCTTTCGTAGGGTCCTGTGAGGCTAGATATTCCTCAACTGAATTGAATTTTGGTCGCCTCCGCGAGTGTGGTTGACGCGTTGTTTTGCGATTCCCTCTATTCATGAGGGAACGTTCCCTTATTCGTTGAGATATGGACTGTACCTGCTATGAAAGCTAGTGGGCACGCTTGCTGCTTGCTCGCCGGGGCTTGGCCTTGCTCTTCCTCTCGAGATTGAACGCTACCGCCGCGCGGATGAGATTTTTCAGAGCACCTTCGCTGACCTTATCGCCCTCGAAAAGATCGATCGCTCGCCATTTGTTCCCGGCCAGCCCCGCGTTGAAGAGCTTGTCAGGATCTGGGAGGCTCGCGCCGTTGGCAAAAGTAAGCTTCACCTTGTCTTTGTGGGCGTTGCCGACCGCAATGATGCCGTCGCGAGACCACACCGGGCTGCCCATCCACTTCCATTCCTCGATGATCTCCCGGTCGGCCGCGAGTATGCTTTTGCGGACGCTGGCGAGCGTTTTGCCACGCCAGTCTGTGAGTCCTGCGATCAGTTGGTCAATGCGTTCCGATGGATTCATTGGACTTCATGCCTCCAATTCTCGTCCCGTTTTCATTCTCTTCGAAAAAATTCGTCGAACGACGTGGCCTTTCCACATCCACAGCCCCGAAAGCAGCAAAACTGGAAGAAACACGTACCGAATGGCGGATGCGTAGTTTGGAGTGTCCGAAGGTGAATCATAAATGTAGCCGACTATCGGAATACCAAAGATAATGTGAATCCATCGGAAAATCGATCGTTTGGTAGCTTCTTTCATGATTTGTCCTCCATTCACTCACGACTTTTGAACCGCCTGCGGCGGCCAGTTGGGCGGTTCAACTCCGAACTGCTTGGCGTACTCCGCGTTCAATTGTTGCCAGCCGCCGAACTTCATCGCTTCAGGGCCGACCATGCGTCCAATCGGCTCTCCGCTGAGAAGGCGATCAAGAACGTCGAAACAAATATGCCACCCGGCAGCACCCATCGAGATGAAGCGGTGACCGATGTTGGTCCACAGCGTCAGGCGCGTGCCGCCACCAAGGGCTTCCAGTTCCCACCGCATATCGAAGCCACCCCAGTTGTACTCAAGCGCCTTGGGCGCGTCGGCTCGCGTCACTGTTGTTTCGGTAACGCGCGGTACCGGCGCTCCTACTGTGGTCAGCTTCACCGTGCTTCCAGTCGTACCCAGGTTTCCGTCGGCGTCAAACGGCGCCCACTCGCGCAGATGGGCCGGTTCGGTAAGCGCCTGCCAGACTTTCTCTGGCGAGTGGCGCAATTCTCTCACAAGAACCAGCGTCCACTTCTCGCCGTCCTTTTGTATCTCCGCCCCGCGGGCCGGACCCGGTGTGTACTGCTCGCGACCCATCATCTTCTTCTCCTTACGTCAGCCCGGATCATCCGCTCACCGTCCGTCTACCAGCGCTTCAGCTGCGTCACCTGAATGAGGTTGCCGCAGGTGTCGTTTATCTGCGCAATGGTCGAGCCGGTCACGTCCGTGGGCGGCATGGCGAACTCGGCGCCGCGAGCCTTGATCCGCTCGTAGTCACCTTTGATGTCGTCGGTGAAGAACATGGCTGCAGGCTGGCCCTGCTGAAACATCGCCTGCTGATACGCTTTGGCCGCCGGGTTGTTATTCAGCGCCAGTTGTAGCTCCGTGCCGTCCGGCTCCTCGGGCGAAGCCAAGGTCAGCCAGCGATATGGCCCCTGCGAAAAGTCCGTCTTCTTTGTAAACCCGAGCACCTCCGTATAGAAGCGCAGGGCCTTCTCCTGATCGTCCACGTACACGCTGGTTACTTTGATTTTCATTTCGTTTCTCCTTTTCTTACGTTCACGGTTTGCGCCGCGTCGTCTTCTTCTCGCTCTTCCTTTTCGTTGGTGCCGCCCTCGCCGGTTGTAAGGGATCCATGCGGTCGAGGTGGCGTTCCAAAGCATCCAGGTGCGTGGACCAGAACCGGCGGAACGGAGCCAGCCACGCTTCCACCTCCTGAAGCGGTTCAGGCTTCAGCCGGTAGAGACGGCGCTGTGCGTCCACCGTGGATTCCACGAACCCGGCCTCGCGCAGCACCCGCAGGTGCTTCGACACGGTCGGCTGCGCCATACGCAGCTGCCTCTCGATCTCTCCCACCGACTGCTCTGACGAGACCAGCAGGCTCAGTATCGCCCGGCGGTTCGGCTCCGCAATAATTTCAAAAACAGATTCCATGCCGTTAATATACGTAAAGACGCATATACGTGTCAAGGCATATTTAGATGTGGGTAGGCGATGCCCCGCCGCTGAAACAGCAATCGAGAATCAGAATAGCGACCCGTGCTTTTGTTTTCTTGAATAGCTCGG
>Ga0070765_100000888_pt1 | contig 17858 bp, 14 predicted proteins | sample HubBroMetageWFT5_FD_71516 | JGI IMG/M metagenome (GOLD analysis project Ga0070765, IMG submission 71516) | Warmed and freeze-thawed soil microbial communities from the Hubbard Brook experimental Forest, New Hampshire - Hubbard Brook CCASE Soil... | ecosystem: Environmental > Terrestrial > Soil... | reverse complement strand
CCCGTCCTCCTGAGCGCCGCTTTCGTATCAATCCCGGAAATCTGTAGCGCATCGCCATCGCAGTTTGTGCGGGCGGTATGCGAGGCATCCCTAAGTGACGCCGCTCCCGCTACTTGCGACGCGCTGCCGTCGCGCTTAATCCAGCGCACGAGAACGCGAAAGAGTTCGTCCGGATCAATTGGCTTGTCAACATGATCGTTCATGCCCGCTTCATCGCATTTCTCGCGGTCGCTAACCATCACGTTAGCGGTCATTGCGATAATAGGTAAGGCTCGAAAGAGCGGATTTGCACGAATCAACTTGGTGGCCTGGATTCCGTCCATCACGGGCATCTGCATATCCATCAGCACCACATCATATTTCTTCGCCCCAACCATGCGCACCGCAACCTCGCCATTCTGCGCCACATCGATTGACATATTGGCGTCTTTCAGCAGTCCCAGCGCGACTTCCTGATTAAATTCGTTGTCTTCCACCAACAGCACATGCGCGTCTCGCAGCGGAGCTAGATCCACAGTGGACCGGGCTTGGACGTCCCCGTCACTTTCGTGGCCCCCGCCGAGCGCTTCCACCGCCGAATCAAAAAGCATGGACGCGGTCACCGGCTTGATCAAGACGCTTGTGAAGGCGTTTTCTTCCGCTTGCTTCAGCACTTCTTCGCGGCCATAGGCGGTCACCATCACTAATTGCGGCCGCACGGCAAGACTAGGCAGTGCGCGAATCCGTTTGCCCGTTTCGATGCCATCGATTCCAGGCATTTGCCAGTCAACGAAAACAATCTCGTAGGGCTCGTTGCGCTCAGCTGCCTGACGGACCATTTCCACGCCTTCCAAGCCCGAGGGGGCTTCATGCGCCACAAACGTCATACTCGTCAACATACTAGCGAGCACGGCGCGCGCCTGCGGATTATCGTCGATGATCAGGATGCGTCGGCCACGAAGGTCAGGCTGGGGAGTGCGCCGCGACGTTCCCGCGCCGTTGCCTAGCTGCGCCGTAAACCAAAACGTGCTTCCCCTGCCCGGTTGGCTCTTGACGCCAACATCGCCGCCCATCAATTGCGCCAGTCGTTTCGAAATCGCTAGACCCAACCCAGTGCCGCCATGTTGACGGGTCGTGGAGGTATCCGCCTGCTCGAACGCCTGGAACAGGCGTCCGATCTGCTCTTCGGTAAGCCCTATCCCTGTGTCGCTGACTGAAAAACAAACCAATTGGCCGTTTTCGTCTTTGTGCTCCACACGCGCCTTCACCACAACTTCTCCGCTCTCGGTAAATTTCACCGCGTTGTTGCAAAAATTAATCAGGATCTGTCCGAGCCTCAGCGGGTCGCCCTTGAGCTGGCGCGGGAGCGCGGCCTCGATGTCGAAGATCAGCTCCAAGCCTTTAGCGGAGGCCTTTTCAGAAACCAGATTGCTGACGTTCTCCAGCACCTTTTCCAGATCGAAGTCGATGTTTTCCACCGACAGTTTTCCCGCTTCGATCTTGGAGAAATCCAAAATATCGTTGATGATCCCCAGCAGATGCTGGCCGGAAAGTTGAATTTTCCTTAGATAATCTCGCTGTCTCGGATTCAGTTCGGTTCTCAGCGTCAAATGCGACATGCCGATGATAGCGTTCATCGGCGTGCGGATCTCGTGGCTCATGTTGGCCAGAAAATCTGCCTTGATTTTGGAGGCTTCCTCCGCCACTTCTTTGGCGCGCCGCAGCTCCACTTCCGACTCTTCCAGGGCCTGATTGATCTTCTCAAGTTCCTGTTTGCGCGCCGTGATCTGGCGTTCAGAAGCTGCCAATGTTTCCGCTTGAGCGCGAGTCTGTTCTAGAAGTTTCTTTGTTTCTAGGTTCGCCGCCAAAATTTCTGCGCTCAACGCTACGGAAGGTACCAGTGCATCGAGCAAAGCTCGCTCGCGTTCGGTGAACGATGAGGCTGTGGCGAGCTCGATCACTGCAATCACGACCTCCTTATCTACTACCGGCACGAACAAGATTCTGCCCGGCGTCAACGTTCCCATCCCGGCCGTGATTCGAACATCTTTACCGGCAGCCACTTCCAGCGGCCGCCGCTCAATCACGGCCTGTCCCGCCAGCCCTTCGCCAGGGGCAAACCCGCTCGTCGCCCCCGCGTCATGGATGGCAAACGTGCCGGCCCGCGAAAATCGCTTCTGACTTTCGTCCGCAATGTAAACGGCGCCGTAAATCAGTGGGATGCATTCCGATATGCGCGACAATAGAGCAGAAGCAAATCCCGCAAAATCCTGGGCAGCTTGTAAGGGCTGCAAAGTTGCCGCTACCTCGGATTTCACCCAGCCCTGCATCTCGCGATCGCGGGCACCCAGTTGCAGTGTTCGTAGCGCACGCCCAATCTCGCCGATTTCATTTTTACGTTCGAGGTACGGAATGTTTTGATTCAGCTTCCCATCGGCAAGGTCCTGTATGCTGCCGCGCAACAACAAAAGTTCTCCAACAACTTTGGTTTGCACGATAAAGAACGCGGCGGCGAACGAGCCGGCAAGGCCGAATCCGATGACCAACCATGTGATTAGAATGGCGTGGTGGGTTCTTCTCGTCAGGTCGTCGGAGTCCCGGCTTGCGGACTTTTGGTTCTCGTCCACTAGCTCGGTCATAGCTTGGTGGGCCTGTTGCAGATCGGTATCGACACCCCCGTGCATGAGGCTCATAGCCTTTTCGTGATCCCCCGCCAAGGCAGCGTTGCGCACGGGACGTGCGTTGGATGCAGCTCGATCGAACAAGTCCGCTGCCGCCTTCATTTCCTTGGCAAGGCCCGGGTTATACTGCAGCGCATTGGCAAGCAATGCCCGGTAGGCGGCTTGCACTTCGTCTAATTCTCTGTCTTCTTCCTGTATGCGATTTGGGTCGCTTTCGTCGAGCAGTTGATAGAGCAGCAAACGGAACCGCATGGTATCCCCTCGAGCTGCGGTCAGCGTTTGAAATGTGTTGACGTAATTCTCGATTAAATTGCTATACCAGGTGTCGATCACTTTGCTTTCGATCGATGAATACACTCCCGCGGCAATTGCCATCAGCGCCAGAGGAAGCATGGCGGCCAGCAATTTACGCCGTAGGCTTAAGTTTGCGAATATGCCCATTGCTGATTGCTCCAAACGCTGAGACAAAATGCTGAGAATGGTGAACGATTAAATGCACTTTATGAGGACTTGCTAAATCGCACGTGACTGCTAGACCCTTTTACGGCCCAGTCACCGTGCTGCAAGCAGAAGGTACACGGTGAACACCGTCCGCGCATACTGTCAGTTTTAACAAGCTAGACCGTCGCGGGAAGGGCCCCTTATCCTACTTGCCGAATGCGAAGCCAGATATTCCCGACTGGAGAAGAACCACATGCCGGAACGGCTAGTCGGGCCGTCCCAGCCAGGAATACTGCCAGGCTACCGATACATTCTGATAGTTCCCGCCGAAACTAACATATGTTCCGTTGCTGTAACTGAATTTTATCGATTGGTGTTTGCTGATCGGCAAAGAAACCGTGCCTCCGATGCGCGACCCAGTCTGCTTGCTCGCTAAGTTTTGTATTCCAGTTAAGCTGGTGACGCCGCCCCGCCAAAAGTTTCCGTCCAGTGACAGCCACAAGCGCGGCTTCACGTCGTAACTCAGATGGCCTTCCAGAGAAACAATCGGCGCTTCGCTCTGCGGCATGGTGACCGGGCCGTCATAAAATGCTGAGTTTGTGGTGTAGAACCAGGCCCCAGCATAACCATCTAGCACCCAATGTCCCCAGCTTTCCGAATATCCAAGCTCTGGTTTGAAAGCCCACCGATGGGCGCCCCAGTTCACCAGTTTCGCGCTGCTGTACTGTCCCGTGGGCGCGAGCACCTTCAGACTCAGGCCCAGCAGTCTTTTTTGTTTCCATTTCATCCATTCTTTCGGTTGCATCGCTGGGCCGCCGATCAAGTTCACAGAAAAGCGGTAGGTAGAATCCAGCAGCCCCGAACGGTATATCGCCATGTGTTGCCCCGCAACGTTACCCTGAAAAGTTCCCACCCCGTAGGGCAGCGCCGCGGCGATGTTTGCCGAGCGTCCAAAGAAACTCATCGAATGGTAGTAGCTCAAGATCGATACGTTATAGGTGCCGGTTGCGCCGGTGATCGGTATCGTGCCGTTGAAGTTCACGCCTCCGTCGAAGAAGGAATAGGTAAGCGTGACCGCATTCCAATGCACGGGAGTAATGACGTAGGCCCGCGGGGCCAGGTCCTGCGCGCCAAGCCGCGCAGTGAGCGCCACAAACAAAACTAGTAAGGCCAGGATGAAGCGGAGTCGCATAGCCTGCCAAGAAATTTCATTTGCAAGGACGATACGGCGCATTCGCTGCGATAGACACTGTTACTTCTGACAATTCCACGACGACCTCCCTGGTGAAAGTATCGGCGCGACTGCACCCGGCATAGCTTTGTTTGGCGACATTTCGCAAAGAGCGAGGCCCCGGTTAGCGATTTCGGAGAAACACACATGAGACTTGCGGAAAGCGGTAGTGGCAGAACAAAAAGTCTGAGTTCGACATGCCTGCCGAGGATGGGCATTTCTCTTGCTACCTGGAGTTTGCTCGCGATAGGCGGGATGCTGGCGCCTCCGGCAAATGCGCAGGAAGTCCTGCCGTTCCAGCCCACCCCGTCCGCCTCCACGCCGGGGCTCACGATGAAGGATTCCATCTACAAGAAACGCGTGGACGCGAAGCACCTGCCTGCCGATGCGCCGAACATTCTTATTATCTTGATGGATGATGTCGGTCCCGGGCAGGCCTCAACGTATGGCGGCGAGATCAATACGCCGACGCTCACGCGCATCGCGCAACTGGGCATCTCCTACAATCGCTTTCACTCCACGGCCATGTGCTCGCCCACGCGTGGAGCCCTGTTGTCGGGGCGCAATCACACGCGCATCTCGAATGGCCAGATTGCCGAACTAGCCAACGATTTTGACGGTTTCAGTGGCACGATCCCGAAGTCTGCGGCCACCGTGGCAGAGGTGCTGAAGGACTACGGTTACAATACCGGGGCTTGGGGCAAGTGGCACAACACGCCAGCCCAACTGACGACCTCCAAGGGCCCTTTCGACTATTGGCCCACCGGCTATGGCTTTGAATACTTCTATGGATTCCTGGCCGGCGAGGCCTCGCAGTATGAGCCCCGCCTGGTGCGCAACACCACGGTCCTGGATCCGCACGAGTACGAGCATCCCGGTTATCACCTCTCCGAGGACATTGCCACGGACGCTATCAAGTGGCTGCGCGAAGGACAGGCGTACTCGCCTGATAAGCCATTTTTCATCTATTGGGCACCGGGCGCGGCACATGGCCCTCATCAGGTCCCCAAGGAGTGGGCGGACAAATATAAGGGCAAGTTCGACGACGGCTGGGATAAGTATCGCGTGCGTGTTTTTGAGCGTCAGAAGCAAATGGGGTGGATTCCGAAGGATGCGCAACTCACGCCTCGCCCGGCGTCTTTGGCCTCGTGGGATTCCATCCCGGAAGATGAAAAACCGTTCCAGCGCCGTTTGATGGAAGTTTACGCCGGCTTTGCGGAACACGCCGACTACAACGCAGGCCGGGTGATTGACGAAATCGAGAAAGAAGGAAAACTAAACAACACGCTGATTTTCTACATTTGGGGCGACAACGGAGCATCGGCTGAAGGTCAGAACGGCACCATCTCTGAACTACTCGCGCAGAACGGAATTCCCAGCACGATCCAGCAGCACATCAAGGCCCTGAACGGCCTTGGGGGTTTGGATGTGCTGGGCACAGCGAAGACCGAGAATATGTACCACGCCGGCTGGGCTTGGGCTGGCGGCTCACCTTACAAGTCCACGAAACTGGTCGCAGCGCATTTCGGCGGCACGCGCCAGCCGATGGCCGTGTCGTGGCCGGCAAAGATCAAGCACGACGACACTCCGCGCCCGCAGTTCCATCATGTCATTGACATCGTGCCGACGATCTATGAAGTGGCTGGCATCACACCACCGCGCGTGGTCAACGGCGTCGATCAGATGTCGATCGACGGTATCAGTATGGCCTACACGTTTGCCGACGCGAGCGCGAAAGGGCGCAAGACGACCCAGTTCTTCGACATCATGGGCAGCCGCGGCATTTATCACGATGGCTGGTTTGCCGACACCTTCGGTCCGCGTATTCCTTGGGTTCCCGGACTGCCTAAGGGCATCGCGGACTGGAACCCGGAGAATGATGTGTGGGAGCTTTACAACCTCAATGAAGACTGGTCTCAGGCCAATGACCTCGCCTCGAAGATGCCGGATAGGGTCGCCTACATGAGGAACCTTTTCCTGGTCGAGTCCGCCAAGAACCAGAACCTGCCCATCGGAGGCGGCTTGTGGACACCAGTGTTTCATCCGGAAGATGCGCCCTCCACGCCCTATACCGAGTGGACTTTGAGCGGCCCCATTACCGGGATGCCTGAGTTCACCGCGCCGAAGCTCGGGAAATTCGACAACAATGTCAGCATGGAAGTGGAAGTGCCCGCGAATGCCAGCGGCGTGCTCTACGCCCTGGGTGGATTTTCCGGTGGTCTTTCCTTGTATGTGATGGATGGCATACTCCACTACGAATACAACCTTTTCGAAATTGATCGGACCCATATCGTCGCGAAAGAGAAACTGCCGACCGGCAACGTGAAACTTGAAGTCGAATCGAAGCTAGTCGCACCCAAACCGGGTGCGCCTTTGGATGTGACGCTCAAGGTCAATGGTCAGGTCGTTGCGCAAGGCCGTGTGCCGATTACTGCCGCGCTCGCCTTTACCGCCAACGACTGCCTCGACATCGGCAGCGATCTCGGCTCACCGGTCTCGGAAGACTATTTCGACCAGGCACCGTTCGCCTTCAACGGGAAGATCATCACCACAAGGATCTGGTACACGAAAAAATAGGCCAATTCGCTGGAGGATAGATTCGTCCGGCATCGCTACCTTTGCAAATAGAAGAAAAGGAAAACAGCAATGACGAAATTGGAGTGGACGCGAGGAGTGGGGCGTTGCCTCGGCGACACTCGTAATCGTTCTCGAGTCATCGATGCCAGCGCGTGATCGTCGATGGAATCGGGGCAATAAGCGCTCGGTTTTCATGCTTCTAACGGTAATGGAGGATCATCGGCCTGCGGATAGGAGATCGGCATGATTGTTAGTTTTGACAATTTGCTTATGTCGTTGTTAGGAGCACCGTTGTCCGTGTGTCGAGAGACTGGGACCCGTATACCGGTGGCGCTGATATGGGCCTTTCAGAGGAGCTATCCGCGAGTGTATAGGGGAGAGGAACATGATGCGAGCGATTCCTACTAGGACAACAAAGGTCGGCACGGGACTCATCTTGGCCCTGCTAGCGTGCTTTGCGGTTCCAGCGCAGGATGTTACGACGAACTCAATGCCCGGAGTTAACTTCGCAAAATACCACACCTATAAATGGGTGACGGTCGAAGGCGCATCGTATCCCAACCAGATTGTAGATACTCAAATCAAGGCCTCCATCGATTCTCCGTTGGCGACCAAGGGTCTGTCAAAGACCGATAGTGACAAGGCCGATCTCTACGTCGCCTATCAGGTGTCCGTGAATCAGGAAAAACAGTGGAACGCCTATGGTATGGGCGGCGGATTGCGCTGGGGTGGTGGAATGGCCACCGCCCAAAGCTCGACGATCAGTATCGGAACTCTAGTTCTCGACATGTATGACCCGTCAACTAAACAACTTGTTTGGACCGGTCGTGCAACCAAAACGCTCGATCCCGGAGCTAACCAGGAAAAGAAACAGAAAAATCTGGATAAAGCCATGCAGAAGTTGCTGAAGAACTTTCCGCCCAGTTAAAAGCGAAGCCCGATCTGAATTGCCGAATTCCGAAGAGTTCGCCTGTGCAAGTGGGAAAAGTTACTGGACTGTGATATTAGCCCCTTGTGATAATTTCAGGGCTGCCGTATGACAAGAGGAGCTCGCAAGGAAAAACTTTCTATGGTCGGCACGCAGCCGAGTCGATTGAAAACTGTTATATGCCTTGCGGTGCTGTTGGCTGGATTCGGTGTCTGGAAGTTTGTGAGCCGTTCTGTCCATGCGAATAAGCTGCCCGCCATGTCGATTGCGACAACCGCAGTAGCATCCGCTGGCGCGAGCGTCTTTTCTCCGACGGTCGAAAACAAGAACGCCGCCGCAGGATCGCGGCCTCAGGGGATGGCCTGGATTCCCGGTGGTGAATTCTCCATGGGCGCTCAAGACCCACCGGGGAACGACGCGGTGGGCATGCAAGCAACGCTGGATTCGCGTCCGATTCACCGCGTGTACGTTGACGGCTTCTGGATGGATAAGACGGATGTCACGAACGCGGAGTTCGCGAAATTCGTAAAGGCGGCTCAATACGTGACCGTCGCAGAACGGAAGCCGAAGGCTGAGGATTTCCCGGGAGCGCCTCCGGAAAATTTGGTGGCAGGTTCGGTCGTTTTCTCGCCGCCCAATCACTCGGTTTCACTCGACAATCACTACCAATGGTGGTCCTACGTTCCTGGCGCGAACTGGCGTCATCCGTTGGGTCCGCAAAGCAGCATCCAAGGAAAACAGGACTACCCGGTCGTGCAGGTTGCGTATGAAGATGCCGCTGCTTACGCGAAATGGGCCGGAAAGCGCTTACCGACTGAGGCGGAGTGGGAATTCGCGGCGCGAGGTGGTCTGAGTGGAAAACAGTATGTTTGGGGAGACGAGTTTCGTCCCGGCGGTAAGTGGATGGCAAATACCTTTCAGGGTCAGTTTCCGGTTAGGGACACCGGGGAAGACCACTATGTGGGAATCAGCGGAGCCGCGCGATTCCCGGCGAACGGCTACGGCCTTTATGATATGGCGGGAAACGTATGGCAATGGACGAGCGACTGGTATCGGGCGGATTACTACGAGCAACTGGCGAATGCGGGCGGGGTAGCAAGAAATCCGCAAGGTCCGGATACACCGTACGATCCCAGCGAACCAAACGAACGGAAGAAAACCCATCGCGGAGGATCGTTTCTATGCACCGATCAGTATTGCTCGCGCTACAGGGTGGGCACTCGAGGCAAGGGCGAGGTTAGCACCGGCACAAATCATCTTGGTTTTCGATGCGTTAAGTCTCCCTCGGCACAGGTCGCAAAATAGTCCGCCGTCGTTAGTCCGCAGCTGGTATGAGTATTGCGCCAGTACGGAAAAACAGGGATCGAAAGTTATCCTCACCCAGCACCCGCTGCAATTCCCTGAATGCAAATAGTGGAATGAATGCACAAAATACGATGAGGCTGCGGCAGACTAGGATATCCAGGCGTACTTGGTGGAACGCACTTGCGACCGTATCACCATGTACGAGTTGTTTGACGCCTTCCTCGAGGAGATGAAAGGCGAGCACAAGCAGGGTAAACAGGAACGCCTTGGACAGAGCTGAAAGGACTAAAGGGCGAGCTTCTTGTTTCTTGCCAAGCTGCGCGTATTCTCCAATGACTTTGGCGATTACCAGTGCGTTGATCAGCGCAGACCCATAACTGAAATAGGAGACATGAAACTTGCCCGATAAGACCGAACTATAGGCCACGACAGCGCAGAAGAAAAACGCCAGATACAAAGAGCTTCCGGCAAATTCCTGACCCTCGTGAATGACTTTTTGCTTCATGTCTCTCATGCTATTCCTCCCAGCAGGGGCGGTGACCACCGGCTGAAAGCGAATGATCGAACTACTGAGGCTCCTCTTGGAATTGTCAGTTATGACAGTACTTAGTTTCAGTCTGTTCACAGGTCTAGCGACCGATTTAGAAATTCAACGGCCTGCCGGGGCATACTCCGAAGACTTGTCGCCTCCTCCCTGTGTACGTTGACGTAATTAACGTCCGGTGGCATAATCGCGACCGTATTGAGGCCCGGCATCCTCACCGGAGGTCCCCTTGAGCCCGCCTCACCGCTACCCCCCAGCACGGAATGCCCCGATAGTAGCCAAACTTTTTGATCCGGTAGCCTTTTTAGCAAATGCTGGCAGCGGCAGGACCCTTCACCGATATAAACCGAAACAAACGATCTTCAGACAAGGGGAGCGTCCGGACGCGGTGTTTTACATTCAGGAAGGCAGAGTGCGGGTTAGTGTGTTGTCTAAATCCGGCAAAGAAGCAACCATCACACTGCTTGGTCCCGGCGATTTTTTGGGGGAGGGCTGCATCGCCTCGGATCAATCAGTCCGAGTATCGACAGCAACGGCGTTATCAAATTGTTCTCTCCTAAGAGTCGAACGTAAGGAGATGCTGCGCACGCTTCACGGGGAAAACATTTTCTCTGATATCTTTGTGGCCTATGTCGTTAAGCGTAACAACCGCACGGAAGCAGATTTGGTAGATCAACTTTTCAACTCGAGCGAAAAGCGGTTGGCACGAGCTCTGCTAAGCCAGGCCCGGTTCGCAAAAACCGGAAAGCCCGAAGCAGTGATTCCCGATATAAGCCAGAAGACCCTGGCGGAGATGATCGGCACGACTCGCCAACGGGTGAATTTTTTTCTGAACCGATTCAAAAAGCTCGGATACATTAAGTACAACGACGGATTGCAGGTACATCGTTCGCTTCAGAAGGTTGTACTTCACGAATAGAATTATTCGTCCGGGGCTGTGACCGTAGGTAACCCGATTCAGTCATCCGGCCAATCATGAATTTTAGGTGACTGTCTCATTTTGGACACCCTGCTTTTTGAAGTTTTCTTACAATTTCGGCCAGAGTCGGCGTATATACATCTTAACCGTTTGCTTAAATCCAATCGGGGAGCTCACGCCTAGGCGGTTTGTTGTGTCTAGAACAAAATGAAAGAAGCACGACTTGGGAGAAAGGGGATGACCGCTCGACGCCTGTGGTACGAGTGGATGAGTGTAGTTTCGCTGATCGCAGTAGGTATTGTCCTTCCGGATTCTTTCTTCCTTGGACGAAGCTGATGGATACCACCTCTGCTCGCCTTGCCTGGAAAAGTCCGGATGTAAGATCCATTTTCCGTACGGTGATCCTGGCTTCCTGCGTGGCCGCGCTCTCCTACCTCGCCGCAAGACTGGGCGGTGCACTGGTCTTACATCCTCAGAATATTTGGCCCCTTTGGCCGGGCTGCGCGTTTCTGGTGTCCGTATTGTTGTTGGCGCCGCGTAGGATTTGGCCAATCCTTATTGCGGTAGCTCTCGCAGCATTTGCACTCTATGACCTGCAGGACGGCGTGCCTGTCCGTTCGGTTCTTGGGCTAATTGTGTCCGATGCAGTCGAAGTTATCACCGCAGCTTTGCTCGTTACCTACGCCTTTGAGGGGATCCCCCGGCTGGATAGCGTGAAAGCTCTGGCCAAATATTCTTTATTCGCGGTAATCATCGCGCCCTTGGTTGTGTCATTTCTTGGTGCTCTAGCCTGGCGGGACAACTACTGGATTAGTTGGAGACTTAGTTTTTTTTCGGAAGCAATTGCATTCCTCACTTTGCCGCCCGCAATTTTGGGTTGGAGGAGTAAGGGACCGGCATGGGCTCGGAAATCACGCGCTTATTACCTTGAAGCAGCCACTCTGCTTGCGGGGTTGGTCTTCTTTGGATGGCTCACTTTCGCCGCTCTCGGGAAAAGCAGCCCACCAGCACTTCTTTATTCGCTCGTGCCGTTTTTGCTTTGGGCCGCTCTACGTTTTGGATCGACAGGTGTGAGCAGTGCGATGCTGGCAATCGCCTTCCTGTCGATATGGGGCGCGACCCACGGACGTGGCCCCTTCACCGGTCAAGGAACGCTCGAGAACGTCTTATCGCTACAACTATTTTTATTGTTTGCAACAGCCCCCTTTATGGTTTTCGCGGCGCTTGTGGAGGAGCGCCAGCGAGGAGTAGCGGATCTGCGAGAGGACGAAGAACGAATACGCTTGGGGATGGTGGCCGCCAAAATGATGGGATGGGAATGGGACATCAAGAGCGGGCGCAATCCGTGGTTCGGTGAAACGCATACCGTGATGGGGATGACATCGACCGATTCCTCTGGATCTATACAGGATTTCTGGGATCGTGTACATCCGGAGGACCATGACCAACTTTCGAATGCCCTTGAGATTGCAAAACGGGACCGTCTGGACTTTGACCAGGAATTCCGCGTGGTTTGGCCGGATAAGACGGTGCACTGGTTACGGTCGGCTGGAAGGTTTTTCTACACGGCCGACGGCAAGCCCGAACGTATGATGGGTGTTTTGCGAAATGTCACCGTTCGCAAACTCGCGCTAGAGTCCGCGCGACGGAGAGAGACGGAACTGAGAGAGGCTCAGCGCCTGGCAAAGATAGGTAGCTGGAAATGGGACCTTGAAACGGACAAGGTCACCTGGTCAGAAGAACTTTATCGGATCACTGGCCGCGATCCTAATCTCCCGGCTGTGAGCTATCAGGAACATCGGAAGCTCTACGCGCCTGAAAGCTGGGAACGGCTGCAGCGCGCTGTAGAAGAGGGGTTGCGGACGGGAACTCCATACGAACTCGACCTTGAGATGATTCGCTCCGATGGAGCCAAATTATGGCTGGTGGCTCGAGGCGAGACGCTGCGCAATAACTCCGGGCGCATCGTTCAGTTCCGCGGCACAGTCCAAGACATCACGGAACGCAAGCATGCAGAAGAAGAACTGCAGGAAAGCGAGGAAAAGTTTCGTAGTGTCTTCCGGGACGCTGGTATAGGAATGGCGATCGTTTCACCTGAAGGCCGATTTCTCGGTGGAAATGAAGCCTTCTCGAAGTTCATTGGATATACAGAAGAGGAGCTTCTCGCCCGTACCGTTCAATCTATCACTCATCCAGAGGACTGGTCCATGTTTTCACAGAAGTTAAGTCAAGTCCTCGCGGATGGAGTCTGCTTCCAGGGAGTAGAGAAGCGCTGTCTACACAAGAATGGACAAGTGCTATGGGCGGAATGCAGTGCTTCCTTAATCCGGGATGTCCACGGCAATCCCCGGTATTTCGTTGCCGAGGTGCTGGACATCACGGAGCGCAAACAAGCAGGGCGAACTCTTCGCGAAAGCGAAGAACGTTTTCGCTTAGTCGCCAACAAAGCCCCCGTGTTGATGTGGATGTCCGGCATAGACAAACTCTGCACTTTTTTCAATCAGTGCTGGCTGGAATTCACCGGCCGGTCGATAGAACACGAGTTGGGAGAAGGGTGGGCCTCAGGAGTGCATCCAGAAGACCTGGCGGGTTGTCTCGGAATCTATTCGGCCGCGTTCGATGCCCGCGTCGACTTCGAGATGGAGTATCGCCTGAAACGGTTCGATGGAAAATATCGCTGGATCGTTGACTATGGTGTGCCCAGATTCGAATCCGATGGGACTTTCTGCGGCTATATTGGTTCTTGCATTGATATCACGGACCGCAAGCTGTCCGAAGCGTCGCTTGAAGAGTTGAGCGGACGCCTGATCAATGCCCAGGAGCAAGAACGTACCCGTATCGCCAGAGAACTTCACGATGACTTCAGCCAGCGCCTGGCCCTTCAAGGTATCGGCCTGACACAGTTGTGGAAGAAGCTACCGGAGGCGGAAGTAGAGGAGCGGGCTAAGGTTCAGGATCTGTTGAAGAGAACCCAGGAAATCTCTTCCGATTTGCATTCTCTCTCCCATCAACTTCACTCCAGCAAGCTTGAACATGTGGGTCTGGCTCCGGCTTTGATGGGCCTTTGCAAGGAGTTCAGCTCGAAATTTAAGATCCAAATTGAATTCACCGACCGCGCAGACTCTTTCGAAATCCCCAAGGATGTGGCTCTCTGTCTTTTCAGAATCGCGCAAGAGGCGCTTAGCAATGTGTTTAAGCACAGTCAGGCGAAGGAAGCCCAGGTTGAGCTTAGCGGCGCAAAAAACGAAATCAGGTTGCGGATTGTCGACGCCGGCTTGGGTTTTGATCCAGTACTCCAAAACGGAGAAGCGGGGTTAGGACTGATAAGCATGCGCGAGCGGCTGCGATTGGTTGGCGGTAGGTTCTCAGTGCATTCGGTGCCCATGCGCGGGACAGAGGTTGTCGCAGAAGTTCCGTTGTCGCTCTCAACCGATGGTGCCGAGGTACGAAGTATGACTGTAGGAGGAAGAAAAACATGAAACGTTCGCGTGTACTGTTAGCCGATGACCATCAGATGTTGCTGGATGCGCTCAAGGAACTCCTGGAACCCACTTACGAAGTGGTGGGCTTGGTAACCGACGGACGCGCGCTTCTGAAAGCCGCTGAGAAACTGCGGCCTGATATTATCGTGCTGGACATCGCGATGCCCCAGTTGAATGGGCTGGATGCTGGCCGGCAACTCAAAGGGTCAATGCCCCGCGTGAAACTCATTTATATGACGATGAATGAAGACCCTTACCTGGTGGGCGAGGCTTTTCGAGCGGGTGCATCGGCATACCTGCTTAAACAGGCGGCAGGGCTAGAGTTAAACCGGGCGATTGAAGCGGTACTGAAGGGTGGTTCCTTCGTAACGCCGAGTGTTGCGAAAGGTCTTGACGATATTTCCATGAGAGATCCCAAAAGCCGTGAGATTGCGCCTCAGCCTACTGCACGGCAGCGGGAAGTCATTCAATTATTGGCAGAAGGCCGAACCATGAAAGAAGTAGCTAAACTCCTCTACATCACTCCCCGAACTGTCGCGGCTCACAAATATACGGCGATGGAACTGTTGCAGGTAAAGACCAACGCTGAGCTGATACAATACGCAATCAAGCATCGGATCATCTCCGTATAGCCTCAACCATTGGTTCACTCTCGATTGTAAATTCTACCAATAGCAATAGGTTTGAATTTCGCTCATCGTGGTTGCGGAGGCAGTGCTCCGCTGTGAGTGAAAAATATCAGGCGGAGATAATTGCGCAGGTCGAATTTGCGAGTCGAACCCAGCGACACACTCTCATGACTCGAACACGGGTGGTGGTAGCCGAGGATCTCTATCCCGTATTGACCACGGTGGTCGCGCTGTTGCGCGAATCGTTTGATGTCGTTGACGCGGTCTCCGATGGCCAAGCAGCTTTGGCAACGACGCTTAAGCTAAACCCCGATCTGGTGGTACTAGATATATCAATGCCACTCATGAGCGGCATCGAAGTAGCGCAAGAGCTCAAGAAACTGGGAAATAAGGCCAAGATCGTGTTCCTGACTGTTCATGAAGACACGGACATTTTAAGGACTTGTCACGCCGCAGGGGGATTGGGTTACGTGATTAAGTTGCTGATGGATACTGACTTGGTGCCCGCGATAAATGCGGCGTTAGCGGGCCATACATTCACATCCGGTTTTCCATCCCAGCAAAATGCGATTTGACGCGATCCGAGAGGAAGGGCCAGACCCAAAAAGCATCAGAATTTGCAGTTTACAAGGAGAACAGATGATGAGACAGAACCATTTGATTTCGTTGCGATTAGCCGTTCTCTGTTTTTTGGCATTTGCCGCATCTCCGGGACCAATCCGAGCACAGGGACCTCCCGTTTTCGCGATTACGCCGGTAGAAAGTTCCGTTAAGTTCGGCGTGGATGCGTCTGTGGCTATAAAAGGAGACTTCAACAAGTGGAACGCCACTCTAACATTTACGTCGCCTGAGCTTTCGACAGGCGTATTGGATGTCGAGATTCAAGCAGCCAGCGTAAATACCGGCAGTTCCATGAAAGACGGCAAGCTGAAGGGCAAAGACTTCTTTAACGTTGAACACGATCCCTTGATCACGTTTAAGTCAACGAAGATTATACAGACCGGTCCCGACACTTTTGAAGTAGATGGCAACTTTACGATCCGCGGAGTTACCAAACCCGAGAAGCTTACACTGACGCTTTCCGGGAAGGGGACCGGCTCCGGAGAGGTGAATGGAACCATGGCCTTCGACCGCAAGGATTACGGGATGAATAGCGGCATTCCCTTCATCAAGATTGCCGATCGCGTTGAGGTGACCGTCGACCTCAAGGCCAAGCGAGTCAGTGGACCTCCAGTGAACTTAAAATAATAACTACGAATCGCCGCATGTTCGATCGCGAGAGCGTTTGGTTGGGACCGGACGCCATGCATCAGCTAACAAGGCGAAGAAACAGAAGAATCTGGACAAGGCCATTCAGAAGTTGTGGCTTTCCACCCAGCTAGCCCGAAAAGATGTAGGAATCATTTCACGGATCCAGCATGGTCGGGGATGTGCGCTAATCCGGCTCACCCCGAGCTATCTGTCTGATCGTAGATTCGATGACCGGCCCGAAATGTTTGGAGCCCGGGCGGCGCGAGTCAACTTACGATTGTCACTTTTGCCAATAAGACCCCTTGAGGGTCAGGGCGAAAATCGGGACGCTTGTGAAGCTTGAAACGACTACTGCTCCGAACCGCTACCATGATCGTGAGCCAGTTCCTGGAGACTTTTAAGGAATATCCACCGAGTCAGGCGAGCGGCGGACTTACGGTCACTCAGTTCCTTGAGGCGGTCTCGAAAGGCGCCTCCGGCGCTGGTAAACAGCTGACTGTTGATCGGATCCCGAATGCGCGGGCCACTCGATCAGATGTGGCCTGCGCAAAGCCAAACGAATCAAAGTCAAAATTTAATGATTGATTCCGTCGAGCGAATCGACGGATGCCCCCACACTCAACGCCGGCCAAGTTAAGTGCCTGATGGTCCGCTTACAGCATGCGGTTCCGGATAGCGTTCGGCAGCTGAAAAGACCATAAATGAATTTCATTCGCGGCAAGTGGCTGATAGCGGCACTTTTTTTGTTGTTTCGCTGTTCATCGGCATTTGCTCAATCATCAGTCACTGAGTTTTTTCCGGAGATCGACGCGTACTTCAAACCGAACTCGGATATTCGCTTCGTTTTTCAGGCTAAAGAAACCAGAGAAGGTGGTGACCCCACGCAAGCGGAGATAGGGCCCAGCATCGAATTCTATTTGAAGCCCCTCCTCAGGTTGAAAAGTGTGACTGCCTTCGATCTGGACGACGCAAAATCCAGGCCGCTGGTGTTAGCGATCGGATATCGTTATGTTCCCACACCCGGCAAGCCGACCGTAAACCGCCTGGAACCGGTCCTAACATTTCACTTTCCTCTTATGGCTCAAATACTACTCTCCGACAGGAACCGCGCAGATCTCGATTGGTCCAGTGGAAGCTTCACCTGGCGCTACCGCAATCGGGTGACGCTCGAACGCCGCATCGCCATTCATTCCTACCACCCCGCGCCTTACGTCAGTGCCGAGGTTTTCTACGAAAGCAAATATAGTAAATGGAGCACAACTGCGCTCTACGCGGGCTGTCTATTGCCGGTGGGCAAGCACATCGAGCTGGATCCATACTATGAGCACGAGAACAATACCGGCAAGAGTCCCAATCAGGTCATAAACGCCGCTGGATTAGTCCTGAGTCTGCACTTTTGACGTCCTTCAAGGAAGAACTGAGGAGACTGTCGCTCAACGAGCTGCAGGAGACTGTCACTTTTGACAATAACATTGCTCCAGCGCACAGCGCAGGATTAGTTAGTCTGAAAGGTCGTTTGCGCGGCGTCTTGTGAATTGCAGAATATAGCGCGCATACGTATCGAGGCGTGAAGGAGTTTCTCTTGACATCGAACCGGAAATTGGCAGCAGCCGCGACATACTTGGGGGTTTTGCTGTTCGCGAACGCGTGGCCATGCCGGGCTCAAGCTGCTCTTCCTCAAACTCCGGTCGCGCAGGAGAAAACCTACGCGCTCGAGGCTGGAGATCCGGACTCGACTATTGCGCTGGCCACTCGGACCGCAACGCAACCGGCGGCTGCGGACCCCACCGCGTCGGCTTCCGCTCAAGCGAGTCCAGCTGATCAAAGCGACGGGTGGCATTTCGCTGTGAGTCCCTATCTTTGGTTCCCCGGGGTACACGGAACGGTGGGC
>Ga0070765_100000887_pt1 | contig 17868 bp, 12 predicted proteins | sample HubBroMetageWFT5_FD_71516 | JGI IMG/M metagenome (GOLD analysis project Ga0070765, IMG submission 71516) | Warmed and freeze-thawed soil microbial communities from the Hubbard Brook experimental Forest, New Hampshire - Hubbard Brook CCASE Soil... | ecosystem: Environmental > Terrestrial > Soil... | reverse complement strand
GATTCCCCTGTTGGGGGGCTTGGCCATTTACGGGGGCGTAGTGCTGGCGGTTTTGTTTACCTTTACCGGGGCAGCACAAGCCCAGATTGTTGGTATCTTGACGGGCGCGACGATCGTCGCGGCTGTCGGCATTCTCGATGACCGGGGCTTGCTACACCATCAAATCAAACTTTTTCTTGGCATGCCGATTGCCGCTTGCGTTTTGCTGTTCACCGGGATTCACGCGCAGGTTTTTGAAATTCTCTTGGGTGGACGAACGGGCTACGTTCTGGACGCAATTCTGACTGTCTTTTTTGTCGTAGGGATCACCGCGTCCTTCAGCATTCTGGATCACATGGACGGCCTTTGCGCCGGTGTGGCCGCCGTGGCGTCCATTTTCTTCGCTGTGCTTGCCTATTTGAACGGCCAGACGCTGGTCACCACGCTCGCAGCCGCGGTCCTCGGAGCGGCAACGGGCTTTCTGCGCTGGAATTTCAAGCCAGCCAAGATTTTCATGGGCGACGGCGGGGCCATGTTCCTGGGATTCCTGATGGCCACGCTCGGGCTGAAGCTGCGCCTCGAGCAAGCCAACCACATTTCCGCCTGGCTCGCTCCTCTGCTGATTCTGGGCGTCACGATCTTCGACACTACGCTCGTTACAATATCGCGCGCGCGACGCGGCCTCCTGCCTTTTGCCACGCCGGGCAAAGACCACGCTGCGCATCGCTTGGCGAATCTCGGACTGGGACATCGCGGCGCTGTTCTAAGCATGTATTTTTTGGGACTACTCAGCGGCGGAGCTGCCGTTGTGGTGAGCTACCTGCAGCCGCTTGCCGCAGTTCTGGTTGCGGCCGTGGCGTTTGCCATCGTGCTGTGTGGAGTGATGTTTCTCGAACGCGCTCCCTATGAACGGCAAGCGCAGAAAACGGCCACTTCCTCCTGAGGTGCTCTCAATTCAAGAATTAGCATTCTCTCAGGCTGCGAAGGGGCTCCTCGGTTTGCCCGCACAATTGGATTCGCTATACTTAGCGGGTTGTCCGCTCGCCCATTTTCGTCGCGTACCTCACCGGGCCGGGTGGAAAACAGTCCTTACTCTTGAGAATTTGAGCGCGCGCACCCGGCCTAGTAAGAGTCCAGAGTGTATCCGCGACTTGAGAAAGCGAAATCGTGCCAAGCACTGAACAGAGGCCCCGGCAGGGCGGGGAGAGCGGCGAGGTTATCGTTGTCGGTGGTTCCGCAGCGGGCCTGTATGCAGCTGCGACGGTAGCGGGTGGCGGGCGTAAAGTGCGCGTGCTGGAATCGAGGCCCGGCTTTGAACCAACGCCGCGTTCGCTGATCGTTACGGATCAATTCCGCAGCCAGCTGGGCGCCGCTGCTTCCGAAAGCATCGTCAACGAAATCCGCCGATTCGAGTTATTTACCGACGGACGCTCGGCGCAAGTTGCCTTGGCTCGGCCTGATCTCATCATCGAACGCTCACGTTTGATTCCGGCGTTGGCGCGAAGCGCACAGCAGGCGGGGGCCGCGCTCTCGTTTGATACGCGGTTTCTTGGGCTTGCTCCAAATGGCCGAGGACTGACCGTGCAAGTCGATTCCGCCGGACATCGCCAGGAATTGCATGCGGGGAGCGTCGTCGGTGCGGATGGCGCGTCCAGCCGAGTGGCGCGCAGCGCCGGGTGGCCTCCTATTGAGACCGTTCCCTTGGTGCAAGCCATCGTGCGCTTGCCGAAGGATCATCCGGCAGACACCACGCGCGTCTGGTTCGTTCCCGACGACACGCCGTATTTCTATTGGTTGATCCCTGAATCTTCGGAGCGCGGCGCGCTCGGAATCATCGGTGAGGATGGCCGCGACACAAAGAAATGTCTTTCGCGGTTCCTCGAGAAAAAACAGATAGAGCCGCTGGAATGGCAAGGGGCGCGCATACCCGTTTACCGTGGGTGGGTGCCGGTTCGGCGGCAAGTGGGGAATGGCGAAGTGTATTTGGTAGGTGACGCCGCGGCGCAAGTGAAGGTCTCTACTGTGGGAGGAATCGTGACCGGGCTCCGGGGTGCGCTGGGAGTCGGGCAGTCCATCTTGCGGGGAGGGCGGAACAAAGAGCTGACGGCGTTGCGTCGTGAGCTCGGAACGCATTGGTTAATCCGGCGTGCCCTGCATCGTTTCCAGCAAAGGGATTATTCGCAGCTTGTCGATCTGCTCGACGCCTCGACGCGGGAATCTCTGGGTGAGATCAACCGCGACGAATCGACGCGTCTGCTCTGGAACGTCGTGAAGCGGCAGCCGCGGCTGGTGCTGTTGGGTCTGCGCGGTTTGCTGATGGGACGAGGATTGAAGAGCTAAACCTGCTCGTGTGAGGGGCGGAAGCGAGTTAGCGCCCACACGAAGTGTCGAACGGATGGTGCGGGCAGCGCAACGCGTTGCGACGATGTGTTGTCTTCCGCGCTTCGGTTCGGTCAAAATGAATCGTTTGCGGTGAATTCCGAAACAGCGCCCGATGATTGCCTAAAGCGCTCCCAAGGAGATCCTTACTTGCGTCTCTCTGTGATTGGATGTGGCTACGTAGGATTGGTGACCGGGGCATGTCTCGCCGCCGCAGGGCATGAAGTGACCTGCACAGATATTGATGCGGAACGCATTCGGCGCCTGCAAGCTGGCGAGGTGCCTATTTACGAGCACCACTTGGAAGAAATACTGACGTCCGCGCGCAAGGCGGGGCGCATTTCCTATACGGCCGACGCCGGCGAAGCGATCCGTGCAGGCGATGCCATTTTTATTTGCGTGGGCACGCCGCCCAAAGAAAGCGGCGAGGCTGACCTCTCCGCGATTGATCAGGTCGCGCGCCAGATCGCCGAACAAGCCCGCTCTCCCAAGCTGGTGATCGAAAAAAGCACTGTGCCGGCGCGCACGGGGCTGGAACTGCAGCGAGCACTTGCGGCTTATAGCAGCGGCGGCAAAGCCAATTTTCGCGTAGCTTCAAATCCGGAATTTCTGCGCGAGGGTACAGCGGTGGGAGATTTCTTCCATCCGGACCGCATCGTAGTCGGCGTGGAGGACGAATCTGCTGCGGCCGATTTGCGAGAAATCTACCGGCCGATCCTCGAACGCAAATTCCATTGCCCGGTGCACAACGGCACTTGCCCGTCGAGCCACGAAGCAGCATTTCTGGTCACCACCATCAACAGCGCCGAACTCATCAAGCACGCCTCAAACTCCTTTCTCGCGCTCAAAATCAGCTACGCCAACGTCATCGCCGATCTGTGCGAAAGAATCGGTGCGGACGTGAAAGAAGTTACTCACGCGATGGGATTGGATCCCCGCATCGGCGGGCAGTTCCTAAGCGCGGGACTGGGGTTCGGCGGCTTTTGCTTTCCGAAGGACGTGCAGGCGTTCATTCATCTCGCGGCCTCTGTTGGAGTCGATTTCGATCTTCTGAAAGCCACGGAGCGCGTCAATAAGCAGCGCATCGAGCGGTTCCTTGAAAAAGTACACAAGGCTCTTTGGGTCGTGAAGGGCAAGCACGTGGCAGTGCTAGGCCTGGCATTCAAAGCCAATACGGATGACATTCGCTTCGCGCCGGCGCTCGAAGTGGTTAAGCGCCTCCTGGAAGAAGGCGCCGTTGTGCACGCCACCGATCCGGAAGCCATATCGAGAACGAAGGCGCTCTTCCCGAAGGTGACGTATCACGAGGACCCGTATGAAGCCTTGCGCGGCGCGGACGCCGCGCTTGTATGCACAGAGTGGGACGTTTTCCGCGACCTGGACTGGAAACGTGCCAAGCCGCTTATGGCGCGGGGGCTCGTCGTTGATGGCAGGAATCTCTATTCTCCTAAACACATGCGCGAACTTGGATTCGAGTATTATTCGTTCGGCCGGGCGTAAAACGCTCAAAAGAAGAAGTGCTGAGCCGCAGGCGTGATGATCTCAACTCCGCGCAGTCTTGATTCGCGGTATGCCACGAGCTAAGCGGTTCTGCTGGCTGCGAATCCTTGCTTGAAATAATCGAGGGTTGATCGCAAACCCTCTTCCAATCCAACCCGGGGCTCCCACTTTAGAATGCGCTTTGCCTTGGTAATGTCCGGACAGCGGCGCTTCGGATCATCTTGCGGCAGAGGCTCATGGACAATCGGGGGAGCATTTTCGAAATGCGCGCGAACCCGCTCGGCAAATTCAAGAATAGTGATCTCCTGCGGATTGCCAATGTTCGTGGGGAGATGTTCGTCCGACTTCATCAAGCGGTAAATCCCTTCGATTAAGTCGGAGACGTAGCAGAAGCTGCGTGTCTGCTTGCCGTCGCCATAGATGGTGAGCGCTTTTCCGGTTAAAGCCTGATGCACGAAATTTGGCAACGCCCGGCCGTCGTTCAGGCGCATCCGCGGGCCGTAGGTATTGAAAATACGCACGATGTGGGTGTCCACACCATGATAGCGGTGATAGGCCATAGTCATGGCTTCGGCAAAGCGCTTCGCTTCATCATAAACGCCGCGCGGCCCTATGGGATTGACGTGGCCCCAATACTCTTCATGCTGCGGGGAGATCTCCGGATCGCCGTAGCATTCGCTCGTGGAAGCCAGGAAAAACTTTGCCTTCTTCGCAAGCGCCAGCCCGAGCGCATTGTGAGTGCCGAGCGCACCGACCTTGAGAGTTTGGATGGGAAGCTTCAGGTAGTCCACGGGACTCGCGGGGGAGGCAAAGTGCAAAACGTAGTCCACCGGGCCCGGCACGTCGATGTATTTGGAAACGTCGCAGCGCGCGATGCGAAAATTGGCATTCTTGAGAAGGTGTCCTAGGTTGGATTCGACTCCGGTGACAAGATTGTCGAGAACCAGGACCTCCCAGCCCTCGGCAATCAGGCGGTCGCAAAGGTGCGACCCCAGAAATCCTGCTCCACCCGTGACAACCGCTCTCATGCATCCCCCAAAAATGGCAGCCCGCTAGTGTAGCCTGCGCTAAGCTAATTGACCACCTATCTAACAGGGGCTAGGCGTTTTGCGGGCGGTTGAACCCGCTACCTACCCCCTCCCCGTTTTTTGTAAGTGCGGATTCTAAAGGACTTAGGTTTTCTGTAAGTTGGTTGGAATCAACACTTATAGGGCTTTCGTAAGCGCAGATTCTAAAGGGTTTACAAGTACGCACAACTGTGGTCCAAATTCATGCGAAAACAACAAAGTGGAGGGCATAACCGATTACCTGTCCTACGGCGCCTCAAAATAAAAAGCGGCAAGACTCTTGCCGCGCCGAGGACTCGGAAATGTACCTAACCTAAACAATACCAGCTGGGACAGTAGTGTCCAGATGAAAGAAGGTGATTATCGAATAGGTTTAAACAAAGCAGTTTGAATCAGCAGAAATTGAATCGGACGCAGCTGAATCAAAGAGGCCGGACGGGACAATTTGCCTAGATTCCGCGGCGGAGATAGGATGCGCCGACACATTGAGAAATGGCATTTGAGGAATGGCGGATTATGGAGTCCGGGAACAATTTCGAGAGCACAGCGGTGCGGACCAAAGCGCTTTGGCGGCCGCGCACTCGCCGGGTTGCGCTTGGCTTGGGCGGGATGGTTCTCCTGGGCATCGTAGTGTTTCTGCTTTGCATAGGCCGCTGGCTCTTTGCAGAAGATCCTCTTGAAAAGGCTCAGGCAATCGTGGTCCTTAGCGGCGGCATGCCTCTGCGGGCCCGGGAAGCCGCGAAATTGTATCGCGAAGGTTGGGCGCCGAAAGTATGGCTGACGCATTCGACGGAGCCTGGCGCCACACTCGGTGCGATGGGGATCATTTACATCAGCGAGGACGCCTACGACGTGCAAGTGCTGATGCACGAAGGAGTGCCTTTGGGCGCCATTCGCTTGCTTCAGCCCGCCATCGTAAATACGGCTGACGAAATCGCGGCGGCTTCCGGGGCGCTGAGAGAAGAAAAAGGAAGCAGCGTGATCATCGTGACCAGCAAAGTGCATACGCGGCGGGTGCGAATCCTGTGGCGGCGGCTCGCCGCAGGGCGCGGAAAAGCGGTTGTGCGGGGTGCTTCGGATGATCCCTTTGACCCGGGGCGGTGGTGGCGCACGACGGGTGATGCGCTCGACGTGGTTCGAGAAGTCCTGGGCATCCTGAATGCCTGGGCCGGATTACCCCTGCGCCCTGCGAGCTAGAAATCTAAGGTCTGTTGACATGAAGCTGCGGAGTCCAACACTGGTGGCAGCTGAGGTCGCCACGCGCCACGACAAGGCGGATCAGAGCCAGCAGGGATGATCCGTTTCGCCGCTACCGCGCTCGCTCCAAGAATGAACGTCGAGAGGCCTAGAAGAAGAAAAAGCGTTTGCGGCGAGGGACTTCGAATTCATCTGGCAGTTGAGGGACATGCGGCAAGTCGCGTCCCTCGAAAGCGGCCATAGGATTCTGGACGAAAAGTGCTTGGGCCTTTTCTTCACCGAACTGTTCATGGACAAGGTCGAATGCAGGGTGGAGCTTAAGGGGGCGGCCGCGCGTATTGTGAGCATCGCTGGCCACGAAATGGACCAAGCCGTTGCCCATCCAGCGCCAGGCATCTTTTTGCGCGCCCGGGCCAAAAGTTCCCGTCAAGGAACCTGCTGTAACTTGTATGAAGCAGCCTAAGCGGGCCCATTTCGCGAGCCGCTCTGTCTGCAAGCGCAGGATGGCGTTGCGCTCCGGATGCGTTATCACGGGCTTTAATCCGAGGAGCTGAATCTCGTGCAAAGTCTGGTCCATGGCGGGCGGGATCGAATATTCGTTGAACTCGACAAGCAGATAGTCGCGCTGGTTGATGCAGAAGCGCGGGGCATCAAGGCGCAGGGCGTCCAGATTTTCCGGATTGAGATGGAAATCACAGCCCGTGGCCAGAATCAAGCGGTCGCCAATTTTCTGCTGCAGTTCTTCGCGCAGTTCGCGAACGCGCGAATAGCTGAAAGAATATTCGTTGCTGGAGTGCGGAGTGGCCACGACATGGGTGATCCCGTCAGCAATCGCGGATTCGGCCATCGCGAGCGAAAGCTCCATGTTGTCGGGGCCATCGTCCAAGCCCGGCAAGATATGACAATGCACGTCGACCATAGTCTTCGCAAACTCCCTAGCGCCACCAAGCGGCAGCTGCCTGCCAGACTCCCAGCGCAAACATCATCCCGGCAAAAACTTGCCGCATGCGCCGAGGCGGGAGCCGTTTAGCCAGCCAGCCGCCCAGAATGCCTCCAACAAAAACCCCCGGGATCAGAAGCAGCCCAACTTTCCAGGAAACGTAACCCGCCTTGGCATACGCGAGAAACGCCAGCAGGCCAGTGGGCGGTATCAGCGCAATCAAACTTGTGCCCTGCGCGCGATGCTGCCCGAACGCAAAAAACAACGCCAAGAACGGAATCAGGAGCGTTCCGCCTCCAATCCCGAAGAGCCCGGAAGCGATACCGCAAACGCAAGCTGCGAAAAAAATACCTACGCTGCGGAGCGCTCCGTCAGGCACCTGCGGACTCCTGACCAGCGGAGGTCGCTGTCGTGCTCTGGGGCTGCGGTTTTCGCCAGAGTAAGAACGCGGCCAAGATCAGAAAGCAGCCGAACAGTCCCTTGAGATGGCGTGAAGCGAGTGGAACGGCAATCAACCCTCCGAGGTATCCGCCTACGAGCATTCCTAGCGCACAGAGAATGCCCGCGCGCAAATCGACCTGGCCTTGCTTCCAATATTCGCGCAGCGCTCCAAGCCCCACGGGCGGCAGGAGAATGAGAAGCGAAGTTCCCTGAGCCATGTGCTGGTCCATGTGCAGCAGATAGACCAGCGCCGGCACGAGAACCACGCCGCCACCTATACCAAGTAGCCCAACCAGCACACCTACGGCAAGCCCAAGGAACAAGACGATCAGAGTCATCGCTGAATAGAGGCTGCGTTTTGCATTCTTTTGCGTACCGCCGGATGGAACGAGTCTATCTTCCCGCGTCTCGCGCCAAGCCGCAACCGCCGGTGAACAAGCGGTAACACCGCAAACGAGCGCGTTTTTCTGTTCACCGAGAACCTGCTATATTGATGTGTCTTTATCCAGTCGGCCGAATGGCCTGTATTATCCCCAAAAATGACGAGGAGAGCGACGTACTCATGCCAATAGACCGGAAACCCGAATTCTTCAAAGGCGCCCAGCTGAAAGTCGCCATCATTGGCTGCGGGTATGTTGGACTTCCGCTAGCCCTGCGTTTCGCGGAAGCAGGCCACAAAGTGACGGGATTTGACACCGATCCGAACAAAGTGTCGATGCTCAACGCCGGTAAATCCTACATCGAGCACATTCCGCAGACCAAGATCCAGCAGTTCGTCAACTCGAAGCACTTTGGGGCGACCACGGATTTCGCGCGAATCAAGGAAGCGGACGCCATCATCATCTGTGTGCCGACGCCTTTGGATGAACGACGCGAACCGGACCTCAGCTACGTGGAACAGACCGCTATTTCGATCTACCCACATCTGCAGAGGGGCCAACTGGTGGTTCTTGAATCGACGACGTATCCGGGCACAACCGAAGAGCTCGTGCTTCCGATCCTCGAAAAGAGCGGTTTGCACTGTCCGATTGCTGCCGGTCCGGAGAACGAGAATATTTTTTGCGATTTTTTCCTTGCGTTCTCTCCCGAGCGCGAAGATCCCGGAAACAAACAGTTTGGTCTGGCGCAGATTCCCAAAGTTGTTGGCGGGGTGAATCCGCCGAGCGGGCGAGCCGCGCAATCGATCTACGCGCAAGTTGTGGCGCGCGTCGTGCCGGTTAGCTCCACGCGAGCCGCCGAAATGGCCAAGCTGCTCGAAAACATCTTTCGTTGCGTCAACATCGCGCTGGTCAACGAACTGAAAATGCTCAGCCTGCGCATGGGAATTGATATTTGGGAAGTCATCGACGCGGCGGCAACGAAGCCGTTTGGTTTTATGCCTTTCTACCCTGGTCCGGGGCTTGGAGGTCACTGCATTCCGGTCGATCCCTACTACCTTTCGTGGAAGGCTCGCGAGTTCGATTTCTCCACGCGTTTTATCGAGCTGGCCGGCGAAGTGAATACCGCGATGCCCTATCACGTGGTGGACGCGGTGGCTGCTGCTCTTAATGAGCACAAGAAGAGTCTCAAGGGCGCGAAGCTGCTGATTCTAGGCGTGGCTTATAAGAAGGACGTCGACGACCTTCGCGAATCACCGACGCTGAAAATCATGCAGTTGCTGCAGCAGCGCGGCGCAAACCTGGAATACAACGACCCCTATTTTCCGGAGCTGCACAAAATGCGGCACTACAATTACGAGAACATGAAATCCATCCCGCTGAGCCCACAGACTCTGGGAAGCTATGACGGCGTCATCATCGCGACGGATCACTCGAGCTACGATTATTCGGCGATTGTGGACGCCGCCAAGCTTGTTGTGGATACGCGCAACGCCACGCGGCGGGTGATGCGTCATCGCGACAAAATTGTTCTTTGCTAGGCGCCGATGGCCTCATCCGCCGACGAAATACGACGGCAGCTCGAGGAAAGCGCTCGCGTAAAGCAGAGCTTTTCGAGCGAGCTCATCGCGCGCATCGGACAATTCGCTGAAAAAAGTGCGGCGGCGCTGCGCGGCGGCGGGAAACTTGTATTCTTTGGAAATGGCGGAAGCGCTGCCGATGCCTTACACCTCGCGGCAGAGCTTGTCGTAAGGTTACGCGCCGATCGCAAAGGGCTTGCGGCGCTGGCATTGACGACCAATCCCTCGGTGCTCACGGCAGCGGGCAACGATTACGGATTCGAACAGATTTTCTCAAGGCAAATCGAATCACTGGTCGCCCCGCAGGATGTCCTTGTGGCCCTCTCAACCAGCGGTTCAAGCGCAAACATCGTGCGTGGAATAGAAGCCGGCCGGGCGCGTGGCGCTTTTCTTGTGGCGTTCACAGGCGAAACCGGCGGAGCGCTGACGGGCAAAGTGGATCTTCTGCTCAACGTTCCTTCGCAAGACCCGCAACGAATCCAGGAAGCCCACATCACCATTGGCCATGTCGCCTGCGCGTTGATAGAGCAGATGGCCACGGCATAAGCTAGGGCCACTTGGGATCCTTGCTTTGACTAAGCTTTTCACTACGCGCCAGGGGAACTTCTATTTCGCGTGCAGCAACTGAACCTGTGCCGTCGCAAAGGGCATGATCGCTTCCAGGAGCACTGGAGTTCTCGCGACGTTATTTGCGAAGTACACCGTGAAATGCGCGTCCTTCATTTCCTGACCGTTTTCAAACACGCGAATCTCAATTTTCGAAGTTTTATAGCTTCCCGCAGGAACGGTGACCGCCTCGCCTAAGGCGGCGAGCTTCGCACTTACGTCGTACAATTTGTGCCCGTCGTAGACCGGGCCTCGCACTTCCGCCGTCTTCGTCCAATCCACGTTTCGCAAATACTGCATCATCCCGAGCGGATCGCGGGTTCCGGCGAGGACGCGGGTAGCGGTGGCATTCGGGGGCGCCGGCTCTTTTCCTGTAGCCGTCATGCGCTGGACGGAATCCACCTTCTGCCCTCGCTCGCTTAAGTGCATTTCATATTGCAGGCTTGTCATGGTCGCGGCATCGCTATACGAATCAAATTGGTCGTCCAGCTCAAAGACCATGCGAAGCGGGTTTTCCGTGTGCGCGAACGCTTGAAGATGCCATGCACTCTTTCCGAAAAAGTCTTTGTGCTCGCCTACCAGCAATTTGAGGTTGGCCACGTTGCTGAGGTTGGCGACATTAGCCGTGTACTCCAGCACTTCGCCGCCTCGCAGCGGCAGGCCTGGATCTGGCGCGGGCTCGCCATTCTTGTTCGCGCTGGCAGTGGACGGCGTGCTGTTTGCTACGGGCGCAGGCAGATCGTTCGCGAGGGGGCCCATCGGTTCGGAAACGCGCGCGGAGGAGGCGGCTCGCGCCGAAGCTTCGCTTCGCTCCCGCACCCAGTAGTAGCCTCCCGCGGCCGAACCGAGAACCAATAACGCCGCAATGCCCATGACTTTCCGGTAGCTCATGCTCTTTGTGTGACCTGCATCGGAAACAGTCCCTTGTCTTTTGGTCTTCCGTCGTACAATACGAATTCGTCCGCGGTAGCCGGCAGAGTTCGCCGGACACGTGGCACGAACTTTGAGGTTACCAAAACGCGAGGCCCGCGTCTTCGCCGGCGCCGCGTCAATGACCGGGACGGCACTCCACCGCCCACGGACCAGATCGAGGAGGAATCTCTGAATGCGCTACCTCGTCACAGGCGGCGCCGGTTTTATCGGCTCGAATACAGTTGACGAACTCGTGCGGCGCGGCCACAGCGTGGTGGTGCTCGACGACCTCTCGGCCGGCAAAGAGGATAACCTCGCCGAAATTCGCAACAAAATTACCTTCATGAAGGGCAGCATCACGGACATTGAAGTGGTCCGCAAGGCCATGCACGAAGCCGAATACGTGGTGCATCTCGCGGCGCGTACGTCCGTGCCGCGCTCCGTCAAAGACCCCATCGAGACAAACAAAATTAACATCGATGGGACTCTAAATGTCCTCGTGGCAGCACGCGACGCCAAAGTAAAGCGCGTGGTTTTCGCCGCGTCTTCTTCCGCTTATGGCGAGACGCCGACGCTGCCTAAAGTCGAGACCATGCCGCCCGCGCCCATCTCGCCCTACGGCGTCACCAAGTTTGTTGGCGAGCTTTACGCACAAACGTTTGGCCGCTGTTATGGCCTGGAAAATGTTTCACTGCGCTATTTCAACATTTTTGGCCCTCGCCAGGATCCCGGCTCGCCGTACTCCGGCGTCCTGGCGAAATTCTGTACGTGTTTTCTGGAAGAGACGCAGCCAGTCATTTTTGGCGACGGCGAGCAATCCCGCGACTTTACATACGTGGAAAACGCCGTGCAGGCCAATCTTCTCGCTTGTGAAGCTCCCAACGTCTCCGGCAAGACATTCAACGTGGGGACGGGCGCCCGCTTTACGCTGAACCAGACGCTTGAGCTCCTTGCGAAAATATCCGGCAAGCGACTCGAAGCGAAGTACGAACCACCCCGCGACGGCGATATTCGCGATTCGCAGGCTGATATCACACAAGCGCGCGAATACCTCGGGTACGATCCGCAAGTTACTTTTGAAGAAGGTCTCCGCCGGACATTTGAGTGGTACCGCTCGACGGCAACCAAAGCAGAAGCAAAAACCAAAGAGTGAATGGTTGCTGAAACGGCTGGCGGAAAGCGCTGTAGGACGCAGCACGCTGCGCTCCAGCTTGCTCAACCGTCCGATGCAATTTACGGATTTACCGTCTTCCCGTAGCTCAACGGCTCTCCAGCCTTCGGTTTGTCGAAGTTCCAAAAGTAAAGTGGCTCGAGCTTCTTTTGTTCCGGCCAAACCTGATCGAGCGTGTCGCCCTCAAACAGTTCACCATTTTTCATGACCCAGTGAATCGTGTTGGTGTTGTGAATATCGTCGAGCGGGTTTTTGTCGAGAATGACTAAATCAGCCAGCTTGCCCGGCTCGAGGGAACCAAGCTCCTCCGGCCGCCCGATGATTCTGGATCCGTTCAGTGTCGCGCACCGCAGCACCTCGAGCGGCGTCATTCCGCCGCTCGCGAGCATCCACATCTCCCAGTGATACCCGAGCCCTTGAAGCTGACCGTGGCTGCCCACTCCGACGAGTCCGCCGGCCCGCGAGAGCTTGGCCATCTGGGCGGCGAGTTTCGGAAATGCGTACTCGTCTTTACGGAACCAATCCGGCCGCCGGTTGGTCTTTTCATCGAGGAGGTTGTGCGGCGTAAAGCGATTGAGCTTCGCGTTGTCGTGCACTTCGGTGTTCTCGAACCAGTATTCCTGGCCGAACGGGCCGCCGTAGTTCACGATCAGCGTGGGCGTCTCCGCGATGCCAGACTGCGCGAAAATCTGCAACACATCTTTGTAGAGCGGAGTGATCGGCAGGGTGTGCTCGTTGCCGTGGAACCCGTCGACGACATGCGTCAGGTTGAGCTTAAGGTCCAGGCCGCCTTCGGTGGTAGGCATCATTTCCAGTTCTTTGGACGCCTGCACCATAAACTGTCGCTGCTTGCGGTTCCCGACGATGTAGCTCTTGATGTTGTGCGTGCCGTAATACTTCTTGTACTTCGTCAGCACACCTTTTACTTCTTCCATCGACTTGAAATCATTGTCGGAAAAAACGCCGGGCCCAGTCGAAAACGCGCGAAGCCCGATGATGTCGCCGCTGTCCACCAGGTCTTGATAGGCGAACATGTCGTTCGTGCTGGTCTGCACGTCGAGGCCGGCAGTCACGCCGTAGGCGAGGTTCGCCAAAAATGCCGAGTTCTCGGTGTCCAGGATGCCCCGCCGAATTTCGAACCAGTGCGCGTGCGTGTCGATGAAGCCGGGCACAATCGTCTTCCCGGTAACGTCAAACACTTTAGCGCCTGCGGGCGCCGCACTCTTCGCGCCGACGCTCTTGATGCGATTGTTCTCGATCACAATGTCCGCGCTCTTCAGGACTTCATCGCCTTTCATGGTCACAACGGTCGCGCCGCGCAGCACAATGGTGCCCTTCGGGGTCTTCCGTGGGACTTCCAAGCTGACGGCAATCTCCTCGACGTTCTTATCCTCTTCCTTCAGCTTCTTCGGTTCTTTTTTCTCGTCCTTCTTCGCGTCCTTACTGGCGTCCGCCGTTTGCGAACCGGCGTCCTTCCTATCGCCTTCCTTCTTTTCGTCTTCCTTCGGTGACTCGAAAGAAATGGCGCTCAGAGGCTCGCGGAACAGGCTTGCTCCGACGGCCCATGTGATCGTTTTCCCGTCATCCGCCCAGTTGAAATAATCCGCGCCGATATCGGTCAGCCGTTTCACGGGCACGGATGGCGTCGACACGTTCACCGTAGGCGCTTCGCCACCGACCACGGGCATGGCAGTTACGTAGAGTTGATTCATCACATGCGCGAGTACCCACTGCCCGTCAGGACTTGCGCGCACGTCATTCGCGGGAATGGGCTCCTCGGCAAAATAGCCGCCGGTCCCCTTGACCTGAACGTGCGTGCGGCGGTCCGTGCCGTCAAAGCGCAACGAAACCAGACCTTGCGGCGTGTAAATGTAAATCCTGTCTTTATCGTGCGTGAAATGCGGCGACCCTGCGCCGCGCGCGGGCAAAATCAGATTCGCATCGCCGCCCAGAGCTGGAATCCAGATGAGATCGGCGTTATGCGTCTGGCCGCTGTCGAACTGGAGTCTCTCGCGGTCGTAAGCGTTCCCTCGCAGCGCCACGATTTTGGTTCCGTCCGGCGACCAAACCGGATTGCTGTACAACGCGTTGGACTTGGACAATTGCTGCGGCGTTCCACCCGCTGCCGATACTTTCCATAGCTTTCCGCCCGCGCTGGACCACGTCACGTAGGCGATGGATTTCCCGTCTGGCGACCACGCAGGCTGGAACTCGTGCGCGTTCCCGCTCGTCAGGCGCTGCGGCTTTCCGCCGGGAATATCCATGGTGTAAAGGTGCGTCATCGCGGAAAAAACCATTTTCTTGCCGTCCGGCGATTCTACGGGGCCCTGAATCAACCGCACTTTCACCGGGCCTTGCTCTACTTTTTGCGGAAAATCCAGCTTCGGCCCCAATTCCTGCGACACCTGCGCCGTAAACGGAATCACAGTCTCCGCCCCTGTCGCGATGCTGAGCCGCCTGATTTTTCCGTCCTGGTTGTAGACGATTTCCTTGCCATCCGGAAGAAATGCGTATCCTGGAAAAAGATCGCGCGTGAAGCGGGACTCCTGATCATCGCGCGTGATGGGATATCTCACCCAGCGATCTTCGCCGGTTTGCAAATTACGCAAACGCAGCCCGGTCTCCGTCTCGTAGCGCGTCACGTAGAGAAGCTGCGTGCCGTCCGGTGAAACTACCGGCCGGAAGCTGCTTTCGGCCTGCTGCAGCAAAACATCTTCGTCGCCAGTCCTACGGTCGCGCCGCGCGATTTGCCACAGCGGAAACTGCGCATTGTATTCGAATCCTCCCTGCCGCTTTGCATAGTAGAGATACTTGCCGTCCGGCGAAGCAATAACCCCGACCGCGTTCCCGCGTTCGTTCCGCGGCGTCGTTGGCGTAGGTTTTGCCTTGGTGATCTGCACACCGGAACCGCCGTTCACGTGATACATCCAGATCTCGAAGGTAGTAATGCCGAACCCGGCCTTAGAGATGTAAATGTAGTTTCCGTCCGGCGACCAACTCGGCGAAGCAAACTCATTGTTGGGATCTTTCGAGACTTGCTTCACGCCGCTGCCGTCCGGATGCATGATCCAAACGTTTTCGCTGCCCTCGCGGTCGGAAATAAACGCAATCCATTTTCCATCGGGGGAAAACTTTGGCTGGCTGTCAAAGGCCATTCCACCGTCAATCAGCTTCGCAGTGCCGCCTTCGATCGGCAGCGTGTAGATGTCACCCAGCAGTTCGAACACGATCGTTTTGCCGTCCGGCGAAACATCCAGCGACAGCCACGTCCCTTCGTCGGTCGTGAACTCAATCTTTCGCGCCGACTTCAGCGGCAGCCCCTTCTTCTCGTCCTTTTTCTCGTCTTTCTTTTCCTCTTTTTTATCCTGGTTTTCCTGGGCCGCGGCGTCCTGAGGTTTCGCCTGAATGCGCGCGCCAAATCCGCCAAGAGTCACTGTCAGCACCACAACCCACGCGGCCAAGCCGCGCAGGTTAACCTGCTTCACGTTCATGCTTTCTCCTCCGAGTACTTTGGAAATCGTCGATGCGTTTCACCTTATGGCGCATCTTCGTCTGCATCGCCTCCCCGGCCAGGGCCCTGCTGCGGCTGCACGGGTACGATGTGCGGTATCCCCGCATCATTCATCTTTTTGTTTAGTGCAGGCAGGTCCTCTTCCGCGATTTTCTTCACCTGCGTCGAAGCATCGCTGAGGAGCGCCGGCAATTCCGCCAGCTTTTCTTTTTGTTGCCCTCCAGGGGCCGCCCAGAACCCGTCGAGATCTCTCAGCAATCCTTGCACCTGCTGCGGCAATGGCTCGGGTTTCCATTCGAACGGCGGCCCAGCATTTCCTAGTCCTTCGCGCTCGCGCACGTACTTCTCCGCGGCCGCGTCCACTTTCTTCTGCAGCTCGTCAGCCGCCTTTTTTATTTCGTCGGGAATCTTTGGAGCATCCGGCTTGTCGGCATCCTTTTTCCATTGCTCCCTGGCGGTCTTCAGACCTTCCTTGATTCCTGCGATCGTTTTGCGGTCCTTGTCCGCTGTCTTGGCCATGGCGTAGAGCTGCTCGATAGCTTCACGTCGCGCGGCGCGGTCCGCAGGTGACATTTGCAACCGAGGATCGTCTTCCACAACGACCTTTTGCGACTCTTCCTTGCTCCCCGCCTTGATTTTGATGGTGTACTCGCCGGGTTCGACGAGCGGTCCGCGCGGGCCGAAATCAAAGCCGGCTGCGGCGGCTTCGAGTTGTTCAGGCGTAGGAACTGCTGGCGAATTCCACCGCAAATCCCAGTTCGTGCGGTTCACACCGGCCTTTCCCGGTCCGTCGAATTCCCGCACCAGCTTTCCGTCCTTATCGTAAACGCTGATCTTCGCCTTGCCTTCTTTATTCGCCGCTTCCTCGCTGCTTGCTTTTCCGGGTGCTGCCGTACCGGCTGCAGGGGCCTCTTTCCTTTCCTGCGTTTTAGCTTTCTCGTCTACGACCGTGGTTTCTTTCTGTTCCTGCGCTTTGGCCTTTTCTTCTTTGGCTTTTTCTTCCTTCGCTTTTTCGTCCTTGCCGGTCTTAGGAGCTTCCGGGGGCAGCGCCGCCTTGAGGTAGTAATTCAAAATGGCCCCGTACGGCGGATTCTTTCCCGTAAACATCTTCTGTCCCGAGCTCCACCGCCGCTCGCGCAAATCCCACACGATCGCGGGCCGTGGGCTAAAAAACGTCAAGTCCGAACTCGCCACGCTGGCGTCTAACTTTTCGATCGGTGTCATGTCGTCGAAGATCCAAATGGACCGCCCGTGCGTAGCGAGCACCAGGTCGTTCTGCTGCGCTTGAATTTCGATGTCGTCCACCGGCACGGTTGGAAAATTATTCTTCAGCGCTGTCCAGTTGGCGCCGTGGTCCCACGACACCCACAGCCCGAACTCCGTTCCCGCAAACAGCAAGTTCGCGCTCCTGGGATGCTCGCGCACGACGTGGATGGTGCCAGCCGAATCCGGAATGCCGTTTCGAATCGACTTCCACGTCTCCCCGTAATCCGAAGTCTGAAACAGGTATACGTTGTAATCGTCGGTCCGGTGGCCATCGAACGTCACAAACGCCGCACCCTCGGCGTACTTCGACGCCACGACGCGCGACACGTAAGTTCCCTTGGGCACGCCGGGCACATGCAATGCAACGTTCTTCCACGTTTTTCCGGCGTCGCGCGACACTTGCAAATTGCCGTCGTCCGTTCCCACCCACAATACGTTCGCTGTCAGCGGCGACTCGCTCAGAGTCGTAATGGTCGGGTACTCCTCCACGCCGTCGTGGCGCGACAAAGTATTCTTGTCCGGCGTCTTGCCGAAGATTTGTAGCTTGTTGCGGTCCGCGCCGGTAGTCAGATCGCCGCCCAAACGCGCCCACGAATCTCCCCGGTCCGTCGACTTGAACAAATAATTTCCGCCGTAATAAATCGTATTGTGATCGTGCGCCGACACCTCCACCGGCGAGTTCCACTGAAACCGATAATGAGGCTCGCCGGCCTTAGCCACCGGCATAATCTCCCGCTGCTGCCCGGTATGCTCATCGCGCCGCGAAATGTGGCCATCCTGTGATTCCGTGTACACAATCCACGGCTCGGCGTAGTCGATTCGCGCATAAAAACCGTCGCCGCCCGGCATCAGCGTCCAGTCCCCATTAACGATGCCGTCCCGCGTCAAAGACATGCTTGGACCGCACCAACTCCCGTTGTCCTGCAAACCGCCGCAAATTTT